>Ga0137375_10004372_pt1 | contig 16833 bp, 19 predicted proteins | sample SagtaG_24_FD_104936 | JGI IMG/M metagenome (GOLD analysis project Ga0137375, IMG submission 104936) | Vadose zone soil microbial communities from Sagehorn Ranch, Mendocino, California, USA - Sage1_R_113_16 metaG | ecosystem: Environmental > Terrestrial > Soil > Vadose zone | place: USA...
AGCTCGTCGCCCGTGACGCTCCCTGCACCGGCGGCGAGGAGCGGGCTCAGCGCAATGCCCAGCCAGGCGAGCCAGCGCGGGAGGACGCCGGTCGCGCGCGCGCCCAGGCCTGCTCCGAGCAGGAAGACCGCGAGCGGAATCCCTAGCAGGGTCCCGAACCAGTGGTCGGCGCCGTAGCCGATCCAGAGCGCGGAGCCCGCGGCTCCGTGGCCGACCGCCCGGACGAACATGATCTCGAGCGCGTTGCCGACGATTCCGATCGAGGTGCCGGCGACACCGACGAGCGCGACAAGCCACCAGCCGCCCCCGGCTCCCTCGACCCGCCGAAGCCGAGCGGCGACGGAGGCTCCGAAGAGGATCAGCGCGCCGGTCAGCAGGGCCCCGACGTAGGCGCCGAGGAGCAGGCCGTCGCGGTCCTCCCTCGCCGAGCGAGCGATCTCGCCGATGGAGTCGTCGGGCCCGGGTAGCGCGGGGAAGACGGTGAAGAGGGCGACGAGCAGAAGCACGCTGGCGACGCCCGCGGCGGCGCCGATCCGGTCGAGCAGCTGATGAGAACGGTGGGTCATTGGACTCCTTTCGTGTGTCTCTGCTCGACGGTACGGCGCTGGGCTCTCCGTGTCGTCTGCCGGGAGGCCGAACCTGCCCTCTGCCGCGAGAGGGATCTTCTTGCGGCTCGAGCTCTGCCTTACGGGCGATGACGGACCGGCGCCGGAGCGCTAGGTTCGAGGCCGATGATCCGTTTCGAGACTGTTCGTGACGCGATTGCGCGCCATCCGCTCGCGGCCGACACCGTCGTCGCGGTCGCGCTGGCCGCCTTCGTCATGCAGGACGTCCTCGGCTCGAGCGACTACTTCACGGCGTCGAAGGCGATCTATGTCCCGGCCGCGCTGCTGATGACGCTGCCGCTCGCGCTCCGGCGGCGCGCTCCCTTTGCGGTGGCGGTCGTCGTGATGGGCGCGCTCGCCGCGGAGTCGCTGGCGGTCGGCTCGGCGCCCGTTCCGGATTCGCAGCTCGTCGGGTGGCTGCTCGCGATCTACAGCGTCGCCGCGCACTGCGACCGCGTCGCCGCGGGAATCGGCGGCGCGCTCAGCCTCGCCGCGGGGCTGGTCTGGATCGGAGTCGATGATTTCCTCTTCCCGGCCGTCGTCTTCGGCGGCGCCTGGTTCGCAGGACGGCTCGTTCGCCAGCGCCAGCTCTATGCCGACGCGATCGAGGCGCGCGCCACCGCTCTCGAGCGGGAGCGCGAGGCGAACACCCGGGCGGCCGCGGCCGAGGAGCGGGCCCGGATCGCGCGCGAGCTCCACGACCTGCTCTCGCACAGCGTCAGCGTGATGGTCGTGCAGGCGGCGGCGGAGCGGAGCGCTCTCGGAAGCGACCGCGCGGCTCCGGCCGAGGCCCTGGACGCGATCGAGCGAACCGGGCGGCAGGCACTCGCGGAGATGAGACGGCTGTTCGCGCTCCTACGCTCTGGCGCGCCGGCGGAGCTCGCGCCGCAGCCGACCCTCGCCGAGCTGGAGACGCTCGTGGCTGAGGTCCGCGAGGCAGGGCTGCCCGTGGAGCTGCGCGTCCAGGGCGAGGCGGGCGCCGTTCCGCCGGGGGTCGCCCTCTGCGCCTATCGAATCGTCCAGGAGGCGCTGACGAACGTGCTCAAGCATGCGGGCCCGGCCGAGGCGTCCGTGGTCGTCCGTTACGGGAACGAGTCGCTGGAGGTGGAGGTGGCGGACGACGGACACGGCCCCTCGCGAGCATCGGATCCCGGCCACGGCCTGGCGGGGATGCGCGAGCGCGTCGCTCTCTACGGCGGAGAGCTGGCCACGGGGAGCCGGAACGGCGGCGGCTTCGTCGTCCGGGCACGACTTCCGCTGGCGCCGGGCGCCCAGTGAGCGTCCGGGTCCTCATCGCCGACGACCAGGCGCTCGTGCGCGCCGGCTTCCGAAAGATCCTCGAGGGAGACGGCGAGATCGAGGTCGTCGGCGAGGCGGCCGACGGCGAGGAGACGATCGAGCTTGCGCGCGGGCTCGAGCCGGACGTCGTTCTGATGGACATCCGCATGCCGAGGCTCGACGGGATCGCCGCGACGCGAGCGCTTGCCGAGGGAGGCGAGGAGCGGCCCCGCGTCCTCGTCCTGACGACGTTCGCGATCGAGGAGTACGTCTACGACGCGCTGCGGGCCGGTGCGAGCGGCTTCCTGGTCAAGGACGCGCCGCCCGAGCAGCTACTGGCCGCGGTCCACGTCGTCAGTCGCGGCGACGCGCTGCTCGACCCCGCGATCACGCGCACGGTGATCGAGGAGTTCGCGCGCAAGCCCGCCGTGCGCCGGGAGCTGGCCGCGAAGCTCGACGAGCTGACCGGCCGCGAGCGCGAGGTCTTCGGGCTTGTCGCGCGGGGCCTCTCGAACGCCGAGATCGCGCGCGAGCTGGTCGTGAGCGACGGAACCGTGAAGTCGCACGTCGCCAGGATCCTGCTCAAGCTCGGGCTCCGCGACCGCGTCCAGGCCGTCATCTACGCCTACGAGTCGGGCGAGGCCCAACCGGGCTCGTAGAATCGCCGGCCACGGAAGGGCTCGCCCACACCGAGAGAGGAGACGGGCCGCCCGTCGTCCTCGTGCACGGCCTGACCTGCAACGCGGAGTACTGGCTCCGCGTCCGGCCGCTGCTCGAGCGACTGCGGGTGATCTCCCTCGACCTCCGCGGCCACGGGCTCAGCGAGCACCGCGACTCGTATTCCTACGCCGACTACGAAGGCGACCTGCTGGCGCTGATCGATGGGCTCGGCCTCGGGTCTGTCCCGGTCGCGGGCCACTCCCTGGGCGGGTACGTCGCGCTACTTGCCGCGAGCCGGAGCGGTCGCGTCGCCGCCGTGCTCGCGATCGACGTCAAGAGCGACTGGACGGCGGCGGACGCCGAGCTCGCCGAGCGCTCCCGGAACGCATCTCAGCGCGTTGAGGCGGACCGGGACGTTCTCGTCGAGCGGCTCGCGCGCACGCTCCAGCCGGTGACACTCGCGCCGGACGAGCTGGAGCTGCTCGCGGGCCCGTCGATCGAGGCCGCCGGCGACGGCTGGCGCTTCCGCTGGGACCGGCGGGTCCTGGCCACCGAGCCGGTCGATCCATTCGCGTTTCTCCCGGACGTCCGTCGCCCGGTGCGGGTGATGGCCGGCACCGAGAGCGAGGTCATGCCGCCCGATTCCGCCGAGAAGTTCTCCGCGGCCATTCCCGGCGCCGTGCTGGAGCTCGTCGACGGCGCCGGCCACCACGTCGAGCTCGAGGCTCCCGAGCGGGTTGCCGCCAGGATTCTCGAAATGGTCTCACCCGGGCGCCCTTCGTAACCTGGCGGGGCAACATCGCGCAGATGAGTCGCAGAGCGGATCAACGGCCGCCACGCCGCAAGCCTGCTACGGTGTCCGGGTCACTTAGAGCGAGTTCGGTTCGCGTTTCGACGCCTTCCACCCGTTCGTGAAAGCAGTGAGGGAGGTGTTATTTCCATGGCAAACGGAACCGTCAAGTGGTTCAACGACAGCAAGGGTTACGGCTTCATCAGTCCTGATGAAGGTTCGAAGGACCTGTTCGTGCACCACAGCAACATCGCCGGCGAGGGCTTCAAGTCGCTCGTCGAGGGCGCCCGGGTCTCGTACGAGGAGCGCGAAGGCTCCAAGGGTCCTGAGGCGACCAACGTGACTCCGGTCGCGTAGTTCGTGCGTGAGGGCCGCAGCTCCCTGGCTGCGGCCTCACCCTCTACCGAACGGGGCGATAATTCACGAGAAGGAAGAGAAGCTTGAGCTGGAGGGTGAGGTGACGGAGGCCCTGCGTGGCCGGATGTTCCGCATCCAGCTCGACAACGGGCACGAGATGCTCGGCTACCTCGCCGGGCGGCTGAAGCGATACCGCATCCGCCTCATGCTCGGTGATCGTGTGCGGATCGAGGTCTCGCCATACGACCTGAATCGCGGGCGGATCGTGTACCGACTTGGATAGCTCGACCCCCATCCGCATGCGCGGCACCATGCTGTGGTTCAACGCGGTGAAGGACCTCGGGGCGCTGCGGACCGACGACGGCGTGCGGCTCGAGGTTCCCGGAGAGGCGTTCGCGGAGGGCGAGAAGCCGGCCGAGCGCTGCGCCGGCAGGTTGATCGAGTTTGAGTCGCTTAGAGGCACCGCCAGCAGAATCGCCTTCGTGCCGGAGCCGAACCCCCGGCGCGCGAGAACCCGCCGCCGCCGCTAGAACGAGTACTAGGCGCGCGGGAGCACGTAGAGGGCGATTGCTGCGTACTGGCAGGCGGCTGCGGCGACCGTCAGCACGTGGAAGAGCTCGTGGTAGCCGAACACGTGCGGCACCGGGTCCGGCGATCGACGCACGTACACGATCGCGCCGGCCGTGTACAGGAGGCCGCCGGCGAGGACGAGCACCAGGCCCACCACCGGCACGGCGAGCAACTGGGAGAAGGCGGCGACGCCAGACCACCCGAGCGTCACGCCGATCGCGGCGGACAGCCACTTGGGCGCCTGCACCCAGACGAGCTTGACGAGGATCCCCGCGAAGGCGCCGCCCCAGACGATCGACAGCACCGGCACCGCCCATCCGTGCGACATCACGATCAGGCCGAACGGCGTGTACGTGCCTGCGATCAGCAGGTAGACCCCGGCATGGTCGAGCCGCGCGAGCCACGCGCGGACGTTCGGCGTCCAGGTCGGCCGGTGGTAGAGCGCGCTGGCGCCGAAGCAGGCAGCGACGCAGCTCGCAAAGATGATGGCGGCGAGGCGCGCTCGGCCAGGCTCAGCCGTGATGACGAGCGCGATGCCAAGGCCGAGCGAAGCGTAGAAGCCGAGCTCGTGGAAGACTCCGCGCAGCTTCGGCTTGACCCGCGCCGCTGTGGCGTCCATGGAGCGCGATTCTAGGAGGACCCGGCGTGAGGTGGAAGAAGAGGGGATCCAACGCAGAGCGGCCAGAAGCGTCCGGAGCAGACGGGCCACATGGCAAGCATGGAGCGAGCGCCGACCGTGATTGTCCCCGATGATTTTTCGCCCCCGAGGTCGTCTAAAGGATCAGCTACCCACTGACCGCTACCCAAGAGGATGGGACAAATGCAGAAGATCACTCCATGTCTGTGGTTCGACACGGAAGGCGAAGAGGCGGCGGAGTTCTACACGTCGGTGTTCCCGAACTCGAGGATCAAGGAGGTCGCTCGCTACGGCTCAGCCGGGCCCCGGCCCGAGGGGACGGTAATGACGGTGAGCTTCGAGCTGGACGGTCAGGAGTTCGTGACCCTGAACGGCGGGCCCGACTTCACCTTCAGCGAGGCGGTCTCGTTCCAGGTGGATTGCAAGAACCAGGAGGAGGTCGATGAGTTCTGGAGCGCGCTCTCCGACGGTGGGGAGGAAGGCCCGTGCGGGTGGCTGAAGGACAGGTTCGGCCTCTCATGGCAGATCGTTCCGACCCGGCTGACCGAGCTGCTCAGGGACCCGGACCGCGAGAAGTCGCAGCGCGTTATGCAGGCGATGCTGAGCATGGGGAAGATCGAGATCGCCGAGCTCGAGCGAGCCGCAGAGCAGCAGTAGGCAGCGCGATCCGCTAGCGACCCGAAGGAGCAGCCGGAGACGCCCGCTCAGCGCGCGATCTGCATCCGAGACGGTTCCTTGAGTCCCGGCACGCCGGCGGGCGACGTCGCGACCCAGATCCCCACCGCGACGAGGACGATCGCGAGCACTCGCGCGAGAGCCTGGCCCCCAGGGGACACCTTCTCGACCAGGATCGCCGCCGCGACGACCGCCATCCAGAACAGGCTCATGACACCGAGCGCGAACAGCGCGAGCATCAGGCCGCGCGCAACAGCCGACGCAGTAGCCGCCGTGCTCGATCCCCATTCGCACTGCTCCGAGGCGACCGGGGCGGCCGCGGACCGCGAGGCCGAGAGGGGAGCGGCAGTGGCGCAGGCACGCGTCCTTGAGCGGAGTCAGCTGGTAGAGGGGCCTGCCGCCGCGAGCGCGCCGCCGGCCACCAGCGGCCCGCGATCGTCCCAGGCGAGGAACGACGGAGCAGACGCCCGGATTCCGCGGTAGACCGTGTACGCCGCCAGTCCGTACGCGGTCCACGCGACCAGGTAGCCGGCGACGAACATCCACGTCTGCGCGACGCTGCGAACGCGCGAGAGCATCAGCACCGCGCGGCCGACGGGAGCATCATCGCGGCCATCATCGTCACCCAGATCCCGAGGAACCAGCCGAGCGCCCCGAGGTCGGTGCCGGGGCCGGCATCCATCCCCCGCATCCGGTCGACGCTGACGATCCACGCGCCGAGGGCCGCGGTCAGCACCGAGGCGGCAAGCATCGTGCGGCTGTGGACGGTCATGGAGCGGTTTGCACAATGCCACGGCCGGAGCTTCAGAGCAGCTCGGCGATGAGCGCGGCGGCCCGCTCGGCGCCGTCGCGCTCGACGGGCCGGTAGTCCACCTCTCGCCCGATCTCCTTGGCGATCGCCTCCGCGATCGCCTCGGGCGTCGCAAGCTCGAAGTCCATCGCGCGTCCGGCGCCGTAACGTCCGAGCCGGTGGCGGACGTGGAAGTTCTGCTCGAAGTGGTGGCGGAGCGGGAAATAGAGGAAGGGGCGCCGGTTCGCCGTCAGCTCCATCGACGTGGTCAGCCCGCCCTGGACGACGGCGAGGTCGCAGGCGGCGAGGTGCCGGTAGAGCTGGTCGACGTAGGCGCGCACCTCGAGCCCTTCGTGCGCGGGGAGGGTTGCCGGGTCGATTCGCGGGCCGGCGACGACGATCATGCGGAGCGCCGGAACCCGCTCCTTGGCGTCCGGGAAGGCCGCCATCACTCGCCGCAGGAGGTCGCCGCCAACCCCCGAGCCGCCGACGGTGACAATGCAGACCTGCTCGTCCTCGCCGTAGCCGAGCTCTGCCTTCAATGCTCTCCGGTCGGCGAGCTCGGCGGGATCGAAGCCTGTGACGTACCCCGCGAACGAGTAGTGCTCCTCGGTCCAGTCGCGGATCAGGGGCAGGTGGGGCGCGAACCGCTCGGGAACGATGTCCTCGGGATTGCCGACGAAGACGGCTCGATCGCGCACCCGAGGGAAGCGCGCGATGTGCTCGATCATCTCCTCGTTGTAGTCGCCGGTCAGGAACGCCTCGCGCTCGCCGCCGTCGGGCATCGGCAGCCAGCCGACGAAGTCGGTCAGCCAGACGTAAGCGGCCCGCTTCTGCTCCGGGTTTTCGTGCAGGTAGTAGTCGAGCTCCCAGGCCTCGTCGCCGATCCAGAGGTCGTACTGCTCGTCGCGGACGAGGTCGTGGAAGACCATGAAGTTCGAGAGCAGGATCTCGTCCATACGCCGGATGGCCTGGAAGCAGTGCAGGTCGTGCTCGGCTGACTCGCTCTCGATGTGGCGCGATTCGTTGGCGAGGAACGCGCTCGCCGGATGGATCTGCTCGCCGCGCGACTCGAGCACTGCTGTGACCGGGTGTTGCGCCAGCCAGTCGATTTCGAGGTCGGGGTGGAGCTCGCGCAGCTCGTCCGCGATGGCGACGTCGCGCTGCGCGTGGCCCAGCCCGATGGGGGAGGAGATGTAGAGGGCGCGCTTCCGGCGGGACTTGCCGCGGACCCAGCTGCCGCGCTTTGGCGGGGCGACGAAGTCGCGGAGGAGCAGGTTGACCTTGACGGGGTCGCGAACGTGTGGGCCGTGGCCCGAGCCCTCGAGCAGGACGAGCTGTCCGCCGGCCGCCTCCGCGAGGGCGATTCCGCGGCCCACGCCCGTGATCGCGTCCTCCGTCCCCTGGATCACGAGCGACGGACACCGGACGCGGCCCGCGAGCTCGAGCACCGTCTCCGCGTCGAGCATCTCCTTGAGGTTCGTCGCCACGAGCGTCTCCGGCGCCGTCTCGAGGCCCCAGCCGACGCAGTCCTCGATCGGCTTGGTCGAATGCGGCTCGGTGAACATCTGCGAGAAGAAGAACTCGAGGAAGCCGCGGTAGTCGCGGAGCCAGTACCAGCGGTTGTACTTCGCCCAGCCCTCGTCGGTGTCGAGCTCCTCGTCCCACGGATATATGCGGCCCTGGGGTGGCTTGCCCAGCGGGACGGAGGGGCAGATGAAGACGGCGCCGTCGACCCGGTCCGGCTGCTCCGCTGCGAGGAGCAGCGCGCGCTGGGCTCCGAGCGAGAGCGAGACGAGGACGGAGCGCTCGGTGCCGGTCGCATCCATCACCGCCAGGGCGTCGGCGGCGAACTCGCGCTCCTCGTAGCCGCTCGCCGGCCGGTCGGAGCGGCCGTTGCCACGCCCGTCGAACGTCAGGACGCGGCAGTGCCGCGCCAGGTAGGGAATCTGCATCTTCCAGTGGCGGGAATGGATGATCGACCACGTCGGCAGGAGGAAGACGGTCGGCCCGACCGAGCCGTAGACCTCGTAGTAGAGCCGCACGCCGTCCCGCTCGACGAAGCCGGACTCGTCCGGGTAGCGCGCCCGAGTCTGCTCGCGAGCCACACGCTCAGCGATGGCCATCGAGCCACCTCTCGATCCAGTCGAGCAGCTCGCGGTGCCCGGCGTCGATGCCGGAGAGCCGTTCGAGCGCGATCCCCTGATTGAACGTCATGACGAGCGAGACGAGCGCGTCGAGCGGAACCTCGATGCCGTCCTCGCGGCGGGCCTCCTCGAAGGCGTCGGTCAGCACGGCCCGCCACTCGGCGTTCACGCGCGCAACCGGCTCGCGGAGCTCGGGCCGGTTCCAGGTAAGCGCTTGCAGCTCGAGCCAGATCTTCTCGTAGGTCACGTCGTCGCTCATCAGGTAGCGCATCGCCGTCCTCCACTTCTCCACGAAGGGCTCGTCCGCCGCGTACAGCTCGCGCTGGCGGGCGACCAGCCGCTCGGTGAAGCGCTCGAGCGTGCGCACGAGCACGTTCTCGATCGAGCCGAAGTAGTAGTGGACGAGCCCGTGGTTGACACCCGCCTCATCGGCCAGCCGCCGTGTGGTGATGCCGGCGTAGCCGACGTCGATGAGCAGCCGCTCGGCGGCGTCGAGCAGTGCCTCTTCCGCCGCCGAGCGGGCGCTCGTCTTCGTCGTCACGTGAAGTGCCACAGCGCGTTGACGATCTTCCATCCGTCGTCCGTTCGCACGAGGTGCGCGTTCATCGCCTCCTCCGGGGAGCGGTGGAGCGATGGAGAGGTGCTCTGGGACGTCGCTGACCTCCTCTGACTCAGCGTCTTATACAAGTGACTAATACATATGACTAAACCTGGTGCGCTTTGTCAAGAGGTCCAGAGGAGGAGCTCAACCGAGACTCGCCCGCCCGGACGCGACGCAGTAGCGTCTTGTCGTCCATGGTGACCGCGGAGGAGATCGGCCGGGTCGCGGTCTTCGCGGCTCTGAGCCCCGGCGAGCGAGAGCGGCTCATCCGGGCGGCGGCCGATATCAACCTCGTGCCGGGCGAGTACGCGGCGCACGAGGGCGACGAGCGCGCGCTCTTCGCGGTGCTCGAGGGTCGCATCGAGGTGATCAAACTCGTCGACGGGATCGAGCGTGTGGTTGGCGAGCGCAGCCCGGGAGACATCTTCGGGGAGGTGCCGATCACGCTCGGGACGGTGTTCCCCGTTGGTTTTCGGGCCGCGGAGAAGTCACGTGTCATGCGCGTCGAGCCCCATGACTACCACGCGATCGCCGCCGTGCAGCCGGACGTCGTTACGGAGGTCGGCAGGCTGGCGGCGAACCGGATCGGAGGACCGAGCGGGCTTCAGGGCATCGCGGCCGAACCCTCGCCGCCCAGGGCGATCGTGGTCGGAGAACGCTGGGACCCCTCCTGTGCGGAGCTGCGACGCTTTCTCGACCGGAACCAGATCACGTTCAGGTGGGTTCAGCCTGATTCGCCGGATGCGGCCGAGCAGTGGGGCGATCCTTTGCCGCCCAATGGGGACCGCCCGGCAATTCGCGTGGTCGGGGGCAAGACCGTGGTGCAGCCGGAGCCGCGGCGGGTTGCCGAGCTGCTGGGCCTCGGCACCGAGCCGTCCGCGGCGGAGTACGACACAGTGATCGTCGGCGCAGGCCCCGCCGGGCTGGCGGCGGCCGTGCACAGCGCCTCGGAGCGCCTGCGCACGATCGTCATCGAGCGGGAGGCGCCCGGCGGGCAGGCGGGCACGTCATCCCGGATCGAGAACTACCTCGGTTTCCCGGGAGGCGTGTCCGGCCAGGAGCTGGCGAGCCGTGCGCTGCAGCAGGCGCGGAGGCTCGGCGCGGAGATCCTGGTCACCCGGGTGATCACTCGGATCGATGCCGCGTCGCGCAATGTGCACCTCGACGGCGGCGACGTCCTGCGGGCACAGGCGATCGTCCTCGCCTGTGGCGTCGCGTGGCGGCAGCTGGAGGTCGAAGGATTCGACCGGCTGGCCGGAAGGGGCGTCTTCTACGGGGCGGCGCGCAGCGAGGCGCCGAACACGCACGGGCTGGACGTCCACATCGTCGGCGCCGGCAACTCGGCAGGGCAGGCGGCGATGTTCTTCTCCAACCATGCCAGGAGCGTGACCATCCTCTACCGCGGCGAGTCGCTCGAGAAGGGCATGGCGCGCTACCTCGCCGACCAGATCGCCTCGCGGCCGAACATCCACGCGCTGTTTCGAACCGAGGTGGTGGCCGCCCACGGTGACGAGTCCCTCGAGGCGATCAACGTCCGCAACTCCGAGACCGGAGAGACGACGCGTCTCGAGACCGGTGGCTTGTTCATCTTCATCGGGGCCGATGCCGAGACGGCATGGCTGCCGCCCGAGATCGCGCTCGACCGCCACGGCTACGTGCTCACGGGCTCCGACTTGATCGCCGCGGGAGGGTGGGAGCTCGACCGCGACCCGTATCTCCTCGAGACGAGCGTCCCGGGCATCTTCGCGTGCGGCGACGTACGCTTCGGACCGGTCAAGCGCGTGGCCGCGGCGGTCGGCGAGGGCAGCATGGCCGTCGCGTTCGTGCGCCAGTACCTCAAGGAGGCCGAAGCGTGCCTCGAACAGCAGCGAGAATCCGAAGAAAGGGAGGAATGATGCCGCTCTACCTATCGAGATTCAGCTACACGCCCGAAACCTGGGCCAGGCTGATCGGCAACCCGGAGGACCGTCGAAAGGCCGCTCAGGCGTACATCGAGTCGGTCGGTGGGAAGCTCCACGGGTTCTGGTACGCCTTCGGCGAACACGACGGCTATACCCTCTGGGAGGCCCCCGACAATGTGTCCATGGCCGCGGTTGCGCTGGCGATTGGCGGCGGCGGTGCGCTCAGCTCCCTCGAGACGACAGTCCTCCTGACCGTCGACGAGACGATGGATGCCCTGCGCAAGGCCGAGCAAGTCCAGTACCGAGCGCCAGGCGCGTAGCATGCTGAGGCCCAACGGCTGGATCGGTGTGGAGCTCCGCCACTTCCTCGCGCTCGACGCGGTCGCGAGCGAGGCGTCGTTCAACCGCGCAGCTGCGAAGCTCGGCTACACGCAACCCGCGATCAGCCAGCAGATCGCAACGCTCGAGCGCGTGGTCGGACAAAAGCTGATCGAGCGTCCCGGCGGCTCCCAGCCGGTGCGCCTGACCCGTGCCGGCGAGATCGTCGTCGAGCATGCACACGCGATCGGTGCGCGACTGGCGACCGCCCAAGCCGATCTGCACTCGCTGCGAGCCGGCGACCTCGATCCGCTCCGCCTCGGCTTCTTTGGGCGCGGGCTCGGGGCGCTGATGCCGGGCATCTGTCGCCGGCTAGAGCTCGACCGGCCTGAAGTCCAGATTCGGATCACGCCCGGCACAGAGGACGAGGACCTGCTCGGCATGGCCCGGCGCGGGGAGATCGATCTCACGTTCGTGCAGCTGCCGGTGACCCTCGACGAGTTCGACCACGTGACGCTGCTGGAGGACGAATATGTGCTCGTCGTCCGCGCGGGAGCGTTCGAGCAACACTCGCCGCCGAAGCTCGAGGAGCTCGCGGCCATGCCTCTGATCAGCTTCCGGTCCCCGAAGACATGCCAGCTCACGGACTACTTCCGGGCGAACAACCTCGAGCCGTCCTGGGTCGTCGGCTCGGACGACCTCGAGAGCATCTACGCCTTCGCGGCCGCTGGAGACGGTGTCGCGTTGCTTCCCCGGCTCGCGACGCGTTGCCTTGGGTTCGGCGTCGAGGTCGTCGAGCTGGCCTGCGGGTTGCCGCCGCGGCGGATCGGCCTTGCCTGGTCGACGACGCGCGGCGAGTCGGGCTCAGCCGCTGCGTTCGTCCAGGCGGCCAGAGCCGAAGCGGCGCTTTTCGCCCGCAAGCTGCTCTCGGTCGCCGGCTAGGCGGTGAACGCCGCCGCGGGCTCGAGCTCGAGGGGAAGACCACGCTTCGCCGACGCTGCGACCTCTTCGTTCAGCATGCGAATGTGGTCGAGCGCCGGCGCGTCAAGGCCGTCCAGCGTCGAGTGCGCGTCTTCGATGAGCGTCACGGAGTAGCCCCGCAAGAGGGCTCGCTGCAACGTCGAGCGGATCGAGAAGTCGGTCATCGCCCCGAGGACGACGAGGCGCGAGCAGTCCCGGCGCCGAAGCTCGTCGTCGAGCTCCGTCGCGCGAAAGGCGTCGCCGAATTTCTTCCGGAAGACGATCGCCCGCTCCGGTGGGCTGACGCGTGGATGAATCTGCCAGCCCTCGCTCCCCGGCTCCCACAGCCCGGGCCCTGCGTCGTCCCGGCAGTAGAGGATCGGCAGGCCGGCCGCCTCCGCGGCGCGCAGGAGCGCCGCAGCGCGCTCGAGTACTCCGTCTGCATCGTGAACCCGCGTCTCGCCGGGACCGAAGATGCCGACCTGCAGATCGATCGCGAGCAATGCCGTTTGGTCTTCGAATGGCTTCACCGCGGGTCCTCAGCTCCCAAGCTGCCACACGTTTCGCCGCACGATCGGAACCGATTCACCGCTCCGGGTCAAGCCGATCACGTCCACTCCGGGGCCGCCGACCATGAAGTCGGTGTGGACGGATGACTCGTTGACGCCTGCGGCGGCCAGCGCCTCGCTGTCGCCGGCCTCGACCCCCTCGACGCAGTACGGAAAGCCGGCACCGTACGCGAGGTGCGAAGCCGCGTTCTCGTCGAAGAGTCCGTTGAAGAAGACACGCCCGAGCCGGCCGACGCGCGACGTCTCGTCGACGAGCGCCACCTCGCCCAGTCGCGCAGCGCCGTCGTCGCTCTCGAGCTCCGCGCGGATGTAGTCGGCGCCCTCCCGGGCCTCGACGTCAACGATTCTTCCGTCCTCGAACCGCAGCTGGAGATCGGAGACGACGAGGCCCCCGAGCGCGAGGTCCATGCTCGCGCGAACGACTCCTTCTGCGCGCGTCCGGTCGGGAGTGGTGAAGACCTCCTCGGTCGGGAGGTTCACGACGTGCCGCTGCCCCGAGGCGCTGCGTGCGGCTGCCGAGAGCCAGCGCGAACCAGGCAGAAGGCCGACGGTGAGGTCCGTACCGGACCCCTGGAATCGGATCGCGTCGAAGCTCGCCTCGTTGAGCGACCACGCCCGCGCATCGAGCCGGTCGATGTGCTCGTTCCAGGCTGCGACCGGGTCGGCCTCGTCCAGCCGCACGGCGTTCGCAAGATCGCTCCAGAGGCGCTCGAGATCGGGCTCGCCGTACACCTTCTGCGCCCACCCGGCGGTGGGATAGGCGACGATCGTCCAGTTCACCGCGCGAGAGGTGACGTTCTTCTGATGCGCCTCGTTGAGGCCCACCGGCTGCGCCCGTCCGACGCGTTCCTGGTCGAGATCGGCAAACAGGTCCGGGTCCGCCTGTCCGGTGATCAGGATCTGCGCCCCCTGCTCGGCGCCGAGCCTCTCCAGTCGCTGCACCACCCAGTCGGGGGTGAAGCGCAGCGCTTCCTCGCTTCCCTTCTCGATCATCGAGCGCCGAACGTGCATGTCGGCATACCGGACGTCGACGAAGCGCGCGCCCGCCGCGTAGGCGGCAGCGGCGATCTCCCTCGCCAGTGGCGCGTGCTCGACGAGCGCATCGACCGCGAGATACTGGCCGGCGCCGACATTCGCACCGACGCGCACCGCAAGCTCGGCGTAACGGGCTAGCCGCTCTCGCGGATCCACGCGGCCACCTTTCGAACATTCACCAATCGCCTTTTAGCCGTTGCGGCCATCAGCGGGTTGCATAGCGCGATAACGAAAGTCGGCGCGCCCCCGATGTAGCCTCTGACGATTCTTGGACCCGAAGCTCGTTCGCATCGAGATCGAAGACGCGCGGGTCGCAGCCCGCGTTTGGGGCGAGCAGGACCGGCCCGTGGTTGCGTTCATCCACGGGCTCAACGTCTATGCAAACGCGCTCGCCCTGAACGAGGCGGCGGAGGTGCTCGTCGACGAGTTCGGCTCGTGCGTCGTCGCAATCGACGCTCCAGGGCTTGGAGAATCTCCGCCGGCACCGAATCTCTCCTATGAGCCCGGCACGGTCGCGGAGCTCTACCTGGCAGCAATGCGGTCGGCCGGAATCGAGCGAGCCCATCTGATGGGCTTTTCGTGGGGAGCCTCGGTCGCCGTCGAAGCCGCTCTTCTCGATCCGGATGCCGTCTCGGGCGTCGCGCTCATCGACGGTGCCTACTGGAGCCTGAAGGAGTCGCCGGTGTTTGCCCGTTTCTCGGCTGAAGGAGACGAGGCGCTTGTCGACTTCGCGACAGAGGAATTCGCCGGGCTCTCGTGGGGCTCGGAGGACGAGTGGCTGGCGTGGCTCGCCGAGGCGTTCGAAGCGGATCTCCGGCCGGCGCTGCGTCGCTCGGCGCTCGCCGCGGTCGAGCGACGCGAGGGAGCAGTTCGGCCGCGCCTCGACCCGAGCACGTATGCGTCGGCGATCCGGCACCTCTTCCACTGGGATCTCGACGCGGCGCTAGCTCCATCTTCCGCACTTCACGCCGCTACCGATCCTTGCTCCCGCCAGGGAAGCCCGATCTCCAACAGCTCGAGAATGCGCCGCTGCGTGGGAGTGAGGCGATCGACGACGACTCCCTCGGCGGTGTAGGTCAGGCCGAGGCCTTGGAACGCAGCGAGGATGCTGCGGGCGGTGGGAGGGCCCGAGCGCCCCTCGGGCAGGAGCCCGGGCAGCTTCTCGCCATCGAGCCGTCGGCGCAGCTCGCACTCGATCAGGCCGAAGACGAGCAGCGCGAGCCCGACCACGCTGACCAGCGCCTCGATGCGGTCGTCGTTGTGGAGGAAGATGGGCCGCACTCTCAGCGTCTGCTTGAGGTCGCGGTGGCGTCGCTCGACCCGCCATTGCTGCTTGTAGATGCGAAGCACGCGGCCAGCCCCGAGCCGGCCGGGGAGGTTGGTGGCGAGCGCGGAGAGCCCATCGGTGAGCGCGGCCTGCTCGACGGCCCCATCGTCCCGTCGCCAGGACAGCGTGGGGCGGCCACTGCGCTCACCGCTCTCGGCCGCGATCAGCCCCTCGACCGGGACGAGAACGCGCGCCAGGCGGCGGTCGACCTGTGTCTTCGTTTGGTAGTGGCGCCCGCCGAGCCCCCGCTCGATGCGGGCAAGGGCCTCCTCGGCCGTGCGGAGCGCCCGCTCGCGCGCGGCGGCGACCTCGCGCGCCTCCTCGGAGGAGTGCACGTAGGCGACCCGGAGGCGCCGCAGCTCGCCACTCTCGGGATCGCGGACCTCAAACGGGCGCAGGGCGCCACGGTAGCGGGTGCGCTGGCTCGGCGGCAGGCGTCGCTCGCGCTCGGAGGCGTAGCGCAGCGGGTGCAGCGCCTCGAAGCCAACCTCGGCCAGGAAGCGCTCGCGAAATCCGGTCACCGCCCGCAGCGGGCAGATGAAGCGCAGTCCCGCCCGGTCGGCGGCCAAAAGCGGCGCCAGGTTGCCGAGCGCCGAGTCGGCGATCACCAAGAGGCCCTCCGGCAGCAGCCCCCGCAGCCGCTCGAGCCCCTCGCCGATCATCGTCAGCTCCGCCGCCGAGCCGGGCCCGGGGCGCAGGTAGAGCGGCACCCCCTCGGAGCTCGTGGCCTGCAGCGCCCGCACCTGGCGAGCGACGCGGCGGTCAGCCCCCCAGCCCTTTGCGACGAGCGCCGAGTCCTCGTAAGCACCGGCGACGCGCAGCGCGGTGAGATCGAGGTGCAGGCGGGCGGCGTCGGTGCCAAAGCGCTCGATCGCCCGCAGCATGAGGGCGCCACGCAGCTCCTCGGCGTGCGGGCACAGCGCCTCCAGCGAGCGCCCGAGCCGGTCGTCGTTGAGCAGCGCGGCGGGGATCCCGAACAACTCCTGGAGGGCGGCCCCGGATGCCCAGCCGGCGACGTCGTAGAGCGGCGAGGGAGACGCGAGGCGACTGGCGATTAGCGCCACCACCACCTCGCCAGCCGAGAGCCTGTGCCGCCCGCGCTGGGGCAGAAGCCGATCGACCTCCTCGGCGATCCGAAGCGCCCGCGTGAAGTGGTGGACGACGAGCAGCGGCCCGACCTCGCGGCGCATCCCCGCCAGCGGCGGGTCGAGGCGCGCGAACGACCCCGCCAGCTGCTCGAGTTGGCCCGACGCCTTGAGCTCGTCCTCGCGCCCCAGGGTCTTCAGAACGCGGTGCCGGACCCTGCCCCGCTCGTCGCGGTAGGACTCGACCAAGCGCAGGTAGACATACCGCTTCTCGCCCCGCCGCACGGAGTGGCGCTTGACGTACATGTTGGCCCTACGATACCCGTCCAATCGGACGGACTACAGCACGCTCAAGCAGACAAATTGGCCCTACGCACCCGCCCGCAGAGAGTCGCTCAGTTCGATCGAGGGCGGGCATCGCAGCGCCAGCATCCCAGCCCTCACGCCGATCTGCCGCAGCGACCGGCGGCCGAGCGCAGCGGATGCTGAGCGCGTCAACGCTCGCCGACTGCGGAAGATGGAGCTAGC
>Ga0137375_10004375_pt1 | contig 16823 bp, 22 predicted proteins | sample SagtaG_24_FD_104936 | JGI IMG/M metagenome (GOLD analysis project Ga0137375, IMG submission 104936) | Vadose zone soil microbial communities from Sagehorn Ranch, Mendocino, California, USA - Sage1_R_113_16 metaG | ecosystem: Environmental > Terrestrial > Soil > Vadose zone | place: USA...
CAGCTTACCAGCTCGGCACCAGCGTGAGCCACCTGAAAGATTCCATCAGAAACGACTCGTCGTCTCCGGTACGAGGGACTTACCATACCCGCTGGTGGGACCACACCAATTCCCGAGCCAGGAACGTTAACCCTTTTGGGAATTGGGTTTGTCGGGCTCCTCAGGGTCATCAAGAGGGTCACGCATTAGAAGCAGGCAACTAGTAGGACTAGGGTCAAATCTTTTTACAGGCTATTAAAAAACTCCTTTATCTACAAAAAATCGAGCTCACTTTCTCTGATGTGTGGTAGTATTCCTCTCGATTGATCGTTGGGAGATGTTGGTGATAGGTGCGAAGAAGAAGGAAGAGACTATCTACATCCTGAAGAACTCATCCCCGAAGATCGCATCCTGCGGTTAATTGATCGTTACGTCGATTTTTCCTTCATTCGACCCAAGCTCGAGCCAGTCGAGGAGACCCTGAATAGGCAAAACGACAGAAACAGAGCAGAGAAAACTTTCATAGCTAGTTGCTGGAACAAGGCAGAAGTGGTCGAAAGAGATGGGTCCCGGAAATAAGTGGCAACGCTACTTATTGGAATCGTAGTTTAAATCATTCAATACAGAGTTCATTACTTTTACTTTGTCACAACTTTGCCAGAACTATTTGCTTCTATGTGTTCCAAACGGCAAATTGGGCGCAAGCGCAACGGCTTTACACGCTTGGATTCATTCAGTTGACGACCAATGGTGTCACATAGTCCCAGTACTGTTCCAGGACTGAAAATCCTCGTGTCGGCAGTTCGATTCTGTCCCTGGCCACATTTCCCTTTCTTGGAAATCAGCCAGTTACAGGCTCTGCGCTCTCGATTAAGCTCCATAAACGGCGCTCACTTTGAAGTTACTTTGAAGTTTCCGTTTGCTGCTGGTCCAAGGCGTGGAATTGATCGAGCTTCCCGGCGGCTTCTTTCATGGACCTTTCATCAGCGATGGCGTAGCGTCGATAAATCGATTCGGTTTTGTGGCCGACCATTTTCATGGCGTCGCTACGGGAAACACCGGCACGTTCTAGGTTGCGGACGGCGGTTCTGCGAAAATCATGAGGAATCCGGTTGCCGATTTTCTTGATCAGCTTGCCATTTGCTGACCTGATTTCTGTTCCTAGCCCCGCCGCCACGCAGGCCGTGAGCCATGATCGCCTGAATGTTTTGATCGGTTTGCCCTCGCGATGAAACAGCCATGGGATGATTTGACCCGTGGCTTTTTCGAGTGCTCTGGTGCGTTCGAGTTGTTGCGCTATAATCCCTCGCAACCGAGCGGTGAACGGGAAGTTGCGGCCTTCGTTGTTCTTGGTTTCTCCCGGATCAAGACGTAACCAGCCGCGCCCTTTCACGTCAGCATGATGTTTCTGACGAGTAAAAATCTCATCATGAATACGCCATCCCGTGATGTACGCTGTCTCGATGGCCGGTTGGATGTCTTCAGGTAGATTTTTAAGAACAGGAGAAAATTGCTCCCATTCGAAAAATCCCTTTCTCGTATTGCTGACCGCGAGCTTGCCGATGTAAGGCTTCGTCGCTATTTTGTTCGACCTGATGCCCAGCGTGAACATTCTCGATAATGCCGCCAGCTCGTTGTTGATAGTCGAGGCAGCGGCTTTTTCATCCAACCGGAAGGTGACATATGCCGTCACTACATCGCCGGTAATCTCCACTGTGCGATAGTGACCTAGGAATCCACGTAGATGCGAGATGGCGTCTTCAAGACGTGGTAATGATCGGCGACCGTTAGCGCGGTAGTCGCTCACGATCATCGCGGCCATGTCTTCGAAAGTCGTCTTCTCGACGTCCGGGCCGACTGGTTTGCCGAGAGCGGCTTCACCAAGACGTTTTTTGAGCAGATTGCGAGCACCGGATTCTTTCTTGGAATGGGATGACTCGCGGATGAGCTTTCCGCGTAAAGAATAAGCTATCCACCATGTTGGGGATGTTCGCTCCTCGCCAGACTTCTTATCGCGCCACGTTGGCTGATATACGCGGCCCATACCACGCGGAACCTTCGGCAATGTACTGCCAGTCGACCGGAGGGGTATCGAATTAACAACGACTTTCCCGGATGAAGTTTGCTTGGCGTTCAGCGGAGCTGATGCAGAATCCGGCTTTGACAGAGTCTGGTCGATCTTAGGCGTTGATTCTCCTGGGCGTGGTACAGGCCGGGTTCCTATCCGATCAGGTGCCGGAAAGGCCCGCGCGATATCGCTGCTTATTTCCTCCAGTGATGCTAGAGCCTTTTGATATTTAGCTTTTGCTTTTTCTATTTCATTCATAAATAGGCATCGCCCTCCTTATTTGTGGGAGGGCCTACTTATTCGTCTGCGGCGTGGTGGTCAACGCCGGGAGTCCGGCTTTTTTGCGGCGAGCCAGCGGCGCAAACCGGCCTCGGAAAACCGCAGATTTTTTCGACTGATACGACGAGTAAACGGGAGCTTTGCTGCATGCCGAAGAAGCCAGCGGCGACTGACGCCCATGAGCGCGGCGGCTTGATCCGCAGTCAACGGCGTGTCCTTCTCGGTGGCGCTCACGGTGCCGTTCTCCATCCGCTCTTCACGCAAAGCCTCGCGAACGATCTCTTTCAGTTCAGCACGTAAGGCATCGCCCAGAATCTTCCCGGGCTCGCTCATGCGATCCTTCCCTCCGCCTGTAGCTGAACTTTGTTTGCGTCAATTATCGAATGCTTCACCTGCCTTTGGTGGCCACCCACGCCGCTGGGCTTCATTGAATTCGTCCTCAGTTATTTCTATGAGCTTCTCGCCACGCTGGTCGCCAAACTCGCCTTCCGGGCAAGCCTCCGAGAACCACTCGCCAGGTACCCAGCCATTGGCAATGCACTCGTCAATGTACTCGTGGTCATCGCGGTAGGCCGAATCGCTTTCATAACCGTAAATCATAAGCGGTGGCTCTTGCTGGTCAAAAGCCACAAACTTGCCATCCTCTATTATTCCTGCCGGCTCCGCATCGAGGAATTTAAAAAATCTTCGCCGGTGCCAGCGCTGATCTCCGGTTTTGTCGGTTTTCATATTTCACATACCTCCTCGATCTCATTTAACCGGACCTCAACTCTGTCGCCCAACTTTAGAGCCGTCATAATAGGGTCATTGTACAGAATCCCGGTCAGAACATTGCCCTTTAGCCCATCAATACGCACCCACATGTGCTCCCTTGCGAAACGCTTTTTCACAGTCTTACCCAGGAAATACTTTGCGCCTTTCGCCGCTAATTCAGGATTCGGGATCGGCGAGCACTCTGGGTGTACCAGTCTTATATTGTTCTTGGGTTCTCGCATTTTTTCCTCCCTAATCTCCCCTTTTCTTGTGTTTGTTTTGGAATCGTCGCCCGCAAAAAATGCACGCCCAAAATCGTGTGCCATCAGAGCCAACGTTCTGAACTATTTTTCCGCCTCTTCGCCAGGGCGGAACTGAATCTTTGCCGCAGTGCGAACAGCATGACGGCTTCGGCTCTTCGATCGGCTTTTCGACGAGTCGAGAGCCGGGAAACACGCGCAGCACGTCCGCGACGGTGATGCCCAGTCGTTGTGACTGTGCGCGCAAATCGGCTGCGAGCTGACGCACCACAGCTCGGTCTGCCTCAGTCAGCGGAAGGTTGTCTTTTCTTCTGGCAACTGCTTTGCCGGTAACAAGGATTTTCACTTCTAGATGCTCGCTCACAGCTCCTCCCAAGCAGCTCCGTTAACGAGCACCAACTCAGTACATCCGTTTGATTCACCGGTTTCGGGCGTTACGGTGTTACGGTCTACCAACATCTCTGGTTTGGGGAGGTTGGCTGTGAGGTCGATTGCTGTAACCGGGTGGAAGAAATGGCTGCAAATCTTTCTTGATGTAATGCTTCCTACCGAGGTCGTTCAGCACTTTCAGAACGTCTTCGGTGAATCGCCGCCAATCGATTTCACGGGTGATGCGGTGATAATTGATCTTGCCGACTTTATAAAAATCCACGTATTCCGCCGTCTCTTTGACCAGAGCGATCGTCATCGCTGTGTCGTACACAGGTTCAAGACTCACCCATGTGAAAATTCCCGCCCCATGGAATCGTTTCAATGTATCCAATCTATCGGCGGGCAGAGCCGCCTTTGGCTCCCACTCACGCGATTGATCTGGGTTTAGGGTGGTGAGCGTCGATGCGAAGGCATCCCGGTCCGGTCTGAACAGATCGATATCCCGCAACGCTCGGGCACCGCCTTTGGTCAACGTGCAAAAGCCCAACCCGTGATCGCGGAGCACGGTTAAGCACCGCCGCGTAAGATGGTGTGCGACATCTATAAGACAGTAGGGATCCGTGGTGAACGACAGCATCACTTGTTCGGTGATGCGGTGCGCCCGATATTTCGCAGCATCTTTCGTTAGCCGCTCCAGGAAACCAGCCTTTGGAAACACGTTGTGATCAAAGGCATCTCTGCTGATCCTGATCGCTGCTGGCACATAGCAGTAGATGCATTCGTGGCCGCATCCTCTGTATGGGTTAGCTGCGAGTTTCGAATACTCGCCGGCTTGGCCTTTGGGCGCGTAAATTACTTGGCACCCTTTGACTGAATAAGCATCTTCGTTGAGCATAAAAATTTACTCCTTACGTTTTAAATGCTTTTGACGTATGCATTGTCATTTCTTCTGCTCTGCGTTAGGTTCTGGCGGTTCCTTCATCGACTCTGCAATTTCCTGTTGTACCTTGTCCTGGTAAGCTTCCAATTCCTCCTTTGATCCATTTGTGAATATATTCCAGACCTCGTCGGTGATCCCGTTTTTATCTTTGTAATCGCGTTCCACGTCTACAATCAGTTTTTCGAATTCCTCTTCGGAGAGCAGGGCGGCAACACGATCTAGGCGACGATTGGCGTAGCTGTTTGTGCGCCATTCGGAACTACCGGTTTGGGTAAACGTAAAGAAGAAAAAGGAGTTATCTAATCTTCGATGGAACCAGTATTTCGCAATCTGTATTACCTCGTGTTTAGTCGGAACGAACTCCGGAAGCTCACAGGCTTCAGATCCGTTAACTTCTGGGACGTGCCCGACAACGAATTCGCCAGCTCTCCAAAAACCGAGGCCTTCGCTGTCACTGCCTATTTTAGGCTTCTCGTCCATACTTCCTCCGTTTGCTGTTTGGATTGACTAATCAGTGCATGCACATCAACTCAGTAGATGCGTTTCTTGCATCTGTCGCAGAACAGACAGTCTGTGTCAGAATCATTCTTCACGATAATGTCGTCCAACTCGACGCTTTCCTCCTCTGTGTCCTTGGCGCACTCTCTGCAAACCGTTTCTGACGCGAAGTGAAAGCCGATAATGTCGTCGTCTTTTATTGTTGCCATTAATGCCTCCTTTATTATTTGGTTGTTTGATGACATTTGTGCCGATACAGTTTGTGCCGTTCTTCACGGTCTCTTCAGCGCCATTTCACTTACCCTCTTCGCCCGGAATGGCTTTACCGGCGCGAATCACGTCGCGATCTATCTGTCTGCCAGTAATGAAATCTCGCGCAAGTTCATTGAATGCTTCGAGGACCTCCCATCTTTCCTCCGAAGTGCGCCGCGCCGTGAGGTTCTCGAAACGCCTAAAGAGCGACTTCGCGCAGTAGGTCGCGTTCCATTCTGGGGAATCGCCGGGTTCGTGGTGCGGGCGGGTTCTCTCTTCCTCTTCGGCTGGGGGCAAAAGGGACAGCGTGTCCGTTTTAGACCTGTCCGTTTTGTAAAGCAGGAGTTTCCCAGCGGTGTTGCACGCTTCGAAATAGCGCATATAGCGCCTAACCGTTCGTGGATGGTAGCCGACGTGCTCCTCGATCCATGTCGTGAAATTGCCGTGACCGATTTTCGCTCTTACGTAGCTGCAAAGCATTCCCGCTTCGTAGAAGCGTTTGACGGCACCCTTGGCCAGCTGAGCGATCTCGCCACGGTTTTCCCTAAGTCGGTCTTTCGCTTCGTTGAGATTGTGCGGTTTCTTCAGTCGCGGGAGCGAAGGTTCGACGACTTCTAGCTCTGTCCTTTTGGTCATTGTCTTCTGCCCCGTCACTGTGCCTCATCGGCGTACGCGCGATCCTGGAGGAAACACCCTCTTGATCCGAATAATCCGTCTCAGCTCATCAACTGATTTTGTACGGAGGGCCGGTATTTCATCTTCAAAGAAAATCGGGTCGTCGTCAGGCGGGCAAAATTGCGCGTCATGCAGTAGCCACAGATGCGTTTCGAGCGGCGCTGAACATATCTTTGTAGCCCTCAGCTTGCCATCATGATCTCGAACTACTTCCACAACCCAGGCCCTAGGGGTCGGCTCGTAATTCTCGGTTGCCGCGCACTTCAATTTTTCCGAGGTCTCTCTCAATGCCGGGCCCGCTCGGTCAGTTTGGCGGTCGTTGTTATTGCTCGTTCGCCTTTTCATTGGTTAAATTCCGGCAGCCCACCCCTCTGCCGGATATCCCGCGCCGTGTGAGGCGCAACCTCCCAATGATCGTGACAGGTGTCTCGATGTGTGTTGTGTGTCATTGGGAATGCGTGCTCGGTGATAGGTGTCACTGTGTAACGTGTCACTATGCACCGTGACATGGTGCGACGTTGAGCCTCAGTGATATCATTGAGATTGTTTAACCGCTCCTTGAGGTTCATGGGATCCACTCCTTTAAGCGATGAACCCGCAGCCGGTCGGATGGATATTTCTTCCGCCGTGTATTTTCAGCAAGAAACGCTCTGGCCTCCTCCTCTTTGCTGCTGTAGCCCACCTCAGCTACGAATCTTTTGCCGATAAACACTCGGGGATGAAACTTCTCGCGCCGGTGCGGCTTTCTACCTAATGCGAGCGTCCAGTGGTCCCAAGTTTTCGTGCCCGGATTGATGGGCTTGCCTGGGTAGATGGGCAGCCATTGCCGCAACTCGACATCGCGCCACATACCATCGATGGTGATGTGGATCAGAACGACCGCAGTAATCTCGCCGGCTTTGTTATGCTTGGCCTTGTAATCCGTACACTCGATTACGTAGTCATCCGGTTTCATGTCGTCAGGCGGTCGTGCGCCCCCTCGAAGTTCCAGCCGATCGAATTCGTCGAGTGCATGTTGACCACCGCGGTCGGTTCTCACGTCATTGAGGTTGGTGATTTTTTTTGGTGTCACTACGATTGTCTCCTGTACTAACGGGACCAGCTACAAAGCCAGTCAATTTCTGAGTTTACTCGTGATCAATTCTCGGTTGGAATCGACCGCGTGGATCGTAAAAACCCATGCTAGCCCTTCGTTCGCCATGCGCCCGTGATTACATTTAGCGCGCGCTTCCGAAGCGCCTGACGCAAAAACTCCGATTGGGACATACCTTCGCGTTCTGCCGCTGCGCGCCACAATTCTTTGTCCCCGGCGGGCAATCTAAGTGAACAAAGGAACATAGAACGCTTGGTCAAATTTCGATTTTTCATTGCGGTCGTTATTTCTCCTGAGGTACGTTATAAGGTACAGTCGGCAGCACCGTAAGATGACAAAACAGCGCACAAACCCTCAGACTTCTGTCCCCCCTTTTCGGCACCGACTCGCGCGATGGCGCCCTATTCCGATTCCCAGGCCAAAAAGGCACACGCAGTCTTACGAGGACGAGCTCCAGATATGGTTCGATAGTTGGGACCCATTGTTCGAAGGGGTTGCGTTAAAAGGCTATAAAGATGGAAAAGCACTGGTCCAGGAAACCAAAATCGGTGGTAGCACCATTCAAGAATTCCGGCGCCAGACGATTTCTGAAGAAATGAGGCTCGAGCTACTTGACTGGGCGACCAGGACGGCTGTTGATTGCGATTGGATACTGCGCCGATTGTTCGATCGTTATGGAATTTCTCCGATGGCGGTGTTGGATCTGTTAGGGTCTTGGAAGACCTACCTCGTGCGCTATAAGGCGGTAATAGAAGCCAGCGCCTATGTACGCAGTGAAAAGCGGCGGAAACAGCACTCTAAAACGCTGATCAAAGCAGCTGAAATTCTTAAGCTGTGGAAGCAACTATTCCCCTACGCTTTTTCCATGCCGAGGTATCCCGAATCTGCAGATTTGGAAACGATAGCTAAAACGCTTCGGGAATTTGGCGCCGCCGAAGCTTACAGTCCCGGAAAGGTCGAAATAAAAGCTTGCGCCCGTGAATTGAGCCGGTTGTTTCGCGGACTAACACGTAGACCACTGCCCGAGTATGTCGGGGAAATCATGCTCATTGCGTTTCCTGACAAGTGGAATCCATCAGGGGATCTGAAGGAGGCGGCCAAGAGCCTCCTGAAAGAGCACAAATCTTCAAATACATAATTGCGCAACTCGCATCGCAATCGAATCACGCTATCGGTAACTTTGACCTTTCCTTAGCCGGTCTAAAGCTGGATGCAATATAGCCGCCAAAGAGCCGCGGTGAAAGTTGTTTTTGACCATCGGCGGCTAACCCCACGACTCATATCATTTGACCTCCGATGCATAGTCGAGTATATGTGCCCGGTTAATTCTTGCGTACTATGGCCTGGCCAAGTTCAGCAATTCTCTTGATTGCATCTATTTTACTCAGTGCCTGCGCCGGGCCGCAGCTCCACGTCCCGAAAGCCCCGCAGTATTCCGTCGACATCGAACGTCAGCGGCAGTTAGCATCGCTCCACGATCATAAAGATATTGCTTTTCGGCAGAAAATCGACCAATGGCGGCGCGTCTATGAGGTCTACTCACGATTGCGAACACGTGGCGCCGAGATTTGCGGATCACACACGTCTCCGTTCTGGGGTGTCTGGCTCGGCGATGGCAATAGTTTTTCAGGCGAGGACGCGGAAAGAGGAAAACGGCTACTGAAGCTGGGAGCTGAGGTCACTGTCCTTGCCGTCGCCGCCAACGGCCAAGCCGCCGGTCTCCGCGCCGGTGATGTAATTATCAAGATCGATGATACTGTCCTGAAACAGCACGCCACCCGACAGAAATCTCAGTTGATGATTGCCGCCGAAACACTAAAAAAGGCCGGCGAACGCCCTGCCGACATTGAGTTCGAGCGCGAGGGGACAAAATACACAACGCAGCTACTAGCCGATGTTGGTTGTCGCTACAGATTAAATTTGACCGAGGATAAGCAACTAAATGCATCATCAGACGGCAACTCTATCAACCTTCCTTACGGCATGATCCAGTTTGCCTCCGATGATGAAAAATTGGCTCACGTCATCTCACATGAAATCGCGCACAACGTCTTGGGTCACATAGAGCGCCGAAAAGTTAACGCGAGTGTAGGGCAGATTATTGGCACAGTCGTCGATATCGGATTGCTCTTGGGTGCGCGGGTAGACACCGGCGGAGCGTTCGGGAACATAGGTGCGAGCGCGGGCGCAAAGGCTTATTCGCATGAGTTTGAGCGGGAAAGTGATTACCTGAGTCTCTATTTTATGGTGCGAGCGGGTTTTGATCCGTTGAAGGCCCGCGACTTTTGGCGCGACGTGAGTAAAGCAGAACCTATTTTAATATTGGAGAACTATCGATCCCTACATCCAAGCAACCCAGAGCGCGCCGCGAACATAGAAATCGCAGTCCAACAGATTACCGGGCAAATTGCTCGCAACGAGTCCTTGCTACCGCTAAAGCTCAAGGATGGTACGGCTCAAGACCCCATTGTTCTGGTCGATGCGCCGAGCATCTTAGGGGAGCGGGTGATGGCATTGCGAGAACAGCAACCGGGACCGCCGCTTGCGGCACCAAAACCAGTAATTATCGAGGTGATGGCAAAACCTACACGGCATCATGCTGTTCTGCTCCATACAAAAGGCCGCTTAATTTCAACACCGCCCATGACACTGGACGCAGAGTATTTTGATAATGGCAGCGGAGCCGGAAGCTCCCGGTTGATCTTTCCAGGCAATCAAATCTGGGAAGGTGAATTCAGGTTATTGCCGACTCAACAGAGTTTTAAGGGAATATTCAATCCGCGGCTGCTAGATCCCGACAATATTGCTTCAGGAGCCAATTCAGTCCAGAAAGGGTTTGCCACGTATGCGGGCCCCAGTGGTGCGGTGATGGAATGCGGATTTATGATGTCCAACTCCGGGCGAATTGACCGGGGCAGATGTCTCGATGAGCGTGGTAATGAATATCAAATCTCGTACTGACAATCGATCAAGCGCCGTTGCCCAGCATAGCGGCAACTCGGTTTCAGCCAGCGAGGGCGACCAAACTTAGAACCGGGCAGCAAAACGGTTTTCTCGACGAGAATACGCCGATCCCCAGCGCTCGCGTTTGGGCCGCTTGCTCGCGGCGGCACATACAATCAACTTTGCAGGATTTTTCCGATCCTTCCGCTGTGCTAAAGCGGAGCAGACCGCAGAAGCGTTCAGATTGAGATGCTAGTGCGCTTGCCCTCTCCGCCCGTTTTGCCAGGGGAGAGCCGGGCCGCTCTATTTTTCAATGTTTTTGACCACTTCGCTATTTAGCCTATTTTCCGCACTTAGCTTTATTTTCCCTATTTCGTCAACCCCGTTGCGTTGTGGTTGCGTTGCGGGCGCTCGCAAACGTGTAATGTTTTTTCAAAATTTTTTGAAATTTTTTATTGCACCAGCGCCGGGATGTGCTACGAATAATTTTAGGTTGAGGGGCGATTTGACCCGCGCTTTAGCGGGTCCAACATAGCAACCGAGCGGCCCCCTTTCTCTTCAACCGTTTTATTAGCCGCTGGTTGGTCAGCACTGATGGTAGCGCCTAAGTGGCGTTTATTCTGAAGTCTGACCAATCGGCGGCTTTTTTTATTGGCGTGCTGCAAAACCAAGGGAGGATGCACACATGAAAGAGAAGCGATCTCCAAAGAAGCAACCACGCGATGGATTCCTGAAAGTCAGGAACGGCTCTGGGAAAATACGCTTCCAATACTCCGATGCGAAGGGCCGACGACTCATTCTTCGTAAAGGGAGACACGGAAAGGCGAAAAGAAGCTTCCGCTACTTCACCGAGGAACAATACCAAAGGCATCTGGCAAGGAGGTGATCATGGCGAAAATGAAAACCGGAAGAAAAGAAGACACAGACGTTGCGCTTTCGAAAAGCCCCACTGGACAAAAACTCATGGCGGCTCTGCTGAAAGAGCTTCATCGGCGTGGAGTCGTGCCAGTGAAGGGTGAGTTGCGCAATCGAATGCGTGCCGAAGTCGCGCGCAAGATTCGCGATACGGCCTCGGGGGTGGAAACTTCGGGAATCCATGGAAAGTGGGCTTGGGAAGCTGCTGAGCGAATTTCCCAGAAAGGGTGATTGATCATGGCGAAAAATTTTCCACTCAAGTTTGCGTTGCTGCAACAGTATGGAACACAGCGCGCAGCGTCCGAACCTCTACGAATCTTGTATGACAGGTTGTCCCGCATCGTCTGCGGTTACGTAACTCCCACGGCTGAGGAACTCAAGCGCTTCGAGAAAGTGCTCGGCAAGGAAAAGATGAAGGAGATGTTTCCAAAAAAGGAAGTGCAGAAGTAAACAGCGGCGTGCGCAACCAAGGGAGGACGGAAATGAAAATACAAATCAAACAACTCCGACCAAGTCCGTTCCGAGACCTGGAGAAAAACCCGGTCCCGGCGGAGAAGGTCCGGATGTTGGTCAAGTCGATAAAGGAAACGGGCTTTTGGGATAACACGCCGTGTCGCCCGCATCCGACTGAAAAGGGCGCGTATCAGCTCCCTGCTGGGCACGCTCGGCTCAAGGCGCTGTGGGAAACCTACGGGAAGATTTCGACGCACACGGTGGACATTCCAATGCGGCAGCTGAGTGACGACATGATGGTAAAGATGATGGCCTACGAGAACGCGGGCGTGTGGGGCAAGACCACGGCGTCGGTCTTGGAAGCGGTCGCTGCGGCGGAGAAGCAGATTTCTGTACGTACAGAAATCCAGCCTACACCCCAAGCCGTCACCAAATTTTTAGGGGAGCCGTATGAACTTTGGGAAGTAACAGAGGCGCTAAAAAATGAAGATAGTTCGGGCGCAAGAGACTCCCACTCACAGCCGTAACGCTTTTTCTCGTTCTTCCGTTACGGATGGGAAGCTAAAATGCGCCTGCGGCCAATGGTTCATGCCGAGTCGGTCCGATGCCAAGCACTGCAGCAACGCGTGCCGCCAGCGGGCCTACAGGTGCCGAAAATATCCCAACGCAAAAAACGAATGGTATACGCCACCGTGGGTCATAAATTTAGTTCGGCAAGTGATGTCTATCACGTTGGACCCAGCTTCTTGCGCCGCCGCGCAGAAGGTCGTGAAAGCCACTGTGTATTTCACCGCCAAAGAGGACGGCCTGAGCCGTCCGTGGTTCGGCAACGTGTGGTTGAACCCGCCGTACATTCCGGATGTGCAAAAATTCCTCGCGAAATTGCTGGAAGAGTTCGACAGCGGGCGCGTCCAGCAAGCAATTGCGCTGGTGAACGCCGCGACTTCGGCGAGCTGGTTTCACAAGCTGTTAGGGCGCTTTCCGGCGTGCTTCGTGAGGCGTCGCATAAAGTTCTGGCGACCTGACCGGGGGTCCACTTCGCCGACGAGGCCGCAAGTTCTTTTTTACCTCGGCCCAAACGTGGAGCGGTTTGTTTCGACGTTTGCGCATGCCGGCATCGTGACGAGTAGTGGATTGAGATATTGACAAGCTATTCACCGCCTCCGCTTCAACACGGTCTGCGTGCTGCGAGCGAGTCTGCCGTTGTTGCGCATGTCTTTGTCCACAAGCACTAGAATCTCATCGTCGCTCTTCGCCTGTGGCCGCTTTGTCCCACACGTTGACCGTGACCGCGCTTGACCGGCGCGCTTTGCAAGCGATATATCTGCGCCACGTATGGCCACAGAAAAACGTGAACTCGAACGGTTAGCCCGCATTTCTCACGACGGGATGATGACGGGATTAAATTGAGGGCTGCAAGCCCAGATCATACGATCACCGCGATGATGCGGAGCACTCAGCTCATTGCCACAGCAACAGAACAGGCCATTTGACGCCGATGGCCGCGATTGGGCTTTGCACGATCCGATAACCCGGCTCGCAGGCATAGCTGTTCGCTCGTTGGCGGTTCGGCAGCAAACCCCCAGAGAAGCGTAGCTTAACCGCAGGCCGCAATTTGTTGGAGTCGAGCAAACACCTGTTGAAATAGCTTGAGATAAGGATAGCTCTCGGAAAACGAAATCCACACCTTGCGCACGCTCACTTGAATCTGAGCGCCAATCTTGAACAACTTAAGCCGAATCGTATCGCATTGGGCTTTGGCCAACTCGGTCCCTTCTAGCCCCAACCGACGCAGCGCGTGAATCAAGATATAAGCGAACGATGAGAAGTAAAGCCGCAGTTGATTGGAACGCATCCACGACGTGGAGGTCCGATCGGCAAACAATCCCAGTTGCTGTTCTTTGATCCGATTCTCCATGTCCCCACGGGCACAGTAGAAGTCCTCGTACAACTCCCGTGCCTCTTTCTCCTCGCTTGCAATCGAGGTGACGATGAACCGGGGGTTTTCCCCTTTGGCCAAGTATTCGGCCTTTCCCACCACGCGCCTCTCACACGACCAGCTCTTGCGGGTCCGATAGCGAAAATCCTTGAACACCCGAGCCGATTGCTGCGTGGCTTGATGGATCTGCTTGGCCTGGGCCATCTCGGTGTCGATCTGTTTGATCAGACGACTATTCTTGGCCAAACCCAACACGTACTCGGTCTGGCTTTCACCTTCGCAGTAGCTCATGATCTGTTCACGACAAAACCCCGAGTCCCCGCGCACTATGATTCGGACCCCGGGCCACGCTGACTTGAGCTTTGTCACTATCCGCTTAAGCTCTTGGAGCACTCCGCTGGCCGGGTCCTCATCGGCTTGGCGCAACCGCGCACACAGCAAGTGCTCCCCACAGAAAATATACAACGGCAAATAGCAATACTCGGCGTAATAGCCGTGGAAATACTTCCCCTCCTGATTCCCGTAAAGCGGATCGTCAGTGGCATCCACGTCGAGCACCACCTCTGAGGGTTGACTCTGATAGGATTCTATAAACAAAGTAATCATCAGCTCATCGATGGCCCCACCGTCCGCCACAATCTTCTTGTATCGGCTCTTCTCATTGGCATCTTCGGGGGTTAACTCTAGACGATTGAGCGTGCTCTTGCCCGCTACCGGCTTGCCTTGGTCTTGCTCCCTTACTCGATCCGTTCCACTGGGATCTTGTTTCTCACTGAGCAGCCCCATCACCACATCGTGGCGCAAACTGTCGTGGTCATTGAGATCCTCGTAGCCCAACGCAATCCCGTAAACTCGCTGCCGGATCAGCGACTCCACGCTGTGTTCGATCCGAGCCTTGTCGCGGTAGTCCCGATAACAACCCGCCAGCCGCTTCAGTATATGTAAACGGCTCTCCACCTCTCGCAGCAACACTCCTCCTGCGTCCGAGCTGATCTTGCCCCCGTCAAATCTCCCGATCACTCCACGACGCCCCAGTTGCTGAAATTCCATCTGTGCTAGTATACACTGTGTTTCCATAAGGCCGCTCTTCTCCCTGCGCGTAACTGTTTGGTGACACAACCTTTATGCCACGAAGCGCGGCCTTATTCTTCTCTACTGGTGACAAATTCGGGTTAGTGGATAAACCAACTGCAACAGAACGCCCTCCGCTTGGTTCGCTGGAGCAGCGGACAGAAATCGCCTCTCAGGGTATGAAAGGTCTGTTTCTCATCAACGGTGGAGGAGCAGTCGCGCTGCTCGCATTTCTGCAGAGTGCCTGGACAAACACTCCCGCTCTAGTTCCATACGTAGCTTCTGGGATTGTAGCTTTGATGCTCGGCTTAGTATTTGCCGCAGCTGTACCATTTGTCCGAATTACCACCTCTTTGCATTACCAAAATCAAAATTTCGAGCGGGCTTGGCGCTACTCATTTTGGCATCGGCTTCTGGAAAAGCTATCCATCGCAGCGTTCGCTATTGGTATCCTCGTTGTTGTCATAGGTGTGTTCGCCAACCTTCCAGAAGCTTGACAGGCCAAAAAAGTTGGCGTCTCTCACCCCAACTCTAAAGATCACCGGGTCCGCTTCATCACGTTCTGCGTGCTACGAGCGAGTCTGCCGTTGTTGCGCATGTCTTTGTCCACAAGCACTAAATCTCATCGTCGCTCGGCTTCTCCATCGCTGAATGCTGCTTGACCGGCGACCTTTGCGGGCGATATATCTGCGCGCGGTACTTCTCCGTTTCCGAGAGGCAGTTTGAATGTCCGATGTCCGCTGACGACGACACGATCTTCGACCTTGCAATGCAACACAATCTGAACGAAATCGTCAGATTCCACAATGTAGTCCGGGGCAGTCTGTCAGAACATCTCCGCGAGCATCGCGACGATAAGTACGCGAGGGCGGCCCTCACGAACTACGACAACTATCTGTCGATCAATACCTTCCTCATGATCTATTCCTATTTTGAGGAGTACTTATATCTCCTGTGGAAGAAAAAGGCTAAGACGGTCAAACGAACTAGAAGCTTTTCGATAAAGGGATACGAATCCGTTCTCTTAGAGTTTGGGGTTCCACTCACTAATCCGAGCTGGATGTACATGCTGAAGGCAACATCGGTAAGGCATTGTTTGCTTCACGCGAATGGCCGCCTTTCTTTCATGACCCACCCGCCGGAGCAGGAAATCAGAGCGATTGTCGTCCAGTACCCCGAAGAGCTGTTCATAAGAAACGAGGACCAACTGGTTATCGCTGTCGGATTCGTCCGGAGGTTTGTCGATGAGGTTCGAAATTTCCGAAATGCAATCGCGTACCAACAACAAGGGAGCGACGCTCATGAAATCAACGATATCGGTAGTGCTGCTGGCGCTGGTGGCCGCACTCCTATTATATGAGTTTGTTTACAAAGACTGGGTGTACAAACGCTCAGCGCTGGCTCAGCGCGACGAACTAATGAAAGTGATCTCGCCCGCGAGGGCGCGGCTCGCTGCAATCGACAAGGATGTGAAGGCGTGTTTGGACGATCTGGTCAAAGATCGCTATCGCGGAGAGAGACAAGCTTACTGCGCTAAAATCCTCGACGAAAATTCCAAGCTTGGAACGGAGGCGCAAGCCGCAATGCTGGTACTCGCAGATTTGGATTCGGCGGTACGGAGGCGCTACAACGGCATTCCGCCGTCGTGGTGGTGAAGAAGGAAGCGGATAACACCAGGGACACAGAACTTTGGAGAAAACTCGAACACCAAAAGCAACCAAAAAACGGCAAAAGAATCTGTGACAATATGGAGTGGGTTTTCGTTTGGCTCCTCTGCGCGATCACCGCGGGAATGATCGGCGCACGAAAAGGAATCGGCGGCTCTGCCTTTATACTCGGATTCCTATTCGGCCCCTTCGGAATTCTTTTTGCGCTGTTTATGACTGGCAACCGACGCGAATGTCCCGCCTGCAAGACAATGATCCATGCAGAAGCCAGTATTTGTCCGATGTGCCGAACCACAATCGAGCCAGGGCAAAAACCGGAGCAGGACGAGCGCCAATGGAGGGGATCATTCCAAGACAGGGTAGATCGAATGCGCACGAAGCGGGGCGAACTAAAAGCGTGCACTGTAGCAGAAGGAACGAGCCGTGAAGCGTGACATGGAGCTGATCCGCAAAATGGTACTTGCAATTGAGGATGCGCCGCAAGGCTACGCCCCGGACGATCTTGGAATCGAGGGTTACCCCCCTGAACAGATTGATTATCATACTTATCTTTTGCTTGACGCACGCCTGGCGGACGGAGAACGGATAGACACCATGGAGAGTGACGGCCCAGCGGCAAAACTGATGAACTTGACGTGGGCCGGACACGAGTTTGCCGACGCTGCG
>Ga0137375_10004377_pt1 | contig 16821 bp, 11 predicted proteins | sample SagtaG_24_FD_104936 | JGI IMG/M metagenome (GOLD analysis project Ga0137375, IMG submission 104936) | Vadose zone soil microbial communities from Sagehorn Ranch, Mendocino, California, USA - Sage1_R_113_16 metaG | ecosystem: Environmental > Terrestrial > Soil > Vadose zone | place: USA...
GTGGAGGACCCCAAGTACAAGGCGGCGTGGATGACCGGTCCCGAGTACCAGTTCATCGACGACGTCGGGTTCCCGCAGAAGCTCGAGGAGTGGCAGAAGGCGGGCGCCAACTACGCGATGCATCTTCCGAACGACCAGAAGAAGCTGAAGCCGGTGGGAGAGTGGAACAACACCAAGATCGTGGTGAACGGCACCCACGTGGAGCATTGGCTGAACGGCCGGAAGATCCTCGAGTTCGAGCGCTGGAACGAGGAGTGGAAGAAGCTGCGCGACTCCGGCAAGTGGAAGGACGCGCCGGACTACGGGCTCGCCGCGAGGGGCCCCATCGTGCTCCAGGACCACGGCAGCGCGTTCTGGTTCCGGAACGTCAAGATCCGCCCGCTGAGGTGATTGTCAAATCACCCCACTCGCCGCGAGCTCGTCGATCTCGTGGTCGGAGAGGCCCAGCAAGCCGCCCAGGACCTCGCGGTTGTGGGCGCCCACCGGCGGGCCCGGCCAGTCCGTGCCCCCCGGGGTGTCGGAGAGCTTGGGGGGGATGGCCGGGACCTTGAGGGGACGACCGCCGACCCGGACCTCCTCGAACATGCCGCGGGCCTGGTAGTGGGGGTCGCCCGCGATGTCGGCCGCGCTGTAGAGCCGGCCCACCGGGACCTCCGCCTTCTCCAGGATCTCCACCGCCTCGGCCGCCGTCCTGGTGGCCGTCCAGGCGGAGATCGCGCCATCGACCAGCGCCTCGTGCTTCACCCGGTCGGTGTTGGTCGCGAAGCGCGGGTCGTCGGCCATGTCCGGCCGGCCCGCCGCGCGCATCAAGCGCTTGTAGATCGAATCGCCGTTGCCGCCGATGATCACGTGCTGGCCGTCCTTGCACAGGTAGGTGTTTCTGGGGACGATGCCGGTGACGCGCGTCCCCTCCCGCTCGCGGACCACGCCCAGGCGGTCGTACTCGGGCAGGAGCGACTCCATCATGTTGAAGACGCTCTCGTAGAGGGCCACGTCGATGGTCTGCCCGCGCCGGCCGACCGGCGGCTCCCGGGCGTCGCGCGCGTAGAGCGCCATCACGATCCCGAAGGCCGCGTGGAGCCCGGCCAGGCTGTCGCCCAGGCTCAGGTTCGGCCGGACCGGCGGGCGATCGGGGAAGCCGGTCACGTAGCGGAAGCCGCCCACTCCCTCGCAGACCGAGGCGTAACCGGGCTTCCCCGAGTACGGGCCGGTCTGGCCGTAGCCCGAGACGCGGGCATAGATGACGCCGGGATTGGTCCGGCGGAGGTCCTCGGGTCCGAGGCCCCACTTCTCCATGGTCCCCGGCCGGAAGTTCTCCAGCACCACGTCGCACTTCTCGGCGATCCGGCGGGCCAGGGCCCGGCCCTCCTCCTTGCGCAGGTCCATCGTGATGCACTTCTTGTTGCGGCCCAGGCTCGCCCACCAGAGCGACGTGCCGTTCTCCATCAGGCGCCAGGCCCGCACGGGATCGCCGGTGCGGGGGGGCTCGACCTTGATCACCTCGGCCCCGAAGTAGGCCAGGATCGTCCCCGCGAAGGGGCCGGCCATGAGCTGGCCCACCTCGAGGACGCGGATGCCTTGCAGCGGACGCGGCACGGTCCGTCCCTCCCGGCCCATTGTCTCCCAGGTTCGGGGGCCGCCGTGCGGAGGGCTCGAGACCCGGCTCGTCAGGCTCCCGCGATTTCGGCCACCACGCGCTCCCCCGACTCGAGGGCCGCCTCCAGGCCGGCTTCGACGGTGCTGGTGTGCTCGCCCCCGAAGTGAAGGGGCCCGACCGGGGGTGCGAGGTGGGGATGAAGCGAGGCTCCCTGGCCGGGGGCGAAATGGCACCAGGCGCCCTTCGCCCAGGGGTCGAGGTTCCAGGAGTGGAAGCGCACGGTCTCGGCGTTCTCCCTCGCTCCCGGCAGGACGAGGTCCAGCAGGGCCAGGACGTAGGGGATGCGCTTCTCCTCGGCCATCCCGTCGATCTCGCTGGCGGACTCGCCCTGCATCGAGACCCGAAGCAGTCCCCGGCCGCTCGGTGAATCGGGAGGGGTGGCCACGAGGACGCGCCCGATCGGAGTGTCGGTCCAGAGCAGGCTCTGCAGCCCCCGCCTCTCGTAGGAGCGGCTCCTGGTCTGGATGTAGACGTGCGAGACCTGCGCGTAGGGCAGCTCCCGGATCGCGCGGGCCTTGCCCGCGGGCAGGGCGGGATCGAACTCCACGTCCTGCAGGGCCCCGAAGGGCGCGGTGAGCACGAGGTGGCGGGCTTCGAGGGGCGCCGCGCGGCCCTTGCTCTCGACGAACGCGGTGACGCGCTCGCCGCTCACCCGCACCGCGACCAGCGCGGTGTCATGGAGGATGCGTCCCTTGAGGCGCGCCGCGAAGGCCTGGGGCAGGCGGTCCATCCCGCCCTTCACGCCGAGCGCCTTCGTGACTCCCGCCAGCCGGGCGCGCGCCGCGTCGCGGATGGCCCACAGCGCCGAGGTGGACGTCAGGTCGCCGCCCTCCGCGGCCTGGGCCATGAGCACGCGGGCGGCGGAGGGTGCCCCCACCTCGCGCAAGAGCGTGGCCAGCGACTTGCCGTCGTAGGGGGCCCACTCGGGTCGCGTCCAGGCCGCGCGGTCGGGGAGCTTCGCGGCCAGGGGAGCGAGGTAGCGGGCCAGGAGGGCGTTCGGGGGCACCTTGGCCAGCTCGAGGGGCAGGCCGTAGGGGTTGCGCAGGATCAGCTCGCGGGCGGGGAACGTCTCTCCCTTGAGGTGCAGCAGCACCTCGGGGGAGGCACCCGGCCGCGGGGGCGCCTCGACATCCAGGCCAAAGGCCTGGCACCACTTCAGCAGGCGTTTGCCGCCGTCGTCGCCCGAGGGAGCTCCCGCCTCCAGCCATTGGCCGTCCTTGAATGGCTCGCGCCAGGTCCAGATCCGCCCGCCCGGCCGATCGCGGGCCTCGACGAGGGTCACCTCGTACCCGCGCTCGCCCAGGAGGTAGGCCGCGGACAGGCCGGCCAGGCCCGCCCCGACCACGACCACGCGGCGGTCGGGGGCCGTGGCCCCCGCGGGAGGGCGCGGGCGGAGGAACGGCAGCGCCGCGGAGGCGAGGAAGCGCCGGCGCGAGACGGGGGGCAGGGGCGGAGCTTCCTCGATCGCCATCCCGTTCATGATCGCACTCGATCGCACCGATCGTGCGGGAACCCGTTGACTTGGTTTCGCGCCCTGGCCTATAGTCCGGCCGACCCCTGAGGTCTGGCCGCACGGGAAGGGTCGGGGGTGGGGGCGGCGGGCGAGGGAGGACGCACATGCAGATCCTGAGCGACGCGCTCCGTCAGGTGGGCGAGCTCGGATGGAACGCCTTCCAGGCGGTGAACCGGCGTATAGCCGAGAGCGAGTCGGTCGCACCGAACTGGGCGCCGGGGCCTCTCTTGAAGAGCCACCAGCGCACGCATCCGCCGCTGGGTTGGCCGCGGGAGACGGATTCTCTGTGTCCGCGGTGCGTGGTGGCGACCCGGGAGGCGATCATCCGCGGGGAGCGGGACCTGTCGGAGCTGGTGAGCGGGCGGCGGGGGGAGATCCGGGCCCGGATCGAGGAGGAGGGCGGGAAGCTCGTCATCAAGAAGAGCTGCCCCGAGCACGGGTCGTTCGACGATCTGCTCTCGATCGACCCGGAGTTCAGCCGGGTGATCGAGGGGCGCTACCCGGGGCGGGACTTCAGGACCTGGGGGGACGAGCTCGTGCACCGGCACGGGACTTCGACCATCAAGTACGGCCGGGGAGCGGTGCTGACCATCGACCTCACGAACCGGTGCAACATGATGTGCAACCCCTGCTTCATGGACGCGAACCAGGTGGGGTACGTGCACGAGCTGCGCCTGGACGAGGTCAAGAAGATCCTGGACGACTCGATCTCGTTCAAGCCGCGGCGGCAGATGTCGGTGCAGTTCTCGGGGGGGGAGCCCACGATCTCGCCGCACTTCCTGGAGGCCTGCGCCTACGCGAAGAAGATCGGGTACTACCAGGTGCAGGCGGCGACGAACGGGTTGCGGTTCGCCCTGGAGCCGGAGTTCGCCTACCAGGCGAAGGAGGCGGGCTTCGACATGGCGTACCTGCAGTTCGACGGGGTGACCAACGAGGCGAACTCGCACCGCCACATCACGAATCTCTTCGACGCGAAGCTCCTGGCCATCGAGAACCTCTTCAAGGCGGGGATCTCGATCACGCCGGTGACCACGGTGGTGAACACGGTGAACGAGCAGGGGGTGGGGCCGCTCCTGCAGTTCTGCATCGAGAACTCGGACAAGATCGGAGGGATCTCGTTCCAGCCGGTGTCGTTCACGGGGCGGGACGAGGACATCACGGACGAGCGGCGCAAGCGCCAGCGGTACACGATCAGCCACCTGGCCCACGAGTTCAAGCGCTACTTCGAGGGGAAGATCGACCCCTATCGGGACTGGTACCCGCTGGGGGCGATGGGGTCGTTCACCGCCCTGGCCGACCACCTGCGGGGCCCCGAGGTGAGCTTCGGGGGTCTGAACTGCTCCTGCCATCCCAACTGCGGCTCCTCGGTGCTGCTGGCGGTGAACGACCGGACCAAGGCGTGGGCGCCCATCACGGCGTTTTTCGACCTGGACCGCTTCGTGAAGGACATCACGGTGATCGTGGACACGGCGCGGGGGAAGAAGCTGTCGCTGGCCCAGGTGGTGCTGGCCTTCCTGAGGAACTACGACCAGCGCAAGGCGCCCCCGGGGCTGACCCTGGAGAAGCTCCTGAAGGTGGTGAACCGGCGGATGGGGGGAGCCTTGACGGACGGGGAGAAGCCGCCGCAGGAGGAGTGGAAGCTGATGTGGGTGGGAGGGATGTGGTTCCAGGACCTCTGGACCTACGACTTCCGGCGGACCGAGATGTGCGTGATTCCCTACGCCACCCAGGAGGGGGAGATCTCGTTCTGCGCGTACAACACCGGGGTGGGGTGGCGCCAGATCGTGGAGAACATGCACATGGTGGCCACCACCAAGGACTGGTTCGCCCAGAAGGGGCGCCACCAGATCTACGCGGGCGACCGCCCCATGCCGCTGCCGAAGTCGCTGAAGCGGCAGCTCCCGGTGGTGCAGGAGGGAGTGAAGGCGGAAGGCTGCGGCTCCGGCTGCGGCTGCCACTAGCGACGAACCGACGGGTCGCCGTCCCCGGCGGGGCCGCGGCGGCGGCGCCTCCCCGTCCGTTTGCGGCCCCGCAAGGAGAGGACCGACCATGCGGATGCTCCTGGTGCAGCCGCCGCAGGGGACGAGCTTCGGCCTCACCCGGATCCTCACCAGCGAGCCGCTCGGCCTCGAGTGCGTGGGGGGCGCCCTCCGCACCCGAGGGCACGACGCGAGCCTGATCGACCTGCGTGTCGACTCCTGGGAGAGCCTCGAGCGCGCCCTGGACGATCCTCCGCGCGCGGTGGGGATCACCTGCGCGTTCACCACCGACGTCCTGCCCGTGCGGGAAGTCGCCTCCTTCGTCAAGGAGCGCTGGCCGGAGCTGCCGGTGCTGGTGGGGGGCCATCACGCCTCGCTGCTGCCCGACGACTTCATCTACCCGGACTCCCCGGTCGACGCGGTGGCGGTGGGCGAGGGGGAGTTCACGACCATCGAGTTCGCCGAGGCCCGGGAGCGCGGCCAGGCGCCGGAGGGCGTCCCGGGCATCCTGACCCTGCGGAACCGGGGCAACGGCTTCCGCTCCCGGCCCTTCACCCGCGAGCTCGACGAGCTGCCCGCGCCGACCGATCGCTCTCCGCGCCCTATAGGCGCTGGTACCACCACGGGCTTCAGCCGCGCTCGGCCTCCCTGGAGACCTCCCGCGGCTGTCTTCGACTGCAACTTCTGCAGCGTGTGGGTCTTCTACGACCGGCGGGCGGGGCGCCGCTCGCCCGCCTCCCTGGTCCGCGAGATCGAGACCCTCGAGGAGCAGCACGTCTTCTTCACCGACGTCATCGCGTTCCTGAACCACGACGCCTACAAGGAGCTGGGGGAGCGCATCGCGGCGTCGGGGATCGAGAAGATGTACGCCTGCGAGACGCGGAGCGACCTGGTGGTCCGCTACCGCGACCTCTTCCGCGCGTGGCGCCGGGTCGGGCTGACCACGATCTTCCTCGGGGTGGAGAAGGTCGACGACGCGGGCCTGGCCGAGGTGCGCAAGCGGACCAAGGGCGGCGTGAACACGAACGTGGAGGCGATCCACATCCTGCGCGAGGAGGGGATCACCCCCATGACCACGTTCATCACGGACCCCACGTGGGACGAGGCCGACTTCGACCGGCTGGAGGAGTTCATCACCCGTCTGCGCCTGCCCAACGCCTCCTTCACCATCCTCACCCCGCTGCCGGGGACGGAGCTCTACGCCGCGCGCAAGCACGAGCTCACCACCCTCGACTACGGCTACTTCGACGTGATGCACTGCGTGCTCCCCGCGAAGCTCCCCCTCGAGCGCTTCTACGAGCGCTTCGCGGGGCTCTACCGCCACGCGCTGCGCGACACGCGCCCCAGCTTCGCCATGGTCCGGCGCGCGGTGCAACTCGCCCTCGGCGGCAGCTTCTGGGTGATGCGCAGGGTCTACGGCGCGGTGAAGGAGGTGCGTGACCCGCGGGCGTACCTCCGGTCGCCGATGCGCATCCGGGCCCCGCGGCGTCCGCTGCCGGGCCGGCCCTTCTCGGGTCCCGCGTCCCCGTCGGAGCGTCCGGCCGAGGCGGGCTGAGCCCGGGCCCGGGCTCGCGCGCTCAGCGCAGCCAGGCCAGCCCCACGAGCACCGCCGCCGCGCCCGCCGCCTCCAGGAGCCTCCGCAGCCGCCGGGGAGCGCGCCCGGCCGCGCGGGAGCTGCCCGCGCCCACGAGGCCCGTGAAGGCGCCCATCGCGAGCACGGTCCCCGCCGCGAAGGAGAGCAGGTAGGCGCCGGAAGCGGCCGCGCTGCCCAGGGCGAGGGCGGGCAGGACGCCCAGCACGTGAGCCGTTCCCGCGACGCCGTGCACGGTGCCCGCCCAGAAGGCGGTGTGGCGGTGCTGGTGCACCCCTGCCCCCGGCGCCACCGCATGCGCCCCCGGAGGCCCGTGCACGTGGAGGTGGGCGTGGGCCACTCCGTCGTGCTCGTGCTGGTGTGCGTGCACCTCCAGGCGCAAGGCGCGGCGGATGCCCAGGAGGCCGATCGCGATCAGCATCACCCCCACCATCCGTTCGCCCCAGCCTCCCACCGCTTCGAGGTCGAGGCGCTGCTTGAGCAGGACGCCCAGGGCCCCGATCACGAGCACGCCCGCGCTGTGGCCCAGCCCCCAGCGCGCGCCCAGGCCGAAGGCTTTCCCGCGCTGGCCCACCGAGAGGGGCAGGAGCGCGGCCAGGTGGTCGACTCCGCCCACCACGTGCAGCGCCCCTGCGGCCAGTCCGGAGACCAGGGTCAGCCCGAAGGCGCCGATCATGCGTCCGTCCGCGTCGGCCGCGAGGCCAGCATGGCGCCGATGATCATAGCAGGGAGGCTGGTGGACCGGCTGGTCGAGGCCTTCTTCGTCAGGGGCCTCGGATCGAGGAAGACGGCATCCGGCAGCATCTTCCCGGCCGTGAGGCGCCGGGCTACTTTCGGAGGTCGACCTCGGCGTCGCTGTCGAAGCCGATCTTCTTGAGGCCGCTGCCCTCCCGGACGTAGAAGTGGCCCCGGGCCTGGGCCCGGGCGCGGTCCCGGTCCAGGATGGCCTTCACGGTCCCGGGCACGTTCAGGAAGTTCAGGTTGAAGTCCGAGGAGACCCGCTCCTCTCCGAAGCCCTTCAGGCTCACGGGATCGGCGACGTAGCCGCGGCCGAGTCGGTGCCCGTTCAGGACCAGCTCGTACTCGAAGCGCTCGATCAGCAGGTCCTCGGGGTTCGGGTTCCTCACTCCGAACGTGACGTGGAGGTTGGCGCCGGTGATGCCGACCCGGCCCACGCCCAGGCCCTGGACGCGCAGGGTCGGGGGCTTGACCGAAGCGCAGGCGGCGAGGCCGAGGGCGGCGCCGATCGCCAGGACGAGGGTCGAGGTCTTCGCGAGCTGCATGGCGCGGCGATCGTAGGCACCCGGGGCCGGACCTGTCAAACGCGACCCGTCCGGTCTGAGACCTTCCCGCGGCGGTCCGCGTCACAAGACCCGGGACCTTGGGCCATACTTGTGGCGGGGGGCGGGGAGGCGGGATGACGACCCGTTTTGTCGTAGCCGGGGCCGTGGTGTGCCTCGTGGCGGCACCCGCGGGAGCCGGCGAGCTCCGCGGCAGGGTGAAGGCCGAGGACAAGCCGGTGGCCGGAGCGACGGTGTCGGCGGTGGCCCTGGAGTCCCCGCTCGAGGCCGCGCGCCGCGAGGCGCGCCGGGAGGAGGCTCCCAAGCCCCTCGCCATGGCCACCACGAAGGCGGACGGCACGTTCCTGCTCGCGGTCCCGAGCGCGCCCGCGACCCCGCCCTTCCAGCTCCAGGTCGGGGGCGGGGTGAGGCCGGTGCGGCTCGAGCAGGTCTTCGAGCCTGCCGAGACCGACGACGTGGGCGACTTCGAGGTCGGCCGCGGGGAGGCGCTGGCCGGCCGCGTGGTGGACGGGAGCGGCGGCCCGGTCGTGGGGGCCACGGTCACGCTCTGGGGCGGGGCCGCCCGCGGATTCCGGGCCGCGGCACCGAGCGAGCCCGTGCCCGCCACGGCCACCACCGGCGCCGACGGGTTGTTCCGCTTCACCGAGGCCGCGGAGCGGGGCAACCGCCTGCGCATCGAGGCCCCCGGCTTCGCGGCGGCCGAGCTCACGGGCCTGCGCTCGGGCGCCCTGCGGCGGCCCGTGACCCTGGCCCTGGGCCGCGCGGTGACGGGGGTCGTGACCCTGCCGGATCGAAAGACTCCGGCGCCCGGCGCGCTCGTGCGATTCGAGGCGCCTTCGGTCACCGGCCGCTGGGCGGAAGCGCGGGCCGACGGCGCTTTCGTCCTGGAGGGCCTGCCCCGGGAGGGGGGGACGGTCCTGGCCGACGCCGGCGAGCGGGGCCGCGGCACGACTCCCCCGCCGGCGGGGGGGGCCCGGGCGGTGATCGTGCTCGCCCCCACCGGGGCGGTCCGAGGCCGGGTGGTCGACGCCGACACCGCCGCGCCCATCGCGGGGATCCGGGTGATAGCCCGTGGCGAGGGCGGAACCTTCTGGGACCGCTCGGGCCGGGACGGACGCTACGAGATCCGCGGCCTCGCCCCTCGGGCCTACCGGCTCTCGGCCGACGACCCACGCTACGTGCCCTGGAGCCGGCAGGCGGTTGCAGTGACCGCGGGCCAGGCGGCCGCCCAGGACGTCCCCCTCGTCCGGGGCGCGGGCCTCGCCGGCCGGGTGGTGGACGAGGAAGGCCGGCCGATCGAAGGTGCCATGGGCATCCTGGCCACGAGCGGCGAGCACCCCGTGCGCTTCTTCTTCCGGACCGGCGGCGGGATCGGGGCCTTCCGGACAGCCCGGGACGGTTCGTTCAACGCCACGCGGCGGCTGCCCGGCGCGAACCAGCGGCTCACCGTGAGCCACGAGGACTACGAAGCCCACACCGTCGGCGGCATCGTCCTCACCGCCGGGGCGACGAAGTCCAGGCTCATCGTGGTCCTGCCGAAGGGCCTGGGCGTGCGCGGCATCGTCAAGGACGAGAACGGTCTGCCTTTGCCCGGGGCGGACGTCGAGATGGTCCGCGCGTTCACCTTCCAGTCCGGCCGCGGCGCGTCGCAGTTCTCGTTCGTGGGTGCGCCGACGAGCCGGCCCCGGAAGCAGACCGGCCCCGACGGGCGGTTCGAGTTCCGCGGCCTTGCCTCCGGCGACTATACGCTCGTGGCCAGCAAGCGGGGCTACTCCCGGGACCGGATCGACCCGGTCAAGGTGGTGGAGGGGCGCGCGGGCGAGCCCCTCGAGGTGGTGCTGAAGCCAGGGGCCACGATCAGCGGCTTCGTGAAGGACCGCGGGGGCAACGGCGTCCCCGGCCATCAACTGGCTGCCCGGCCGTCGGGAGCCGCCCCCGGCAACATGGGACCCCTCGGCGGCGCCTTCACCGAAGAGCCCACCGGGGCCGACGGGAGCTTCCTGATCGAAGGGCTCGCCATGGGCGAGTCGTACGAGCTGCAGGTGATGTCGGAGACCGGCCCGGGCCCCCGCCGGGCCGGAGTCACGGCGCCCGCCGAGGGAGTCGAGATCACGGTCACCGGCAAAGGGCGCATTCGGGGTCAGGTGGCCGACGCCGACGGCCATGCGGTGACCGACTTCGGGGTTGCCTACACCCCGGCCGCCGCTGGAGGAGGCATGCGCTTCTCCGTCCGCGTCGGCCCGGGGCGCGGGCGGGGCCCCGGCCAGATGGTCCCCGTCCACGCCGAGGACGGCCGCTTCGAGCTCGAAGACGTCCCCGCCGGAAAGTGGGACGTGGAGGTGAGCGCCTCCGGCTATCAGCGCGGTCGCGCGGCCGGCATCGGCGTGGAAGAGGGCGGGAGCGCGGAAGGGGTCGAGGTCCGGCTCACCCGAGGGGCGGCCATCCTCGGGCGCGTGCTCGAGGCGCGCTCGGGCCGTCCCGTTCTCGACGCCTCCGTGCGGGCCGACGCTGCCACCGGCGGCCCGCGGTTTCCCCGGATGGGCCTCGAGCCGGGCGACAACGAGGCCTCCAGCGACGCCGACGGTCGCTTCGAGATCACGGGCCTCGGCCCCGGCCCCTACAGGGTGACCGCGTCCCACCCGAGCTGGACCGAGACCACGACCAGCGTGGACCTGAAGGAAGCGCCGGTCAGCGTCGAGATCCGCCTGGGCCGGGGAGGGACTCTCACGGGCACGGTGGTGAGCGGGGCGCACCCGGTGGCGGGGGCGTCGGTGGTGCTGGCGGCGGCGGGGGAGGGGTTCCGGGGTCCCTTCGGGGGCGAGCAGGAGGCGATCAGCGACGACGCGGGCCGCTTCCTCTTCGAGCGCCTCACCCCCGGCCGCTACGCCGCGACCGCGTCGCTGCGCGGGCAGTCGAGCCCGCCGGTGGACGTGGCCCTGCCCACGGCCGACGCCGCCCAGGACGTGAGCCTGGTCCTCGCGGAAGGGGCCACCATCCGCGGCCGGGTCTCCGGCCTGCCCGAGGCGGCTCGGGCAAACGTGAGCGTGAGCGCCCGCGGCCCCGAGTCCTACTTCGCCTCCACCCGCACCGGGTCCGACGGCACGTTCGAGCTGACGGGGGCCCCCCGTGGCTCCATCGCGCTCAACGCGCGGACGGGCGACTTCATGAGCGGGAGCCGGACCGCCGCCGGCCAGGTCACGGTGGGCGAGGGCCAGACGGAGGTGGCGGCCGAGATTTTCTTTGAGGCGGGCTTCCGCGTGGATGGGCGCGTCACCCGCGGTGGAAGGCCGGTCACGGACGCGTTCGTGAACGCGTTCGCCCCGGGGGGCTCCGGCGGGGGCGCCAGCGACCGGACCGACGAGAACGGGGCCTTCACCCTGGAAGGCCTGCAGGAGGGGACGTACGTGATCAACGCGTCCTCCATGTCGGGCGGCGCGCCCATCCAGCGCAAGGTGCAGGTCACCGGCGACACCACGGTGGATCTCGAGGCCCCGGTCGCGCGCATCGCGGGGGCGGTGGTCGAGGTGGAGTCGGCCCGCCCCGTGGCCGAGGCCGCGGTCGAGGCCGAGGACCCGGAGCCCGGTCCGTTCCGCGGACGGACGATGGCCCTCACGGACAGCGCCGGGCGGTTCGTCCTCGACGGCCTCGACCCGAAGCCCTACCACCTGGTCGTCCGCAAGGCCGCGTACCAGACGGAGGCCCGCGACGTCACGGCCAGCGAGGACGCCGAGGTGCAGATCGAGCTGCGCCGCGGGGAAGGGATCGGGATCGTGGCCCGCGACGGGATCTTCGGCACCCCGCTGCGCGGTCTCATGGTGCGGGTGACCGACGGCGCGGGGACCATGGTCTTCAGCGGCGGCGTCTCCCTCGACAGCGACGGGCGCGGAGAGATCCCGTCCCTCCGGCCCGGCCAGTACGAGATGCGGATCGGCGCGGGCGGATACGCCGCGGTGGCGCTGCACGGGGTCGCGGTCCCCGCCCCGACCCTCGCGGTCAGCCTCACCCCGGGCGGCACCCTCGAGATCCAGGTGGGACCCGAAACCGCGGCGCACACCGGCGTGAAGGCCCGCCTGCTCGGCGCGGACGGGCAGCCCTACCACCCGGGGCTTTTCCCGCCCCCCGACCCAAGCTTCAGCCTCACTCCCGTGCCACCGCGCTTCGAGAACGTCGTCCCCGGGCACTACTCGCTCGCGGTCGACGGCGGGCTCCAGCCCGAGTTCGACATCACCGAGGGAGGCGTCAAGGCGGTCGCCCTGCCCTGAGCCTTCCCGGCGGACGGCTCAGCGTCCCACGAGGATCAGCAGTCCCGCGGCGATCCCGAGGAGCGCCGTCAACACGGCGAACCCCTGGACGGTGATGACCACGAACGGAGAGAGGCACGTGAGGATCAGCCAGACGCCCAGCAGCTTCATTCCCAGGGTTCGCTTCATGGCGCCTCCTTCGGGGCGACCGCCGGGGCCGGTCGATCCTGCACGAGCAACCGCCGTGCCACGGGGGACGCCGTGCCTTCTTCTACGACTTAGGCGTGCGGTCGATGTAAGAGGTACACCCCGGGCAGAATTTGCAACGCGGACAGGTCAGCGCGTGGCCGTCGCCCACGGGACCTCGCCCGAAGGGACGGGGGGGGCGGCCGCGATGGCCTTGCCGAGCAGCTCCTGGAGCCGCTCGCGGGCCCAGGGCGGCAGGGCGCGCGCTCCGCGCGCGACCGATCGGAGCACCTCGCGGTTCTCGGCCGGGAGGGGGGCGCGTCGGCCCCGCAGGAGGTCGTACTCGCGGAGGCGCTGCCGGTCGGCGGCGGGGAGCGCGGCGAGCACCGCGCGCCGGAGCACGCCCAGCTCCTGCGTTTCCGCGGATGTCAGCGCGGACATGCCGCGTTCCGTCGCATCGTAGGCGCGCGCGAACACCTCCGGCGGATCGAGAGCGCCGCTCCGGCTGCTGGACATCACGAGGGCAATCGTCTGGGGAGCGAGGTGGGGCAGCTGGTCGCGGCCCGCCGGCAGCGCGTCGGCGGCCGGTTGCGGACGCTCCTCGTCCCGGCTCGGAGCGGACTGGTGCGCGCGCCGGTCGATCTCCATGACGATCGCCCGGCCTAACCGCGCGGCCACCGGCACCCAGGTCTCCCAGGTGCCGGCGGCGACGATCCCGCCCGCCAGGAGGCCTGCGATCAGGGCGGCGCGCTTCAGCCAGAGCCAGGCGACACCGAGGGAGGCGCTTCCCTCGTAGACGTCGTGGTCCACGCGCTCGCTCTCGGAGTCGTCGGCCTTGAGGCGCAGTACCGGGAGCTCGTTGATCTGGGGCGGCGGCATCAGCGGCTTGCGCAGGGCGGCTCCAGGGGTGCCCGCGCCCGGCGCGTCGTCGAATGAGAGCGACGGCCCAGAGGGGTCCCGCCGCGTGTAGCGCTCGACCCAGCCGCGGACGCGGTACGCCCAGGCGGAGGCCACGCCGCGAAAGCGTGCGAAGAGGGCTCGGCCCCGCGAGGCCGCCCCCGCGATCGCGTTCGCCACGTCGGCGGCGGGTCGCGCGACGCTGCGCGGGGCCGCGGGCTCCTCCGCGAAAGGCCGCACGGGCGGGGTCATGGTGAGGGCGGGCGGCGACGGGCGAGCCGGCGGGGTGAGGCGATCGATTCCTCTGCCGACGAGGCTGAGTCCCCGGCTGAGGAGATCGAACCAGCCCTTGAGGCGAGCGTCCCAGGTGGGCGACAAGCCGAGGAAGCTGCTCTCGAGGAGCGGGGCTCGTTCCTCCGGCTGACCTTCTTCGTACGTTTCGTAGGTCTCGGGTTGCAGGGCCGCACGGAACGAGGCTTCGTCCTCGTGGGCGAGCGGTTTCAGCCCGATGATCGGGAGCCCTTGGGTCGATTCCGACCTCGGCTGCCTTCCCCTGCCGCGTGGCCCCGGCGTCCCCTCCGCGAGGACTTGGAGGCTCCGGGGATTGAGAGAGGGCGGCGGTTCCGCAGGCGCGCCTCGCATCGCGGGCGCGGTGCGCCAGGGCGTCACGTCCTCCTCGTCGAGCAGCTTCAGAGGGACGACTGAAGGGGCGTTTTCGGGCGCGGGCGGGAACGATTCGGAGTAAAGGGCGGCGGCCTCCTCGGACGGGACCCAGACTTCGGGCGGCTCGTCGGCGGCCGGCGGGGGCTCCGGCGCGCTGCTCGCCGACGCGAGGTCGGGGAACGGGGGCGCTTCGGGCTCCTCGGCGACCGGCACCGTGATCGAGACTTCCTCGTCCGTTGTCGGCGGGGGGGACTCGGCGTACAGGGCGGCGGGCTCCTCCTCCGGGACATCGATGCTCGGCGGCTCGCTGACGGCGAGCACCGGCTCCGGCGCAAGGCTGGGTGGCGAGAGGTCGGGAGGCGGGGGTGCTTCGGGCTCCTCGGCGACCGGCACCGTGATCGAGACCTCCTCGTCGGGCGTCGGCAGAAGCGAGGCGGGTTCGAAGGACGGCACGGGGGCTTCGTCGGTCGGGACGGGCACGCTCGGCGGCTCGCTGATCGGGGGCAATGGGGGGATCCGAACGGGCCGGAAGGCCCTCTCGTCGTCGCGAGGCCTCGGGGGGGTGACCGGGACAGGGGTCTCGGGTGCTGGGTTGCGCCACGCCGCGGATCGGGCCTCCACGCGCTCCTTCGCGAGGAACGCCTTCAGCGATTGCCAGCGCTCGGAGCCGACGGGCTGCACCATCGCCCGGCCGTCCACGAGCCACGAGCTCAAGGCGTCGTGGTCGACCACCAGGACGGTGCCATCACGGAGGCGCAGCTTGTACCGCTCGAGCATCTGGGCCCACGCGAAGCCAGCGGCGCGGGCCTGCTATGATGGTCCCGGGAGGCCTCTCCCGCTGTGACTCCCATCACAGATGGGTCGGAAGCCCGCGGAGCGTCGCACGGTCTTGTCCGGCGGTGGCACGGCCTCGTGCCGCGGGCGAACCGTGCGTCCCCGGTCCCCGCTCCATAAGTCGTCCGTTATCACCGCATTACATGGGCGGGCCACGCCGGCTCGGAGTTCGCTTGGAGCGGATCGCATGGACACTCTGCGCCAGGACATCGTTTATGGCTTCCGGCGACTGCGGCAGGCCCCGGGGTTCAGTCTCGTCGCGATCGCCACCCTCGCCCTCGGGATCGGCGCCAACAGCGCCATCTTCAGCGTGGTGAACGCCGTCCTCCTGAAGCCGCTGCCCTTCTCCGAGGCGGACCGGCTCGTCATGGTGGCGCAGACGGGCCGAGTAGCCCGTCAGGGCAGCGAGCGGACGACCCGCTCGATCGCGGCGTGGACGAGAAAGAGGCTCGCGTGCGCGGCCAGGCCGAGCGCGAGCGGGGCTCCGAGCAGGAGGAGCCGCGAGGCGCGCCTCCGCCCGCCCCGGGCTTCCGTGCGCGGCCGGCCCCTCCGCGACAAGCGAAGGAGCCGCGCCACCCGGTCGGCCACCGCCTCGCCTCCGTGCAGCGCGGCCGCGGGCAGCCCCAGGCGCGCGTCCCGGGGGACCATGCGCGCGACCTTGACCAGGGCGGCGGCCAGGCTGGCCGCCCGGCCCGGCGCGCCGAGGGCGGCGTGCTCGTCCGCGGCCTGCTCCGCGGCCTCCCTCCACTCCCGCTCGAGAGCGCCTGCCTCCCGGCCCCACAGGAAGCCGTCCGGACACGCGCGCAGGAGCAGGCCCGTCAGGTTGTCGCGGGCCTGGAGGTGGGCGGCCTCGTGGGCCAGCACCGCCTCGCGCTCGTCGTCGGCCAGTCCCTCCAGGACCTGCGCGGCCACGAACAAGCGGGGGCGTAGGACGCCGACCGCGGCCACCACCGGGAAGGCGCTGCTGGTACGGAACATCGGGGCGGGGGCGCCCGGCAGCTCGAGCGGCCGAGCGGCCGATCGCCATTCGACGACCAGGAGTCGGGTCGCCCGCCACGAGGAGAGGACGCGGGCGGCCGACGTCACGACCAGCACGATCCCGAGGGCCGCGAGGATGCCGAGAAGGAGGCCGGGCGTCTCGCCGGCGTCCCGCGGCTCGCGAGCCAGGTAGGCCGGCGCCACCAGGCCCGCCGCCAGGAGCAGGGAAAGAGCCGAGGGGAGGAGGCGCAGGGTGGCCAGGCGATTGGCGCGGCGGGCCGCCGGCCGCCCGGCCGGGCCCTGGCGCAGCATGGGCGCCAGCACCCGCAGCACCAGGGCGGCGGCCGCGCTCACGGCCGCGAACGTGGCCAGGACCAGCGTGGCGCCGAGCCCCGCGTACATCAGGGCCGGCCCTTTCCGCCGCGCCGCCGTCGCGCGTCGGCTACCATGCGCTCGAGCTCGTCGAGGAGCTGCCGGTCCGCTTGGCTCACCGCCTCGACCAGGGTCGAGAGCACCGGCCGCGCGGTCTCGGTGGTGGCGCGCCCGAGCAGCTCGTCCAGGACCCGGCTGAGGAGGCCGCGCTGAAGCTGCTCGCGGCTGACCCGGGGCGCGTAGAGGAACGCGCGCCCGTCCTTGGTCCGCTCGAGCAGCCCCTTCTTGTAGAGCCGGTCCAGGGTGGTCATGAGGGTGGTGTAAGCGAAAGTGGTCCCGAGCGCCTCCCGCACCTCGCGCACGCTCGCGGACCGGCCACGTCCCCAGAGGTCGTCCATGACCTGCTGCTCGAGCCGGCCCAGAGCCGGCGCCGGCCGGAAGTGCTTCGTCCACGGCTTCATGGCGCCGGCCGAAGTATATCCGTTTCCCACGTCCGTTCCCACGTTCGTTGACAGGCCTCCACAGGCTGAAATACCCTGTCGTCACACGAGCGTCATCGCCCCGACTCCCGGCGCCGTCAGACTCGGGGCCTCGTTGGACGTGCCCACA
>Ga0137375_10004382_pt1 | contig 16819 bp, 18 predicted proteins | sample SagtaG_24_FD_104936 | JGI IMG/M metagenome (GOLD analysis project Ga0137375, IMG submission 104936) | Vadose zone soil microbial communities from Sagehorn Ranch, Mendocino, California, USA - Sage1_R_113_16 metaG | ecosystem: Environmental > Terrestrial > Soil > Vadose zone | place: USA...
CCGATGGAGCGCGTACTCGGCGGCCACATTGACGCGGGTGTAGGGTCTGCGGGACACCCGCCGCTGCCCCGCCGGACGACTGAAATCGAGATCGTCGCGCCTGCCGACCCAGCGGGCGCCGAGCGTCACGCGGGCCCGCGCGCCAAGTGTCGCCGCCAGCTGCGGCGCGAGGGTGTGGGCCGGCCGCCGGATCAGCGGTTTGCCCGGCACAAACAGGCCGTCCGGATCGCCGGAGGAGCCAGATTCCTGCACGCGCGTGTGCAGATAGGTGTAGTGGACCGAGAAGACGACGCGGGCCGTGACCTTGGCGTCGAGACTCGCCTCGATCCCGTCCGCGCTGGCGCCGCCCACGTTGAAATAGTTGGGAGCGCCGGGCGGCGGCGCGGGATTGTACTCGATCAGGTCGCGGAACCGCTGGTTGAAGTAGGTCACCGTCAAGCCACCGCGCGCGACGCCCACTTCCCAGCTGCGGGAGCGTTCCGGATCGAGGTCGGGATTCCCCAACGCAAAGCCGTGGGCAAAGTTCTCGAAGAATGTCGGCTCTTTGAACCCGGTGCCGGCGGACGCGCGCAACCGCGTGTCTGCGCCAAGTCGATAGACGACGCCGGCCCGATACGTCCCATGCGAGCCGAATTGCGAATTGTCATCCAGCCGCCCGCCCAGTGTGACGGCAGCGCGTCCCGCCCCAATCACGGCCTGCGTGAAGTAGCCGGTGTTGTTGCGCTGCACGGCGATCGAATCGGGGAACGTGCCGAACGACGCGCTGAACTCGCTCGTGCCGCGCTGCCGCTCGTCTTCGTACTCGATACCGCCGGTCACGGTGATGGCGTCGCGGGTGTGCCAGGTGAGCAGCGCGCTCGTCGTGGCGCGCCACACGTAATCGCGGCTCCAAAACGCGCCGTCTTCACCGGGCGAGTCGGGCTCGTCGTTGAAGAACTGGCGCGCTTCCTTGACGTCGGCGTTGACCCGCGCATTGAAATGCGCGCCGAGCGCACGGTCCGCACTCACGCTGAGCAACGGCCCGCGCTCGGCGGAGCGCTGGTTCGAGTCCACCGGGAAGCCCTGGCCGTCGGTCGGGAAGTGATAGATGTCGTCGCCGTACCGGTAGGTGAGGCTCGCGGCAGTGCGTGCGTCGGGCCGGATGCCGATCTGCGCGCTCACCACGCTGTTGCGGTAGTGATTGTTGTACGGGTACAGGCCGTCGGACGCGAATCGCGACGCGCGCGCGGTGTAGTTGAAAGCCCTGGTCCCGCCCGCGATGTCCAGCGCGCCTTCAGTCGTGCCGTACGTGCCCGCGCGCAGCTCCGTACCGAATTGTGGCGCGGCGACCTGACCAGAGCGGGTAAAGATCTGCACCACGCCGGTCATGGCATCGGAGCCGTACAGGACGCTCACAGGACCGCGCACGATCTCGATACGGTCCACGTTGTCCGTGGTCAGGTGCGCCAGGTCGATGCCGCCGCCCGCCTGGTTCAACGGCACACCATCGAGCAGCACCTTCACGTAGTCGCTCTCGCCGCCGCGCAAGAACAGCGATGTCTGCCCACCAAAGCTCCCCGTCTCCACGATATGGGCACCGGGGACCGTCTCCAGCGCATCCGCTACCGTGCGAACGCCCCGGGCCACGAGATCCACGCCGCGGAGGACCGTCACAGCCGATGTGACGAGGTCGGCCGCTACCGGCACGCGTGTAGCCGTCACAACGACGGGCTTCAAGACAACGGTATCCTGTGGTTGCTGCACCGTGAGAGCGAGCACGAGCAAGACGTTCATGCGCGGGACTCCTTTGGTTGGCGGAGCGGGATCATCTGCGGGCGCCCATCGATCGTCTGCATCGCGACGGGCCAGGAGAACACTTTCTCAACGGTCTGCTGCGTCAGCACCTCGGCGGGCGCGCCGGTGGCGACCGGGCGTCCGCCCTCGAGGAGCAGCAGCGAGTCGGCAAAGCGAGCGGCGAGGTTCAGGTCGTGCGTGATCATCAACACCCCCATGCCGCTTGTTTCCACCAGGCCACGCACCAGCTCGAACAGCCCCATCTCGTGCTTGAGGTCGAGCGACATGCCGGGCTCGTCGAGCACGAGGAGTTTCGGCTCCTGCGCGAGCGCGCGCGCGACGCGAACGCGCTGGTACTCTCCGCCGGACAGGGTCCAGAGCCAGCGGTCGGCGAGATGCTGCGCGTCGCAGGCGGCGAGCGCGCGATCCACGGCGGCGCGATCCTCGGCGCGCTCGCCGCCCCAGAGCGTGAGGTGGGGATAGCGACCCAGGAGCACGGTCTCGCGCACGCGCTGCGGAAAGAGGTTGTCTTCGCGTTGCGGCACAACGCCGACGAGACGAGCGAGGTCCTGGCGCGGCCAACTGGATGCAGAACGGCCGATCACGTCGGCACGTCCCACGAGAGGCGTTAAGCCGCCAAGCGCGATCCGCACGAGCGTGGTCTTTCCGCTCCCATTGGGGCCGAGCACCGCGTGGAATTCGCGCGGTCCAACCGACAGTGACACATCCGTCAGCGCGTCTCGCGACGCGCCGGGATAGCGATAACTCACGCCGTCGAGCCGGAGCATCACGATTCCCGGCGCACGGCGCACGGCTCACCGCGCACGCAGTTCACGCGATCGTCCAGCGCCGCAGTAACAGCGCGAACACCGGAACACCGATCAGCGCCGTGACGACGCCGACCGGCAGCTCGCGTGGTGCCACGACGGTTCGTGCGAGCGTGTCGGCAAACGCCAGCAGCGCCCCCCCGCCGAGGAAGGCGGCGGGCAGCAAGGCTCGATGGCGATGGCCCCACGTGAGCCGCGCCAAGTGCGGAACGACGAGACCGACGAACCCGATCACTCCCGAGACCGCCACAGCAGCCGCCGTGAGCAGCGACGCCGCGAGATAGACGCGCCGCTTCACCGCCCCGACGTCGGCACCGAGGTAGCCGGCGGACTCTTCGCCCAACGCCAGCAGGTCGAGCGGACGGGAGGCGGCGAGCAGGACGGCGAGCGGAATCGGCACGTACACCGCCACCAGCAATACCGAATCCCACGACGCGCCGGAGAGCCCGCCCCAGAGCCACAGGAACGCATTGCGCAGCTCCGCCGCGTCGGCGAGCGCGACGATTGCCGTGGTGATCGCGGCGGCAAACGCGCCGATCGCGACGCCACCGAGCAGCAGGATGCGAGGATCAAGCGCCCCCCCCGTGCCGCCGATCAGCCCCAGACGGTAGACGAGCGCGAGCGCGGCGAGGGCACCGACAAACGCCGCGATCGGCAGCGCCCACGGTCCGGAGAGATGGAGCGCAATCGCGAGGACCGCGCCGAGCCCTGCCCCGCCGGACAGACCCAGGAGGAAGGGGTCAGCAAGCGGGTTGCGGACGAGCGCTTGAAGGCCGGCGCCGGCGACACCCAGCGACCCGCCGACCAGAAAGGCGAGCAGCGCACGCGGGGCGCGCAGGTTCCACACAATGTCGGAGCGCAGCAGCTCGGAGAGCGGCACGGCGGCAGGACCCAGGACCACACTGGCGATCAGCGCCAGCACGGCCACGACCACCAGCAGCGTCCACCTCATCTGTGAGGGACCTCGCGTAGGGGCGCAGCATGCTGCGCCCCTTCCTCATTCGGCGACAAGAGGGCCCGGAGCTGCCGGATCGCCTCGCCGGAGCGCGGCCCGGGGCGGCCGAACAGCGAGCCCGGCAGTACCAGGAAGTGCCCGTCCCGCACGGCCCGGACCGCGCGCCATTCCCGGCGCTTCGCAAACGCGGGCCGGGCCCCCATCCCGGAGTCGGAGAGCACGGCGATCCATTGCGGATTCCGGGCCACGATCGTCTCGAGCGACACCTGGGCCGATGGCGCCGTGATGTCGCTGAAGACGTTGCGCGCCCCCGCCGCGGTGGCGAGCTGATCGAGATAGCTGCCGTGTCCGATGATGATGGGCGGATTGTCCCAGACGACAAAAGCGAGGGTGGTGGAGGGTGTGGAGGTTGGTGGAGGTTGGTGTGCCAGGCTGTCGAGCACAGCAGCGAGTGACTCGGCGCGCACATCGAGCCCGGTGAGGCGTCCCAGCGTCCGCGTCGCGGGCCCAAGATCCTCCAACCGGTTGAGATCAACGAGTACGGTGCGGATGCCGATCCGCTCGAGCTGCTGCGCGGCGGTGACGTTGGGACCGGCGTTGTAGAGCACGACGAGGTCCGGGTGCCGGGCCGCCACCGCCTCGATGTTCGGCGGCAGTCCCTCACCCACACTCGGCACCGCGAGCGCGCCGGGCGGATAGTCGCACCACTTCGTGCGGCCGACGACGCGGTCACCCGCGCCGATGGCGAACAGGATTTCGGTGAACGAAGGGAGGAGCGAAACGATACGCCGGGCCGGCGGAGCATCCTGCCGACGTGCCGACGTGTGACATGCAGCAACAATGAGAAAAGCCAGGAAAAGCCTTCGCTGCACCATCCCTCCCGCGAGGGAACCGACCGGTGGCGCGAACGAAGACGTCTCCTGGCTCCGGGCGAACGCGGGGGCCTTCCCGGGAATTGTCCCAGTGACCGAACCGCAGATGTAGGGGCGCAGCATGCTGCGCCCTTACTTCACAAACATGCCCGTTACAGTGGCGGGGCCGCACCGGATTCGCACCGGCTTCCGTATCCCCGTTCGCAATGTGTGGCTAGCTCAGTCTAGAAGTCTGGCACGCGGTGCGCAAGGGTGGTGGTTCTCGGTCATCGGTTATCGGTTTTCAGACCGATGACTGATGACCGACAACCGATGGCTTTTTCTTCAATGCCCAAATCAGCGCGGCCAACATGACGCCCGCGAGCACCCACTTGACGTACGGCCAGAGCATCTCCGCCCGGAATTTTCCCGCGGGCAGCTCGATCTCCACGCGATCACCCGCGGCGAGCGGACCAGCGCGGTATGCGGCGAACTGCCGCTGCTCGATCGCTTGAATGCCGCGTGACTCGAGCTTCGGTGCGCGGACCGTCGCCGCGGTGTCCTCCACGAGCAGGTTGACCTCGGCGGTGGGCTGATCGATCGGAAGGACGAAGGTGCGCGTTCCGCCGGCGACCGTATAGGCATAGCTGAGCTGCTTCGGCTGGCCGGGGCCGATCGGCGCGAACACGACGACGCTGTCATGCCGAAAGCGCATCGCTTCGGCCGAGATATCGCCCTCCCCGGCGCGGAACTGCCCCGTGTGGGCGGGGACGCGTCCGGCCCACGTCGGCCGCAGCGTGTCGCGGGTGATGCGCGTCGTGGGCCCAGCGTTTTGCAGCTCCAGAATCTCCAGCACTTCCCGCGTCCCGGCGTCGGTCGCGCGCGCGACCGTCGCGAGCCGTCGTGTCAGGTGAATGGGCGGCGCATCGACCGTCGTCGCAAACGTGACGATGTCGTCGACGTGCACCACGGGGCGACCACCGACACCGATGATCGGCGAGGAGACGTATGCGATGCTGTCGTACCAGACGCTGACGATATAGGCGCCGGTGCTGTCGGGATTCCGCAGCTCGATGCGATAGCGGCCGCGCGCGTCGGTGTGTGTCGAGTCGACCGGCCCGGCGTTCTCGCGGGTCACGTGATGCAATACGACCATCGCATTCGCCAGGGGAACCGTGTCGCGCCCGCCGCCAAGCCGCACACGCCCGCTCACGCTGACCGGGTGGGAGGGGGGGGGCTGCTGCGCAGCCAGCGACGCACAGGCGCCGAGCGACCAGATCAGGCCGCTACGGCGTAAACTTCCCGAAATCTTCAGGATCGAGATTTTGGAGGTACGACTTCAGCGTGTCGGCATCGAGCGGAGACCCGCCCGTCCCGGTCCCGCCGGGTTGGATCGTGCCGTCGCTGGTATCGACGGAGGTCAGCTCGAGCAGCGTCTCGCTCGTCAGGATCGGCGCCTTGAGACGCAGCGCCAGCGCGATCGAGTCGGATGGCCGCGCGTCGATCTGGATGACCGTGTCGCCGCGGTAGATATGCAGCTCGGCGAAGTAGGTGTTGTCCTTCACCTGAGTGATGATCACCTTGCGCAGCTCGGCGCCCAGCCCGACGATCACCTGCTTGAGGAGGTCATGCGTCAGCGGGCGCGAGAACTTCACGCCCGCCAGCTCCATCGCAATCGCGCTGGCTTCGGCGGGTCCGATCCAGATCGGCAGCACCCGCTGACCGTCGTTCTCCTGCAGAATCACGACCGGCGTGTTGGTCGTGCGATCCAGCCCGAGGTGAGCTACCCGAACCTGCAGCATGGCTCCCCCCGGGGTCGCCATTCAGGTGCCCATATCCCAGGAGGCGAGGTACTTCCGCTGCGCCGGTGTGAGGGTGTCGATCGCCACGCCCGTCGCCTGCAGCTTGAGGCGCGCGATCTCCTGATCGAGGTCCACGGGAATGCGGTGCACGTCCTTCGTCAGTTTCTTGGCATTGTCGACGACGTACTCGGCGGCGAGCGCCTGGTTCGCGAATGACATGTCCATGACGCTGGCGGGATGGCCCTCGGCGGCGGCCAGATTGATCAGACGGCCATCCGCGAGCACGAACAGTCGCTTCCCGCCGATGCGCCATTCCTCGACGAATTCGCGGACCCGGTCCGGGCCCTCGGCGGTTTTCTTCAAGCCCTCGAGGTCGATTTCCACGTTGAAGTGTCCTGAGTTCGCCAGAATGGCTCCGTCCTTCATGGCGCGCATGTGCTCCACCCTGATGACCTCGACATTGCCGGTCAGAGTCACGAACAGATCGCCCACCGGCGCCGCCTCTTCCATCCGGACGACTCGGTAGCCGTCCATCTGCGCCTCGAGTGCCTTCATCGGGTCGATCTCGGTCACCAGCACGTTGGCGCCGGCGCCGCGCGCCCGCATCGCGAATCCGCGACCACACCATCCATACCCGGCCACCACCACCGTGCTCCCCGCGATCAGCAGGTTCGTGGCGCGGATGATCCCGTCCAATGTGGACTGGCCCGTGCCGTACCGGTTGTCGAACAGATGCTTGGTCAGCGAGTCGTTGACCGCGATGACGGGAAACTGCAGCACGCCGTCCTTGGCCATCGCCTTGAGACGGATCACACCCGTCGTGGTCTCTTCCGTGGATCCGATGACGCCTCCGACCAGCGCTTTGCGGTCGGCCGCGGAGAGCGTTTCGACCCACTTTCGAACGGGCGGCGCCAGGTCGTCGAGGCGATTCAGCGCGATCATGTGCAGCGCGCCGACGAGATCGGCGCCGTCGTCCATCGTAATGTCCGCGCGATGCGCCAGCGCGGCGCGGATGTGCTCGTAGTACGTCGCGTGATCCTCGCCTTTGATCGCGAAGACCTTGATGCCGTGATCCTTGACGAGGTGCGCGGCGACGTCGTCCTGCGTGGACAACGGGTTCGACGCGCACAGCGCCACGTCCGCGCCACCCGCCTGCAGCGTGACGGCGAGGTTCGCCGTCTCGGTGGTGACGTGCAGGCACGCCGCGAGGCGTCTACCTGTCAGCGGCCGCTCGCGCGTGAAGCGCTCCCGGATCTGCCGCAACACCGGCATGGAGCGCTCGGCCCATTCGGTCCGCCGCCGCCCCTCCTCGGCGAGCCGAATGTCCTTGATGTCGTTGGTGGCTTTCGCCCCTGCCCCGCCCTTGGTCGCCGTCTCAGACATTGGCCTTCCGGGATGTACGGGACGCCCGCTCCGCGGCGACTTTCAACTCTTCGGCGCGATCGACGTGCTCCCAGGTGAATAGCTCCACATCACGCTCGCCCTGTTCGCCCGCTCCGACGCGGCGCTTTTCGGGCGCGCGGCCGAAGTGACCGTAGGCAGCGGTGGGCCGATAGATCGGATTACGCAGGTTGAGCGCCTGGATGATGCCGCCAGGCGTGAGATCGAAGACTTCGCGGACCGCCGATTCGAGCGCGTCCTGCGGCACCGTACCCGTGCCGAACGTGTCCACCATGATCGACACGGGCTCCGCGACGCCGATCGCGTAGGCGACCTGTGTCTCGCACCGCTTCGCCAGACCCGCCGCGACGATGTTCTTGGCCACCCATCGCATCGCATAGGTGGCGGAGCGATCGACCTTGGACGGGTCCTTGCCGCTGAACGCGCCACCGCCGTGCCGCGCCATGCCGCCGTAGCTGTCGACGATGATCTTGCGGCCCGTGAGCCCGGCGTCGCCCTGCGGCCCGCCGACGACGAACCGTCCCGTGGGGTTCACCAGGACGTTCTTGTCGTTGACCTCGAAGCCCGCCTCGCGCACGACTGGACGAATCACGTGTGCGAGAATACCCCCCCGCAGCTGGACATTGTCGATCATGTCGGAGTGCTGGGCGGACACGACGACCGTGTCGATGCCGACAGGCTGGGAGCCTTCGTATAAGACGCTGACCTGCGTCTTCCCGTCCGGCCGCAGCCATGGCAGCTCGCCGCTCTTGCGCACCGCGGCCAGCCGCTCGGCGAGACGGTGCGCGATCACGATCGGCAACGGCATCAGCGAGGGCGTTTCGTCCGTCGCGTAGCCGAACATCATGCCCTGATCGCCGGCCCCGCCTTTGTCCACGCCCATCGCGATGTCGGTGGACTGGCGGTCGATCGTGGTCAAGACGGCGCACGTTTGGGCGTCGAAGCCGAAGTTCGCGTCCGTGTAGCCGATCGACGTGATCGTACCGCGCACGATGTCCGGAACGTGGACGTACGTCGAGGTGGTGATCTCACCGGCGATGACGGCCATGCCGGTCGTGACCAGGGTTTCGCAAGCCACCCGCGCATTGGGATCCTCGACCAGAATCGCATCGAGGACCGCGTCGGAGATCTGGTCCGCGATCTTATCGGGATGTCCTTCCGTGACCGACTCGGAAGTGAAGACGTGACGATGAGTTGGCATGTTTTTGGTCCTTAGAGTTTCAAGCTACCGGAGCGCCGTCCAGCGGGCAACCGCGCATCGGGATCGAGCATGTCAGATCCCACCGCTTCCGTGAGTGCAAATCGCAAGATGTCGAGTGCCAACTCCGCCGAGCGCGCGGCGAGCGCGGCGTCCGCCGCGGCCCGCGCCTGCTCCGTGGTCACCTGCCGGATCAGCCACTTGATGAACGGCAACGCCGGCGGCCCGACCGAGAGCGTCTCGTATCCCAGGCCGAGCAAGAGGAATGCCGACAGGGGTTCCGATGCCATTTCCCCGCACACGCTGGCCGGTTTGCCAGCGGCGCGCGCCGCTTCTGCAACGAGCTTGAGCAGGCGCAGCACGCTCGGATCATGGGGGTTGAATCGGTCCGCCAGGCGGGCATTGCCCCGATCGACGACCAGGGTGTACTGCGTGAGATCGTTGGTCCCCACACTGAGAAAGTCGCTCACTTCGGCGAACCGGTCCGCCATCACGGCGGCGGCCGGCGTCTCGACCATGACACCCAACGGCACCGACTTGGCGGCGATGCCGTCGCGCTCGAGCCGGGCCGCCTCCTCCTGCATCATCTCGCGCGTGCGCTCGACCTCGTCGAGCCGAGTCACGAGCGGGATCATGAGGTGCAGATTCGCGGTGACCGCGGCGCGCAACACGGCGCGGATCTGCGTCCGAAATATTTCCGGCTCGTCGAGGCAGACACGGATCGCGCGCCAGCCGAGGAACGGATTCGCCTCGGGCGAACCGCGGAACGGCGCGGGGAATTTGTCGCCGCCGAGATCGTAGGTCCGGATGACGACGGGATGCCCCGCGAACGCCTCCCCAACGTGCCGGAAGTACTTGGTTTGGGTCTCTTCATCCGGTAACTCACTATGCCCCGTAATCAGAAACTCCGTCCGCAGCAGACCGACTCCCTCGGCGCCGTGCACCTTGGCGGCGGCGACCTCGTCGGGCAGGTCCACGTTGCCGCGCAGCGCGATGTGCACGCCGTCCACGGTGACCGACTCCTGCGACACCGCTTCCTCGAGCCGGGTGGACAGCTCCCGCCGACGCGTGTCCGTCCGCTCCGCCTCCTCGATTTCGGCGGGAGTCGGATCGAGCAGCACGGTCCCGCGCGTGCCATCGAGGATGGCTTTGGTGCCGGACCGGATGCGGGCAACCGCGCCCCGCAAGCCGAAGATCGCGGGGATCCCGATCGAGTGGGCGAGAATGGCGGCGTGCGACGTGCGCGTGCCTTCTTCACTGATCAAGCCGACCACGTGCGCGCGGTCGAGCTGTACCGTCAGCCCGGGCGACAGCTCACGCGCGACGAGAATCGACGGCTCGGACAGGCTTTCCCACACATCCGCCCCACCACCGCGGTGCGTGAGATGCTGGATGACGCGAATGGCCACGCCGGTCAGATCGGCCAGCCGCTCCTTGAGAAGCGGATTGCCGGCTGCGGTCCAGAGATCGCGCACCTCGAGCGTCTTGAACTCGAACGCCTTCTCGGCGGTGAGATGGTTTTCGCGGATCAGCTCCGCGACTCCGCCGATGAACTCCTTGTCCTCGAGCATCAGCACCTGCGCGTCGAAAATACGGGCTTCGTCCACGCCGGCGCGGTCCTCGGCGCGGGCGCGCAGCTCCGTGAGCTGGCCCCGCACGTCCTTGAGCGCGGCGCGCAGACGGCGCACCTCTTTTTCGACCTGCGCGCGTGGCACGACGCGATGGGGGACCTCCGGCAGCGCCCAACGCACGGTCACCGTCGGCCCCATCGCGATGCCGGGCGAGACGCCGATGCCCCTGAGCAGGCGGTCAGGAGAACTCATGCGTCCTCCTTTGCCTTGTCCTGAGGCTTCAGGTGCATCTCGTGGAAGCCCGCGGCCACGAGCTCGAGCAGTGCCGCCATGGCGTGCTCCGCGTCTTCGCCGTCCGTCCTGATCCGAATCGATGAGCCGCACTCGGCCGCCAGCGTCATCATGCCGAGGATGCTCTTGCCGTTCACGACGGCGCCGTCTTTGTGCACTTCGACGGTCGCCTTGAACTTGTTCGCCACCTTGACGAACTCTGCCCCCGGCCGGACGTGCATGCCGAGCGGATTCACGATGGCCGCGTCGCGCTCGACTACCATAGCAACCCGACCATGAGGGCCAGCGCCGAGATCCCGAGCGCGAGTCGTAACCCGTTGATGCGGTCGCCGCGCCAGCGGAGCAACACGAAACACACGCCCGCCGTGAGCAGCACGGCCCATTGCGCCCAGCGCGGGAACGGCACCGCCAGCAGGCTCGCCGAGAGCGGCAGCGCTGCCCCGACCGCGAACGCCATGGCCGGGCCGAGCAGCGCGCCGGCCTTCTGTAAGACCGGGTGGTGCAGCGCCACGCTCACGCGCGTGCCGTGCGTCCATCCGGCGCGCAGGGCCCACCAGCGCAGCGCGACGTGGCCGATGTTGTAGACGACCAGGAACGCACCGACGGCGATCCAGCCACCGCCCAGCGCGACGGCCGCGAGCGCCAGGCCCGACAGCAACGGCAGCCATCCGGCCCAGACGAGCCGGTCGCCGAGCGACCCGAGCGGCCCGCACAGCGCTTCGCGCATGCGCTCGATCTGGTCGGGTGCGGCACCGTCATGTTCGGCGCGCGCGGCCGCGCCGATCGCCAGGCCGACGAGGTACGGATGCGCGTTGAAGAAGTGCGCCCCGCGCGCGACCGCCGGGCCGTACGCGCCGGCAGCGAGATCGCGCAGCAGGGGCTCCTCGGCGACACCGACGCCGACGCCGAGCATGCGCTCGTAGTTGTACGAGCCCTGTACGGCGAACAGCCGCAGCAACGCCGCGCCGAGCGAGGGGCGCCGGTTCACCGCAGCCATATCGCCGCCGCGAGTCCGCCGCCCAACCCGGCCGCGAACCACGCGAGATTGGGCCCCCGCCCCACGAGGCGCAGCGTTCCGGCGGAACCGGCCGCCACCGCCGCTGCCACGGCCGCGACCGCCAGCAGCAGCGCGCCCCGCGGCGACAGCACACCGGCGAGCAGGGGCCGCGCCAGCCAGGCGAGCACCAGACCGACAATGGTGACGAGCGCGGCGCGTAGCGCGTCGCGCAGCAGTCCACCCACATGTACGCGCACGAGCGCAGCGGGGTCTCCCGATTCGAGCCGCGCGGCGGCCTCGTGCACGATCCGTGAATTCACTCGCCGCAACAGATTGATCGTGACGCCGCCGAGCAGCCCGGTGACGAGCCCGACGAGCGCGCCGAGACCGAGTCCCAGGACACCGGCGGACGCGTGCGCCGTCGCGACCGCGGCGACGGTCGCCGGCCCATACTCCGGATAGCGGACCGCCCCCACGGGCAGGATGTCGTATTGCAGCAGCTCGAAGACGACGCCGAGCTTGATGCCCGTCGGGATGTCGCCGAGGATCGCCCCGGCGACGGTGCCGGCGACGAGCGGGCGCGCGATCATCATTTGCGGCAGGCTGACGAGATCCACGCCGACGAGCGTGCCCCAGACGAGGAGCGCGACCAGAAGCTCGATGGGGAGGGTCATGTGAACTCCCCGACGGGAATCGCGCGCGCCGTCGGTACGTCCTGGGCGGTCACTTCGACGCCGTGCGTCGCGAGCTGGCGCAGCTTCGCGGCCTCGTCGTCCGTCAGATACACGAAACGCAGGCGCTCGGTGCGGCCGGCGCGGTGGTGGACGCCGCCCACGTTGAATCGCTTCACCTGCGGGACGCGGGCGGCGAGCGCCACGGCCGTGTCGATGTCGCCCACGAGCAGGATCCCGACGCGCCCATCCGCCTCCCAGCCCGGCAGCATGGCGGCCGCCTGCTCCACCGACGCGAAGATGACTTCGATCTGCGGCGGCACGCCCATCCGATAGAGGTCCTGCTCCCAGTCGCTGCTGCTCACTTCATCATCGACCAGGACGATGAACGCGACGTTGAGCGGCTGCCCCCAGCCCACGACCACCTGGCCGTGGATCAGGCGGTCATCGATGCGGTACAGCGCGAGCGTCATGAAGGCGTGACGCGGATGGCCTTCGCGCCGGCATCGACTGCTCGGCGCGCGGCTTCCGCCGGCGGGATATCGCGATGGAAGACGAAATCGAGCAGCATGGCGAGGTTGACACCCGTCACCACGGCGATGGCGGCGCCTCCCTGCTTCGCGTAGCGCGCAGAGCTCGTGAAGCACGAGCCGCCCGGGAGATCGACGAACAGCACCGCGGGCCCTCCGCCCACGGCCTCGCGCAGCCGGGCGCCGAGCGCCTCCGTGCCGCATCCTTCGTTGGAGACCGCTGTCAGCACGCCTTCGATCCCCGTGATTGCGGTCACGGCGGCGACGAGGGCCTGCGCGACCGCGGCGTGCGAGACGATGACGCCGCGCAGGTCACTCATAGTCTTCCTCCAGGTACGACTGGACGCCACCCTTCTCGCGCATGCGGCGAATCAACCGCTCGTTGAACGCGTTGGCCGAGTCCACGCCACTGTAGCGCAGCAAGTGATTCATCGCCACGACTTCGCAGATGACCGTGAGGTTCTTGCCGGGATTCAGCGGGACGGTCACGAGCGGCAGCTCGACGTCGAGCAGCTCGGCGCGCTGCTGATCGAGACCGGTGCGATCGTACTCGCGCGTGTTGTCCCAGTCCTCGAGCTGGACCACGACTTCGATCCGTTTCTGCTGGCGCACGGACCGGATCCCGAACAACGCGTTGATGTCGATCAGACCGACGCCGCGGATTTCCATGTAATGCCGGGAGATCTCGTGCCCCCGGCCGATCAGCACGTCGTTGCCCCGGCGCGTGATGTGCACGACGTCGTCCGCCACCAGTCGATGGCCGCGCTCGACGAGATCGAGGACGCACTCGCTCTTGCCGATCCCCGAGCGCCCGCGGAACAAGAGCCCCACGCCGAACACATCGGCGAGCGAGCCGTGGACGGTCGTGCGCGGCGCGAACGCATCGTCGAGAAACGGCTTGAGCCGCCGGTAAAACTCCGCCGTCTTGAGCCGCGTGCGAATCACGGAGATGCCCTTGTCGCGCGCCGCGAGGAGCAGCTCCTCGGGCGCGTCCTGCCCCTTCGTGATGATCACGCACGGCAGCTCGTAGGAGAGAAACGTCTGAATCGCTTTGGTGCGCGCTTTCGCATCGAGCGAGGCGAGATAGGTGATCTCGGTCTCGCCGAGAATGTGAATCCGGTCGGTGCCGAGAAAGCGTGCCGTGTACCCCGCCAGCACGAGCCCGGGGCTCGACGCCTCGGGAGAACGAATCTCGCGCTCGAGCCCGACTTCGGCCGTCAGCAGCTCGAGCTGCAGCGGATCACCCTTGCGGGCGAGCAGATCGCCGACCTTCAGCCGGGGTGTCGTCGGCGGTGCGTTCACCGTGCCCCGGGCACCCTGGAGCGTCGCGCGGTGCGGCGGGCACGCGGCGTCTCCTTCTCATCGAGCAGCTGGCGCTTGAGGCGCGCGATGGCGGCGTCGAGCGCCGAGCGGTGATCGGCCGCCTGGGACTTCGCGACGTGGACACGGCCGCGGGGGGCATGCAGGGAGATCTCGACACCCGCTTCCCCATGCTGCTCGGTGAGAATTACCTGCGCGTGGTGGGGGCGCCGCACGAGCTTCGCGACTTTCGCGACGAGCTCCGTGGTGTGCGCGCGCAGATCGTCATCGATGTCGGTGTGGCGCGCGGTGATGGTGATCCGCATTCAGCTCTTCCTTTCGCGTTCGGCAACCGTTTGCTCGAGATGCGCCAGCGTGGCGCGGGCGGCCGCGTCCCAGGACAGCCCTTCCGCAAAGGTGCGGGCGGCGCGGCCCAGGCGCTCCACTAACGCGGGATCGGCCCCGAGGGCGAGCATCCGATCCGCCAACGCCTGCACATCGCCGTGCGGTACCAGGTATCCCGTGACCCCGTCCTGCACAGATTCGCGTAACCCGGGGCTGTCCGATGCCAGCGCCGGGGTTCCGCAGGCTGCGGCCTCGACGTTCGTGATCCCCCACCCTTCCTTCGGACTCGGGAATACCACCGCCCACGCGCGGCGCAACAGCGTTTGTTTCTCTTCCTCGGAGACGTAGCCGAGGAACCGGACCGCGTCGGCCACGCGGTGCTCGGCGGCCAGCCGTTCGAGGCGCGGCCGGTCGTCGCCCTGTCCGCAGATGTCCAGTGTCATGTCGGCGCGGGCGGTCCGTGCGGCAGCCAGCGCCCGCAGCGCAAACTCCACTCCTTTATAACGCTTCAATCGGCCCAGGTACAAGAACGTGGGGCGTGCGGCGCGTGGCGTGGCCGGATCGGGCCGGTAGCGCACGGCATCAACCCCCGGGTGGATTACAACAACCCGCTCGGGCCGAATTCCGCGACGTACTAAATCGTCGCGCGTGCTCTCGGAAATGGCGTGAAATCCGGCCTTTCTGTATACCCACGGAATCGGCAGCTCGGCCGCCCACACGATCGCCGCCAGCGGCGGACTCGCCTCGGCGAACGCCGTCGTCCCGAAGAGGTGCGGCACGATCGCGACGAACGGCAACGGCGTGAGCATCGGCAGAAACAGGGGAATCTTGTTGATGTCTTCGACGACCACGTCGAACCGCGTCTGGCCCAGCGCATGCCGCACCGCGCCCCGTCCGTGCACCGCAAAGCTGTGTCTCCCGCCGACCCGCGTGACCTCCAAGCCATCCACGACGGCGCGCGTCGTGCATCCGGGCCAGCCGCTCGCGAACAGATGGATTTCGTGGCCCCAGACGGCGATGCGGCCGAACAATTCGTGCAGATGGATTTCGGCGCCGCCGGCCTGAGGATTCTCCCGATCGTTCCAGTTGACGAGCAGGATTCTCACAGCGCGCCGGTCTCGCGGGCGACGGCATCGAGGATGCCATTGATGAATGCCGGTGCCCGCGACCCCGCGAACCAATGCGCCAGTTTCACCGCTTCATCGATCACCACGCGCGTGGGGGTCGAGGCTTCGTCCAACTCGGCGAGCGCGAGCCGCAGGATGTTGCGCTCCACGGCACCGACGCGCTCGAGCCGCCAGTGCTCTGCGGCGTCCGCGATCCGGGCGTCGAGCTCGGGCAGGCCGGCAATGGCTTTGGCGGCGAGATCGGCGCCGCGGTCGTACCCTCGGGGGGCGCGGCCGTAGATCACCGCAACGCGGGCGACCACGGCTTCGATCGTCGGTGCGCCGGAGAGCTCCCACGCGTACAGCAGCTGGAGCGCGCGCGCGCGCGCCTTAGTCTCGGGGCGCTGCACCGAGCCTCTCGAGCGCGTCGGCGGTCTCGAGGGCCGCCTGCACCGCCTCGGCACCTTTGCTGACCCGCGCCAACGCCTGAGTCTCGGTCTCCGTTGTCAGCACGCCAAACCCGACTGCGATGCGATGCGCCAGCGCGACATTGCCGAGCCCCCGTGCCGCTTCCCCGGCCACATACTCAAAATGCGGTGTCTCACCGCGGATCACGCACCCCAGTGCGACGATGGCATCGAAGCGCTCGCTCGTGGCCGCGGCTTCGGCGACGACCGGCAGCTCGAACGCCCCGGGCACCCAGGTGACCTCGACATGGCTGTCGGGGATGCCGCCGCGCCGCAGCGCGGCCCGGGCGCCCTCGAGGAGCTGCGTCGTGATGTGTTCGTGAAACCGGCTGACTATGATCGCCACGCGCCGCTGGCGGTTGGAGGTGCGCGCAGCGGAAGGTGCTTTGTGTGGCACGATCAGTGGGTGAGGAGGTGGCCGAGCTTGTCCCGCTTGACGTCGAGGTACGCCCGGTTCTCGTCCGAGGGCGCCGGCACGATCGGCAGCCGCTCGACGATCTCGAGCCCGTAGCCTTCGAGACCGATCAGCTTCATCGGATTGTTCGTCAGCACGCGGATCGAGGAGAGACCGAGGTCGAGCAGGATCTGCGCGCCGATGCCGTAGTTCCGCAAGTCCGGCTTGAAGCCGAGCTTCTCGTTCGCCTCGACGGTGTCGTGGCCCTGGTCCTGCAGCTCGTACGCCTTGAGCTTGTTGAGGAGCCCGATGCCGCGGCCTTCCTGATCGAGGTAGACGAC
>Ga0137375_10004399_pt1 | contig 16794 bp, 16 predicted proteins | sample SagtaG_24_FD_104936 | JGI IMG/M metagenome (GOLD analysis project Ga0137375, IMG submission 104936) | Vadose zone soil microbial communities from Sagehorn Ranch, Mendocino, California, USA - Sage1_R_113_16 metaG | ecosystem: Environmental > Terrestrial > Soil > Vadose zone | place: USA...
AAAGCAGCGCGGCAGGGATCAGCCCCAGGACCTGCGCTTTAGCTCGGGGTCGCCCGCGCCCGCCCAAGTTTCGCAAGAGGAGGTGCAGAGCGCAGAGTCGACTTGACTTTCATCCGTATGCGAACCCTATCCAGGACGGCGCCTGGATTCGGCTGGGTCGGGAATCTTGAGCGCCGGATCGCTGAGCGCGAGCTCTCGTACCCGCGCGACCACATCCGGCGGTGCGGTGTCCGGGGACCCCGCGTTCAGAGGAGGCGCGGGGTCGTACTCGATCGAGAGCTGGATGGCCTGGGCGACTTCGTCCCCGGCCTCGCGGCGCGCGAGGTGAAGCGCCAGGTCGATTCCCGCGGAGACGCCCGCCGCCGTGAGGATCTTGCCGTCCTCCACAACGCGCTCGTTCACCACCTCGGCTCCGAAGCCGGCCAGGTACTCGCGCCAGATCCAATGGCTTGTAGCGCGGACCCCGTCGAGCACCCCGGCGGCGCCGAGGATGAGCGACCCGGTGCAAACCGACGTCGTCCAGCGCGAGGTCTCGTGGGCCGCGCGGACCCAGTCGAGCACCGGCTCGTCGGAGAGCAAGCGCCGGGTGCCGGCGCCCCCTGGGAGGAGAAGGATCTCGGGATCGGTGACGTCGTCAAGTGAACCGTCGGCAACCAGGGCGAGCGAGCCGGTGTCGGTTCGCTTGGAGCCGGGTTCCGCCGCGACGAAGACGACCTCGGCCCCGGGCAGACGAGACAGCACCTCGTAGGGACCGACGGCGTCGAGCGCCGTAAGGCCGTCGAAGATCAGGATCGCGACCTGCACGGCTCAGGTCCGGCGTACCTCGCCGGGGCGGTCGGTCGCTCGCCCGATCCGCTTGGCGGCCGGGTAGTGGGCGCGGAGCAGGTCCAGAGCCGCGTCCTCGTCGTCCGCGCGAACCACGCAGCAGAACCCGCAGCCCATGTTGAAGACCTCGTGCATCTCCTCGTCGGAGACCGCGCCGAGCTCCCGGATGAGGCCGAACACCGGTGGGACGGGATGTGGATCGTCGATCTCGAAGCCGACATCCGCCTTGAGCCGCAGCAGGTTGGCCAGCCCCTCCCCAGTGATGTGCACGAGCCCGCGGACCTCGACCGGCGAGGCCAACAGCTCGAGGATCGGCCGGACGTAGATCTCGGTGGGCTCGAGCAGCACGTCGCCGAGCGGTCGGCCCAGGCGCACGTCGTCCAGGGGGACGTCGGCGAGAACGCTGCGCGCAAGCGTGTAGCCGTTTGAGTGCAGGCCCGAGGAGGGCAGGCCGATCACCGGGTCGCCTGGCTCGACGGTGGCTCCGGTGACGATCGCGTCCATCGCCACCAACCCGACGCAGGTCCCCCCGAGCTCCTGGCCGGAGACGATGTCGCCCACCTGGGCGATCTCGCCGCCAGGGATCTCGATCCCTGCGAGCTCGGCGCCGCGGGCGAGCCCCACCCCGAGCTGGGCGCAGATCTCGGGGTCGGCGCGCTCGGTGAGGATGAAATCGAGCATCGCGATCGGCTCCGCGCCCACACACACGACGTCGTTGGCGTTCATGGCCACGCAGTCGATGCCGATCGTGTCGAAGCGCCCGAGCCGCTCGGCGATCACCATCTTGGTGCCGACCGTGTCCGTGGAGAGCGCCAGGCCGGTGCCGTCGTCGAGCCGCAGGACGCTCGCGTAGTGGCCGGGAAGCGGCACCGTCCGTACCGGCTTGCCGGTATCGATGCTGCGCAGGCTGCGCACCAAGGCCTCGACGGCGTCGCCTGCCGCAGGCTGGCTTACGCCCGCGCGTGCGTAGGCATCCGGGCTCACGGGATGGTCGAGGCGAAGGGTCTCACTGGCGGGATTCAACCACCAGGCGTTGGACCTGTCGTCCCACGTTGGCCGCCATCAGCGTGCCACGACATCGCCTGGACTGCGAGCCGGGACGGCGCCGTCCTCGGACGGCCGCATCGTCACGTGCTCGAGCGGGGCAACTACGGCGCCTCGCCGTCTCAGCTTGAGCAGGACAGCCCCAGCGAGTCCCACCCGGTAGGCGGCGTACGGCCATAGCGCCCGGTCGCGCTCCACCAGCGCGATCAGCTTCTGCGAGGCAAGCGTGGAGGCAAACGACGCGGCCACGCCGGCGGCCATCGCACGTCCCAGGCCGGGCTCCAAGCCGCGACGGCGAAGCCGGACGCCCTTCAACACCGTGGCCCCGACGATCACCGGCAAGGCGACGGTGCGAGACAGGAGGTTGGCGTGCTCGCGGTCAAACCGCCGCCAGCGCGCCGCCGCCAGGGTGGCGCCGTTTCGCGAGACGCCGGGTGCGAGCGCCGCGGCCTGTGCGAGGCCGAGAGCGAGCCCGTCGATTGCTCCCGCGTCGCCTGGCCCACGCTCCTGCGGGCGGCGATCGGCGATCGCCATTGCAAGCGCCCCCGCGATCAGCCCGACCGCCGTGGACCGCGGCCCTCCGAGGCGCCGCTCGATTTGCCGCTCGAGCCCGTAGCCCACGATCGCCGGCGGGATGAAGGAGAGGCTCACCACTGCGGCACGCCGCGCATCGAAGGCCCGCAGCTCCTCGCCGATCACGCGGCGCTGGCCGATCAAAAGAGCCCCTGCGGCCCCGGCGTGGAGCGCGACCTCGAAGCTCTTGCGGGACTCCGGGTCGAGCTCGTGCCATCGCCATCCAGCCAGCCAGGGCACGAGGGACACGTGAGCCGAGCTCGAGACCGGCAGTAGCTCGGTGGGCCCCTGGATGGCTCCCAGCGCGGCGGCGTTCGCCGGGGTCAGCTCGGGCGGGCCGCCGGGATCGGGGCTCACGCGGGAGGCGTCGGCTCCCATTGGGCGCTCCCGCGACGCCGTCTAACCAGAAGGTAGGCAACCGCAATCACGATGGCGGCGACCACGGCGTAGTCGAAGTAGTGGAGGTTGTCCTTCCACTGGTCCCACCGATCTCCGACCTCACGGCCGACGATCGCGAGCATCAGCACCCACGGGATCGAGCCGGCGAGCGTGAACACGACGAACCGCCCGAGCGGCATCCGCGCGACCCCCGCGGGCAGCGAGATGAACGTGCGGATGATCGGCAGCATGCGGGTGAAGAACACGGTCGCGGAGCCGTGGCGCTCGAACCAGCGATCGGCCCACTCCAGGTGGCGCCGGTTGACGTGGAGGACGCGATTGCGCTCGAGCAGCTCGATACGGCCGTAGTAGCCGGCGGCGTAGGCAATCAGCGAGCCGGTGAGATTGCCGAGCACCCCTGCGGCGACGACGCCGAAAAGCGTGAGGTTCCCCTCCGAGACGTTGAAGCCCGCGAACAGCATGATGGCCTCGCTGGGCACGGGCACGCAGGCGCTCTCGAGGGTCATGAGCCCGAAGATCCCCGCCAGACCCGTCGCATCGATCACGTCGGTGGCGGCCCGTACGAGTGGGTCGAGGATGTCACCGATCATGTGGCACCAGCATTACACTCGCCGGAATGTCGCGTCTCAGCGATTCGGTGTACGGGCGCCGCGCGCTGCAGTTCGCGGCGGACTTCTTGCTTGCCGCGGCAGCCTTCGGCCTGGCCTTCCGCCTTCGGTTCCTCGACGCGTCCGGAGGAATCCCGGACCGGTACTGGACGATGTTCACGGGGTCGGTGGCGGTGGTCGCCATCGGCAAGGCCGTCGTCTTCGACGTCCTCGGGCTGCACCAGAACTGGTGGCGCTACTTCCGGCTTCCGGACCTGTGGCCGGTGGTGCGGGCCGCGGCGGTGGCCAGCGGCTTACTCGTGGCGATCTTCACGCTGGCGAAGCCCTATGCGTACAACCTGCCCCGGTCCGTCATCGTGTTCGACTTTCTGCTCACGATCCTCCTCGTGGGCGGTGCCCGCCTCGTAAGACGGATGATCGCCGAGCGCCCGGATCGGGCCACGCGACGAAGCCGGCGCCGCGGCGTGCTGATCGTGGGCGCCGGATCGGGAGGCCAGATGGTGGTTCGGGAGCTGCTGCTGAACCCGAACCTGGGGGCTCGCGCGATCGGGTTCGTCGATGACGATCCTCGCAAGCGGGGAATGACGGCGACCGGGGTCAAGATGCTCGGCTCCACGGACGAGATCGGCGCGATCCTCGACCGAAAGTCCCCCGACGAGGTGATCATCGCGATCCCGTCGGCGCCCGGGGTCTTGCGCGCGAAGGTCGTCGCGGCATGCCGCGAGCGCGACATTCCCGTACGCACTCTGCCAACCGTGTTCGAGTTGCTGCGAGGCGGCGTGCAGCTGACGAGGCAGCTGCGCGAGGTCCGCGTGGAGGACGTGCTCGGCCGCGACCCCGTGGTCATCGAGCTCGATCGCGTGGGCGCGTATCTACAGGACAAGGTGGTGCTCGTCACCGGCGCCGGCGGCTCGATCGGCGCTGAGCTGAGCCGTCAGATTGCCCGCGTCGGGCCGAAGCTCCTGGTGCTCCTGGACCACGCGGAGGACAACCTCTTTCGCATCGACCGCGAGCTGCTGGACGAATGGCACTTCACGCGGGTCGAGGCGGTCCTGGCGGACTGCAAGGAGGGCGAGCGCATGCTCGAGACGATGCAGCGCTTCAAGCCGGAGGTCGTCTTCCACGCCGCAGCCTACAAGCACGTGCCGCTGATGGAGTCGAACCCCCTCGAGGCGGTGCGCAACAACGCGATCGCGACCCGCGTGACGGCGGAGACGGCGGCCGTCGCCGGCGCGGAGCGCTTCGTGCTGATCTCGACCGACAATGCGGTCAACCCCCGGACCGTGATGGGGGCTTCGAAGGCGATGGCGGAGTGGATCGCGGAGGCGGCCGGCCAGCGCCATCCACGGACCCATTTCACGATCGTGCGCTTCGGCAACGTGCTCGCGTCGTCTGGAAGCGTGGTGCCCATCTTCCGAAGCCAGATCGCGAAGGGGGGGCCGGTGACCGTCACGCATCCCGAGATGAGCCGCTACTTCATGACGATCCCGGAGGCGGTGCAGCTCGTGATCCAGTCGGGCGACCTCGGTGGCAGCTCGGGAGACGTGTTCGTGCTCGAGATGGGCGAGCAGGTGAGGATCCTCGACCTCGCTCGCAACATGATCGTGCTCGCCGGCTATCAGCCGGACGTCGACGTCGCCATCGAGTTCATCGGCCCGCGGCTGGGAGAGAAGATCCAGGAGGAGCTCTTCAACCGCGATGAGCGCGCGCAGGCCACGAGCGCCGACCGGATAGTGCGAGCGGTTCGCACTCGGTCCCTGGATCCGGCCTGGGTGGAGCGATCCGTCGAGCGCCTCGAGACGCTCGTGGCCGCGGGGGACGAGGCAGGGCTCGCCGACCGGGTCCTCGAGGTGGTGTCGGACCGCTTGGAGCAGACCCCCGTGGAGCTCGACGCCTGATCCCTCCTGCGTAGCGCGAGACCGGCGCCCTAAGATGCGCCGGCACCAATGCACGCGATCGAGTCGATCGGCCCGCTCCTGGGCATCATCGCCTTCGTCGGGCTGGCGGTTCTGGCGTTCCTCATCTTCCAGCAGGCTCGCGACATCCGCCGCCTGCGCGAATGGGCGGGGAGGGCGCCGGAGCGCGCTGAGGAGGCCGCGGACGCCGTTCAGGCGACCGCCGAGTCGCGGCGTGAGCCAGGCGCGATCGAAGGAGTGGAGGAGGCCCCCGAGGCGGGGCCGGCTGGGGCTCGCGGCAGGGTCGGCGAGGCGTGGGCAAGGGTCACGGACGCGTTGCGTTGGCGCCTTGCCGCAGTGGACCGTCGCCTGCCGGTGGACGGTCGCTTTCTGCTGGCCGCAGTGGCGCTCGCGCTGGCCGCCGCCGCCGTGCTGACGAGCGGTTTCGGGTTCGTCGGCGGCGCGTCCGACAAGCACCATCCCAAGGGCGCATCCACCGGCGGGGAGAAGGTCGCCGTGCTGAACGGGACCTCGGTGTCCGGGCTCGCGGCGCGTGTGGAGCAGCAGGTCATCGGCGAGTCGGGCTACAAGGCTGGCCCGCTCGCCAATACGGACTCGAGCGTTTCGAACACCGTCGTCATGTACGCGCCTGACAGGCAGGCCGACGCAAAGGCGCTGGCGGCGGCGATCCAGCCCAAGCTCGGCGACACGCCGGTCCAGGAGATGACCTCGGACGTCACGGCCCGCGCTGGAGGGGCGCCCCTGGCCCTGGTCGTAGGCCTGGACGATTCCCAGTTCGGGGCCGGATAGTGGCCCCCTGGAGGAACCTGTAGGGCCATGGTGCCGGTCGCCGACGTGTACGACATCCTCGTCGACCTGCCCGCCTACGTATCGCTGGCGGCTGTTCTCACGCTCCTTCTCCTCCTCTCGCTGTACGCGTCGCAGCGGCGGGACCTTCAGCGGCTGTACGCGTGGAGGGAGCGCGACCCGGAACATCCAGGGGCAGACCTTGCCGCCAGCGAGGCGCTGCTCGACCGCGCCGAGGCGAAGCTGGAGGCCGCGCTGAGTGCGGCCGAAGCGGTCGCGGAGCCCGAGCATGAGGTGGCCCCAGAGCGTGTGCCGGCCGCTGCCGCCACTCCGGCTCCACCGCCTCGCCCCCCAACCGGGGCGCGCCCCGCCCTCGAGCGGATCACGATGGAACGGGAGGCCCTACAGCCCCACCCGCGATGGCGAAGGTTCGTGCGGTGGGCGGGTCAGCCGCGCGTGCTGGGGATCATCGCGGCAGCCGCCGTGGTCCTGGGCCTCGTCGCGATCTTCGGCTCGGAGACGCTGCTCACCGGCCAGGAGGGAGGGCACGGACCGAAGCCCGGCGCGGTGGTGCCGGCAAACGTCACCGTGGCCGTGCTGAATGGGACCTCGGTACCGGGCCTGGCCGCGAAGGTCGGCGATGACGTCACGGTGAACGGCTTCGAGCTGGGCACGGTGACCAACAGTCGTGAGCAGTTCGACCAGACCGTGGTGATGTACGGGCCGGGGCAGCAGCGGGCCGCCAGGAAGGTCGCGCAGGATCTCGGAGTTGAACCCGTGCAGTCAATCGACCGCCAGACGGAGCAGCTCGCCGGGGACGCCGACGTCGTCGTAATCGCCGGGGCGGACCGCACGAAGCCGTGACCCGCCTCGGCAGGTCCCTCTTCGTCGCGCTGCTCATTGGCTCGGTCGTCGCTGCCGCGGTGGTGGTGCACGCCCGGACGCCGAACCTCGCCCTCGAGGTGACGCGCTTCACGAGCCACTTCTCGCCGAACGCCGATGGGCACCGGGACGTGGCCCACTTTCGGTTCTTCGTCCGGGAGAGCGACCCGGACGCCACGGTCGAGATCGTCGATACCCAGCTCCGGGTGATTCGAATCCTCGCCCGAGGCCCGCTGGAGGCGAACCAGCCGGTCTCGTACACCTGGAACGGGCGCACTGACTCGGGAAGCCCGGCAGATCCCAACGGTCGCTACCAGCTCAAGGTGATCCTGCCGAGCCAGGATCGGGACATGCTGTTTCCACGCCTGATCCAGCTGCACCGAGGCGGCGGCGCGTGAAGGCGTCGGCGCTCGAGCTCTGCGGGATGCTGGCAGCCTGTGGCGGCGCGTCGGTGGCGCTGCTTGCCCGCGACGCGCGCGTTCGCTATGGGGCCCTGATGGTCGCGCTGATCGTCGCCCCCGCTCTGGTAGCGGGCAACGTCTGGGATTCCCCGCGCCTGGTCGAGCTTCGCGACGATCCCGCCAAGCTGGCCGCCGGCATCGTCCTGGTGCTCGCCGGGATCGCCGTCGCGGCCGCCGTCTTTCGCCGTCTTCCGTGGACGTTCCCGGTTGCTCTCTTCGCCGTCCTGCCGCTGCGCGTGCCGCTGCATTTCGCGGGGCAGACCTCGCACCTGCTCGTGCCGCTCTACCTCGTGATCGCGGCCGGCGTCGCCCGCGGCGTGTACGCGCTCGTGGCGGCACGGAAGGCGAGCGACGCAGACGGGCGGCCATGGCATCGCCCAGCATTCGCCTCCGGAATGGACCCCAGCGCCGTCGTTTGGCTTCGCCGTGTCCTAGCCGCGACGCTTCTTCTCTATGCGATCCAGACGGCGTACTCCGTTGACGTCTCCAACGCGATCGAGAACGCCTGTTTCTTCCTCGTGCCCTTCGCGGCGATGTTCGTGCTCCTGGAGGAGGTGCGCTGGACCCAGCAGCTGTTGGGCCGCGTGCTCGTCGCCGTCACCGCGATGGGGCTCCTGTTCGCTGCGGTGGGCTTTTGGGAGTACGCGGCGCGCGATCTCCTCCTCAGCAGGGGCGATCTCCTGCGCGCCAACCAGCTCCACCTCTATTTCCGCGTCAACTCGCTGTTCTACGACCCCAACGTGCTAGGTCGCTACCTGGCGCTGACCCTCGTCGCGCTGGGGGCGTACCTCGCGTGGTCGCGCGGGAGGCGGCTGCCGATCGTGGCCGCTGCCGCCTCCGCCGTCCTGCTCGGCGCCCTGGCGCTCACCTACTCGATGACCAGCTTCGCGGCGCTCGTGGCGGGCCTTCTGGTGCTCGTGGCGCTTCGTTGGAGCATCCGCCATGCCCTCGCCGCCGGGGCGGCGATCGTGGTGTGCGGAGCGATCTTCCTCCTCGTCAGCGGCACTGCCGGGAGGGATCTAGGGTCGGCCCGAAGCGTGGATACGACCACGAGTGGCAGGGTGGACCTGGTGAAGGGTGGGCTCAACCTCGCTCGCCACCGCCCGGTGTGGGGCTGGGGCTCGGGTTCGTTCGGCGCCGCGTTCGCGCGCCATCACAAGGCGGCCAGGACGACGGTCTCCCACAGCGAGCCGATCACCGTGGCCGCCGAGCAAGGAGCGATCGGGATGGTCCTCTATGTGGCGCTGCTGGCCGTCGCTCTGGTCGTGCTGCTCACGGGTGCGGGGGGATCGGCGGCGACGGCGGCGGTCGCGGCGTGCTTCGTGGCGATGATCGCCCACAGCCTCGGTTACGCGGGGTTCGCGATCGACCCCGCGACGTGGGCGCTCCTGGGAGTGGGCGTCGCCCTGCGTCGTGCGGGCCCCGAAGGTGCACCCGCCCTATCCACCGCCTCACCCGCCGGTGGGCGAGTTGCGGTGACATCGTCGCCGTAACGCGCCCCTCGGCGGCGCACTGTGGGCTGTTCGCCCGCGCCCGCGCCTTGCCTCGCCCACCGTCCTGCCCTGGGTTCGCCATGCGACTCCTATCCAGGACGGCGCCTGCGCACCGCCCGCGTCAGGAAGCGGCCGGCGCTGGCGATCTCCTCGCGGGAGAGCTCGCGTGTGATCAAAAGAGCCGCGACGAACGCGGTGGGGGCGAGCAGCGCCCCGGCGATCCACTGTGCGGCGTCGAGGGTTGACGTGCCGATCAGCAGGAGAACGCCGGCCGCCGCGGCGCCCGCAGCCACGGAGCGGGCGAGGGTCGGAACCAGCGGTCTCAGCCCGATGCCAACCAGGTCGTTGGCGATCCACAGGTGGGCGATGACGTAGGCGCCGAACGCCACGTCGGTGCCGATCGCGCCGCCCACGATGCCGATGCGCGGGATGAGGACGAGATCGATCGCGAGGTTGAGGAGCACTGCCGCGATCGCGACCGCGATTCGCCGCCGCGCCTCGCCGAGGTAGTTGACGCCGAGGGTCAGGAGCGGCGCGAAGCCGGCCGCGAAGACGTAGGGCGCCAGCGCACGCAGCACATGCGCGGACTCCCCGTATTGGCTGCCGAGCACGAGCGACGTGGCGGGCTCCGCCCACACGAGGATGGGAACGACGAGCGCCGTCTGGAAGAGGACCAGATAGCGAAGGGAGGACCGCAGCGCTGTGACGTTTGGCCCTTCGCCCCCGAACGTCAGGCGTGGGGCCACCCCGGTCGCGAGCGCCAGTCCCGGGTAGGCGAGGGCGGTGGTCAGTCGGTACGGGGCCTGGAACAACCCGACGGACGTGGCGCTCAGCACCGCGCCGATCACCAGCGCGTCGACCTGGGCGAACGCGGTGATGGCTCCGTCGATGATCATCATCGCGCCGGCGTAGCGGGCGATCGGCCGCACGTGCCCTTTGGCGGAGCCGAGCGGGCGCAGAGCCGCCGGCCCGATGAGGCGCAGGACGAGGACGAGGGCGACGAGCGCTCCAGCGGCGTAGCCGATCGTGCGGCCGAAGGCGGCGGCCGTGGCGCCCCCGCTTAGCAGGACGAGCGCGACGCTCGCCCCGGTCTCGATCACGCTCTCGGAAGCGACGACGCGCAGGTTCAGCGACACGCGGCGAAGCGCGATGAAGGCCGTTCCCCAGAACGTCATCAGCCCCTGCGCGAGAACGGCGATGGCGATCGCCCGCAGGGGCCAGGCCAGGTCCGGCTCGCCGTAGGCGGTCGCGATCGGGACGGCGAGGGCAATGAGCGCTCCGCTGATCGCGATCCCGGCGATCAGCTTCAGGCGCAGCGCATCAGCCAGGATGCTTGCCACGACGCGGCGCTCGCGGATGTTCTCGGCGATGAACCGGGCGGCCGATTGCGAGATCCCGAAATCCGACGGCTGGAGCGCCAGCGCTCCGACGGCGAGCGCGAGCGCGAAGAGCCCGTACGACTCGGGGGCGAGGGCGCGAACGAGGAAGATCGTCAGTCCGAGGGTCAGCGCCGCCGTCAGCGCCTGGGATGCCAGCGCCAGCCCGGCGTTGCGGGCGATCGTGTCGCCCTCTAGCGGGGCGCCGGTGGTAGGGGCGTCGTTAATGGCGGCCTATCCGCACACCCCTACCGCGGGGTGTGGGCCGGACTCTCACTCGCCAAGGCGTCGCTGTGAGCTCCATCGCGACCGCCCGCCCGCGCCGCCGCGAGCCGGAGGTTGTAGGCCTCGGCCGATTCGCGCATGCCCTCACCGATCCCCGGACGCAGGGCCCGGCGAGCGTGCAACGCGTACCAGCGAGAATCGTGCCCGCGCATGAACGTCGCGGCGATCGCGCGGACGAGATAGGACCACGCCCACAGCACCCGAGCGAGCATCACCACGGGCCACGAGTGGTGCTTTCGCATGTACATGTCACGGCCGCGATGGAACTGGACCACGCGGCGAGCGCCCGAGCGATCGGTGGCGAGCTGCTCGTGATGGATCGCCCTGGCATTCGGGACGTGGAGGATCCTCCAACCGGCCCCGTGCAGGCGACGCTGGAAGTCCACCTCCTCCGAGTAGACGAAGAAGTCAGGGTCGAGGTAACCCACCCCCTCCGCCGCCTCGCTTCGCACGAGCATCGTGCACGACTGCACCCAGCCCACCTCGCGCGTCTCGCCTCCCCCGCTTTGGGTGACGAGGCGCCGGTGCAGGAAGAGCGCCTGGGCGAGCGCGGTCCCGAGGCCTGGGAATCGCCACGCGCAGGGGATCGAATTCCCCTCCGGGTCGAGTAGCCGGGCCGCGGCCACCCCGGCCTCGGGATCCTTCCGCAACGCCTCTAGCAGTGCCTCGGAAGCTCCCGGAAGGAGCTCGGAGTCCTCGTTCAAAAGGAGGCAGTAGCGGCCGCGGGCCTCGCGCAAGAGCAGCGAGTTGTTCTCGGCGAGACCGGCGCGCCGATCGCGGGCGATCACTCGCGCCTCCGGGAACGCCTCGCGAACCGCCTCGACCGAGCCGTCGTCGGAGGCATTGTCGAGCACGAGCACCTCGTGCTCCACGCCCCCGGGATGCGTGTCGCGAATCGACCTCAGGCAGCTGAGCAGGAGCTCCCGCCCGTTGGTGTTCACCACGCAGTAGGAGAGCTCCATCGCCAGAATCCTCTCATCCCCAAGCGGCGCCGAACCAACGGAGCCAATTCCAGATGCGAGTCCAGGTCGTCGATCCACCCGCCTACACGCCCCCGTACGACCGTTCTCTGTGCGCCGCGCTGGCACGGGCCGGCGCCGACGTGGAGCTCGTGACGAGCCGCTTTACCCACGGACCGGTGCCGCCCGCCGAGGGCTACCGCGTGCGGGAGGCCTTCTACCGCCGCTCCTCCGTACGGGATGCGCAGGCGCGAGGCCGGCGTGCGCTGAAGCTTGCAGAGCACGCCGCGGACATGCTGCGCTACCGCCGCGACGGGATTCGCGCCGACGTCGTCCATTACCAGTGGCTGCCCGTTCCCGCGCTCGACAGCAGGCTGCTGCCCGCCTCGCGCCCTCGCGTGATGACCGCGCACGGGATCCTGAGGGAAGAGGCCTGGCGACAGCGCCCCCGCGGCGGCCTGCGGCGTCTCCTCGAGCGGATGGACGCCGTGGTGGCGCTGTCTGAGTACGGGCGCAGGCGGCTCGAGGGCGCCGGAGTCGCGAGTGGCCGCGTTCGCGTGATCCCGCACGGCGCGCTCGATTACCTCACCCGGATTCCCGACGAGGCTCCTCTGCCGCAGGAGCTCGCCGCCGTCGAGGGGCCCGTGATCCTGTGCTTCGGGCTGATCCGCGCCTACAAGGGAGTGGACGTGCTCCTCGAGGCCTTCCGATCCGTGAAGGGCGCCGAGCTGTGGATCGTCGGCAGGCCGCTGGGGATGTCGTTGGAGCCGCTGCGCGAGCTGGCAAGGCAGGCTCCGGGGCGGGTTCGATTCGTCCCCCGGTTCGTGGGCGACCCCGAGCTGCCGGCGTTCTTTCGGCGGGCGGACGTCGTGGTCCTGCCCCATCGCGACGCGGAGCAGTCAGGGGTCCTCTTCGCGGCACTGGCGTTTGCGAAGCCCATCGTGATGAGCGCCGTGGGGGGCTTCCCGGAGGTGGCCGACCACGGTGCCGGACGTCTGGTTCCGCCAGGGGATGCCGTTGCCCTCGCCGCCGCGCTCGACGAGCTCCTGGCGGACGCCGCGGCTCGAGAGCGGCTCTCCCGCGCAGCGGCCGAGGCCGCAGCCGGCCCCTACTCCTGGGACAGCGTCGCTCGGCAGACCCTTAGCCTCTACCGGGAGCTTGCGACGTGACCCTGGTGGCGCTCGTTTTTTGGATCTCGCTCGGGCTGCTCGTGTACACGCACCTGGGATATCCGCTCCTGCTCTGGGCGATCGCTCGATTGCGAGGCGGGGGCGAGCCTCCGCAGGGCTCGCCCGAGCCGCTGCCCGACGTCTCGCTGATCGTCGCGGCGCACGACGAGGAGGCAAGCATCCTTCGCTGGGTCGGATCGACGCTTCCGTTCGAGTACCCCCGTGAGCGACTCGAGGTGGTGGTCGTCTCCGACGGCTCGACCGATCGCACGGTTGAGTGGGCCGTGAAGGCCGGCGCCGACGTGGTCTTCGAGGTACCGCGAGGCGGAAAGGTGGCGGCGCTCAACGCCGCCGTCGAGCGGGCGCGGGGCGAGGTCCTCGCCTTCGCGGACGCCAACTCGATCTGGCAGCCAGACGCCCTGAGGCGCCTGGTCGCCCGCCTTGCGGATCCTCGCACCGGCTACGTCTGCGGACAACTCCGGCTCGAGGGCGAGGACGGCGAGAACCAGGAGGGGCTCTACTGGCGCTACGAGATGGCCGTGCGAGCGCTCGAGTCGAGGCTCGCGGGGGTGACCGCGGGAAACGGAGCGATAAACGCCGTCCGCCGCGACGCCTACGTCGTGCTAGCGCCGGACCGCGGGCAGGACATCTCCCTGCCGTTCGAGGTCACGAAGCGCGGCTGGCGCGCCGTGTTCGAGCCTCGCGCGGTCGCCACCGAGCAGATGGCCGGAACACTGGGCGCGGAGTTCGCGCGCAAGCGCCGGATGCTGACCGGAGCCTGGGCGACGATCCTGCGCCACGGCATGCTCTCGCCACGAGGCTACCCCCCCGCCTACGCGTTCGAGATCTATTCCCATCGCGGCCTGCGCTATGTCTCGCCGATCCTCCACCTGATCGTCCTCGCGACGAACCTGGCGCTCCTCGGCGAAGGCCCCGTCTATGCCGTCACCCTCGCCGTCCAGCTTGCCGTGCTTGGGGCTGCGGCGCTCGCCCCGCTCATTCCGCTGCGCCCGCTTCAGGTCGCCCGATACTACGTCGCCGTCACCGCCGCCGGCGCCGTCGCGCTGTGGGATTACCTGCGGCGGGGCGTGCCCCGGACCTGGGAGAAGGCGGAGGGGACGAGGTAGGTCCGTTGCCGCGTGCGGGTGACATCGTGCTGGCGACCCTCGGGCTCGTGGTTGCGAGTCCGCTGCTCCTGATTGCCGCCGTCGCGATCAAGCTCACCTCACGGGGTCCGGTCCTCTACCGCCAGTGGCGGATCGGCAGGGAGGGCAGGCCCTTCGACCTCTTCAAGCTCCGCACGATGCGCCAGGGCGCCGACCCCGTCGGCGTCGGCACGCCGGTGCTCGAGTACGACCCTCGGGTAACCCGCCCCGGTCGACTCCTGCGTCGCTTCTCGCTGGACGAGATCCCGAACCTCGTCAACGTCCTACGGGGGGAGATGGCGGTCGTGGGCCCTCGGCCCACCCTCGCGGCTCAGGTCGAGCTGTACACCCCGCGCCAGCGCCGCCGTCTCGCGGTGAAGCCGGGCCTGACCGGATGGGCGCAGGTCAACGGGCGCGCCGGCATCCCCTGGGAGGAGCGGATCGAGTTCGACGTCTGGTACGTGGAACACCGTTCCCTCGCCCTTGACCTGAGGATCCTCGCCCGCACCGCCCGGCTTCTGATCACGGGTCACGGCCTATACGGGTAGCGATGCCGGTCCCGCCTCCGTCGCGCCGCTCCGCATCCATGCATCGCACCTTCCTCGCATCCATGCTGCTAAGGCACGCCGGAGGCGAACCGGCATCGCTACCCAGCTGCGCGCGATCGGGCGTCGCTAGCCAATGCATGCGCTCCGGACCGGATGCCCGGCGCCGCTAGTCTGCCCGCCGATGGCGAGGATCGAGCTGCGCGACTTCCGGGACGAGGACGCAGGTGCCGTGCAGCGGTGGTTCAACGACCAGCGCGTCACAGCGGACTTGGTTGGAAGGCGAGAGAGTTTCACCGAGGACGATGCGCGAGGCTGGGTGGAACGCGCGCAGGACACGAGCCGGGACCGCAAGTGGGCGATCCTGCTCGACGGGGGCGCGGAGCCGGTTGGCTTCGTGGCCCTGTTCGGACTCGAGCGGGAAACCGGGCCCGAGCTCGCGGTGCTCGTGGGCGATCCGGCGGCGTGGGGAAGGGGGGTCGCCCGCGAGGCGGAGCGCCAGGCTTGCCTGCATGCCTTCAAGGACCACGGCGCCCATCGCATCCACGCGGAGATCCCGGCTACGAACCGTGCTGCGCAGAAGGTCGTGACGCATCTCGGCTTTGTGCGAGAGGGCGTGATGCGCAGGGCGATCCGCCGCGGCGACGAGGCCGTGGACAACGAGGTCTGGGGCTTGTTGCCCGAGGAGTTCGCCGGTTGGGAGGACGGGCCGAGCTGATCGACGATCGGGGCACCGCGGCGGAGAGCGACGACTTCTTCCGCTCGCGGGCCTTCTATGACGCCGAGGGCGTCAGCCATACCCTGCGGGTTGAGGGGGACGGCAACGAGGTCGCGATGCCGGTGGTGCTCCGCGAGATCGGGGGAAGCGACGGCCTTCTCGACGCGATCACCCCGTACGGATATCCCGGCGCGGTGGTGAGCGGGGGCGCGCCGCCCGACCCGGCACAGGTCGACTGGTTGCCCACCCGCCTGGTGAGCGTCTTCGCTCGCGACCGGCTCGGCCACGAGCCCTGCTTCGCTCGGGCGACGCAGCGCTCGGTCGTGCAGGTTCACGATCCGGCGAAGGAGCGCAGCCTGCGGTCGCGGTTTGCCGACCAGATCCGCCGGAACCACAGGCTGGGATATCGAGTCCTGGCGCTGCGCGGCGCGGATGCTTCGGTCGAGCAGCGTCTTGGTTTTCACGCGGCGTACACCGAGACTATGAGGAGGGCGGACGCGGCGCCGGACTACTTCTTCCCGCCGGAGTACTTCGGCCGGATCCTGGAGTTCGAGCGCTCGTGGCTGCTTCTGTGCCGGACGCCGGAGGGCGCGACGGCGGCCGGAGCCGTGGCGGCGCTCTCGGACGGCATGCTCCACTACTACCTCGGCGGCACCGCAGACGCGCACCTCGACGAATCACCGTTCAAGAACGTCGCCGATGCAATGGTCGATCTCGCCGACGAGCTCGACGTGCGCCTGAACCTGGGCGGCGGCGTCCATCGGGGCGATGGGCTGGAGGACTTCAAGCGCGGCTTCGCCAACGCGGAGCTGCCCTTCCGCACCCACGAGATCGTCTGCGACCCCGGCGCCTACGAGCAGCTCAGCGAGGGCCGGCCGGAGTCGGACTTCTTCCCGGTTTACCGGGCGCCTTAGCCGAAGTCGCTCGGGGTGCTGGGGAACGGGATTGCCTCGGGGCCGTGACCCCTGAACTGGTCGCGGAAGTCGCGAATCGCGTCGAGCGTCTTCTGCCCCTCGTAGTGCTTGCAGCCGAGCAGCCTCGTCCACGCAGTGGCTGCCACCTCATAGGGCATCTTCGGATTGGGGAAAAGGAGCAGCCCGCCCGGACTGTCTTGGAAGACGCCCTTGAGCGCGAGCTGGTCCTGCTCGGAAAGATCGGGCGAGTACTGGATCTCGACCCGTCCGTGTTCCAGCGAGTGGACGACATGCTCCAGTTGTGGGAAGGTCGAGTAGGCGCCGTCCGCCTGTGGGACCGGATTGTGGTTGCCGGAGGTCGGCGGGTTCGTGTGGTAGGTGACGTGCCCCCCGACATGGTTGTTGCCCTCATCGGGCAGGTTCAACTCCAGGGTGCAGCCCGCTTCGCTGGCGGCCTTGCTCAGGTTCGCCTGCTTGACCGGGGGAGGCTTGGTCCCCTCCCTTCCGTCCGGAGTGGCGCCGTTGGTTTGCGCTCCAGCGATCGTGACGATGTGGGCGTTGGCTGGGGTGTTGCCCGAGGCGCCGCCGCCGCCGCTGCCAGCGATCACGACGACGATCCCGGCGATTACTGCCGCGGTGAGCACGCCAGCCGCTCCATAGCCCAGGATCAGGCGCTTGCGAGCTGCCGCCGCCTCC
>Ga0137375_10004401_pt1 | contig 16788 bp, 11 predicted proteins | sample SagtaG_24_FD_104936 | JGI IMG/M metagenome (GOLD analysis project Ga0137375, IMG submission 104936) | Vadose zone soil microbial communities from Sagehorn Ranch, Mendocino, California, USA - Sage1_R_113_16 metaG | ecosystem: Environmental > Terrestrial > Soil > Vadose zone | place: USA...
CTTCTCGCCGCGGTCCTCCCAGGTCTCGCCGTGCTCGACCAGCACGGCCGCCTCCTCGCGCGACAGATAGCGCCCGATCGGCTTGGTCGGCCTGGTGAACCCCGGGTCGTCGGCGTCCACCAACACTCGGGTGACCACGGTCGCGCCGCTCCGGTCGACGCCGAGCCGGGCGAGGGCAGGGTCCAGCGCGTTCATCAGCACGAACCCGAGCGTCGCCTGCGTCTGCGCCCCGCACCAGTCCAGCGGCACCGGCGGTACGACGCCCGCGGCCAGCTCGTTCTTCACCAACAGGTTGCCGACCTGGGGGCCGTTTCCGTGGGTGATCACCACGTCGATGCCGCGCGCTGCCAAATTCGCCACCTCTGCCATGGCGACCTCCGCGGCGGCGATCTGGTCCTCCGGCCGGGCGCGCCCCTGGGCGTTCGTCATGGCGTTGCCGCCGAGCGCGAGCAGGACCCTCATGTCCTCGAACCTAGGCACGCCCCACCCGCCCCGCACCAGCAACTTCGGCCAACGCAACGCCTCCGATCGGGCAGGTGTTGCCAGTGGTCAACTGGGTCGCCGATCGGGAGGTCCCGTGCGGCCGTCGGCGCAGGAGGTCAGCGGGGAGGGAGCCCTGCCCATGAGCTGGGGAGGAGCCGGTCGACCAGTAGGTGACGACGGGCAATCGCCTCCAAGTGTTGCCAACACTCACAGGCGATCGCCCGGCATCATCAAGCGCTCGCGAGGTTGCTCGCCGGGAGGACGGCTCGCCCCACAACCCGGACCCAGTCCAGGCCCAGCCCGGACCAACTCCGACCAACTCCGACCAGCCCGACCAGCCCCACGAAGCCCGGCCCAGCTGCACCTAGCGCCCGCCGGCGACCCGCACTGTCGTCCCCGTGACGTACGACGCCGCGTCGCTCATCAGCCACGCGACCGCCTCGGCGATCTCCGAGGGTTCGCCGGCCCGGCCCAGCGGCACCCGCTCACCCACCCGTGAGACCCGGCCGGCGTCGCCGGCGTCGGCGTGGATCCGGGTGCGGACCAGTCCGGGCGCCACGCCGACGACCCGGATCCCGTCGGCGGCCACCTCCTGGGCCAGCCCGAGGGTCAGCGCGTCGACGCCGGCCTTGGCGGCGGCGTACTGGACATACTCGCCGGGCGAACCGAGCGTCGCCGCGCCCGAGCTGATGTTGACCAGCACCCCGCCGGCGCCGCCGTACGACCGGCCGAGCGCCCGTACCGTGGCCCTGGCCACGAGCAGCGCCCCGGTGAGGTTGAGGTCGACCGTTGCCCGGATGACGTCGACCGGGGTCTCGGCCAGTGGCCCGAGGTGCAGCGTGGCGCCTGCGTTGTTGACGACCCCAGTCAGCCCGGGCGCGGCCGCGAAGAGCCGGTCGATCTCGTCCGGGGAGGTCACGTCGGCCATCACCACCTCGCATGACGCACCCAGCGCCGACACGTCCTGCCGACACGACTCCGCCGCCTCGGAGTCGTGCGCGTAGCCGAGCACCAGGTCGTGTCCGTCGGCCGCCAGCCGCAGCGCGACGGCGGCGCCGATCCCGCGGGTGCCGCCGGTGACAAGAGTCAGCGGCCTCCCGGATCGCTCCGTCACCCGACGTCCTTCACGTAGCGCCGGCACGGCACGGGGACCGAGCCTGTCTCCACCGACGCGGCGTACTCGAAGCCGCCGTCGTCGCGCCACCCGCGTCGTTCGTAGAAGCGGCGGGCCCGGGTGTTGCCGGGCACGACGGCCAGCCAGGCGCTCGAGAAGCCGCCGGCCGCGACGAGTCGTTCCGCCTCGTCGAGCAGCACCGACGCCAGGCCCGTGCCGCGGTGGCCGGAGTCGACGTACACCTGTTCGACCTCGTCGGCCACGACCATCACGAAGCCCGCGACCGCGCCGTCGACCTCGGCCACCACCGTGCCGCCCGCCGGGTCGGCCACCCGCACACCGGCCCGGGTGCGGAACGACTCCGGCGTCCGGATCGCGACCAGCTCCTCGGGCACGTTGCCGAGGTGTCCGTCGCGCCAGCCGGCGGCCCAGATCGCGGTCACCGCGTCCAGGTCTCCGGGACCGGCAGGTCGCAGCGTGGGGCGTCCGGACGGGCGATCCGGTAGCGGCTCGGGTGGGGTCATGTTCGGAGGCTATCCACCGCCGCCGACTTGGCCCCGCCGGACAACCGCGCATAGCCCGGGCCGCGGTCGAAGAAGGCCTCGTCCGCGCCCGTCCTCCCGGCCCGCTCGGCCCGCTCGGCAGTGGTCGCGGCCTCGTCGTACCCGAGGGAGTCGAGCGCGTCGAGCGAGTCCAGCGAGTCACAGTCCGGCACGCCGGTGAGTACAACGCCGTACTCGCGCAGGGCGGCGGCCGGCGACACCTTCCGCCACACCACATCGCGTACGACGAGCGCCGGGTCGCGTTCCAGCGGCGAACCCCACCCACCGCCGCCCGTCGTGCGGATCCGGATCAGCTCACCGGCCCGCACCGGCTCGGCGTCGGCCAGCGCGTCGACCTCCCGCTCGTGCGGTCCGCCGGGGTCGATGACCACCGAGAACGGCGCCCCCGCGCGACCTCCGCGGACGCCCCAGCAGGACAGGATCGACCGGTCCGCGATCGACATGAAGTGCCCGTCCCGAAGCATCCGGATCTGCTTCTCATAGCCCAGGCCGCCCCGGAACCGCCCGGCCCCGCCCGAGTCGACCGCCAGCGACAGCGACTCCACCCGGAACGGGAAGCGCGCCTCGGTGAACTCCGTCGGCAGGTTCCGCGAGTCCGGCACGACGTGGATGGTGTCCTCGCCGTCGGCGTAGTAACGCCCGCCCGACCCGCCGCCCAGCACCTCGCGCATCAGGTAGGGCCGCCCGTCCAGGTCGAGACCGTAGACCCCCGTGTAGCGGATCGTCTCCTGGTCCGCCGGCATCCGCCCGTCTACCGCCTTGGCCAGGACCCCGGCCAACACCCCGAGCAGCCGCAGGATCACGAAGGTCCGCGCGTTGGTCGGCGCCGGGAACACCGGGGTCAGCAAGGTCCCGGGCGGCGGGAACCGCAGCTCGATCAGGGGTACGACGCCCTCGTTGACGTCGAGCTCGGCCATCCGTTCCGGGGTGTCGGCCAGGTTGCGCAGGATCGGCGCCAGCCACTTCTTCAGGAACACGCCGTCGGAGTAGTCGCCGCAGTGGTTGATCGGCCCCTTCGCCTGCGGTCCGGTGCCGTCGAAGTCGACCACCAGCCGCTCGCCCTCCGGGTCGTCGGCGGGCGTTCGGGTCAGCGTGATCCGCTGGGTGTGCAGCTTCGGCTCGTCGACTCCGTCGTGCTCGGCGTAGTCCTCCCACGTCCACGACCCGACCGGGATCTTCGCCAGGATCTCGCGACGGTACGTCGACGTGGTGCGGTCGATGATCGCGTCGAAGCACGACTCGACGGTCTCGACGCCGTACCTCTCGAAGAGCTCGCCCAACCGCCTGGCGCCCATCAGACAGGCCGAGCACTCCGCGTCGAGGTCGGCGGCCAGCGACTCGGGCATCCGCGAGTTGCGGGTCATGATCGCCAGCGCGGCCCGGTTGGGTACGCCGGCGTCCCACAGCTTGATGGGCGGCACCATCAGGCCCTCCTCGAACACGCTGGTCGCATGCGAGGGCATCGACCCCGGTACGGCGCCGCCGATGTCGTCGTGGTGCCCGAACGCCTGGACGAACGCGACGACCCTTCCCCGCGCACTCCCCCGATCGTTCGCTCCGCTGCGCGTCGCGAACACCGGTACGGTCACGCACAGGTCCGGCAGGTGCCCGATCCCGCCCTCGGAGCGGTAGACGTCATTGTGGAAGAACACGTCGCCGGGCCGCATCTCGGCCAGCGGGAAGTCCCGCGCCACCGGGTGCACCAGCGCGCTGTAGGAGCGCCCGGTCAGCTTGCGCAGCAGCCGGTCGTGGATGCCGGCCCGGAAGTCGTGGGCGTCGCGGATCATCGGGCTGCGCGAGGTCCGCGCGATCGCGGTCTCGACCTCGAGCTCCACCGACGCCAGCGAGCCCTGCACGATCTCGACCAGCACAGGGTCCGCGCTCGCGCCGGCGTCGGCGGTCAGCGGCCCGAACGGGAACTCCGTCGGCGCCCTGCGGCTCGCGGTCTGCTTCGTCATGCGCCCTCCCTCGTCACGACGCTCGTCACGACCAGGTTGCGGAAGTCGTCGACCCGAGCCGTGAACCCCGGATGCAGCGGTACCGTCGACCCGAACTCCTCGATCACCGCCGGCCCGGCCACCACCTGGCCCGGCGCGAGGTCGGGCCGCCAGTAGACCGGGCTGTCGACGTACCCGTCGATGGCGTCGAAGCAGACCGGGCGCCGCGAGCGAGCCTCGGGTACGGCGCCCGCCGGTGCGGCGTCCCCGCGCCGGATCTCGGGGCGCCGGATCGGCCCGACCCCGGAGACCCGGAGGTTGACCCACTCGACCGGCTGGTCGGCGTCGCCGGCGAAGTCGTAGCCGTAGAGCGCGTTGTGCTCGGCGTGGAACGCGGTCGCCACCGCGTCGAGAGCCTCCTCGTCGAGCACGCCGCCCGGCACCGCCACTCGCACCTCGAAGGCCTGGCCGAAGTAGCGCAGGTCCGCGGTCCGGAGCAGCCGGTGCTCGTCGTCGGCGAAGCCCTCCGTGGTCAGCGCGGCGTGCGCCTGGCCGGCGAGCGCGTCGTACTCCCGGCGGACGGCGGCGGGGTCGAGCCGGTCGTGCAGCGCGACGTGGGTGCGCACGTAGTCGTTCTTCACGTCGACCGTCAGCAGCCCGAACGCCGACACGTTGCCGGGGTCGGGCGGCACCAGCACCGCCGGCAGCCCGAGTACGTCGACCAGCCGGCACAGCAGCAGCGACCCCGACCCGCCGAAGGTCGTCAGCGTGAAGTCCCGGACGTCCAGCCCGCGCTTGACGGTGACCTGGCGCAGCGCGTTGGCCTGGTTCCACGCCGAGATCTCGAGTACGCCGGTCGCACAGGCCTCGGTGCTCAGCCCCAGCTTGCCCGCCAGCGACTCGAGGCCCGTCTGGGCCGCCTCGACATCGAGCGGGATCTCGCCGCCCAGCAGGTGCGGGGGGATCCGGCCGAGTACGACGTGCGCGTCGGTCACCGTCACCTCGGTGCCACCGCGGCCGTAGCAGAGCGGCCCCGGATCGGCCCCCGCCGACCGTGGCCCGACCTTCAGCGCGCCCTCGGGTGAGAGCCACGCGACCGAGCCGCCACCCGCGCCGACCGTGACCACGTCGATCATCGGGATCTTGCTGGGATAGGCGCCGACGCTGCCCTCCGTGGTCAGGCTCGGCTCGCCGTGGACCACCACGCTCACGTCGGTCGAGGTGCCACCACCGTCGGAGGTGAGCACCTTGTCGAAGCCGGCGACCTTGGCGAGCAGCGCCGCGCCGAGCGCACCGGCGGCCGGGCCCGAGAGCACGGTGGTGATCGGCTGGTGCACGACCTCGTGGGCGGAGAGTACGCCGCCGTTGGACTTCATCACGTAGAACGGCACCCGGCGACCGGCGTACTCGAGGCGGCGGGCGATGTTGGCGACGTACCGGCTCAGCCGGGGCTTGACGGCGGCGTCGACGAGGGTGGTCATGGCTCGCTCGTACTCGCGGTACTCCCGCAGCACCTCGCTCGAGATCGAGACGACGGCCTCGGGATGCTCCTCGCGGAGGATCTCGCGCATCCGCTCCTCGTGCGCCGGGTTGGCATAGGAGTGCAGGAAGCAGACGCCAAGCGTGTCGACGCCGCGGTCACGGAACCAGCGTGCGGCGGCGCGGGCGGCTCCCTCGTCGAACGGCCGCACCTCGGCGCCGGTGAAGTCGAGCCGGCCGCCGACGCCGCGGACCAGGTGCCGCGGCACGATCCGGTCGGGCTTCACCCAGAAGTAGGAGTTGCCGTAGCCGTCGGGGACGCTCTGCCGCGCTATCTCGAGCATCGCCTCGTAGCCTTCGTTGGTGACGAAGCCGAGCGTCTCGACCTTGCCCTCGAGCAGCTGGTTGGTGGCCACCGTGGTGCCGTGGCTGACGGCGACGATCTCCTCGGGGCCGGCTCCCCAGGGGCCCAGGATCTTCTCGACGCCGGCCATGAACGCCTCGGCGGGGTCGCCCGGCGTACTCGGGGTCTTGGTGGTGACGACCTCGCCCGAGACCTCGTCGAAGGCGACCACGTCGGTGAAGGTGCCACCGGTGTCGATGCCGACCCTGATCCTGCGCATGCTGTCGATTCAATCGGGACCAGGTCGGCCGAGCGACGGCACAACTTGCCGACCAAAGGTCACTTCGTTGGCAGGTCCTGACAGGCGGCTTCGACAGAGCGGCCAGGGCCCGTCACTCTGGTGTCGAAGCAGGGACCGAACGGCGAGGGTGGGTCCCGCGGACCCACCCACCGCTCACCGGATCTAGGCCCACTGATCCAGCAAGGGGCGCCGCGCGGCTCTGGTTCAACTGGTGAAGGGCCCTTGCAAGTATGAGTTGCAGGGGCCCTTCGGTTTGGCCGGACAGACAGCATCCGACCAACGACTTCGCCCTCGTCAACTACCCGCCCCGGCCCCGGCGACTCGTCACCCCCACCACCTCGGCGGTTGTCGCTCCGCCGGCTGGACCCCTTGACGTTTCGAGTCGTCTCTCGCGCTCCCGGAGGAGTGCGAGAAGATTCGTTTCTACGCCTGAGACGCCGCGCGGCGCAAGGGCCGAGGTCAAGATTCTTGGAAAAATCACGTTTCTAACGGTGAAATAGGCGAAGGGCCCCCGCAAGTATGAGTTGCAGGAGCCCTTCTATTCGGTCGCCGTTTCCGGCGGCCGACGCTCTCCCGGAGGAGTGCGTAGGAATAGTTGTACGACTGTGACCTAGATCGCGCAAGGGGTTCGTGCGAGGAATTTCACAGGGCCAGCTGTTCTCCACCGTTATCCCGGGTTAATCCACAGGAAGACCCCCGTTCATCCACAGATTCAGGGCGAACCTGTGGAGAACTCACGCGCCGCTCGCCTCGAACGCCGCGGCGATCTCGAGCAGCCGGCGGTCGGCGCCATGGGGCGCGACGATCTGGATGCCGACGGGGAGCCCGTCGCGGGTGGTGCCGGCCGGCACCGAGATGGCGGGGCAGCCGGTGACCGTGATGAAGTACGCCGCCCGCATCCAGTCCAGGTAGGTCTCCGTCGGCCGGCCGTTGATCGCCTGCGGGTACTCCTGGTCGGCCGGGAACGGCGGCACCTGCGCGGCCGGCAGCACCAGCGCGTCGTACGACCTGAAGAACTCGCGCATCGTCTCGCCGAGCGCGGTGCGTTGGTGGTAGGCCCGCGCGACGTCGGCGCCGGTCAGCGACTCTCCCGCGCGGATGTTGTCGGCGAGCGCGGGCTTGAACGCGTCGGAGTGCTCGGCCAGGAGCCCGGCGAACTTCGTGTGCAGGTGCCAGGCGCGCAGGGTGCGGAACGTGTCTTCGGCGGTGGTCAGATCGGGGTGCGCGTCGTACACGCGGGCGCCGTTGACGCCGAGCGTGCGACCGGCCCGCTCCACTATCGCGGCCACCTCGCGGTCGACCTCGAAGGCGCCGCCGAGATCGACCGAGACCGCGATCCGCTGCCCGAACAACGAGCCCGCGATCGGCGGGGCGAAGGCGACCCCGGGGTCGCCGAGAGCCTGGGGCGCCCGCGGGTCGGGTCCGGCGATCACCGAGAGCAGCAGCGCCAGGTCGCCGACGTTGCGCGCCATCGGGCCGCCGACCGAGAGCGTCTCCCACTGGTTGTAGAGCGGCCACTCGGGCACCCGGCCGAGGCTCGGTCGCAGTCCCACGACGCCACAGAACGACGCCGGGTTGCGCAGCGAGCCGCCCAAGTCCGACCCCTCGGCCAGCGGCACCATCCCGGTGGCCAGCGCGCAGGCGGCGCCACCGCTGGAGCCGCCCGCGGACCGCTTGCGGTCAACCGGGTTGAGGGTGGTGCCGAAGACCGGGTTGAAGGTGTGTGAGCCGGCCGCGAACTCCGGCACGTTGGTCTTGCCGATCGTCACCGCGCCGGCGGCCCGGATCCGTTCAACGATCAGGTCGTCGTGGTCGGGGACGTGTTCGGCGTACAGGAGGGAGCCGTACGTCGTCCGCCAGCCCGCGGCGTTGTGGGTGTCCTTGAAGGCGAACGGGAGGCCGTGCAGCGGGCCGGTCTCGACGCCGGACGCGGTCAGCTCGTCGGCCGCGGCGGCGCCGTCCCAGGCCCGCTGGCCGTCGAGGGAGACGATGGCCTTGAGCTCGCGGTTGCGCTCGCCGATCCGGGCGAGGTGCAGGTCGAGCAGCTCGCGCGCGGAGATGGTCTGGCCGTGGATCGCGGCCACCATCTCCCGGGCCGTCGAGTCGACGGTGAGATCGGTCATGACCACAGCATGTCAGCGGCGGCGGCCGAACGCTGCGCCGGCGATCACACCGGCCAGCACCAGGCCCGCGCCGACCGCGATCCCGGCCAGGAAGTCCTGCCGGGAGGACGCCGGCCTAGGGGGCGCAGTGAAGACGGTGGCGGCCGGGGCAGCGGCGGCCGGCTCGCCCGCCTCCGCAGGTACGCCGCCGCCCGCGAGCGCGTTGGCCACGTTGTCGAAGAACTCCGCGGCCATCCGCCTGGAGACCGAGGTGAGCATCCGCTGACCGACCCCGCCGACCATGCCGCCGACGACCGCGTCCGCGTCGTACTCGATCCGGGTGACGCCGGGCTCGACCTCGGCGAAGCCGACCCGCACGGTGGCGTCGACGGTGCCGGGCGCTCCGGTGCCGCTGAGCGCCATCACCAGCGACCTGTGGGGCACCAGGTCGCTGAGGGTGCAGTGGCCGGCATAGGTGCCCCGGATCGCGGCCACGCCGGCGGTGACGGTCATGGCGTAGGCGGGTTCGGCGCCGTCTCTGGGGATGGCTTCGAGCCGCTCGCAGCCGGGGATGGTCGCGACCAGGACGGCCGGGTCGAGCAGGGCGTCCCAGACCCGGTCGGGCCCGAACGGCACCTGGTGTACGCCGCTGATCCTCATGAGTCCTCCTCCGAGGCGTGGTGTCGCCGGAGCTCGAACAGCTCCGACGGCGAGATCGGCATGGCCGTGATGGGGATGCCCTCTGCGTCCTCGATGGCCGCCGCGAAGACCGCCGCTGACGGGATCACGCCGGCCTCGCCCGCGCCCTTGATGCCGAGCGGGTTGAGCGGCGACGGCGTCTCCTGGTGGTCGATGTCGATCGACTCGGGCACCTCGGTGACGTAGGGCATGAGGAAGTCCATAAACGAGGCGTTGAGCAGCTGCCCGGAGTCGTCGTACGCCATCCGCTCGAAGAGCGCGCCGGCCACGCCCTGGGCCACTCCCCCGTGGATCTGGCCCTCGACGATCATCGGGTTGATCAGGTTGCCGCAGTCGTGCGCCACGGCGTACTGGAGGATCTTGATCTCGGCGGTGTCCGGGTCGGTCTCGACGATGACCGCGTGCATGCCGGAGGCGAAGGTGGAGCGCTCGGGCGAGTAGAAGTCGGTGCCCTCCAGGCCGGGCTCGTCGTCCTCGGCCACCGGCGGCTTGCCGGGGTCGCCGACCGAGAACTGGGTGGCGGCCTTGGAGGCCTCGTCGAAGGCGTACCGCAGCGGGTTGGAGAGTACGGCGACCGTCCCCAGCGAGATCTGGCTCTCCGGCGCGCCCTTGACCCGGACCACCCCGTCGGCCAGCTCGAGGTCGCCCTCGTCGACCTCCAGCGCCTCGGCGGCGATCCGCAGCGCCTTCTCCTTGGTCCGCAGGGCGGCCAGGTGGACCGCCGAGCCGCTCATCACCGCCGCTCGGGAGGCGAAGGTGCCGACGGCGTACGGCATCCGGCGGGTGTCGCCGGTGACCACCTCGACGTCCTCCATGGGTACGCCGAGCACGTCGGCCACCAGCTGCGCGAAGACGGTCTGATGCCCCTGCCCCTGCGTGGTCAGCCCGGTGGCCACCTTGACCCGGCCGGACGTTTCGACGTGCACGTGCGCGCCCTCGTAGGGACCGACGCCGGTGCCCTCGACGTAGCAGGCGAGCCCGATCCCGAGCCGGCGTCCCTCGGCGGCCGCGGCGGCCTTGCGTGCCGGGAAGTCGTCCCAGCCGACCAGCGCCTTGATCTTCTCGAGCAGCGCGGGGTAGTCGCCGGAGTCGTACTCCAGCTCGCGGCCGTCCTGGAAGATCAGCCCCTGGTCGTAGGGGAACTCATCGGGCTGGATGAAGTTGGCCGCCCTCACCTCGGCGCGGTCCTTGCCGAGCGCGGCGGCGATCGCGTCCATGGTGCGCTCCATGACGAAGCAGCCCTGCGGCCGGCCGGCGCCGCGGTACGGCGTCACCATCACCGTGTTGGTGTAGAGGCTCTCGAAGACGACCCGGTAGGCCCCGGGCTTGTAGGGCCCGAGCAGCTGGGTCGAGGTGATGATCGGGACGATCAGGCCGTACGGCGTGTAGGCGCCGTGGTCGTGCCAGAACTGGACGTCCAGCCCCAGGATCCGGCCCTCGTCGTCGAAGCCGACCTCGACGTGGTGCACCTGGCCGCGCTCGTGGGCGCTGGAGACGAAGTGCTCGCGGCGGTCCTCGGTGAACTTCACCGGCCGGCCCAGCCGGATCGCGGCCAGCGGCACCAGCAGCTCCTCGGGCCAGGGGTGGTTGATCTTGACGCCGAAGCCGCCGCCCACGTCGGGCGTGATGACGTCGACCCGGCCGAGGTCGAGGCCGAGCTTGGCGGCCACGGCCGCGCGCACGCCGGTGGAGGTCTGGGTCGAGGTCCACACCTGGAGGCGTCCGGAGTCGGGGTCCCATCGGGCGACGGTGCCGCGCCCCTCCAGCGGCGTACACGCGCTGCGCTCGACGGTCAGGTCGAGGCTCAGCGTATGGGGTGCGGCGTCGATCGCGGCGCGGGCGTCGCCGTTCTGCTGCTCGAGGCGGGCGCCGATGTTGCCGGGTACGTCGTCGTGCACGAGATGCTCCGCGGCCCGCGCCCTGTCGATGCCGACCACCGCGGGCAGCACCTCGTAGTCGACCCGGATCCGGTCGAGGGCGTCCTCGGCGACGTAGCGGTCGTCGGCGACCACGAAGGCCACCGCCTCGCCGACGTGGTTGACCTCGCCGTTGGCCAGCGCGTACTGCGTGCGGCCGTGGGTCAGTGCGGGGTGCGGGATCAGCAGCGGGAGCGGCTCGGCCATCGGGCCATCGAGATCGTCGTACGTCCAGACCGCGTGTACGCCGTCGAGGTCGAGCACCGCGTCGACGTCGATGTCGCGGATCCGCGCGTGCGCATGCGGAGACCTGAGTACGGCGGCGTGCAGCGTGTGCGGGCCGGCCAACACGTCGTCGGCGTACCGCCCCTGGCCGCGCAGGAACCGCTCGTCCTCGACTCGGGCGACCTTGGTGCCCATCAGCTTCGTGGTCATGAGTGGTCATCTCCGGAGGTTGGTCGGGGGTGGCCCGTGCTCCGGGTGCGTGCCTCGCAAGGCGGAGGAGCGAAAGCGGGCCGGAGGCCCGTCGAGTCTCCGACAACGCAGCGAGGTGCGGGCCCGGGGTGCGGGCCACACGACAAACCTCCGGAGATGACCACTAGAGCTCCGCCGCACGCTCGACCGCGGCCACGATGTTCTGGTAGCCGGTGCAGCGGCACAGGTTGCCCGAGATCATCGCGCGTGCCTCGTCGCGGCTCGGCGACGGGTTGTCGCGCAGGCCGGCGGTGATCGTGGTCAGGAAGCCGGGCGTGCAGAAGCCGCACTGCAGGCCGTGGCAGTCGCGGAACGCCTGCTGCACCGGGCTGAGGCTTCCGTCCGGCCCGGCCAGACCCTCAACCGTGGTGATCTCGCCGTCGACGGCCGACACCGCGAGCATCAGGCAGGCCCGGACCGGCGCGCCGTCGTACAGGATCGTGCAGGCGCCGCAGACGCCGTGCTCGCAGCCCACGTGGGTGCCGGTCAGGCCGAGGTCGTGGCGCAGCGCGTCGGAGAGCAGCCGGCGGGCCGGCACGCTCAGCTCGTGTACGGCGCCGTTGACGCTAAGCCGGATCTCGTGGAGCTCCTCGCTCATGAGTCCCCCTGGCTCATCTGTTGGCCCGCCCTCTCGTACGCCTCCCGGAGCACCCGGGCGGTCAGCACCCGCACCAGCTGCGCCCGGTACGCCGCGCTGGCGTGGATGTCGTCGGCCGGGTCGAGCTCGCCCAGCGCAAGTTCGGCCGCGGCGGCCAGAGACTCGTCCCTCATCGCACCGTCGACCCCGGCGGAGAAGGAGTCGGTGAGGTCGATGTCGGTCGGTACGGCGGCCACCGAGAGGTAGCCCGCACGGGCTTCGATTACCTTGTCTCCGTCGCGCCGGACCACCGCGCCCACCCCGCAGAGCGCGTAGTCGCCGTGCCTGCGCGAAACCTCCGCGAACGCCACGCCGGCGTCGTCCGCCAGCGCCGGGAAGTACGCCGACACCGCGACCTCGCCGGCCCTCAGCGACGACTCCATCGGTCCCACGTAGAGGTCGTCGGCCGCGATCGTGCGCGACCCGCTCGCCGAGGCGACCTCGACCGACCCGCCGAGCAGCCGCAGCACCATCGGCAGCTCGGCGGCGGGGTCGGCGTGCACGAGCGAGCCGACCACGGTGCCCCGGTTGCGGATGGTCGCGTGGGCGACGTACTCGAGCGCGAGCGCGAGCAGCGGCTGTGCCCGCCGTACCCCAACGTCGGCGAGCACAGCCGCATGTCGGCAAAGGGCTCCGAGCCTGACCCCTCCCCGGGTGACCTCGACCGTGTCGAGGTCCGGCACCCCGTTGATGTCGACCAGCATCGACGGGGCCGCCAGCCGCATGGACAGTAGCGGAACCAGACTCTGTCCACCGGCGAGCACCTTCGCGTTCGGCTCTTCGGCCAGCGTCTCCAGGGCTTCCTGGAGGCTGCCCGGACGTCGGTACGCGAACGGCGCCGGCTTCACAGGACCTTGGTCACCTCTTCGGCCCGCTGGCGCACCCCGCCCCGCTTGACCAGGTGGAAGTAGGCGATCACCAGGATCGTGCCGAGGGCGATCCCGCCGAGCGAGAAGTCGTCGGTGATGGTGAGCGTGACGCCGCCGATGCCCGCGATCAGCCCGGCGGCCAGGCCGACCAGGTTGACGGGGTTGCCGAAGTCGATCTCGTTCTCGATCCAGATCTTGGCGCCCACCAGTCCGATCATGCCGTAGAGCACAACCGTGATGCCGCCGAGTACGCCGCCGGGTGTCGCGCTCACGATCGCGCCGAACTTCGGGCACAGCCCGAGCAGGATCGCCACCACCGCCGCCACGTAGTAGGCCGCCGTCGAGTAGACCTTGGTGGCGCCCATGACGCCGATGTTCTCGGCGTACGTCGTGGTCGGCGAGCCGCCGAACGCGCTCGCGAACGCGGTCGCCAGCCCGTCGGCGCCGATCGCGCGGCCCATGTAGGGGTCGAGGTCGGTGCCGGTCATCTCGGCGACCGCCTTCACGTGGCCGGTGTTCTCGGCGATCAGCGCGATCACGCCGGGCAGCACCAGCAGGATGAAGGTGAGCGAGAAGCTCGGGGCGTGTACGACGGACACACCGTCGGCCAGCTTGCCGCTCGGGAACCCGACCCAGTCCGCGGCCTTGACGAACGCCCAGCTGACCCGGTCGTGGTCGACGCTGGCCGGGTGGCAGTAGAGCCCCTCCTGGGCACAGGGTTTGCCGGCCGCGTCGACGAGGTTCTGGCCCGGCAGCGCAGAGTTGATGGTGCCGAAGATCTTGTCGGCGGCCCACGAGACGGCGTACCCGAAGATCAGCGCGAGGAAGACCGCGATCCGGGCCCAGAAGCCGGGCAGCAGCACCGCCGCGCAGACCATGAACGTCGCCGTGGCGAGCGCGACCCACTGGTCCTGCGGCCAGTAGATGCCGGCCACCACCGGGGCCAGGTTGAAGCCGATCAGCATCACGACGGCGCCGGTGACCGCGGGCGGCAGGATCGCGTGGATGATCCGCGAGCCACCGAAGTGCACGATCACACCGACCAGCGCGAGTACGACGCCCGCCACCATGATGCCGCCGGTCACGTCTGCCGAGTCCCCGCCCTGGGCCCGGATCGCCGCGACGCCGGCCACGAACGACGCGCTTGTGCCGAGGTAGCTGGGGACCTTGTTCTGGCAGATCAGCAGGAACAGGACCGTGCAGATGCCGGAGAACATGATCGCCAGGTTGGGGTCGAGCCCCATGACGATCGGGAAGACGAACGTGGCGCCGAACATGGCCACCACGTGCTGGGCACCGATGCCCAAGGTCCTGAGTGGGCTGAGCGTCTGTTTCGGGCCGACCGGCTCACCCGGTGCCGGATCGACGTACTCCCACGTGAAGAGCGACATGACGGTGTCCTCCCTGAGCTGCCCGGTGACAGTCGGCCTCGCGGCACGACGAGTGATGACCCCCGAAAGGCCTCAAGTTAGCGATGTTCATCTCACACCCTCGACGGCTAGTTGTGCCGAAGGAACGCCGGGGCGGCTGGCAACGATTGCGACGTCGCAACGGGAGGTCTCAGCCCGCCCTGTGGTCGCTCAGCCGGTGATCTCGAGGACCCGCAGCGCGACGGCTGCGTCGAGCCGCAGATGCGGGTCGGTGGCGAGCGGGCCGAGGAGCCGTTCGAGCTTGCCGACGCGGTAGCGCATCGTGTTGTAGTGGAAGAACTGCAGCCGCGCCGCCTCGGCCACGTTGAAGTTGGTGTCGATGAGCACCTGCAGGGTCTCCCGCAGGTCGGCCGCCTCGGGGGTCGGGTCGGCCAGCGGACCGAGTACGTCGCGGACGAACGACCGCAGCTCCCCCGCATCCGGGATCAGCGCGATCAGCCGGTGGATGCCGAGGTGGTCGAAGAACGTCGTCGACCCGCCACCGTGCACCCGCCGCCCCACGTCGACCGCGCGCCGGGCCTGGGCGTAGGCGTCGGGCAGGTCCCACAGCCCGGCCGCCGGACGGCTCACCCCGACCGAGAACGGTCGCCGGCCGCCGCCCTTGTCGCCGGCCACGGCCGTCACCACCCGGCGTACGACGTCGTGGCCGGTGCCGTCGTGGCCGGTGCCGTCGAGCCCGTCCGGACCGGTTCCGAGCGGCAGCAGGGTCACCACCTCGGAGGAGAAGTCGACGCTCGGGATCGTCGGGTCCAGCTCGCGGGAGACCTGCCGCCAGGCCGCGGAGAACCGCTCCTGCCAGGCGCGCCGCTGCTGGCTCGCGACGGCCTCCTCGTGCGCCGGCGGCGGATCGATCTCGGCCGCCACCACGATGCACGGCCGGTCGAGCCTCCACCCGAACGCGTCGGCGTGCTCGACGACGTACCGGTCGTCGCCGGCGCGGCGCAGGAACAGGTCGCGTAGGAAGTCGCCCTGGTACTTGTTCTCCACCGCCGTCACCGCCTGCTCGCGGGTGATCAGCAGCGCGGCGACCGCGGCCGCCCGCTCCAGCGCGTGTACGTCGGCCTCGGCGATCGGCGTCACCGGCCGGAAACACACCAGCCGGGCCAGGTCGGCCCCGCCGGCCACCACCCTCAGCATCCGCACCTCGCCGGAGCCGACGGCGAGCCCGTCGGTGCCGACCCGCTCCACCCGGAAGCGCCCGGTCGGGTCGACCAGGTCCGCCCGCTGCAGGGCGGCGCGTTGCTCGGGCGTCGTCGAACCGGCCCGCTCCCGGCCGTCCGTCGAGGTGAACAGCACCCCGACGTCGAGCACCCGGGCGACCTCGTCGGCGATCCGGTCCAGGTTCCCGCCCTCGAGCACGATGTGCGTCAGGCCGGTGTGCAGCGCGTCGACCCGAGACAGGGCTGCGGTGGCGTCTTCACCGGTTATCAAGACTTGTTTCTCTTCCTGCCGATCGTTGGCATAACCTCACATCGGCAAACGCTAGTGCCGCGGGCTACCGTCGGGAAGCGTGTCCGGCGATCCGGCTGGCGATCCAGCTGGCGATCCAGCTGGATCTCCAGCTGGACCTCCGGCTGGGTCTCCGGCTCAGGTCGTGGTCCCGGTAGCCGCTTCGCCCGGGGTTGTGGCGTGGCTTCCGGGCCACCCCGACTCTCCGGGCCGCTGACGGGGGACTCCGCGAGTGTGTGGGCGGGGGCCGATCACCTCGCTGGAGTCCCCCTTCGGCCTTCCGTCGGATATCTGCTCGTCATCCAAGCTCGACTCGCGGTCCGAGAGCGTCGCCGCGACCAACCCGTCGGCAGGCGTCGCCGCGACCAAACCGTCGGCCGGCCTCGCCGCGACCAACCCGTCGACAGTAGGTGATGGTGGGCGATCGCCCCCAAGTGTCGACACACTCGTAGGCAATCGCCCACCGTCACCAATCACCCAGGAAGCTAGGCCAGGCGCCGGCAGTGTCCAGCTCATCCCGACCAGTCGCCGGACCCGCACCGGCCCGGCTGCCGCATCGACTGCTGGCAACACCTGCCCGATCGTGCACGGGTCGTTGGCCGAAGTTGCTGGTGCCCGGCCCGGGTGGCGTGCCTAGATTCGAGGCATGCCCGGATCAGAGCGCAGGCCCGGACCACAGAGCCCGCCCGAGAGCCCGCCCGAGAGCCCACCCGAGAGCAGAGACGCGAGCAGAGACCCGAGCAGAGACCATGTCGAGCTGCGGCCGGGCGCGTACGCCGACTCGGTCCGCCTCCTTCAGGTCAGCCGGGACGTACAGAAGGTGCCGGGCGTGGTGACCGCCCAGGTGGCCATGGCGACCCCGCTGAACATCGACGTGCTGGCCGGCATGGGCTTCGCGGTGCCCGGCGAGGCCACGGGCAACGACCTGGTCGTCGCGATCCGGGTCGAGAGCGACGCCGTACTCGCCAACGCGCTGTCGGCCGCCGAGTCCA
>Ga0137375_10004404_pt1 | contig 16784 bp, 13 predicted proteins | sample SagtaG_24_FD_104936 | JGI IMG/M metagenome (GOLD analysis project Ga0137375, IMG submission 104936) | Vadose zone soil microbial communities from Sagehorn Ranch, Mendocino, California, USA - Sage1_R_113_16 metaG | ecosystem: Environmental > Terrestrial > Soil > Vadose zone | place: USA...
CGCGGCGATCTCGGCGTCCGGATCGTCCAGCCCCTCCGGCGCCTCCGCGAAGCCCTGCCCGGAGCCGTCGTCCGCGTACGACCGCCGTACCTTCCCGACCCGCTCCAGCGTCCACCCCGGCGCGACGTCGCGGTCTCGCAACCGCACCTGCTCGTGAAAAACCCTCAGCAACTCCTGTGCATCCACACCCGCAATCCTCCCCGTCCCCGCAACCCGATATCGCGGGGTCCTCATGTCAACCGGCCGTGCCGTGACGGCGTCGACATGATGTTCCGAGAGGGGGACGACATGATCCACATCCGTTCACTGGTCGCCGTACTGGCGGCCACCGCCATCCCAGCCGCAGGACTGGCCGCACCCACCGCCGCAGGCGCCGCCTGCGACACCCGCTGGGGTTCGTTGCCGGAGGCATCGACCCGTACGACGACCGCCCAGCTCACCGGGATCCGCGCCGGGCAGCACGCCTGCTTCGACCGGCTGGTTCTCGACCTGAACGGCCGCGCCGCCGGGTACCGGGTCAGCTACGTGCCGCAGGTGTACGCCGACGGCTCCGGCGCGCTGGTCCCGCTGCGCGGCGGCGCGAGGCTGAGCATCGTCGTGCTCGCACCCGCGTACGACGCGTCCGGGCGGGCGACGTACCGGCCCGCGAACCGGCGCGAGTTGGTCAACGTGACGGGCTACCGTACGTTCCGCCAGGTCGCCTGGGCCGGGTCGTTCGAGGGCCAGACCACGATCGGCCTCGGCGTCCGCGCCCGGCTGCCGTTCCGCGTCTTCGTCCTGGCGGGGCCTGGCACCGGCTCGCGCGTGGTCATCGACGTCGCCCACACCTGGTGATCACCAGGTTTCACGCACGAGGCGCAGCGCCTCGGCCATGGTGAGGCCGGCGCGCTGCGCGGTGCGGGCGTAGACGAGGGCGGCCGCGCCGGTCTCCTCGTCCGTGATCCGCCCGCTCGTTCCACGCACGAACGTGCCGTGCCGCCCGCGGGTCTCCACCAGCCGCTCGGCCTCGAGCTCCTTGTACGCCCGCGCCACGGTGTTCACCGCCAGCCCGAGGTCTCCCGCGAGCTGCCGCACCGTCGGCAGCCGCGCCCCCGTCGCCAGCTCCCCGCTCCCGATCAGCCGCGCGATCTGCCCCCGCACCTGCTCGTACGGGGGCGTCGCCGCGGCCGGATCGACGGTGATGATCATGACGCGTCCACTGTGACAACCCCCAAACCTGGTTGTCGCAATTGTATTGCGACAACCAGGTCACCCGCAATCAGTCGCCGGTGTTGGGCTTGGGCTCCACCAGCACCCACCAGTTGCCGGAGTTGTCCCTCATCACGGCTTCCACGCCGTACGGGCGGTCGGCCGGCTCGGAGACGAACTCGACGCCCTTCGCGGTCAGCTCCTCGTACGTCTTGCGGCAGTCGTCGACGTTCAGCCCGCCGGCGTTCTGCGCGCCCTTCGCCAGAATCCGCTTCACGTACCCGGCCGACTCCTCGTCCAGCGGCGGGCCGGGCACGCCCAGGTTGACCTTCAGGTCCGGCTGGTCGGGGTGCCCGACGGTGAGCCAGCGGTAGTCCCCCATCGTGACGTCCTCGCGTACCTCGAACCCGAGCTTGTCGACGTAGAAGTCCTTCGCCTCGTCGATGTCGTCCACCCACACGCCGTACAGCGATATGTTCTTGATTCCCACGGCCCTGTCCTTTCAACTTCCGTCTGTCCTGTACGACGCTAGGCCGGCGGCCGGCCCGCACGCTTCTCCCGGATTGCGGAGCCAGTCACGACTGCTCGGGCGGCGGCTCGACCGGGCGCGGCTCGACCGGGCGGAGGCCGAGCATGAAGACGTAGCAGCCGGGGATGTGCGGGCCGCCGGCCTGGCTGCGCTGGTACTTCCGACGGGCTCATCCCGACCAGCTCGCGGAACCGGGTGCTGAACGAGCCCAGGCTGCTGAACCCGACCAGGTTGCACACCTCGGTCACGGTCAGGTTCGTCGCCCGCAGCAGGTCGGTGGCGCGCTCGATCCGCCGCCGGGACAGGTACTGCATCGGCGTCTCGCCGTACTCGGCCGCGAAGCATCGCAGGAAGTGGTACTTCGACACCCCGGCGGCCGCCGCCAGCGCGGTGAGGTCCAGCGACTCCGCATAGTTGCGGTCGGCAACGTCCCGCGCTCGCCGCAGGTGCGGCAACAGGTCCACCGGCACGGGCGACTGGCGTGGCATGTCCCCGACTGTAGTGCCGCACCTGACAGCGGAGCGCCGGGTTATCGCGCGACCTGGTCGGGGACGCCGACGGCGGCTGCCAGGGTGTAGTCCACGCCCTCGAAGTCGGCGCAGAGTTCCCGGCAGGCGGCGAAGTGCTTGCCGAACTCGGGCCGCATCTTCCAGGCCGCGATGCTGGCGTCACCGTCCCAGGCCCCGAAGGAGATGAAACGGTCGGGCGCCGCGGCGTTGCGGAGCAGGAGGAACGTCTCCGCTCCCGGTGCGTTCCCGCGGGACCAGGACGTGAACGCGATCCAGCGCGCGATGAACTCGTCCTCGCGGCCGGGCTGCACCAGCCAGGTGCCGCTGGTGTACGGCTGTCCGGTCATGGCTGACTCCTTTCGTCGTACCTTGTCGAGGCCGACGCTAGGAGGCGACCATTCCCTGCGCGTTCCGCAGCGAGCGCGGCGCTCCGAGCCGCGCGAACGTCACCGCGGCCTCGGCGATCATCTCCGGATCGCCTGGAGCCACCGCTGCCGCCTGGGCCCGGGAGCGGGCTGCCCAGAACGGCTGCCCGGCGCGGTCGTACAGCGCGACCGCCGCCTGGAAACGCGCCCGCGCGGAGTCCGTCGCACCGGCCGCCAGGGCGGCGGATCCGTGCGCGGCCTCGGCCATCGCCTGCCAGGCGGCGCTGCCGAACATGCCGGCGACCCGTTCGGCCGCGGCCGCGTGGAGCCGCGCGCCGGCCTCGTCACCCAGCGCCGCGAAGGCCTCGGCGGCCACGGGATTGAGCATGGCGGAGCAGCTCGGGCAGTCGCCGTCGCGGGCGGCGGCGGCCGCGGCCGCTCGTACGGCGCGCACCGCCTCGCCGGGATCGCCCCGCTCGACAGCGTCGAAGGCCGCGGTCGCGTACAACCGGCCCCACGCGTGCCGGGACATCGGCGAGACAGCCGCGATCGCCATGCCGCGGCGCAGTGCCGTACCCGCGGCCGCACTGTCACCGCGGGCCGCAGCGAGCTCGGCCAGCCGCTGCCAGGGCAGCACGCCGGAGTTCGAGCCCAGCTCGGCGTGGATCTCGGCGCTGCGCTCCAGGCATCCAGGCGCCTCGTCCCACCGGCCGTGCAGCAGCAGGGACTCGCCGAGCAGGCACCAGGCGAACGCCTGCGCGCGCTGGGCGCCACGTTCGGTGGCCAGTGTGAGGGTGCGGCGGGCGTACTCCTCGACGTCGTCCGACAACCCGTCGCCGTACAGGTGGTACTGGCCGATGCAGTGGTGGATGTCGAAGATCCGGCCCAGCTCCCGATCGGTATCGCCGGCGGCTCCGAGCCGTTCGATCTCGCTGTGCAGACCCGCGCGCCAGTCGCCCCGGAAGTGACCGACGACGGCCAGGGTTTCGTGGGCCGAGGCGAGGTCGTCGGGCGTGCCGTGCCGCTCCGCGCTGCGCAGGGACGCCTCGGCCGCACGCTGCGCGTCGTCGTACCGGCCGACCTCGCACAGCCAGGTCGCTCGTATGCCGAGCAGCCGGCCGGCCTCCGCGTCCCCGGCCGGCGCACGCTCCGCCTGGCGCAGGTGGTCTTCGGCGGCGGCGCTGTCGTGCCGCATCAGCAGGACCTCGGCGGCCTTGCGATGCAGCCTGCCGCGATCCTCGGTGGCAGACCCGGCGAGCGCGGACTCGTAGGCCGCCCGGGCACTCGCCGCGTCACCGGCGCTCGCCCGCAGGTCACCCACCTGCTCCCACAGTTCCGCGTGCAGCGTGGGTTCCATCGTGCGGCCGGCCCGGATCTGCTCGTACAACCGCTGAGTGTGGACGCCCGGTTCGGCGCCGATGTCGGCACGCAGCGCTGCGCACAGCGTGGTGTAGGCCCGCAGTGCCTCGGACCGGCGGCCGGCCACGGCATGCAGCCGCATCAGCGACGCCGCGGCCTGCTCGTCAGCGGCATCGGCGTCGAGGACCCGGCGCAGCGCCGCGGTCGCACCGTCCAGGTCGCCCCGGGCCTCCAGGAGGCCGGCCCACTCGCCGAGCACCGCCAGGAACTCCGAGCGCAGTCGCTGCTGCTGCGAGGCCGCCCACTCCTCGTAGCGATCCTCCGGAAGCAGATCCCCCGGGTACAGCGCGACCACCCGCTCGTAAGCCGCGGGATCGCCCGACCGGCGCGCCCGCAGCGCACCGTTCTCGAACTCCTCGACGTCGACCCAGGTCGCGTTCAGCCGGAGCAGGTCGCCGGACTCGACGTAGCGGTAAACCGCCTCCGGATCCGGATCGAGCACCCGCCGTACCTCGTGCACGGCCTTGCGTAGCTGGTTCGCTGCCGCCGCACCATCCAGATCAGGCCACAACACGTCCATGATCTGCTCGCGATGCAGCCGGTGGCCCGGAGCCAGCGCGAGCAGCTTGAGCACGTTGCGAGCCTTGCGCAAGTGCCACGCCTGATCGGGTATCTCCCGGCCATCCACCGACGCCGCGAATCCCCCCAGCAAACGAATCCGAAGCCCATCCACGATGGCCTCCCCAGGATCAACTCATCCTACGACCACCACCCCACCCCCAAAGCGACGATCGGTCGCCAAGAAGGGGATCAGGCTTCGGGTACGGCGTCCACCCCGGCCTCTTTGCGCTGCTCCGGCGTGATCGGGGCGGGGGCGGCCGTGAGGGGGTCGAAGCCGCCGCCGGACTTGGGGAAGGCGATCACGTCGCGGATCGAGTCGGTGCCGGCCAGCAAGGCGACGATCCGGTCCCAGCCGAACGCGATGCCGCCGTGCGGCGGGGCGCCGAACTTGAACGCCTCGAGCAGGAAGCCGAACTTCTCGGCCGACTCCTCCTCGGCCAGACCCATCACCGCGAACACGCGCTTCTGCACGTCCTCGCGGTGGATACGGATCGAGCCGCCACCGATCTCGTTGCCGTTGCAGACGATGTCGTACGCGTACGCCAGCGCCTCGGCCGGGTCGGTGTCGAAGGTGTCCAGCGACTCCGGCTTCGGCGACGTGAACGCGTGGTGCACCGCGGTCCAGGCGCCGGTGCCGACGGCGACGTCACCGGCGGCGGTCGCCTCCGAGGCCGGCTCGAACAGCGGGGCGTCGATCACCCAGACGAACTCCCAGGCCGACTCGTCGATCAGGCCCTGCCGGCGGCCGATCTCCAGCCGGGCCGCGCCGAGCAGCGCCCGGGACGGCTTCGGCAGGCCCGCGGCGAAGAACACGCAGTCGCCGGGCGAGGCGCCGACGTGCTTGGCCAGGCCGGCCCGCTCGTCCTCGGACAGGTTCTTCGCGACCGGGCCGCCGAGCTCGCCGTCCTCCTGCACCAGCACGTAGGCCAGGCCGCGGGCGCCGCGCTGCTTGGCCCACTCCTGCCAGGCGTCCAGCTGCTTACGCGGCTGGTCCGCGCCACCCGGCATCACGACGGCGCCGACGTACTCGGCCTGGAAGACCCGGAACGGCGTGTCCTTGAAGTACTCGGTGCACTCGACCAGCTCGAGCCCGAGCCGCAGGTCCGGCTTGTCGGTGCCGAACCGGCGCATCGCCTCGGCGTACGTGATCCGCGGGATCGGCGTCCGGACGTCGTACCCGATCAGCTTCCAGAGCGCGGCCAGGATCTGTTCGGACAGCGTGATGATGTCGTCCTGGTCGACGAAGCTCATCTCGATGTCGAGCTGGGTGAACTCCGGCTGCCGGTCGGCGCGGAAGTCCTCGTCGCGGTAGCAGCGCGCGATCTGGAAGTACCGCTCCATCCCCGCCACCATCAGCAGCTGCTTGAACAGCTGCGGCGACTGCGGCAGCGCGTACCAGGAGCCGGGCCGCAGCCGCGCCGGGACCAGGAAGTCGCGCGCGCCCTCCGGCGTCGACCGGGTCAGCGTCGGCGTCTCGATCTCGACGAAGTCGTGGGCGTGCAGCACGTCGCGCGCGACCCGGTTCACCTCGCTGCGCAGCCGGATGGCCGAGCCCGGGCCGCTACGGCGCAGGTCCAGGTAGCGGTGCTTGAGCCGCACCTCCTCGTTCACCGGCGTCGTGTGGTGCTCCTCGACCGGGAACGGCAGCGGCGCGGCCTCGCTCAGCACCTCGATCCCACCGTCCGCGGCCGCGATCACCTCGATCTCACCTGTCGGCAGGTTCGGGTTCGCGTTGCCCTCCGGCCGCTTCGAGACCTCACCGACCACGCGAAGGCAGAACTCGGCGCGCAGCGGGTGCGCGACCTCCTCGTCGCGGATCACCACCTGCACCGTGCCGGACGAGTCGCGCAGGTCGATGAACGCGACCCCGCCGTGATCGCGCCGCCGCGCCACCCAGCCCGCGAGCGTCACGGTCTGTCCGGTGTGCTCGGCCCGCAACGAGCCGGCGGAATGCGTACGGATCACGAGTTCTCCTGTGTTGTCTCACGGCTTGGGTCGACGACCTGCGGGCGCAGGTCCTCTGTGGGCGGGTTCCAGGTCGCGGCGTCGGCGTCGACCTGCTCACCGCTGCGGATGTCCTTGACCGAATCGCCGTCCGGCCCGGCGAACCACACGTACGGGATGCCGCGCCGGTCGGCGTACCTGATCTGCTTGCCGAACTTGGCCGCGGCCGGCGCCACCTCGACCGGGATCCCGCGCGAACGCAGCGCCGCCGCGGTCCTCATCGCGTCCGCCCGGCTCTCCTCGTCGGTCAGCGCCACCAGTACGGCGGTCGGCGTCGAGCGGGTCGCGGTCACGAGCCCGTGGCCGAACAGCCGTGCGAGCAGCCGGGAGACGCCGATCGAGATCCCGACTCCCGGGTACGTCGTCTTCCCGTCGCTGGCGAGCGAGTCGTACCGGCCGCCGGAGCAGATCGAGCCGTACGACTCGTGCCCGATCAGCTGCGTCTCGTACACCGTGCCGGTGTAGTAGTCGAGGCCGCGCGCGATCCGCAGGTCCGCGACCAGCAGGCCGGGCGCGTGCTCGTTCGCCGCGGTCATCACCTGGCTGAGCTGCTCCAGGCCACCGTCGAGCACCTCGTGCCGAACGCCGAGCGCGCGCACCTGGTCCGCGAACGACGCGTCCGAGGTCGCGATCTCCGCCAGCCGCAGCACGGCCTTGGCCTGCGCGTCGGTCACGCCGCCGGAGACCAGCAGGTCGGTCACCTTGTCCGGGCCGATCTTGTCGAGCTTGTCGACGGTCCGGAGCACACCCGCGACGTCCTCGATCCCGAGCCCCAGGTAGAAGCCCTCGGGGATCTTGCGGTTGTTCACCTGGATCCGGAACGCCGGCACCGGCAGCCGGCTGAACGCCTCCGCGATCACCAGCGGCAGCTCGACCTCGTAGTGGAACGGCAGCGAGCCGCTGTCGACGATGTCGATGTCGGCCTGGGTGAACTCGCGGAACCGGCCCTCCTGCGGACGCTCGCCGCGCCACACCCGCTGGATCTGGTAGCGGCGGAACGGGAAGGCCAGCTTGCCCGCGTTCTCCAGGACGTACCGCGCGAACGGGACGGTCAGGTCGAAGTGCAGCCCGAGACCCGGGCCGTCCTCGTCCGGGCCCGCGCCGAGGCGTCGTACACCGTAGATCTCCTTGTCCGCGTCCTCGCCCTGGTTGGACAGCCGGTCGACCGGCTCCACCGCGCGGGTCTCGATCGACGCGAAACCGTGCAGCTCGAACGTGTCCCGGATGACGTCCAGGAAGTGCTGTTCGACGATACGCTCAGCCGGCAGCCACTCGGGGAACCCGCTGATCGGGGTCACCTTGCTCATGATGTGTAGGTCTCCAGGTCCTGCAGGTAGGGGTTGGTCGCCTTCTCCCGGCCGATCGTCGTCTGGCCACCGTGTCCCGGCAGGACGACGATGTCGTCGTCCATCGGCAGGATCTTGGTGGCCAGCGTATGCAGCATGGCCTGGTGGTCGCCGCCCGGTAGATCGGTGCGCCCGATCGAGCCGGCGAACAGCACGTCCCCGGAGAAGAGGACAGCGGAGACATCCCCTGCGTCCTTTTCAGGGCCGTCGTACGGCGTGGTGAAGGTGACCGAGCCCTGTGTGTGACCCGGGGTGTGGTCGACGGTGAGCTTCAGCCCGGCGAGCTCGATCGTCGTACCGTCGGTGAGCTCGGCGACGTCGTCGGGCTCGGCGAACGTGTAGTCGCCGCCGAGCAGCATCCGCGCCGACTCCGGGCTGATCCCGGCCATCGGGTCGGCGAGCAGGTGCCGGTCGCCGGGGTGGATGTACGCCGTGGTGTCGTAGCTGCCGCAGACCGGCTGGACCGACCACATGTGGTCGATGTGGCCGTGCGTCAGGACGACGGCGACGGGCTTGAGGTTGTTCTCCCGGACGATCTCGTCGACGGTCTTGGCGGCGTCCTGGCCGGGGTCGACGACGACGCACTCCGCACCCTGCCCGGTCGCGACGACGTAGCAGTTGGTGCCCCACGCACCTGCGGGGAACCCGGCGATGAGCACGACTGACCTTCCTTGACCGATCGGAATACCGTCAAAGGTTACCGGCCGGGCGCCACCGGTTTCGCATCGGTCGCCAGCCGCAGCGCCGTCTCCGGTGCGTCGGCAGCGGCCGTCTCCACATCGGGTACGACGCCGGTGCCCTCCCAGTTCGTGCCGGTCACCGGGTGCTCCGAGCGCGCGACCGAGATCGTCGCCTCCAGGCAGGGGTGCACGCGGAAGCCGCGCTTGCGCGACGCCGGTCTGCTGTCGTCGTACGTCCACGGGCTGGACGACGCGGGCACAGCGAAGCTCGGTACGGCGCGCTCACGGCGGTCTACCGCCCGCGGCAGTGAGGCGAACCCCGTTGCGGTTATGGCCGTAGTTTGTGAGGGTCGTGGCTGACGGGTGGAATCCCCGGTCGTCGCCGTGAACCGGCGACTGTCCACAATGGGGCGACGCAAGACATACCGCCGGAAGGGGCGAGTTGTGGCCGAGAGCAGCTGGGGCCGGGTAGGGGACGACGGGACGGTGTACGTCCGCACCAAGGACGGGGAACGTGCGGTGGGCCAGTGGCCCGACGCCGACCCCGCCGAGGCGCTGGCGTTCTACACCCGGCGGTTCGACGCCCTGGTGTTCGAGGTCGACCTGCTGGAGAAGCGAGTCAAGGGCGGCACCGTCTCCCCCGACGACGCCCGCGCCGCGGTGAAGAAGGTCACCACCGCGATCGACAACGCCCAGGCCGTCGGCGACCTGGACGGCCTGCGCGCCCGGCTCGACGGGCTGAACCCGGTCGTCGCCGAGCAGCGGGAGAAGAAGAAGGCCGAGCGCGCCGCCAAGGTCGAGGAGGCCCGCGAGGCCAAGACCCGGATCGCCGCCGAGGCCGAGACGATCGCCTCCGGCACCGACTGGCGGCACGGCGTCACCCGGCTGCGCGAGCTGCTCGACGAGTGGAAAGCGCTCCCCCGGCTGGACAAGTCCAGCGACGACTCGCTGTGGCACCGGTTCTCGTCGGCCCGGACGGCGTACACCCGGCACCGCAAGCAGCACTTCGCACAGCTCTCGACCAAGCGCGAGGAGGCCGCGGTCGTCAAGGAGCGGCTCGCCGCCGAGGCCGAGGAGCTCGCGTCGTCGGTCGACTGGGGCCCGACGTCCGGCCGGTTCCGTGACCTGATGCGCCAGTGGAAGGCCGCCGGCCCTGCGCCGCGCGACGTCGACGACAAGCTCTGGGCCCGGTTCCGCGGCGCCCAGGACAGCTTCTTCGGCGCCCGCGACGCCGCCCAGGCCGAGGAGAACGTCGAGCAGCAGGCCAACCTGGAGCAGAAGGAGGCGCTGCTCGTCGAGGCAGAGGCCCTGCTCCCGGTCACGGACGCGAAGACGGCCCGCGACTCGTTGCGGGACGTGCTGGACCGCTGGGACCAGATCGGCAAGGTGCCGCGCGACGCGATGCGGGCGGTCGACTCCCGGCTGCGCGCCGTCGAGGACGCGGTCAAGTCCGCGGAGGACGACGTCTGGGCCCGCTCGAACCCCGAAGCTCGCGCCCGCGCCGAGGCCACCGTGCAGCAATTGACGGCCTCGATCGCCGACCTCGAGGCCAAGGCCGCCAAGGCCGCCGAGCGCAACGACCAGCGCAAGCTCGCCGAAGCCCAGGAAGCCCTCGAAGCCCGCCGAGCCTGGCTGACCGAAGCCCAACGAGCCCTAACCGACTTCAGCTAGTCCCCCTAACTTTTCCGTTCATTCGTCGCATCTCGTGGTCCTTGTGGACAACGGGCTGTCCCTCTTTTGGCCGTTCGTTCGTCGCATCCCGTGGCTGCTGTGGATAAGTCGGACGGTGATATCGCGCCAGGCTGGATTCTGGTGCGATGTCGCTCGCGATCCCTCTGATGTACTTCGACGGTCGGCCGTTTACCCGGGCCCAAGCCGCGGCCGCCGGCTGGACGGACGACCGCGTCCGCAAGCTGCTCGACAGTGGGCTGATCCGCCGCCTGGTCAAGGGCGTGTACGTCGACGCCTTAGCACCGGACAGCCTCGAACTGCGCGCCACCGCGGTCTGCATGGTCACGCCGATCGACGCCGTGATCTGCCGCCGGACCGCGGCGTGGCTGTACGGAATCGACGCGCTCGCGCTGCGAGAGCACAAGGCGATTCCAACAGTGGACTCGGTGCGGCCGCCGAAACAGCGGGCCAGCCGCGTCAGTCTGACTGCCGGCCATAGCCAGACGTTGCGCAAGTCCGATGTGATTTCGCATCACGGCTTGCGGGTGACCAGCCCGCTCGCGACCGCGATCCATCTGTTGCGCCATCTCGATCGTCCGTTCGCGCTGTCGGCTGTCGATGCGATGCTGCGGGCCGGACTCGTCGAGCGTGACGCCCTGCTGACCGCGGTGAAGGGCTTCCGCCATCATCCGGGAATCGTCCAGGCCCGCGAGCTCGCGTCGTACACCGAGCCGCTCGCCGAGTCGCCGGGCGAATCCTGGCTGCGATTACGAGTGCTGGACGCCGGCTTCCCGCGACCCGAGGCTCAAGTGGTTGTCAAGGGCAACGGCCGTACTTACCGTCTTGATCTCGGATTCACCGAGCCGTGCCCTGACGGTCGTCGCCTCGGTCTCGAGTACGACAGTGACGAATGGCATTCCGGACACGCTGCCCGGCTGCGCGACGAGACTCGCATTGCCGAGCTCCGCGACTTGGGCTGGATGGTGCTGCCGGTTCGCCGGGGAGATGTGTGGGGCCGGCGGACCGACCTCGAGCTCGCGATCGGCGACCAGCTCGGCGTCGTGCCGCGGCTGCCCCGGCGCTGGTAGCCAATCCCACCCGATGCAGTTCCGTCGCGATCCACAGGCGCCCCAAGAAGCGACGAATGAACCGAGAAGAAAGGGGATCTGTTGTCCACACGGACCACGAGAAGCGACGAATGAACGGGGAGTTCGGGAGGCCGAAGGTGCGTGTCAGTCGATGCACACGCACCTTCGGGCGCGGATGGTCGGGTTATGGGCCGAAGTAGGTCATGGTTCGGGTGATCAGGTTGGACTTGTCTGCGGCGGTGCCGTAGGACTCGAGTGGGAAGGCGAGGAAGACGACCTTGTAGGTGCCGGTGAAGGACAGCGCGTCCGGTGCCGCCGTGTCGTCGGTGAAGGCGGCCAGGGCGCCTCCGTTCGGCGTGATGCGGTCCTCGAAGGCCGCACCGAGTACGTTGTGGTCCAGCGGTACGGCGCCGATCCCGTCGGTCACCGGGCTGCCGGGGACACCGTGCACGGCGTCGGTCGCCTTGTCGTTCTGGGTCTCCGACCCGTCCCACGTGATGTGCAGGTAGTCGCGCACGAACGCCGTCGTACCGGCTGCCTGGTCGAGGATGTCCTGGCCGGACATCAGCAGCCGCCCGCCGCCGTCGAGGAACGCCTGCAGCCTTGCCTCGTACGGCGTGATCGGCGCCGGGTAGCTGTTCCCGGTGAACCAGACCACGTTCTTGTGCGCGTTCAGGTAGCCCGCCGGAAGGTTGCTGTCGGCCGCCAGGTCCCAGGTGTCGAACGGGACACCGGCGGAGGTCAGCGCCGTCGCGTAGGCGCCCTGGACGTCCGGGATGTTGCCGTCGCCGTCGACGAGCAACGTGTCGCGCGTGACCGCGAGCGTCGTCACCGACGCCGACGCGGAGACCCCGGGACTGCCTATCGAGGTCGCCGTGACGGTCGCCGTGCTGCTGCCGGTGGCGCCCGCCGGGATCGCGACCTTGACGCAGACGGCGGCCTCGGCGCCAGCGACCAGGCTCGGCGTGGTCGTCTGCGGTGTCGTGCAGGTCGAGTCGTAGAAGCTGACCGGGAAGGTCCCGCCGCTGCTGGACAGGTTGTAGCTGTCGGTCGTGAACCCGAGGTTCTTGACCGTCTCGGTGTAGGTGACGGTCGTGCCCGGCCGGCCGCCGTCCGTCTGCGTCGCCGGCGTGATGCTGACGGCGTACGCCGGAGCGATCGGCGTGACGACCGGCGAGCCGGTGGTGTACGGGCCCTGCGCCGACGTCGCGCGGATGCCGTCGTTGACGATCGAGCTCGCCTTGTTCTTCAGGGCGTTCGCGATGCTGACGCTCAGGTGCACGGCCGTCGTACCGCCGGCCGGGACCGTCAGGCCGGTCCAGGTCGCGACGCCGCCGACGTTCGTGCCACCGGAGTCGGCGGACAGGAAGGTGGTGTTCGCCGGCACCGGGTCGGTCAGCGTCACACCGGTCGCGTCGGCGTTGCCGATGTTGGCCAGCGTGATGGTGTAGTCCACCCGGCTGGACGGCCCGACCGGCACGCCCGCGTCGACCTTGGACACCACGAGTGCGGGCACCGGCGCCGACGGGTCGGTGAGCCGGAATGCGCCGCGGCCGTGCGTCCCCGAGGCCAGGACCCGGTGCGACGGGTCGAGGTCGAGCTGCCAGGTCGACACGTCCGGCATCCCGGAGCCGAGTGCGGACCAGTGCGCGCCACCGTCGTACGTGACGAACGTTCCGACGTCGGTGCCCGCGTAGAGCGTGTTCGCGTACGACGGGTCCAGCACGATCGAGTTGACCGGGCTGTCGGGCAGTCCGAGGCTGATGTTGGTCCAGTTTGTGCCGCCGTTGGTGGTCTTGAAGACGTGACCGGGGCGTTGCGGCGTGGCGGCGTTGAAGCCCGCGTACGCCGCATAGGCGATCCGGTAGTTGCTCCGGTCGACGGCGAACTGCGCGACCGGACGGCCCGGCAGGACGCCACGGTCGACCCGGGTCCACGTCGGGCTGTCGCTCACCTGCGCGTTGGGGCTGACGTAGACGTAGCCCTCCTCGGAGCCGGTGTAGACCGCGTTGCCGCCGCCGACGCCGATCGCGGAGATGAAGCACCCGCGGCCACCGTTCGGCGCCGCACCCGTGCAGCCGCTGCTGAGGTCCGGGCTGATGATCTTCCACCGGACGTCACCGGCCGACGTCGCCTTCGCGTTGTCGGTGCGGTAGAGCCGGTAGGTGCCGAGGAAGAGCTGGCTCGGGTTGCGCTGGTTCATCACCCACGGGATGTAGAACTCGGCGCGGTCGCTCAGGTTGATACCGGTGCGGATGAACTGGTTGCTGAAGAAGAACGCCCCGCCGTCGGTGTAGCGGTACGGCGTGATGCCGAAGTACGTGCCGTAGACGTAGTTCGCGTCGGTCGGGTCGACCAGCACCTGGCCGCCGTCACCGCTCGCGACGTCGAACCAGCTCTGCGAGGCCACCGACTTCCGGTCGGTGCCGTTGTCCTGGGTGCCGCCCCACACCCGCGCCGGGACGGTCGGCACGTTCGCGATCGAGGTGAACTGGCCGAGCTGGAGGTTGGTGCGGTGGGTGACCGCAGCCGTGCTCGGGTCGACGGTGCCGTTCAGGTTCTGCCAGGTGACCGCGCTCAGCGGGTCACTCGCGTTCGGGCGGCCGCCGCGGTCGTCGCTGTACCAGACGCCGCCGTCGTTGCCGATGATGACCTGCGCCGGGGTCGCCTTGTTGAAGGCGAGCGCGTGGAAGTCGGGGTGCTGGTCCCAGCCGAGGTTCTTCCAGGTCTGGCCGCCGTCGTCGGAGCGGAAGATGCCGCCCGAGCCGATGCCGTAGTTGAACTGGCCCGCCGCGAAGACGACGTCCGGGTTGGTCGGGTCGGCCTCGATGACGTTGTCGTACGAGCACTGCTCCCCGCAGTAGTCCTCGACCGAGTCGGCACCGGTGCCGGTGGGCAGCTCGAACCAGCTGGCGCCCTCGTTCGTCGACTTCCAGACGGTGGACGGGAAGTCGCCGTCATGGTCGGACGGGAAGCCTGCGTAGAGGACCGCGGCGTGCCCGGCGGGGTGCGAGATGCCGAGCGAGTAGCGCGTCGCCGCGAGGCCGGAACCGCCGACCGGCGGGATGCCGTTCATGATCGGCGACCAGCTCGCTCCGCCGTTCGTGCTCTTGTAGATCGCGTCCTGCCAGAAGGACGAGTAGAGGATGTTCGGGTTCTGCGGGTCCATCTCCAGGTCGGTGGCGCCGTTGGACTCCGACTTCGCCTCCTTGAGCAGCGTCCAGCTGGCGCCGCCGTTCTTGGACTCCCAGATGCCGTAGCGTGAGTGCACCGCCGGGGTGGTCCGGCGGATGCCGCCGCGGCCGCGCAGGATCGCGGCGTACATGTGGTCCGCGTTGCGCGGGTCGACGACCATCGCGGAGGTGGCGACGCCTTCGAAGTAGTCGCCGGACACGTGCGTCCAGTGCTCGCCGCCGTCGTTCGACTTCAGCACGCCGTTGCCGAAGTAGCTGTCACCGGACAGCGCGCCCTCGCCGGTGCCCGCGTAGACGATCGCGTCGTTCGACGGCGCGATGGCCAGCGCGCCGATTGCGAGCGACGGCTGGCCGTCCGTCTTCGCCGTCCAGGTGCCGCTCACCGGGTCGTACAGCCAGATGCCGCCCTGCGCACCGCCCAGGATGAACTGGCCGTTGCTGGGCCGGATGGCGAGCGCGCCGATCCGCCCGGCCATCGCCGTGAAGATCGGGGTGCTGCGGGTGACCTGGACGATCGGGTTCGGGCCGAGCCCGCTCCAGGCGGAGTCGAAGGTGACCGGGCCGCTCGTCGGCGGGGGCTGGTTGCGGATCTGCGCGGCCTGGCGCGCGGCAGCGGCCCGGAGCGCTCCGGCCTGCTGGTTGTCGAGCTGCTGGTCACCGGCGGTGCGCCGGCTCATGAAGAACAGATCCCGCTGCAGGAGGAGTTGCTCGTCCTCCTCGCTGACCTTCGGCGGTGCCGCGCCCGGTAGCAGCGTCGGCGTGTCGTCGCTGCCCGCGCCGGTCGCCGTACCCGTCGGTGCCAGCAGGACCCCGGCGACGAGCAAGGCCGAGCCCAGCGTCCCCGTGATGACCCGAATCCGCCCTGCCCTCATGACGCGCTCCTCCCCAGAGGTGAACCTCACTCACTGGCGAGTAGGTCACCGTTGGCAAGGTGTTGTCAAGGCCGCGAACCCGCGCGTAAACATGCCCCACTTGTCCACAAGCGCGGAAGATGTGACCGATCGCGGGCAGGTGGCGGAGGACGTACGTCTGGTGGATTACGTCGAGTGACTACTGGGTTACTCGGTAGACGTCGAAGACGCCTTCGACGGAGCGGACGGCCTTCAGGACGTGGCCGAGGTGGGTGGGGTCGCCCATCTCGAAGGTGAAGCGGGACTTGGCGATGCGGTCGCGGGTGGTGGTGAGGGCCGCCGACAGGATGTTCACGTGGTAGTCGGACAGGACCCGGGTGATGTCCGAGAGGAGCCGGGCCCGGTCCAGGGCCTCGACCTGGATCGCTACCAGGAACAAGGATTGGGCGGTCGGGGCCCACTCGACCTCGACGATGCGTTCGGGCTGGCTCTTCAGGCTCTCCACGTTCGAGCAGTCGGCGCGGTGCACGGAGACGCCGGCGCCGCGGGTGATCCAGCCGACGATGTCGTCGCCGGGGACCGGGGTGCAGCAGCGGGCCAGCTTCACGAGCACGTCCGAGGTGCCCTTGACGATCACACCGGCGTCGCCACGCGCGGTGCGGCGGCGGCGCTGCTCGCGTACGGTCGGCAGCCGCAGGCCCTCGGCGAGGTCCTCGGCCGCGCCCTCCTCACCGCCGTACGTTTCGATCAGCCGGCGGACGATGGCCTGCGCGCTGACATGACCCTCGCCGACGGCGGCGTACAACCCGCTCACGTCGGGGTACTTCAGCGAGTTCGCGACCGCGGTGAGGGTCTCGTGCGACAGCAGCCGCTGCAGGGGCAGGCCCTCCTTGCGCAACTGCTTGGCGATCGCCTCCTTGCCCTGCTCGATCGCCTCGTCGCGGCGCTCCTTGGAGAACCAGTGCTTGATCTTGTTCCGCGCCCGCGGGCTCTTGACGAAGGTCAGCCAGTCGCGCGACGGCCCGGCGCCCTGGGCCCGGGAGGTGAACACCTCGACCACGTCGCCGTTCTCGAGCGTGCTCTCCAGCGGCACCAGCCGGCCGTTCACCCGGGCACCGATGCAGCGGTGCCCGACCTCGGTGTGGATCGCGTACGCGAAGTCGACCGGTGACGAGCCCATCGGCAGCGCCATCACGTCGCCCTTCGGCGTGAAGACGTACACCTCGGACTGGTTGATCTCGAACCGCAGCGAGTCCAGGAACTCCGACGGGTCGGACGTCTCGCGCTGCCAGTCGACGAGCTGGCGGACCCACGGCATGTCGTTCGGGCTGACGCTCTCGTCCACCGCCGCGGCGCGCTGCTCCGGCGCCGCCGCTGAC
>Ga0137375_10004414_pt1 | contig 16771 bp, 21 predicted proteins | sample SagtaG_24_FD_104936 | JGI IMG/M metagenome (GOLD analysis project Ga0137375, IMG submission 104936) | Vadose zone soil microbial communities from Sagehorn Ranch, Mendocino, California, USA - Sage1_R_113_16 metaG | ecosystem: Environmental > Terrestrial > Soil > Vadose zone | place: USA...
AGGGGCCAGGGGTCAGGGGTCAGGGGTCAGGGGCCAGGGGTCAGTTGTCAGCAGTCAGTTGTCAGTTGTCAGTTGTCGGCGGTCGGCGGTCGGCGGTCGGCGGTCGGCGGTCGTCCGTCCTCCGTCGTCGGTTGTCAATTCTGACCCCTGATCCCTGACCCCCGACCCCCTGATCACTGGCACGCCTCTTGCTCCCCAGACAACCAGGGATGGGAGGAGAAGCCTGATCCCGCGGGAGCCGCTCCGAGAGGGGCGGCTCCTTTCGGCCATGCGGCGCGCCCGGCGATCGATGCTGCGTCGCAAGGTCTGGAGCCTGCGCCTGGCGCTGGTGGCCTTCGTCGCCGGCGCGGGCCTGCTCGGCGGCGTGATCGTGGCGGTACTGTGGGGGCTGTAGGCCGGCAGCCGCCGGCCCTACGCGCGATGGTATTTTCTGGCCTCTTGCATCCCGCGATCCGCCGTGCTACACTGGCGAGGGTTATTAACGAAAAGTTAACTAACCGCAGCCACACCACCAGGAGCGGGCCTATGCAGCCGCCAACCCACCCCGGCGATCCCCTCGCCAGCATCGAGCGCCACCTCGTCGCGATCGAGCAGATGCTCGATCGCCAGCAGATCGCGATCGCGCAGCTCAGCGACGAGCTGGCCGACGCCGCGCGGCGCGACGACTGGTACCACGTCCAGTTCAGCGAGATGATCCGCATCCTGGCCCGCGACATGCGCGAGCTGCGCGCCACTCTGATCTGCTCGGTGGTCAGCGAGGGTCCGATCAGCGCCCATGCGATCCAGTCCCTGCTCCGCCAGACCGAGGCCGACGCGCGCGAGCTGGAGCGCCCCGCGCGGCCTAAGCACCATCGCGGAAACTAGCGCTGCTGTCAGAAGTCAATAGCCAGTAGTTAGACAAGGTTTCGCGTCAAGTATTTCAGCTGTACCGTTTGGCGCATGGCGCATGGCGCATGGCGCACGATGAGGCCACCTGCGACCTGTGACCTGCGACCTGGAACGCACACATTGGAACGTGCTCAAGAACCTTGTCTTAGTGGTCAGTAGCGCGCGACAGCCAGCAGCCACCACCTCTTTGTGAAAAAAGTTGCGATCAATTTAGACTATTTCTCCTGTTTTTATTGACAATAGTTATGAGGTGCGCTATACTCTAACCCTAGTGCATAGGAGTCAGAGTATGGCAGGAACACTGTATACCGCCGAATCGCCGGCTGGCAAGATCCTTGACCATCTGCAGCGGCACGGCGAGGCCACCGTCAAAGATCTCGAAGAGCTGCTGGGCATCAGCACCACCGCGGTGCGCGAGCACCTGACCCACCTGCAGGCCAGGGACCTGGTGGCGACCAGGCTGGTCCGCAGCGGGCCTGGCCGGCCGCACGCGGTCTACTTCCTCACGGCCGAGGCGCAGAACCTGTTCCCCAAAGAGTACGACACGCTGACCAACATGCTGCTGCGCGAGATCGCCAGCCAGGAAGGGCCGGCGCGGCTGCAGGTGCTGCTCGACGCGGTCGGCGCGCGGCTAGCCGAGGAATACGGCGGCCCGATCGTGGGCGCGGGCCTGCACGAGCGGCTGCTGGCGCTGCGCGAGGCGCTCGAGCGGCGCGGCATCCCGGTCGAGGTTCAGCCCGCCGGCGACAGCCTGCGTCTGTTCGCATGCCCGTACTTCGACGTCGCCCAGGAGCATGCCGGCGTCTGCGCGATGGAGCGGCGCATGGTCGAGCAGGTGCTCGGCGAGCAGATCGTGCTGGAGGGCACCATCCGCGAGGGGCAGCGCAGCTGCCGCTTTACAGTTATCAGTAAACAGTTATCAGTTATCAGTAACGATGAGATGCATTGATTGCCGAAGCTATGCTTTGGTACTGACAACTGACAACTGACGACTGAGGTAACATTGCAAGAGGGAGCGGAATGAGCACCGATCTTGTTATCAAAGATTTGCACGTGAGCGTCGAGGACAAGGAGATCCTCAAGGGCGTGAACCTGACTGTTCAGGCCGGCGCGATCCACGCGATCATGGGCCCGAACGGCGGCGGCAAGAGCACGCTGGCCTACACGCTGATGGGCCACCCCGGCTACACCGTTACCGGCGGCGAGATCTGGTACAAGGGCCAGAACATCCTGGAGCTGGAGGCCGACGAGCGCTCCAAGCTGGGCCTGTTCCTGGCGTTCCAGTACCCGGTCGCCATCCCCGGCGTCACGGTGGCGAACTTCCTGCGCTCGGCGATCAACGCGCACCGCGCCGAGGAGGGCCAGGACCCCAAGGCGACCTCGATCCCGGTGGCCCAGTTCCGCAAGGATCTGCGCGAGAAGATGGCCGCGCTCGAGGTCGACGAGAGCTTCGTGCGGCGCTACCTCAACGAGGGCTTCAGCGGCGGCGAGAAGAAGCGGATCGAGATCCTGCAGATGGCGATGCTCAAACCGAGCATGGCGATCATGGACGAGACCGACTCGGGACTCGACATCGACGCGCTGCGGGTCGTCTCCCAGGGCGTCAACACGCTCTACGGCCAGCAGCCCGAGATGGGCGTGCTGGTGATCACGCACTACCAGCGGCTGCTCAACTATATCAAGCCGCACTTCGTCTCGGTGCTGATGGACGGCCGGATCGTGCGCGAGGGCGGCCCCGAGCTGGCGCTCGAGCTCGAGGAGAAGGGCTATGACTGGCTCAGGGAGGAAGTGACTAAGTAGCCAGAAGTCAGGAGTCAGAATTCAGAATGACTTTGAAATCAGCGAGTCCAAAGACCTACATTGCTTTCGGTGCTATTCTGACTCCTGACTCCTGACTCCTGACTCCTTATGAAGACTATGAAGTATTTTCCGAAACTATCTGAGCTGACCGACGCGGAGATCGCGGCGGCGGCGCGCGAGGCAGGCGAGCCGGAGTGGCTGATCGAGCGGCGCACGGCGGCCTGGCAGTTCTTTGGCGAGAGCACGCCGCCGATCTGGAGGCGCATCGACCTTTCGAAGTTCAAGCCCGAGGATATCGTCGTGTCGCGGGGCGCTCAGGGCACCGCGCTTGTCTGGGATGCGAAGCTGGGCGCGCAGGGCGTGGTCTTTACGACGCTCCAGGAAGCCCTGGTTAAGCATGAGGCGCTGGTCAAGCAATACCTCGGCGCGGCGGTCGACCCGCTGGCGCATAAGTTCACCGCGCTGCACGCGGCGCTCTGGCAGGACGGCGCGTTTCTGTACGTCCCGAAGGACGTGGCGATCGAGCTGCCGCTGCTGGCGTCTTTCACGCTGCCCGCGGGCAGCCACGCGACCTTCCCGCACAACCTGGTGATCGTCGAGCGCGGAGCGAGCGTGACCTTCGTCGAGGAGTACGCCTCGCCCGACGTCGCCGGCCAGGCGCTCGCGGGGCCGGCGACCGAGATCTTCGTCGGCGATGGCGCGTCGGTGCGCTACGTGACGGCGCAGAACTGGGGCCGCGGCGTCTACACGATCGGCTCGCAACTCGCGCGGGTCGGCAACGACGGCAACCTGGAGTGGGTTGCGCTCAACCTGGGCGGCACGCTCCAGCATCTCGAGGCCGAGACCGCGCTGGTCGGCAACGGCGCGCGCGTCGAGTGGATGGCCTCGACCTTCGCCACCGCCGGACAGACGCTGCTGACCGCGCCGTGGCTGCGGCACCTCGGCGCCAACACCGAGGGCCACATGGACTTCAAGACCGTGGTCAGCGGCGACGGCTACACCGTGTTCGACGGCATGATCAAGATCGAGAAGGCCAGCCGCGGCACGATCTCGCGCCTGGAGGAGCACGCCATCCACCTGAGTCCGAAGGCGCGCAGCGACTCGATCCCCGGCCTGAGGATCGACACCAACGACGTCCAGCGGGCCGGCCACGCCTCGACCAGCGGGCAGATCGACGACGAGCAGCTGTTCTACATGCTGTCTCGCGGCATCCGGCGCGACGAGGCGATCCAAATGATCGTGATGGGCTTCTTCGAGCCGGTGCTCGACCGGATCGCGCTCGAAGATCTGCGCGAGCGGGTGGCGGCCGTGATCGAGGGCAAGATTTAGCACAGTGCTGAGTTTTGAGTTTTGAGTTTTGAGTTGAGGCAACTTAGAACTCAAAACTCAAAACTCAAAACTCAAAACTATGACGAACTCCTTCACACTCTTTGATGTGCTCGCGCTCCGCCGCGAGTTCCCGATCCTGCAGCAGCGGGTCAACGGGAAGCTGCTGGCGTTCCTCGACAGCGGGGCCTCGTCGCAGAAGCCGCGGCGGGTGATCGAGTGCCTGGACGAGTACTACGAGCGCTACAACGCCAACGTCCACCGCGGGGTCTACAAGCTCAGCGAGGAGGCGACCTTCGCGTTCGAGCGGGCGCGCGGCAAGGTGGCGCGCTTCGTCGGCGCGAGCAGCCACAAGGAGATTGTGTTCACCCGCAACACCACCGAGGCGATCAACCTGGTGGCGCGGGCCTGGGGTGACGCGAACCTGCGCGCGGGCGACCGCATTCTGCTGAGCGTGATGGAGCACCACTCCAACCTGGTGCCCTGGCAGCAGCTGGCCCAGCGTACCGGCGCGCAGCTCGACTTCCTGCGGATCGACGGCGAGGGGCGGCTGGCGCTGGAGGATCTCGATGGCGGACACGGAGGTCCGCCCCTGCTGACCGAGCGTACCAAGATCGTCGCACTCACGCAGCAGTCGAACGTGCTCGGCACGATCAACCCGGTGCGCGAGATCGCCGCGCGCGCGCACGACGCCGGCGCGGTGATGCTGGTGGACGGGGCGCAGAGCGTGCCGCACATGCCAGTGAACGTGCAGGAGCTCGGCGTCGACTTCCTGGCCTTCAGCGGTCACAAGATGTGCGGGCCGACCGGTGTCGGCGCGCTGTGGGGCCGGCGCAAGATCCTCGAGTCCATGCCCCCGTTCCTCGGCGGCGGCTCGATGATCCGCACGGTCGGGCTGTACGAGACGACCTACGCCGACATCCCGGCGCGCTTCGAGGCCGGCACGCCGGCGATCGGCGAGGCGATCGCGCTCGGCGAGGCGACCGACTTCCTGAGCGGCCTGGGCATGGACAAGATCTACGCCCACGAGCAGCACCTGATCGGCTACGCGCTGGAGCGTCTCTCCGAGATCGAGGGGCTGCGGATCTACGGCCCGCAGAACCTGGCGCAGCGCGGCGGGGCGGTCAGCTTCACGCTCGACGGCGTCCACCCGCACGATATCGCGGCGGTACTCGACGGCGAGGGTGTCGCGGTGCGGGCTGGCCACCACTGCTGCCAGCCGCTGCACGATCTGCTCGACGTCCCGGCCACCGCGCGGGCCTCGTTCTACCTGTACAATATCCCCGAGGAGATCGACCGCCTGGCGGCGGGGCTGGAGAAGGCGCGCAAGCTGTTTAGCTAGGGATCAGGGGTCAGGGATCAGGGGTCAGTAAAATACGGCCCCGACCCCTGACCCCTGATCCCTGACCCCTGAGGTTACGATGGACGACATGTACCGCGAGATCATCCTGGAGCACTACAAGTACCCGCACAACGCCGGCGCGCTCGAGCACCCGGATATCTCGCACGAAGATAGCAACCCGCTCTGCGGCGATCGAATTAGGATAGATTTAACTGTCGAAAGTGGTATAATTACCGATGTACGCTTCCAGGGCCGCGGCTGCGCGATCAGCCAGGCGTCGGCCTCGCTGCTGACCGACGAGATCAAGGGCAAGTCGCTCGACGAGGTGCGCGCGTTCGGCAAGGACGACATGCTCGACCTGATCGGCATCCCGCTCGACAAGAATCCTGTGCGGATCAAGTGCGCGCTGCTGGGGCTGAAGACGCTGAAGGCCGGGGTGTACGAGTACCTCGGGGCGCACATGGACGACGAAGATCTGTAGCGCTTTCGCCATCACCCCGCTGTGAGGGCTATCTGTGAACATTCGCTATTACATCGATCCAGTTACAGGTCTACCACATATCTACAATCACAACATCAACGAAGCCGAAGTTGCGGAGGTTTTTGATCATCCAGGTGAAACTCGTCCAGGTTCGGATAACTCAAGGATCGTAACTGGTCAAACACAGGCAGGACGTTATGTGCGCGTGGTCTATGTGCCAGATCCAGACCCGAACAGCCTGTTCGTCGTTACTGCGTATGAGTTGAGAGGTAAGCCGTTAATCGCGTATCGGCGACGAAGGCGAAGGAGACGATAATATGGCGCAAAATGTCTTTCCTCCAGGGTGGGATGAGGAGCGAGTTCGCGCTCTGCTAGCCCACTACGAGAACCAGACGGAAGATGAGGCGGTCGCTGAGGATGAAGCGGCATTTGAAAATGAGGATTTTACCGTCATGGTGATCCCGAACGAGCTGGTTCCAGCCGTTCGGGCGCTGCTTGCTCAACATCAGGTAGCGCCAGAGCATTCGTAGAGATACAAGGAGATATATATGGCAGTCCAAGCAACCAATCTCCAGTTCGACTACTCGAAGTACGGCTTCCGCGACGAGGAGAACTACGTCTTCAAGTCGGGCAAGGGCCTTAACGAAGGGGTCGTGCGCGAGCTGTCGGGGATGAAGGGCGAGCCGGAGTGGATGCTCAGGCGCCGCTTGCAGGCGCTCGAGATCTTCAGGAAGAAGCCGGTGCCGCTGAAGGGCAACTGGGCCAACGAGGAGCTGGCCGCGCTCGACTACGACAACATCCACTACTTCGTGCGCGCCGGCGATAAGCCGCAGACCGACTGGGACGCGGTGCCGGCCGAGATCAAGAACACCTTCGAGAAGCTGGGCATCCCCGAGGCCGAGCGCAAGTTCCTGGCCGGCGTCGGCGCGCAGTACGAGTCCGAGGTGGTCTACCACTCGCTGCGCGAGGAGTGGCAGAAACTCGGCGTGATCTTCCTGGACACCGACACCGGTCTCAAGGAGTACCCCGAGATCTTCAAGAAGTTCTTCGGCACGATCATCCCGTCGGCCGACAACAAGTACGCCGCGCTGAACACGGCGGTCTGGTCGGGCGGCTCGTTCGTGTACGTGCCCAAGGGCGTGCATGTCGACATCCCGCTGCAGGCCTACTTCCGGATCAACGCCGAGAACATGGGCCAGTTCGAGCGCACGCTGATCATCGTCGAGGAGGGCGCGGACGTGACCTATATCGAGGGCTGCACCGCGCCGGTCTACTCGACCAACTCGCTGCATTCGGCGGTGGTTGAGATCATCGTCAACAAGGGCGCGAGGTGCCGCTACACCACGATCCAGAACTGGGCCAACAATATCTACAACCTGGTGACCAAGCGCGCGGTGGCCTACGAGGAGGCCAGCATGGAGTGGGTTGACGGCAACATCGGCTCGCGGCTGACGATGAAGTACCCCTCGGTCTACCTGATGGGCCGCGGCGCCAAGGGCGAGGTGCTGTCGGTGGCCTATGCCGGGAAGGGCCAGCACCAGGACGCCGGGGCCAAGATGATCCACGTCGCGCCGGACACGACCAGCCGGATCACCAACAAGTCGGTCTCGAAGGACGGCGGCAAGACCACCTACCGCGGCCTGGCGAAGGTCTTGCCCGGCGCGACCGGCTCGAAGATCAACGTCAACTGCGACGCGCTGATCCTCGACGATCGCTCGGCCTCCGACACGATCCCATTCATCGAGATCGAGGAGGACCGCACCACGCTGGCGCACGAGGCCACCGTCGGGCGGATCGGCGCGGAGCAGCTGTTCTACCTGATGAGCCGTGGTCTCAAGGAGTCCGACGCGATGTCGATGATCGTGCTGGGCTTCATGGAGCCGTTCACGCGCGAGCTGCCGATGGAGTACGCGGTCGAGCTGAACCGGCTGATCCAGCTGGAGATGGAAGGCTCGGTCGGGTAAGCGTTGAGTTTTGAGTTTTGAGTTAAGAGTTATGAGTTATCGGTTGTATAATGCCGTAACTTATAACTCTTAACTTTGCACGCTTAACTTGAAGTAGGAGTGGCCAATGGCTGTGACGAATCAGGTTGCTCTGACGCCGGAGCTGATCGCACGCGCCGCTCAGCACATCCGTGCCGCCATCCGTGCGGCGCCCGGCGTCGAGGCAGCGGCGCTCTGTGCGCTGAACGGCCAGTGCGTATGGGCCAGCAGCCCGGCGTTCGAGAGTGCGGCGCCCAACATCGCCCAGATCGGGATCATGTCGCTCAGGCTGTGGGTCAAGGTTCGCCGCGGCAAGCTCGACCGGATCGGGCTGGTTACCGGCGACGGCGCGGTCGACATCGTATTCGTGCCGCCGATCGCGTCTGTGCTGGTGGTCAGCGGGCGCGACGTCGCGAGCGGCTGGCTCGAAGAGGAGCCCGCGCGCCTGCTGGAGGCACTTGGGCTGAGATAAGGGTGAAGGATGAAGGATGAACTTTGTTCGTTTCATCCCTCATCCTTCATCCTTCATCCTTGAACATAGAGGAGCGTATGCCCAGCTTCGTCAGGATCGCCGCGGTCGAGGATATCCCGGCCGAGGGCGTGCGCGCGTTCGAGCACGCCAGCCAGCGCATCGCGATCTACCGCCTCGGCGATCAGATCTACGCCACCAGCGATATCTGCTCGCACGAGTATGCCGAGCTCAGCGAGGGGTTTCTCGACGTCGACGACTGCACGATCGAGTGCCCGCTCCACGGCTCGCGTTTCGACATTCGATCGGGCGCGGTGCTGTCGCTGCCAGCCTTCGAGCCGATCGCGACCTTCCCGGTGCGGGTCGAAGGCGAGGATATCCTCGTGGAATTGTAGATTCGCCCAGAGGGCACCCGATTGCAGATTGCAGATTGAGGACGTGCTACAATCTACAATCTACAATCTGCCATCTGCAATTCGCCTTGACGCCGCCACCAGGTCGGGGTAAAATGTTGAGTATCTTGCCCGGACTACTCCAGAATAACAAGGAGGTTCGTGATGGCTGAGTATGCTCATCCCGAGGTGCTGGTGGACACCAACTGGCTCGCCGACCATCTGAACGACCCGAACGTCCGGATTGTCGAGAGCAACGAGGACATATTGCTCTACGACCAGGGCCACATCCCCGGCGCGATCAAGATCGACTGGGTCGCCGATCTGAACGACCCGGTCGTGCGCGATTACCTGGACCGCGAGCGCTTCGAGAAGCTGCTGACGTCGAAAGGGATCGGCAACGACACCACGGTGGTCTTCTACGGCGACAAGAACAACTGGTGGGCGACCTACGCCTTCTGGGTGTTCAAGCTGTTCGGCCACAAGGACGCGCGGATTCTGAACGGCGGGCGCGCCAAGTGGATCGCCGAGGGGCGCGAGCTAACCAGGGCGGTGCCGAGCTACCCGCTCGCCGTGTACCATGCGCCGGAGCGCGACGACACCACGATCCGCGCATTTCGCGACCAGGTGCGCGAGCACATCCAGCAGAGCGGCACGGCGCTGGTCGACGTGCGCAGCCCGCAGGAGTACAGCGGCGAGCGCACGCACATGCCCGAGTACCCGCAGGAGGGCACGCTGCGCGGCGGCCACATCCCGACCGCGGTCAGCATCCCGTGGGCCCAGGCGGTGAAGGACGACAGCACGTTCAAGAGCAGCGAGGAGCTACAGGCGCTGTACGGCGGCGAGGGCGTGACGCCCGACAAGGACGTGATCGCCTACTGCCGGATCGGCGAGCGCTCCAGCCACACCTGGTTCGTGCTGACCTACCTGCTTGGCTACCCGCAGGTGCGCAACTACGATGGCAGCTGGACCGAGTGGGGCAATGGGGTCGGGCTGCCGATCGAGAAAACATACCAGGGATAGCATTCAGGTGTCAGAATTCAGGTGTCAGAATCGCGTCGATTTCGATGCGAGCGGCGAAACAACGATGACGACGCTCTTCTGGATGCTGACTCCTGACTCCTGAATTCTCATGAGGGAAACGTGGATCGCCAGGAAGCTATTGAATATTTGCTCGATCACTATCAGCACCCGCGCAACCACGGGTCACTGGAGGATGCGGATGTGACGATGCCGGGCGGCAACCCCGGCTGCGGCGACATCGTGACGATCTATCTCAAGATCAACGACGCCGGCGACGGGGTTGAGCGCCTGACGTTCGAGGGCAGCGGCTGCACGATCAGCCAGGCCGCCGCGTCGATCCTGACCGAGATGGTCGAGGGCCGGCCGCTCGCCGAGGTCGACGAGATGGACTTCAACGATATGATCGACGAGCTGGGCCGCGAGGTCGTCAGCACGCGCCCGCGCTGCGCGACGCTGGCGCTTGGCACGCTCAAGGCCGCCATCATTAAGTATCGCAACGACCAGGCCCGCGCCGAGCTTGAAGAGCGTGAGTAGCATTTTTTCCGCCAAGACAGTTGAAATAGAAGCGTTCGACCGGCGCTCGTCGGCGATCGACCTGGTCGGCAACACGCCGCTGCTGCGGCTGGAGCGGATCGCGCCGGACCTGCCGCCGGGCGTCGAGCTGTATGGCAAGGCCGAGTGGTACAACCCCGGTGGCTCGGTCAAGGACCGGCCGGCGCTGTACATGATCCGCGACGGCGAGCGCAGCGGCCGGCTGCGGCGCGGGATGCGGATCGCCGATGCGACCAGCGGCAACACGGGCATCGCCTACGCGACGCTCGGCGCGGCGCTGGGCTACCGCGTCACGCTGGCGCTGCCATCCAACGCCAGCCCCGCGCGCAAGCGCATCCTGCGCGCGCTGGGGGCCGAGCTGATCCTGACCGATCCGATGGAGGGCACTGACGGGGCGATCCGCACCATCCGCGCGCTGGTCGCCGAGGACCCGGAGCGCTTCTTCTACCCGGACCAGTACAACAATCCGGCCAACGTCCAGTCGCACTATGAGACGACCGGCGCGGAGATCTGGGCGCAGACGGAGGGCCGGGTGACGCACTTCGTCGCGGCGCTGGGCACCTGCGGCACGTTCGTCGGCGCCGGGCGGCGGCTGCGCGCCGAGAATGCGCAGGTTCGGCTGCTGGCGGTGCAGCCCGATGGCCCGTACCACGCGCTCGAAGGCGTCAAGCATCTGCCGACCGCCGCGCTGGTGCCGGGGATCTACGACCCTTCGCTGGCCGACGAGACGCTCGTCGTCAGCAGCGAGGAGGCGTTCGAGATGGCGCGCTGCCTGGCGCGCACCGAGGGGCTGATGGTCGGCATCTCGGCCGCGGCCAACATCGCCGCGGCCCTGCGCGTGGCCCGCGCGATCGACCGCGGCGTGGTGGTGACGATCCTGTGCGACGGCGCGGCCAAGTATCTCAGCGACCGCTTCTGGGATGAGGACGCCCTGTGCGAGGGCGGCGAGGGCATTTGAAGTTGGAACGTTAACAGGTTAGAACGTTGGAAGGTTAGCATGTTGAGAGTCCCTGGTTCGCGTTGTGGAACCTTCTAACGTTTTAACCTTTGAACATGCAAACGCGTATGATCACACTATCTGAGAGCGCGCGCCAGGCGATCGCGCAGCACGCCGAGTCGACCTACCCGCACGAGTGCGTGGGGCTGCTGATCGGGCGGCTGGAGGGCGGGCGTAAGACTGTCGAGGAGGCCTACCCGGCGCAGAACACATGGAGCGCCGAGGTCGGCCTGACCGCCGCGGAGCAGGAGCACTCGCTGCGCGACCGCTTCTACCTCGACCCGCGCGACTACATGCGGGCCGACCGGGCCGCGCGGGCGCGTGGTCTCGACGTCGTCGGCTGCTACCACTCGCACCCCGAGCACCCGGCCATCCCCTCCGAGCGCGACCGGGTTGGGGCGCAGGGTGTCGGCGGCGGGCCGATCTTTTCGTTCCTGATCCAGAGCGTGCGCAGCGGCCAGGCGGCCGAACTGACGGCCTGGCTGCTCACCGAAGATGGAGAGCGATTTGTGACCGAGGAGCTCAAGTGACAAGATGAAGGGGTGACAAGATGACAAGATGATGGCGGCATCGCGACGCCGGCTGTCACCTTGTCATCTTGTCATCTTGTCATCTTGTCAGGAGGCAGTATGGCAGTAACAGTTTCGATCCCTACGGCTTTGAGACAGTACGCCGATGGTCGTGCGAGCGTCGAGCTGGCGGGCGGGCCGGTTGGGCAGCTGCTGGCCAACCTGGTCGAGCAGTATCCGCAGCTCGGCAGGCAGCTCTACGGCGACGGTGGCCAGCTGCGCAGCTTTGTGAACGTCTACGTTGGCGACGAGGACATCCGCTACCTCCAGGGCGCAAATACGATCGTGCCCGACGGCGAGACGGTGAGCATTATCCCAGCAATCGCCGGCGGCAACGTTCAAACGTTTAAACGTTCGAACGTTTGAACGTTGGAGAATCCCTATGACAAACAATAGCCTTTCTAATGAAGAAATCAGGCGCTACTCCCGCCACCTGATCTTGCCCGAGTTTGGCATGACCGGCCAGCGGCGGGTCAAGCACGGCAGCGTCCTGCTGATCGGCACCGGCGGCCTGGGGTCGCCGCTGGCGCTGTACCTGGCGGCGGCCGGCGTCGGGCACCTGGGGCTGGTCGACTTCGACGTGGTCGACGAGAGCAACCTGCAGCGCCAGATCGTCCACGGCACCAGCACGCTCGGCATCGCCAAGACCGAGTCGGCCAGGCGGCGGCTGCGCGACCTGAACCCGCATATCGAGATCACGACCTACGAGGAGCAGATGACCTCGGAGAACGCGCTGGAGCTGATGCGGCCCTACGACGTGATCGTCGACGGCACCGACAACTTTCCGACCCGCTACCTGACAAACGACGCCAGCGTGATGCTCGGCAAGCCGAACGTCTACGGCTCGATCTTTCGCTTCGAGGGCCAGGCGACGGTCTTCTACCCGAAAGAGGGCGGGCCGTGCTATCGCTGCCTCTACCCCGAGCCGCCACCGCCCGGCCTGGTACCGAGCTGCGCCGAGGGCGGGGTGCTGGGCGTCCTGCCCGGCGTGATCGGCACGATCCAGGCGACCGAGACGCTCAAGCTGCTGGCGGGCATCGGCGAGCCGCTGGTCGGCCGGCTGCTGCTCTACGACGCGCTCTCGATGCGCTTCCGCGAGCTGAAGCTGCGCCGCAACCCCGACTGCCCGGTCTGCGGCGAGCACCCGACCGTGACGGAGCTGATCGACTACGAGCAGTTCTGCGGGATCATCCCGGAGCCCATGCGCGCCAGCGCGTATGAGATCACGCCGGTCGAGGTGAGCGAGTGGCTGCACAGCGACGATCCGCCGTTTCTGCTGGACGTGCGCGAGCCAAACGAGTGGGAGATCGGCCACCTGCCCGACGCGATGCGCATCTCGGTCAACGAGCTGCAAGGGCGGCTCAACGAGCTGGACACCGCGCGCGAGATGGTGGTCTACTGCCGCAGCGGCGTTCGCAGCGGCCGGGCCGTGGATATGCTGCGTCAGGCGGGCTTCCGCAAGGTCAAGAACATGACCGGCGGCATCCTGCGCTGGGCCGACGAGGTCGATCCGTCGATCCCGAAGTACTGATCGCGGAGCGCAGACGCTCGGACACGAACGGGGCGGCGTCAGTCGACGCCGCCCCGTTTTGATTCGTCGATTGTCTGTGGGTTGAAGGCCTACTGTCCGCCGAACCGCAGCGGCGTCTCGGCGTGCGGGAAGATCGGCGCGTGGCGGTCATACTGGTCGAGCGGCGTGTCGACGCTGGTGCTGCCGGCGATGGTCGCCGCATGGCGGTCGTGCTGGTCGAGCGGCGCGTAGACGTTCGTGCTGACGGCAGGGGCGACCGGCTGCGACGGCCCGCTGAACGACAGATTGCGCATCAGGCCGATGCTGGCTATCGCCACCGTGAGCACCACCATCAAGCCCGCCAGACCCCGCCCTAGTCGTCGCGAAGTGGTCGCCGAGACGTTGCCGATCTGAGCCTTCATCGTCATCCTCCTTTGAGTTTGCGCTATTCAGTAGGCCGTTCGTGTGCCGCTACTATACAGCGCCGGCCAGTGCCTTACATCGTAAGGATTACGGCATCGCTTTACGTAACTTATGAACGGCGTCGGGCGAGGGCGACTACGTGGTCGTACGTAACCGTCGCAGCTTTGGTCGCGGGTTGCCGTAGTTGCTCTGTCGGTACGTTGTGCCGATCGCCGTGCTAAACTACAGCAACACCGCACAGCCAGCGGGGAACGCGCATGGCCCTGACGCTCGACAAGGCGATCGTCTGCTTGGAGCTGATGGTCGCGCGCCGCAGCTCGACGCGCTGGTGAGCCTGATCGATCAGGACGGCCCGTGCGCGGGCAGACGGCGCTGATCGCCGGCGAGGCGGGAGTCGGCAAGTCGCGGCTCGTCGCCGAGATCAGCGCCCGCGCCAGAGGACGGGGGCGCGCGGTCATGCAGGGCCGCTGTTTCGAGCCCGACCGGGCGCTGCCCTACATGCCGCTGCTCGACCTGCTGCGGACGTACCTCGGACCTGATCCACGTCTTCCAGCATGCGATCGCGCCGGCCATGGCCGAGAGAGCCGGCTTCTGCGGCGTCACGCTGCTGACCGACCGGCCGCCGGCAGCATGATCGCGATCGGCCTGTGGGAGAGTGCGGCGGATCTGCCGGCCGGCGACGACGGCTACGACGAGGCCCGGCTCGGCGACATGCTTGCCGGGCCGCTGGTCCACGAGTCATACGAGGTCAGCGTGCAGGTTGAGGTTTCCGACCAGGGCGCGGCACGCATCCGCGGGATTTGAACGAGGAAGCGGCGGAAGGAGCGGAAGCGGCGGAGTGCGACTCGCCATTCCGCTGCTTCTGTCTTTCCCGTGTTACAACGCTGATCACGCATTCGGTAATGATCCACGAATATCGCTAATCTTCGCGAATGTTGGAAATATCTATTCGCGTTATTCACGCAATTCGCGGACTCTTGATTGATGTTCTATTGCTCCGCCGCCGCCGCACGCAGCGCGCGGATATTGCCCCACGGGGTGACGGTCTGCATCACGCAGCCGGTCGAGAGGCACAGCGGCCGCTCGCCCATTGAGGCGATCGCCTCGCGGGCCAGCGCCCGCACGCTCTCCGGCGTGCCCTCGTCCATGTCGCGCTGGCTGAGGCCCGCGACCACCAGGCCGGGGAAGCGCCGTGCGCCCTCGGCCAGGCTCGGGCCGGTATCGCGGTCGTGCCAGTTCAGCGCGTGGGCCGGATAGTCGGCCACCAGGTCGAAGTAGGTGTTGAGGCCGTGCAGGTGCATCAGGTTGAAGCTGGCGTCCTGGGCCGCCTCGAGCACCCGCAGGTCTAGCGGCCGGGCGACCTCGCGGTACTCGGCCTCGCTGAGGAAGTCGGCCGAGGCGCGCTGCATCGCGTAGAAGATCCCGTCGGCCCCCGCCTCCAGCGCCGCGCGCACGAACCCCACCGTGGTCTCGACGATCACCTCCAGCGCGTGCTGAAACGCGCCGCGGTGCTGGCGCAGGTGGACCACGTCCAATTCGCCGCCGACCAGGTTCTTGGCCTGGGACAGCGGGCTGAAGACCGTCTCGATGATCGGGATGTCGGGGCCGGCCAGATCGCGCGTGGCGCGTATGGCGGCGAGCTGCTGGCCGAGCGACCCGGCGCGCGGGTCGAGCGGCGCCAGGCGCGCCCAGTCCTGCGGGCCCGCGATCGGCCGGGCGACGTACTCGCTGGTGCCCTCGGGGTGTCCGCGGTAGGCCACGCGGGTGCCCCAGCCGTCGACGCTGTAGTTGCTGGCGGGGGTGAGCTTCAGGAAATCCCAATCGTACTGGGTCTGGAACGCTACCGCCGAGAGCGCGAGCTGCGTCGCGTCGGCGTCGTCGGTCGGGAAGTGGCGCCACAGCGCGACGAGCGGGCGGTCGGTCTGCTTGCCCCGCAGCGCGGCGGCCAGCCGGTCGCGTTTGGTCATCATCATAGGGGATGCTCCTTCTGATCTGGCGTCAGCGCTGCGCCATGATAGCACAGGATGAGCGGATGCTATGGGTTGTGGGCGATGGCATTGGTGCCTCTGGCTGGGGCTTGCGGGGCGTCTGATGGAAGAGCGCCATATCTGATGCGCGGCGCTGCGTGTGAAACTCTACAATCCGTTCAATCCGCTCCCCAATCTGCTGACAGCGACCCGCTTTACGCCAACCGATTCGCTCCTGCTACGAACATGTCCGCTCAACCGAAATCAATGGCCCGCGACGATCCGGGTCGTTTTTGCCACAGCGGGCACAGCGATCATCGTGATCGCCGTAGCGCAATGGGAGGATTTGCGCAGGCGCATAGTACTCCTTTGTCAGGTTCGCGCACCACGGCGACCCGGCGCGCACGGAGCGGCGAAAAGAGCGGTCCAGCCGCGGTGTCCTCCGTGCCGCGGTGGTGCGCACTGCTGGCGAAGGAACAAAGTAGTAATAGGCGAATCCTCCCATATACAATGGGCGTGGACTCCGAATGCGCGGACGGACATCCTATGCTACAGTATGATCAGGCAGGTGGGCCGATTGACCGCAGCGCTGCGCCGAGCGGCTGGCGAGCGGCGACGTGCGGCGCGGTGTACGGCGCATGGCAGCGCGGACGCCGGCGGATCGGTTGTGCGAGCGAGTACGTCAGTTACCCAGGGCTAAAGGAGACTGCTGAAAAACTACCCCGACACCACAATATGTAGGGGCGAGGCGAACCTCATCGACTACAGGTTGTGTACCCAGAGGACTTTTTCAGCAGTCTCTAAAGCTGCTGGGCTTGTCTCTGGCTCAACCGCTATGATACGAGACACACGCGATTGCCGAGACGTATGGCCTACTGACAAAGACCCTTCGGGGCGAGCCCCGAAGCGAGTACGCACCTTTCTGTGCGACCCTGAATCTTTTACCTGACAGGGGATTTCCCGTCAGAACCGCCAAGACTCAGTTCTTAACGTGCATAACAACCGTCTCCGCTCACAAGGAGCTTCGTGCCTTGCACAAGAACAAGTGTA
>Ga0137375_10004416_pt1 | contig 16769 bp, 17 predicted proteins | sample SagtaG_24_FD_104936 | JGI IMG/M metagenome (GOLD analysis project Ga0137375, IMG submission 104936) | Vadose zone soil microbial communities from Sagehorn Ranch, Mendocino, California, USA - Sage1_R_113_16 metaG | ecosystem: Environmental > Terrestrial > Soil > Vadose zone | place: USA...
ACTCACGCCCCTCACCAAGGTGCAACAACGACTCCTCGAACTCTGGAATCTGCCACCTGACCTGTATGAAAAGGTCGCCTGCGAATTCCCACAAACGACCGAAAGTATGAGCGAACCGTAGGACGGATCTTCGGTTCCGAGCCGGCCGACCCGATTGAGCTGGTGCCGATCGACAACCTCTAACTCAGAGAGCGATCCAATGATGAGCAAAACTGCCGTCTCACTCCTTGGCCTCGCACTGATCGCCTTGCCCGCTATGGCTGGCTCGGTGGACGAGTGGCTCAAGGCCGCCCGCGCTTCTTTGGAAAAGGGTAAGCCGAAAGCGGCTCTGGAACTGGCGGAAAAAGCGCTCCGGAGCGAGCCGAAGAGTGCGGATGCGCACTACCTGCGCGGACTGGCCCACGAGGATCTGGAAAAGTACCGCGAAGCCGTGGCGGACTTCACGAAGGTGCTGGAGTTCGACCCGCAAGCGGCCCGAGCGTACAACCAGCGCGGGAGCGCTCACTTCAAACTCGGCGAGTTCGCGAAGTCGGTGGCCGACTTTAACAAGTACCTGGAACTGCAGCCCGAGCAGAAAAACGGCCATTGGCGACGCGGGATATCCTTTTACTACACGAAGCAGTATGACGAGGGCCGCAAGCAGTTCGAGGGCTACGAGAAGGTCGATACCAACGACGTCGAGAACGCGGTGTGGCGCTACCTGTGCATGGCGCCGGTGGTGGGAGTGGAGAAGGCGCGGGCGGCGATGCTGAAGATCGGCAAGGATCGGCGCGTGCCCATGACGGAGGTTTACGAGCTGTTTTGCGGACGATTGAAGCCGGCCGACGTCCTCACCGCCGCGAAGGCTGGCTCACCGTCGGCGGAGCAACTTAATCGGCGGTTGTTCTACGCCAACCTGTACCTGGGCCTGTATTACGAATCACTCGGCGACGGCAAGCGGGCGCTGGAGCACCTGACGACTGCACGGGACCATCGCATCGGCCACTACATGTGGGACGTCGCCCGAGTGCATGTCGATCTGTTGCGGAAGAAGAAGGACGGTTGAGGGCCGGCGCTTCCTTGCCGAACAAGCGATGTTCGTTGTCAGCGAACGAGCCGCCGGGTTTATCCCGGCGGCCTGACGGCGGGGATAAACCCCGCCGCTCATCTCCGCTCCCGTTATCGCTCCGTCCGCTCATCGGCTCGCAGAAAAAGGGCAGCCCCCGGTTGCAAACGATTTCCAAGGGTCTGGGGCCTCCAGGAGACTCCGCAGATCCCCAAGGCCGCCGCGCTCTTGCGGGCAGCCCAGACACAGCGCGTCCCCGAGGATATCGACCTCAGCCCGCTTGACGGCTCCCCGGCCGGTCGGGTGGCAGTCGGCGCACTTGTCCAGTTTGGCAACGGGGACTCTCGGGTGTCGCTTGATCATGGCCGCCGGCTCATGACGGTGGCAGCCGTAACACGTGTAGGTCTGGAAATCGTTGGGTGTCGTGTGGCACGCGGCGCAGGCGTTGCCCTTCTTTCCGGCGCCCCCGTGGCCGATCGGGAACGAGTGCGCGAAGTTGGCCTCCCACGTGCTCGTCGTGTGGCAGCGAGCGCAGTCGGCGCCGAAGAACCCCTTGTGGACCTTCGGTTCAGCGTGGCAGGAGACACACGTTTGCGGCGTCCCTTTGAAGGTGTGATTGACGTGGCAGGAACGACAATCGGTCGTTTGATGTTTGCCCGTGAGCTTGTATGCGGTCTGACTGTGATCGAAGGGGGTCAGGTTGGTCCAGGTGTTGGTGGCGTGGCACGAGCCGCAGGTGGTGCCGAAGCGTCCCTTGTGGACAACCGGCTCCGCGTGGCACGAGGCGCACGTCTGGGCACTGGTCCAGGCGTGGTCGAACCGCGCCAGGCTGGTCAGCGCTGCGTGTGCCCCGTTGTGCTCGGTGTGGCAAGTGCGGCACTCCATCGGCTCGGGCATGCGGCCATGCAAGGAGCGACCGCTGTCGATCTCCTGGCGCACGTCCTTGTGGCAGTCCAGACAGCGGCTTGCCATCGTCTCGCCGCTCCAGGGGGGAGCATGGCAGGCGGCACAGTTGCCGCCGAGGTCGGCGTGAGCCATGACGCCGCCGGCGCGGGTGCCCTTGCGACTCTGCGCATTGAGCTTCCCGGGGCTGAACATCTCCTGCCCGTTGGCGACGAGGACGACCACGACACCGCACAGCGTACACAGGGCGGTGACTTTTCCCAGGCTCGGACGGAGCCAGCGTCTCATAAGGCACCTATTACCTCAGGAAAGTAGCGTAATACAGCGCCGCACCAATGTGAAGGAAGGCGAGGGTGAACAACACAGCGCCGAGCGGAATGTGGAACAGATGCCACAGCGCCAGCAGTCGGCGACACCCGCCACGCCTCGCTTTCGCCGCGCGTGATCGTCACCAAGTCGTCGCTCTTGCGGCCGCTGCCGACAGCGCCAATGATCGTCACCTTCAGGCCGGTCAGCATCGTGACGTTGCACGGCACGCCCTTGACGTAGGGGCGGGTGGCGCCCGCCATGTTCGCTCCCACGATCTTTCCCTGCGCCAGGGCGGTCGGCCATAACACATCGAGGGTGGTAGTGCCGCTCTGCGGGTCGAACACCTCGGCGACGTCCCCGGCCGCGTACACATCGGGAACGCTGGTCTGCAGGGTCTCGTTGACCAGGACGCCCTTGCCCATTTTCATGCCTGCCGCCCGCGCCAGGTCCGCGCGCGGCCGCACGCCGATGGCGACCGCCAGCACCTGACAGGGAATGTGAGCGCCAGCCTGGGTCTCGACGCCGGTCAGTTGCCCCTTCGTGCCGAGCGCCTGTTTCACCTGCGTCTGCGTGTGGATGACGATGCCCTCATGCCGCAAGCGGTCCATGACGACATGCGATTCGGCCTCGTCGAGCACGTCGCCCCAGTAGCGGTCGCCGCGCAGGAAGTAATTCACGCGCATGCCGCGGGCACAAAGTCCCTCGGCCAGTTCCAGCGCCGTGATGCCGCCGCCGACCACTACAGCCGGCTTGCCGCGCCGCGCCATCTTGATGATGCACCGCGTATCGTCCAGCCCATCCAGTTTGACCACCCCCGCCAGGTCGCCGCCTGGGAAGGATGGCGGCACCGCCAGCGCGCCCGTCGCCAGCAACAGGCGGTCGTAGCGCACACGTCGGCCATCCGTCAACTCGACCTCGTGCTGATCGCACACCAGGCGCTCGACGCGCGCGTTGAGCCGCTGGACGTTGATGGCGCGCAAATCGTCGCGGGACCGCACGAACAAGCGCTTTTCGGGGATGTCACCGCGCAGCAGATACGCCAGCCCCGGTCGCGAATAGAAATCGTGCGGCTCCTCGCTGATCATGGTGATGGCGGCGTGCGGCTCGCGCTCGCGCAGCGCCTCCGCCGCGGACAGGCCGGCAATGCCCGAGCCGATGATGACGTGGTGCGCCGGCGTCATTTCGACTCCGCCGTGAACAGAGGAATGCGCTCGAAACGCAGCACGCCGCGCGGGCAGCGCCGGACGCACTCGCTGCACGTCAAACAGTGGCTGTCGCGGACAGGCAGGCCGCGCCAGGCGTGGGCGCGCACGTCAATTCCCATCGGGCAGTTGTGCGAGCACATGCCGCACTGCACACAGTTCGCCGCCTCCGGCACGACCTGAGCTTCCGAAAGCACCTGATGCAGCGAAGCGAACGAACAGGGCGGCTCCCGCCGTGGACAGGGGCTTGCCGCAGGCCAGGCAGTTGTCCCGTCGATCGCGGTTCTCCTCCAGCGCGGAGTACGCCTTGCAGTGTGGGCAGTGTTGCCAACGCACCAATAACATCAAGGGGTTCCCTCTGCGCAGGAGACTACCGGCACCAACCAACGACTCCGTTACCTGTCCATCCGCTTCCCCTTCTTCTCATCCGCCTTTTTCTTGCCGCCCTTGCGGAGGAGGAGTTCGGCCTCCGACAGCACTCCCTTCAACGCGCCGTCGGGGGCGAGTTCGACGCGGCGTTTCTCGCCGTCCCAGCCGACGACATCGACGTGGAAAGCTGCCCCGCCCTTGTCCTTGCGTTCCGCCTTCATGGCCATCCCCTTGCCGAACTTCTCGGCGAGGTTGGTAGCGTCTCCCAGGGTAAGCACCTTGGGCTTCGCCTTGGCGGCGGGAGTTTCTTTCGCGGAGACTTTCTTGTCCGCCGTTTGCTGGGTCGGCGGCTCCTTCTCCTTGGGCGTGTTGGTCAGGGTGGCCCGGCTGTCGTTCGTGGGGAGTTCCGCAGCGGCGTCCCGACGGTTGTCGAACGCGATCGGCCACAGGAGCAGGCCGGTCACACCGAGGGCGATGAGGACAACATACAAGGCCTTGCCGAACGCGATCATGGATCGACCCTCTCGTTGTGCTGGGAATCCAGGGTTAGGGGGAATCGCTGAATTACTTCCTTGTTTAGCCGCGGTTCGGAGAACCGCGCTCTGTCAGCGCGGTTCTCCGAACCGCGGCTAAACGTGGACACGTTCGCCGCTAACCACTGATTCCAGGCAGAGACAGTTCCGCCCGGCAGCCGCCTTCCGGGAGGTTGGCCAGCGTGAGCGTGCCGCCGTGCGCCTCGACCACCGCCCGCGCAATCGACAGGCCAAAGCCCACACCGCCATCGCGGCGTGGAGTCGGTCCCAGGTCCGTGCGTGCCGCCTCGAAAGCGGCCAGCACGTCGGCAGGGATGCCGGGACCATCGTCCTCGACCGTCAGGCGCAGCCCGGCGGCGGAGTCGCTCTCCAGGCGCGCCCGCACCCGGGCCCCCGCACCGTGTAACAGCGCGTTCTCGACGAGGTTCCGCACCGCCAGGGCCAGCAGCACGCCATCGCCAACGACTTTGCGATCCTCGGTGACGGCGCAGGACAGAGCCACTCGTTCGCGCCCGGGCAGCAGCTGGATAACCTCCTCGGCCAATCGGTGGATTGTCTCCACATGGACCTCGCCCGCTCCCAGGAGCAGGTGGCCCGCCTTGGCCCGCGCCAGCACGAGCAGCCCCTCGACCGTGTCGGCCATGCCGCTCACCACGGGCTGTAGGCGCTCCAGCGCCGCCGCGTACTCGGCCGGCGTGCGCTCGCGGCGCAGGGTCAATTCGATCTCGCCGCGCAGCGCCGTCAGCGGCGTGCGCAGCTCGTGCGAGACGGCGCCGGTAAAACGCCGCTCGTGGTCGAAGGCCCGCTCGACTGGCCGGACGGCGCGGCGGATCAGGCAGACCCCGCCGACCGCGGCCAAACCGAGAACCAGCGGGAAGCCGCCGATCAAGTACCAGGCCAGTTGAGCCTGTTGCTCGTCGAGAGGCTCGCGCGAGACCGCGGCGCGAATGTCGAACACCACCTGCCGCTGCGCCGCCTCCTTCTCCTTGGGAGGCGGTTTCTTGCCCTTGGCCGGTGCTTTGAGCTGGCGCTCGCGCACGGTCCGCAGCCGGGCGGCCCGCAAGGCCAGGCCATCGCCGTCCCGCGCATCGGCCAGGGCCACCGCCTCCAGGGGCAACTCCTTGCCCCCGACGGCCGGGAGATCCATTGCCTTGCTGGCGAGCCGCCGCGAGCGCAGCAGCGTCGTGCCGTCCGCCAGGACTACCTGCCAGACGAGCGTCTGCCGCCCCGGCGGCAGGCTCCGCTCCAGGGAGCGTTTGCCATCGACGCGCGGGCGTTTGTCGTCAATCTCGACAGCGGCAGCGAGGCGGGCGAGTTCGGTGCGAAGGGTGGCATCGAGTTCCCGTTCGCCTGCTGATCCCATCAGCACGTACAGCAGTGCGCCCGCACCCGCCAACAGTAAACCGACCGTCAGCAGATACTGCAGCAGCAGGCGGCGGCGGAGCGGCCCGAGGGCCATCAGGCACCTCCCTCCAGGCGGTAACCGACGCCGCGTATCGTGGTAAGGACGTCCGTCGCCCCCTTCCGGGCGAGTTTACGGCGGATGTCCTTGATATGCACGTCGATGACGTTGCTCAGGGCGTCCATCTGCTCGTTCCAGACGTGCTCGTAAATGCGCGTGCGGCTGAGCACCTCGCCGGGATGTTGCATGAAGTATTCCAGGAGGGCATACTCACGGGCGGACAACTCCACGCGGGCGCCGTTCACCTCGACCACGCGGGTCAGGCGGTCGAGCGTGAGCGGGCCGACGCGGAGGCTCGGATCGTAGCCGCGCTGCGAGCGGCGCAGCAAGGCGCGGATGCGCGCCAGCAACTCGTCGAAGGCGAACGGCTTGATCAGGTAGTCGTCGGCTCCGGAGTCCAGGCCACGGATGCGATCCGAGACGGCGTCGCGAGCGGTGAGCACCAGTACGGGCACGGTTCGGCCCTGACCGCGCAACTCCTGCAAGATTGTCAGACCGCTGACCTTGGGCAGCATCAGATCCAGGACGATCAGATCATAGGCCGGATCTGCGGCCTTGAAACGCGCTTCTTCGCCGTCGGCGGCTTGATCGACGGCGAAGCCCTCCTCCATCAGACCCCGGACGAGAAAGTTGCGGATCGGGGCATCGTCCTCAACCACAAGCACACGCATCAGCGACTACCCTGCGGAGTTGTCAGTTGTTCGCGGAGGGAGAAGCGACCGCTTGTTCGTAGTTCCGCCTTCAGGCGGTTGACGTCCACCCGCCTAAAGGCGGAACTACGAACAACACCTCGCTTGCCTCCGCATTCGTAAAGACGGAAACAAGCCTCCCCACGAACAACTGACAACGAGGTGACTAATCCTTCTTCTTCCGCAACTCGCGGCGCAGATTCTCGATTTCGCGGGCAAGGCGGTCCAGCTGGCTTTCCAGGCTGGAGGTGCCGCGGGCGTCCTCGTCCTTCTTCGCTTTGGTCTTCTTGGCCTTGGGCTGCTCCGTCGGCCGCGTGTCTCGTTGTTGCAACTTCTGGAGGGCGCGCTTGAGTTCCTTGGCCAGATCCTTGGGCAGTGCGTTCAGGTCCACCTGGACAATGTCAGGCTTCTGGGCGGCCTTCTTGTCCCTCTGGCGATCCTGCGTGGTGTCTGCCTGGCCGACGCCGACCAGGAACAGCAGACCGATCGCCGCCAGCCCCCACAGTGGCCGCCATGATATCCATCGATTCATCGCGAGTTCTCCTTGATGCGCCAGCAGAAACAACCTGCCGGTGGGCTGGCGCCACCCCCAGCAGGCGACTGCAAAACGTCTCTCGGTATCTTCCCCGACTGCTGGTAAACCCAGCGTGAGCGTCCGGTGAATTTGGCTTCATTCCCTGGTCAGCGGCCGCCCTTGCCCTTCTTGTCTTTCTTCCCCTTGCCCTTGCCCTTCAGGGACAATTCCGCCCGGGCCAGCGCTGTGGTATCGCCAGGGCTGAGGAAGGCGACGCCCTCCGGCGGCGTGGCTGGGGCCTGGCTGTGCAGGGCGCGGAGCATCTCTTCGATGGTGATCAGGCCGTCGTCGTTGCGGTCGAGCGCCTGGAAGTCGGGAATCGACTTGCCGCCCAGAACCCACTCGCGCAGCGACACCTGACCGTCGCGGTTGGTGTCGAGCTTCACGAACCACGGCGGCAGTTCCTTCGGCAACTTGCCCGCACGGTAGACGATCGGCCGCGTCTCGTCCACCTCGTCCACCACTTCTCTTGTCGGCGGGGGGTCCAACTTCCGGGGTTCCTTCAACGACTCCGCTTCCTGGACTTTCTCGACCTGTTTTGTCAGTTCCTGCACGGCCCGCCCGCGCAGGTAGTTCTTGTACTCGGCGAGGTCGATCTTGCCGTCCCGGTTGGTGTCCCAGCGGTCGAACTCGTCGCGCAGGCTGCCGGGCGACTCCTTCGGGTCGAGAAAGCCATCGCGGTTCTTGTCGCGTTTGGTGAACTCCTGCTGCGCCTGCAGGTCGAACTCCTCGCTGCCGTTGAGCGCGGGCGCCAACTTCTGCGCTGCCTTCTCCATCTTCTCCTGGGTGCGGATCAGCAGGTGCTTGCGGTATTCGGCGAAGTCGATTTTACCGTCTCGGTTCTCGTCCCAGCGGTCGAACTCGTCGCGCAACTTGCCGGTCGCCTCGGTGCGGTCGAGGAAGCCGTCGCCATTCTTATCGCGCTTCTTGAAGTCCCATTCGGCCTTCTCCTCCAGGGTCGCGGCTTTCTTCTTGCCCTTGCCGCCTGGTTGGCTCCAGGGAGGTTGTGTCCAGCCAGAGGGGACTGTGGTCGCGATCAGCAGGCAACTTGCGACCAGGAACAGCGCCATGAGGATTCGGAAGCGCATGAGGAAACCTCCTGGGCAGGAGAACTCGAGCAGTCAGGGGCGAGGGCGGCCTTGCTCGCCTGGGTTCGCCAGGGATACTCTCCTAAACGGCAGGCTCGGCACGATGTTGGCGCAATGGTACATCTTCCCGAACGACTGGTAAACCCTCCATGAACGCTTGATGAATTTTCCTTCATCCACTCGCGCAGCGCAGCCCCCTTGCTGCCGGGCTGCGCCGGCGTACAACGGACTCTGAGCCGGAATCGCCTTCGCTCCACCATTCGCCTCGTCTGAGCCTCTCACCAGCGCAGTCGTGGCCGGCCCGCCGTCGTCAATGCGCTCACCCCCAGGCGAGCGGTTTTCTGTCGCCCTTGCCCCCGCCGTACCCGGCGGCCCGCCATGAACGACCAGGATAGCACCCGCGAACAACTCCTGCAGACCGTGCAGGCTCTCCGCGCACGCGTCGCCGAACTCGAGCGCGCCGAGGGCGAGCTGAAACGAACCGAGATCGCCCTGCGCCAGAGCGAGGAGCGTTTCCGCGTCGCTCTCAAGGGCTCGCCGTTTATTGTGTGGCATCAGGATCGTGAGCTACGCTTTACCTGGGCGCAGAACTCCGAACCGGGCTTCTCGGCCACGATGTTGCTGGGCAAAACCGATGCCGATTTTGTCCCGCCACACGAGGCGGCCCGGCTGGCGGCCATCAAGCGGCGCGTGATGGAGACCGGCGTCGGCCTGCGCGAGGAGGTGCCGATTACCGTTGGCGTTTCGGGCGAGTCGCCCTCTGGCGAGCAGGAGACGCGCATTTACGACCTGACCGTCGAGCCGATGTACGACGCTGCGGGCCTCATCGTCGGTGTGACCTGTGCCGCCCTGAACGTCACCGCGCGGAAACGAGTCGAGGACCAGCTCCGCGAGTCTGTCGAGCGGCAGCAGACGCTCTCGCGGCGGTTGTTGGAGGTGCAGGAGGCCGAGCGCCGTCACCTGGCACGCGAACTGCACGACGAGGTTGGCCAGCAGTTGACGGGCCTGCACTTGCTGTTAAAACAAATCGCGAGCATGACGGCCGAGCCGAAACTGATCGGGGCGCTGACTCTGCTCGATGGACTGCTGGCGCGGGTTCGCAATCTGTCGTCGGACCTGCGGCCGGCCATGCTGGACCACCTGGGGCTGCTGCCGGCGCTGCTGTGGCTGCTGGGGCGCTACACGGACCAGACAGGCGTGGTTGTTGACTTCAAGCACACCGGCCTGGAGCGACGTTTTCCGCCGACCATCGAGACAGCGGCCTACCGCATCGTGCAGGAGGCGCTGACCAATGTGGCCCGCTACGCCGCGGTGAGCGCCGCGAGTGTGCGCGTCTGGGCGGAGCGCAACGCGCTCGTGGTGCAGATCGAGGATCGGGGAGTTGGTTTTGACGTGGGTACCGTCCTGGCTGGCGGCGCCTGTGGCCTGAGCGGCATTCAGGAACGGGTGACCCTGTTGGGTGGCGAGTTGACGATCGACTCGGCCCCGGGAGCGGGAACCTACCTCGCCGCCCGGCTACCGCTGGACAGAAGCCCGGAGCGCCAGCGACGGGATGGTCCCGTCGCTGGCGCTCCGGGCTTGTGTGAGGATGGTCCCGTCGCTGGCGCTCCGGGCTTGTTTTCAACGGGCCCTTCAGGAGATAGCATCAATGACGATCTCAATACTCCTGGCGGATGACCATCCTGTCGTGCGTGGCGGGATGCGGGCACTGCTGCAGGCCGAAGCGGATTGTGTCGTCGTCGGCGAGGCGGGTGACGGTCTGCAAATGCTGCGGCTGGCCGAGCGCTTGCAGCCCGACGTTCTCGTGCTGGATCTGATCATGCCCGGGCTGAATGGCCTGGATGCGCTGCCGGCGCTGGCCCAGCGCTGCGCGCAGACGCGCGTGGTCGTGCTGTCGATGCACGCCGAGGAGTCGTTTGTGCAACAGGCGTTCAAGCACGGCGCGACCGGCTACGCCCTGAAGGGCTGCGAGCCAGCGCTGCTCGTGCAGGCGGTGCGCGAGGCCGCCGCCGGCCGCCGTTATCTCAGTCCGCCTCTGTCGGAGCGTGCTGTCGAAGCGTACATCGAGAAGGCGCGGTCGGCGCCGTTCGATCCGCACGAGGCGCTGACGCCGCGCGAGCGCGAGGTGCTGCAACTGACCGCCGAGGGGCACACGAGTGCCGAGGCCGCCCGCCGCCTGTCGATCAGTCCCCGGACGGTGGAGATGCACCGCGGGAACCTGATGCACAAACTCGGCTTGCGCACCCAGGCTGACCTGATCCGCTACGCCTTGCGGCGCGGCGTGATTCCGCTGGACAAATGAGCCCGCACAGCGAATGGAATACCGGGGCAACTCGCCGCCGAATACCGTAGGGGTACGACCTACTCCGGGCCAGGGATGAGCGTATGCTTGTCTACGACTTCCGTTGAAGGACGGCGCGGTCGATCGGATCGTTTGAGCTTGTCCCGTCGTCAGGTGAGGTCAGATGGTTGGGCGACATCTGACTGAGCCGGCGACGGGACTTTTCATTTCCATAAGTCACTTCTCCATAACACTTTTTGCAACCACCATCATTTTCGCAGGTCCGGACAGAACCCCTATTTTCCCTGGTTTTCCCGCCATTCCGTCCGAATTCCGTCCGAGAGAATCTATCGTTGTTCGGTTTCGCCGGCTGCCCGTGTGGCTCGTTGGAGGGCGGGAACGGTGGAGCCCTTCGTCGTCCCAGCGGTCGGAGAAGCGACCAGAGGTAGAGCGGTTCAACGCAGCCATCAGGGTTTTCACGACATTCCCCCAATTCAGTCCGAATCAGTCCGCTCATCAACGTCGCCTTCGCCGGGTGGTCGCGGACGGAGGGGCGCGCCCCCCGAGGGGGGGCGCCTCGACGTGCGGCGTCTCGCGTTGCAGGCGGTAGCAGCTCTCCAGGGCGTTGTCGAGGGACTGCAGCGCGCTCGTCGGCTTGCCAGGGGAACGTGCCGAGGTGGAGGCGCGGCTGCGGGCGGCGGTGGCCAGGCACCGCGTCGGGGACCGGCCCGAACGCTACGAGCCGCGGGCGCGCAAGCGCAGGCCGAAGGAGGCCACCCAGGTACTACCGCTTTGACCTCACCGACGCCCCTTGGGAGAAGATCCAGGGCTTCTTCCCCGACTGCTCTCACCGCGGCGGCCGCGGCCACCCCTGCAAGGACCACCGCCCGCTCGTCCACGGCATCCTCTGGCACCTGCACACCGGCGCCCCTTGGCCCGACACCCCAAGACGCTATGGTCCATGGCAAACCGGCTACGACCGCTGCAACCGCTGGCGCCAGGACGGCATTTGAGCCCAGATCCGCGACGCCCTGCTGCGCCAACTCGATCAGGCCAAAGTCAGCAAGCGCGACCTGTGGTGCTTCGACGGCACCATCCACCGGGCCCACACCGCCGCCGGGGCGGAAACAAAAGCCTGACGCCCGGCCGCAGTTGGGCGGGCCTGAGGCGACGCAACTGGAGGAGCCGCCGGACCATGCGCTGGGGCGGTCGCGGGGCGGCTGCAGCCCCAAGGTCCACCTGGTCTGTGACCGCCAGGGGATCGTCCTGGCCGTGCGGGTCACTGCTGGCCAGACCCATGCGACCCAGGGCGGCGCGCAGGTCAGGAACCGGGCCCACAGGCCGCGCCGGGCGGGCCGGCAGCGCTGGCCGGACCAAGGAGCAGGGGACAAGGGCTCCAGCGCCTCGTGCGTGCGTGACTGGCGGCAGCGGCGGCACCTTGCGAGCGTCCTCCCGACGCCGAAGAAGCAACCGCGCCAAGAGGACTTCGACCAAGCGACCTAGCGGCGGCGGAACATCATGGAGCGGGCGGTGGGCTGGTGCAAAGGGTGCCGGGCGTTGGCGTGCCGCTTTGACAAGCTGGCGGTCAACGAGGTGGCCCTCTGGATCATCACCAATATCCAATACCTCCTGCGCACCGATCCCGAACCCTTGGGAATTCAATTGCCAGAAACGACCTCGGCTTGCCAGAGGGGATGGGCGCGGTAGAATGCGAATTGGATGATGACTTCTCCTTGAACTTAGCTCACTTTGGCCACAGCTGGGCGTCGTCAGCATCCCAACTACTATTCAAAAGTGTAGAAGGTGTAGTAACGGGTGGAAATGGAAATCGGAAGGGGAAGAAAAGCAGCCGTAAGTCCTTGAAAACAAAGCAATTAATGGGGAATGGTGTAACGGTAGCACAGCAGACTCTGGATCTGCTTGTCTAGGTTCGAATCCTAGTTCCCCAGCTTCACGATAGGGCCTCAAAAGAGGCCCTTCTCTTTTGCCTCTCACGCCGCAACTCTCTATAATTACTCGTGAAACGGGTATCAAGCAACCCGCCAGGGCGTATCCCGCCTGTGGCGTGTGGGGCAGGTATCCGTTTGTGTCGGGACAAAATCGGGACAATAGGGCAGCGAGAGGGCAATAACGTGGCATCGCTCGAACTGCAAAAGGGGTGGTGGCGGATTATCTTCCGCTACGGCGGCGAGAAATACCAACGAGCCCTCGACACCCAGGACCGCGGGGAAGCGGAAGGTCAGAAGGCCCGGCTGGAGGAGAACCTCAAACTGCTCAAGCGAGGGAGACTGGCGTACACGCCCGGGGACGATCTGGTCACCTTGCTGCTCTCCGATGGCAAACTGAACGTCCGGCCAGAAGTGCAGAGGCCCGTCAACCTGAAGCAGTTTTTCGGTGAGTTCAAGCAGGGCAGGCCGCCGGGCAAGGAAAAGAATACCGCCTACACCGAAGACATCCACATCAATCATTTGCTGAGAATCCTCGGCGAACAGACGCGGATTGTCGAGGTGCCGAGCAAACTTCAGGATTACGTCAACGCCCGTGCCAGGGAGGAAGGGCACCGGGACAAACCAGTCAGCCAGGTTACGATCAAGAAGGAATTGGGGACGCTGTCGAGCATCTGGAACAAATGGGGTTTGCGTAAGAAACTCGTCCCTGCCCCTCTGTCGCTCAAAGATCTTGAATACCCCAAACTGAAAGAGAAGCCCCCATTCATGACGTGGGAGCAGATCGAGCGGAAGATCGCTCGCAGCAAACTGGTCGAGGAGGAACAAGAAGAGTTGTGGAACGCACTGTTCCTGACCGTGCAGGAGATCGAGCAACTGCTCGCCGACGTCAAGGAGGCGAAGTCGTGCTGGAAGGACAGCCATTTCCCGTGGGTCTACCCGATGTTCGCCTTTGCGGCTCACACCGGAGCCAGGCGGTCGGAGATCCTTCGCTCGCGCATCGAGGACATCGACTTTGAGACAGGCGAGGTGACGATCCGCGAAAAGAAGAAGGACCGAACCAAGGAGGAGACATACCGGCATGTGCCGATGACGCCGCTACTGCGGGCGGCGTTGCAGGAGTGGCTGAAGAGCCATCCTGGCGGCCCCTACACGTTCTGCAAGGCTGCGAACGAACCTTTCGCCGAGCAAATGGCTAACCACTATTTGCGTTGGACGCTCGATGTAGGGAAGTGGAGGGTCATCCGCGGCTGGCACACGCTGCGGCACAGTTTCGTCAGCAACCTGGCCAGCCGGGGCGTCTCGGAAGCAATCATCATGAAGCTCGCCGGGCACCTCAACAGAGAGACGACGCGGCGGTACGCGCACCTGATCCCGTCAACCGTCCACGACGCCATCCGCCTGGTGTTCGGGGGTGGGACCGTGGTTGCGGAGCCGCGATAATTCAGCATGCGAGATGAGCCAACTCCGGCCGTTGGGGGATTTCACCGCCTGTACCTGGCCTTTGCGCGCCCACTCGCGGACCGTGTACTCCGACCGCCCGAGGATCTCAGCGACCTCGGCGGTCGTGTAGACTTCCTTGACCGTCCGCTGGTTGACAAGCAAGTCACGGATCTCTGCGACGGTAGCCGCCAGGTCGTCATTGCGGTGGGCATGCGGCACGGTCGGAGGTTCGGGAGGCGGTGGTGGGGTTGGCTGAGGATGGCTCGGCGTCGGGAACGTCCCCTCCGGAACGGGCAGCAGGTTCGTCGCCCCCATGGCCCGCAGGAGTCGCCGCACCTCGTCGATCCATTCCGCGACAACCTCTATGCCATCGCCCAGCCAGAGGCGGCCTGATTCCAGACGTTCAGCGAACTGAGTACAAGCCCTCGCCCACTCGCGGACGTATTCCGCCGCGAGCCCGGTGCGAATGTCGACCGCGCACTGGATGGCCCGCCGGTACAACTCCGCGTAGGGCCTCCAGGGGCGGTCGAACTCATGAGACTCGCCAAGGAAAGTCATCGCCAGATCTTCCAGTTCAGCGTCGTTGAGCAACAACGGCGGGGGTTCAACATCGCCATCGAGGGCCTTCAGGTAGGCCATCATCGGAGGGTCGAGTTGCTCCTCGATGAAAGCGGCGAAACCTGGAACGTGTCGGTGGCCGCGAATGTTCGCGAGGACGTGCTCACACAGCTGGAGGTCGAACTCGTGCAACTTCTTCCCGATCATTTGGGGTAGTCTCCCTGGAACTCGAAACGGGCGGTTGTCGATGGTCTCAGCAGGCAACGGCGGCTCATGCCCGCGGTGGCGAGTCCGAAAGTCCGGCCAGTTGGAGGAGGGTGGGATAATTGGCCCGCGACCGCAACCGCCGGACGTGATCGTAAAACGTCGACCGGCAGCCGCCGCCCTGTTCGATGAAAGCGTACTCCTTCTCCTGCATGGTGCGGTAGCGGTTGTCGACCAATAGTCGGGCGGCCAGCAGCGCGGGGCCGTGAAGGTCCATCCGCCGCAGCAAGTACGCCTGCCAGTCTTCGCCGTCCGGCCGTGGGCCTGCGCTCTTTCTCTCTTGGGCCAGCACATAATACTCGCGGATGCTCGGGCGGGTGATCAGGTGCAGGTGCTGCCCGACGAAGTCGTAAACCTCCTGATCCCCGAACCAACCCTCGACGTAGCGGTGGACCTCTTCGGCGGTGGGATCGAAGTAGACTTTGTGCGCCCGATCCTCAAGGGCTTCGGCGTGTGCGCCAGTGGGCATCCAGGCGTTGGCAATGATGGCCACGTTGCAGGATAGGCGGAACGACGGCTCGACACCAGCCCGCTCAGCTGCCTTACTCTGCCAGGAGAGGGTCTTTTCCCGCTGCGTTTCGCACAACTGCTTCAGCAGCGAGATGCCCGCCCCACCCTCATCCCCCTTACGGTCCCACAGGCTCTGTGCGTCGTTGAGCACGATGTGCAGGAACCGTCGACGCCGCTCCCGGTAGAGCATGCAGTAGACCTCGAACGCGGTGCTGCGGCCCTCAATCCAATAGACCCGCTCGCCCACGGTGCGCTTCATCAACTCGCTCTTCGCCACACCCGGCGGGCCGACCACCATGAGCAAATTGAAGTGTCCCTCTACGAATTTCTTGTTGTACCAGCGGAGGTCATCGTAGGCGCGAATCACCTCAGCGCCTTTAGCCATGGTTCGTGGCATCATCCCCTCCCCTCGCGTCGGACTTTCGGACTCATCGCTGCCCCAGGACTGGCCAATTCTGAAAGCCCTGGACATTTCTATTGTGGATGATATAGTAAAAAATAGAAACAGTGCCAGAGGGTGCGCTAATGGGACGAAAACGTCGGGATGAAACACAGGAGGACACCCAACTCACGGAGCGGATGCTGCTCATCGCCGACCGGATCTGGAAGGGCAACCAGGCCCAGATGGCGAAGGATCTGGGCGTGAGCCCGCCGGTGATCTCGCGCGTCCTGACCGGCAAGCAGCAGCCGACCGGCAAGTTGCTGGCTGCACTCCTGAGTCGGCACCCGGAGGTCAACCTGCACTGGCTGTTGACGGGGCAGGGGCAGCCGCTCCTTGACTCCAGCGCGCCCGCAGGCGGAGGGCGGTTTCGGCCCGTGGTCGACGACCTCCTCCCCGGCCCACCCGCGGAACACTCCGAACGGCTATCCGGGCTTGGCTACCCGGTGGCCGACACCTTTTACTCCACGACGAGCTACTGGTATCGCGTGCCGCCAGCCGCGCCCATGGTGACCAGCAGTGAGAAGGTCGCCACGGGCGACCTGATGCTCATCGAGACGGACGAGAAATGGACCCGCCGGTGGGGAGCGGTGCTCGGGAAGTTCTGCGTATTCCGCCTCGGCAGAGGTCGCCGTGAGCGCATTCTGCTGGGGAAGGTAGCCGCGACCGGCAACGAGTATATCGAGGAGTACGAGAGGTTCCGGGTGAACCTTTTCGGAGAGTCCGGGGATACCTGGCTGCTCGTCGCCGACACTGCTGCCGGGGCGGAAGAGGGACGTAAGGCCGTGTCCGGGATCTGCCTGGTCATGGAGCAGGTGGCTGGCGTGTGCATGTTGTTGGAGCGACCCTTCGAGCGGCGGCGACCAGCAGATCGAGTTCGGGAAGAGGCAGGAAGCGATTGAAGGTTGCTCAGGCAGCCTCGACCCAGCCGGGAACGAGGGTTGCCGGGCGGCACGTTACCTCTGCGTCTGCGTCCTGAGCATGCGTCGCCGTTGCCCCCCCGGCGAGCGCATCACCGTCACGAGCAACGCACGACTCACTGCCTGGTGAGTGGGGCAGGAAAGCGAGCCGGTTTTCTGAAAGGATATCTCAAAACTGGTTTCTGATAGTGCATGGGAGGAGACAACGACGTGATGGCCGGATGCGGCGTTTCC
>Ga0137375_10004419_pt1 | contig 16765 bp, 17 predicted proteins | sample SagtaG_24_FD_104936 | JGI IMG/M metagenome (GOLD analysis project Ga0137375, IMG submission 104936) | Vadose zone soil microbial communities from Sagehorn Ranch, Mendocino, California, USA - Sage1_R_113_16 metaG | ecosystem: Environmental > Terrestrial > Soil > Vadose zone | place: USA...
AAGGCCATGGGCTGGGTGGCGGACGTCTTCAGCCGCGAGCGCCTCAAGCGGTTGCCGGGACATCGGGCCGTCGGCCACGTGCGCTACTCGACGGCGGGCAGCTCCAACCTCCGCAATGCCCAGCCCATCACCGCCAACACTGCGCATGGGCCCGTGGCCATCGCCCACAACGGCAACCTCGTCAACGCCGAGGAGCTGCGGGCGGAGCTCGAGCGCGACGGCGCCGTCTTCCAGTCCTCATCGGACACCGAGGTGATCCTGCACCTGCTGGCCCGCGCCGAGGGTGTCACCCTGGCCGACCAGCTCGCGCGCGCGCTGACCCGGGTCAGAGGCGCGTACACCTTGCTCCTCCTGACGCCGGAGAGCGTCATCGGGGTCCGCGATCCCTCGGGCTTCCGCCCGCTGACGCTCGGCCGGCTCGGGGACAGCTGGCTCCTGGCCTCGGAGACCTGCGCGCTCGACCTCATGGAGGCGCAGGTGGTGCGCGACATCGAGCCCGGCGAGATCATCGTGGTGGATGGGCGCGGCGCCACCTCGCTCAGGCCGTTCCGGCTCGCCCCCCGGCTGCAGTGTGTCTTCGAGTACGTGTACTTCGCGCGCCCCGACTCCGTGCTCTGGGGCCACAACGTCCACGGGGTGCGCAAGGCCATGGGTCATCAGCTCGCCCGCGAGCACCCGGTGGAGGCGGATGTCGTAATCCCCGTCCCCGACTCCGGGGTAGGCGCGGCGCTCGGGTTCTCCGAGGAGTCGGGCCTGCCCTACGACTCGGGGCTCGTCAGGAACCACTACGTCGGACGGACCTTCATCGAGCCCCAGCAGGGGATCCGCCACTTCGGCGTCAAGGTCAAGCTCAATCCCAACCGCGAGGTGCTGGACCGCCGTCGCGTGGTGGTGGTGGACGACTCCATCGTCCGCGGCACCACGAGCCGGAAGATCGTCAAGATGGTGCGGGCCGCGGGGGCGCGGGAGGTCCACGTGCGCATCTCCTCGCCGCCGATCCAGTGGCCCTGCTACTATGGCATCGACACGCCGACCCGCAAGGAGCTGATCGGGTCGAGCCACCGGGTGCCCGAGATCCAGCGCTACCTGGGCGCCGACAGCCTCGGCTATCTCTCCCTGGAGGGCATGCTGAAGGCCACGGGCTCGGATCCGGAGCATTTCTGCCACGCCTGCTTCACGGGGCAGTACAAAGTGGGCTTCGACTCGGGTGAGCGCGCGCAGCTGCGTCTCTTCGACTCCTATTAGCTACTGGGTATGTCTGAGCGCGCGCGGCTCAGGATCGGGGTGCTGGCCTCCGGCCGCGGGTCGAACTTCCAGGCGATCGCGCGGGCGGTCGAGTCCGGCTTCATCCCGGCCACCCTGGCGGCGCTCGTGACGGACCGCGCCGACGCGGGGGCGCTGGCCATCGCGCGCGCCCACGGGATCGAGGCGCTCTGCATCGACCCGCACGATCATTGGGGACCCGAAGCGCACGAGGCGCAGGTGATCGCGGCGCTCGACGAGCGCGGTGTCGAGCTCGTCTGCCTCGCCGGCTACATGCGGCTCCTGAGCGGCGCCTTCGTCAAGCACTTCGAGGGGCGTCTGCTGAACATCCACCCCTCGCTCCTGCCGGCTTTCCCCGGCCTCCACGCCCAGCGCCAGGCGCTCCGGTACGGCGTCAAGGTCGCCGGCGCGACCGTGCATCTCGTCGATGAGGGTGTGGACACGGGACCCGTCGTCCTGCAGGCGGCGGTGCCGGTCGGCGAGGATGACACCGAGGAGGCGCTCGCCGAGCGCATCCTGGCCGAAGAGCACCGGATCTATCCCGAGGCGATCCGGTTGTTCGCGGAAGGGCGGATCGTCGTCGAGGGCCGCCGGGTCCGGATCAGGGAGACAGCATGAATCCGGTGCGCCGCGCGCTCATCAGCGTGCACGACAAGACGGGAGTGGTGGACTTCGCGCGGGGGCTCGCGGACCTCGGGGTCGAGATCCTCTCGACCGGAGGGACGGCCAAGCTGCTCCGCGAGTCGGGGGTGCCCGTGGTGGACGTGGCGCAGGTCACGGGCTTCCCCGAGATGCTCGACGGGCGCGTCAAGACGCTCCATCCCAAGGTCCACGGCGGCATCCTCGCGCGCCGGGACCGGCCCGAGCACATGGCCGCCCTCGAGGCCCACGGCATCGGCCGCATCGACCTGGTGGCGGTCACGCTGTACCCGTTCGAGGCCACGGTGGCGGCGCCCGGCGTCACGCTGGACGAGGCCGTCGAGAACAGCGACATCGGCGGCCCCAGCATGATCCGCGGCGCCGCGAAGAACCACGCGAGCGTCGCCGTCATCACGGATACCGGCCAGTACGCCCCCGTGCTCGAGGAGCTGCGCGCCAACCAGGGCGGGCTCTCGCCGGAGACGCGCTACCGGCTCGCCTTCGAGGCCTTCCGGCGCACCGCGCAGTACGACGCCGCCATCGCGGCCTATCTGCGAGAACCCGGCGCGACCGGACGCCGCGCGGAGGGCGCCGGAGCGGCCGAGGGCCGCTTCCCGCAGCGGCTTCACCTCGAGGGCTCTCTGGTCCAGGGCCTGCGCTACGGGGAAAACCCGCACCAGGGCGCGGCGTTCTACCGGCTCGCCGGCCATGGCTTCGGGCTCAGCGCGGCCGCCCGGCTTCACGGCCCCGAGCTGGGCTACAACAACCTGCTCGACTGGTCGGCCGCCCTCGGCCTCCTGCTCGAGTTCGACGACCCGGCGGCGGTGGTGATCAAGCACACCAATCCCTGCGGCGTGGCGCTCGGCCGCACGGTGGGCGAGGCGATGCGGAAGGCCAAGGCCTGCGACCCGGTCTCCATCTATGGCGGGATCGTGGGCGTCAACCGGCGGCTCGACATGGAAGTGGTCAAGGAGCTGGCCGGCATCCTGCTCGAGATCCTGTTCGCGCCGGCCTACGAGCCCGACGCCCTGGACGAGCTCAGGCGGACCAAGAAGAAGTGCCGCGTCTTCCAGCTCCCGTGCGCGCGCGCGGACTACCCGGCGCAGCTCCGCGAAGCGCGCAGCGTGATCGGGGGATTGCTGCTCCAGGACGCCGATCTCACGGACCTGGACCCGGCGGCGCTCCGGGTGGTCTCCAGGCGCGCGCCCACCGCGGCCGAGATGGCGGCGCTCCGATTCGCCTGGCGGGTCGCCAAGCACACCCGGTCCAATGCCATCGTCCTGGCGACCGCCGACCAGGTGGTCGGCGTGGGCGCCGGGCAGATGAACCGCGTCGACTCCGCCCGCCTCGCCGTGATGCGCGCCCGTGAGCTGGGGCTCGAGACGGGCGGCGCGGTGTGCGCCTCCGACGCCTTCTTCCCCTTCCGGGACGGGCTCGACGTGGTGGCCAAGGCCGGCGCGACGGCGGTGATACATCCCGGAGGCTCGGTCAGAGACGAAGAGGTCATCGCCGCGGCCGACGAGCACGGGATGGCCATGGTCGTGGCTGGGATCCGCCACTTCAAGCACTAGAGGGATCGCGGGGTCAGGCTCTTGCTTCTTAACGAATTGCCGGGCGCATCCGCGGCGGATGAGCGCTCCGAGTAGCCTTCCGAGAATGTTCAGAAGTCAAAGCCTGACCCCACCCGAGCGCATCTTCACCCTGCGAGAGCTGACCCGTCTCCTGCGGCTCACGCCGAGGCGGCTCGCCCAGCTCCGGCGGCTGGGACTGCTCCGGGAGGAGGGCACGGGGTACCGCTTCCGCGAGCTGGTGGCGGCGCGCGCGGCGGCCGCGCTCCTCGAGGGCGGGGCGACGGTGCGCCAGGTCCGGGCGGCGCTGCAGGGGGCGCGCCGGCTCGCTCCCGACGCCGCCGAGCCGCTCTCCGAGCTCCGCCTCCACGTCGAGCAGAACCGCGTGGTGGTGGAGCGGGACCGGCGGCGTTTCGACCCGCGGACCGGCCAGGCCCTGCTCGACTTCCAGATGGGCGATCTCGAGCAGGAGACGAGAGAGTCGCTGCTCGCCGGGCGGGTGCGCCCGCTCGTCCCTCCCGCCGACGCGGCGGAGGCCTGGTTCGCCCGCGCCTCCGAGTGGGACGACGATCCCGCGCGCTGGGAGTCGGCCGTCGACGCCTACGAGCGCGTGGTGACCATCGATCCCGGTTACGCCGCGGCGTGGAACAATCTCGGACTCCTCGAGCACCGGATGGGTCATTACGCGCGGGCGGGCGAGCGCTACAGGAAGGCGCTCGACGCCGACGAGAGCTGCTGCCAGGCGGCCTTCAACCTGGGCTCGCTCCACGAGGACCTGGGCGACTTCGCCTCGGCCATCACCTGGTATCGCCGCGCGCTGGAGCTCGAGCCCGACTATGCCGATGCCCACTTCAACCTGGCCGGGGTGCTGGCGAAGAACGGGCGGAGCGAGGCCGCGGCCCTTCACTGGCGGCGTTACCTCGAGCTGGACCTGGGCAGCCCCTGGGCCCAGATCGCCCGCTCCCACCTGGAAGGCATGGAGAATCCGGAGGCGGACGAATGAGAGTCCTGGTGGTCGGCGGTGGCGGCCGCGAGCACGCCCTCGTCTGGAAGCTCGCCCAGAGCCCGCGGGTCAGCCGCATCTTCGCCGCGCCGGGGAATGCGGGGATCGCCCGGCATGCCGACTGCATCGCCCTGAAGGACACCGACATCGAGGGGCTGGTGGCGGTCGCCGCGCGGGAGCGCGTGGACCTCACCGTCGTGGGGCCCGAGCTGCCGCTGGCCCTGGGGCTCGCCGACCGCTTTCTCGAGGCTCGGCTTCACGTCTTCGGCCCGAGCGCCGCGGCGGCCCGCCTCGAGAGCTCGAAGATCTTCGCCAAGGATTTCATGGCGCGCCACGGGATCCCGACGGCGCGCTTCCGGGCGTTCTCCGAGGCCGCCGCCGCGCGCGGCTACTGCCGGGAGCTCGGCGCGCCGCTCGTGGTCAAGGCCGATGGGCTCGCCGCCGGCAAGGGCGTGCAGGTCTGCCGGACCCTGGAGGAGGCCGACCGCGCCGTCGCGCTGTGCCTCGTGGAGGGAGGCTTCGGCGAGGCCGGGCGCACCGTCGTGATCGAGGAGTTCATGAAAGGCGAGGAGGTCTCCTTCTTCGTGCTGTCGGATGGGACGGCCGTGCTGCCGCTGGCCGCCGGGCAAGACTACAAGACCGTGCTCGACGACGACCGAGGGCCGAATACCGGCGGCATGGGCGCCTACTCGCCGGCTCCGGTCTTCGGCGGTGCGATGCAGACGCGCGTGATGGACGAGATCGTGGTGCCCGCCATCCGGGGCATGCGCGAGGAAGGCACTCCCTACCGGGGCGTGCTCTACGTGGGGCTCATGATCACGCACGAGGGGCCGCGAGTGGTCGAGTTCAACTGCCGCTTCGGCGACCCCGAGTGCCAGGTCCTGCTGCCTCGCCTGAAGACGGATCTCCTCCCGCTGCTCGCGGCCGTGGCCGAGGGCAAGAGCTTGCCGGCGTCTCTGGCCTGGCGCGCCGAACCGTCCGTCTGCGTGATCCTGACCTCGGCCGGTTATCCCGGCCGCTACGAGACGGGCCGGATCATCCACGGCGTGGAACGGGCCGAGCGACTGCCCGGCATCACGATCTTCCACGCCGGCACGGCCGCGCGCGACGGCGGCCTCGTCACCGCCGGCGGCCGGGTGCTCGGCGTGCAGGCGCTGGGGACGGACCTCGCGAAGGCGATCAAGCTGGCCTACCGCGCGGTGGGGCGCATCTCGTTCAAGGGCGCCCATTTCAGGACGGACATCGGTCGGAGGGCCATTGCGCGCCGGTGACGCGGGTGGTGGCGGTCGATAGCGAGGCGCCCTCCCGCGCGGCGCTGGACGTGGCGGCGGCGATCCTGAGCAGCGGAGGGCTGGTGGCGTTTCCCACCGAGAGCTTCTACGGGCTGGGCGCGGACGCGCTCGACCCGCGAGCCCTCGCGCGCGTGTTCGCCGTCAAGGGGCGGCCGGAATCCAAGCCGCTCCTGGTCCTGGTGGACTCGGTGGCGATGGTGGAGAGTCTTGTCTCCGAGGTGCCGGCCCGCGCCCGCGAACTCATGGCCCGGCACTGGCCGGGGGCGCTCACGCTCGTGCTGAAGGCGGCCGCCCATGTGCCGGAGCGGCTCACGGCGGGGACGGGGACGGTCGGCGTGAGGATGCCCGGTCATCCCGTGGCGCTGGCGTTGGTCCGCGCCGCGCGGCTCGCGGTGACCGCGCCCAGCGCCAATCCCAGCGGCGCCGAGCCGCCGACGACGGCGCTGGCCGTGCGCCGTCACTTCGAGGACGCGGTGGACCTGATCCTCGACGGCGGGCCGACCGCGGGCGGCGCGGGCTCCACCATCGCCGACTGCACGGTCTGGCCTCCTCGCGTCGTGCGCCGGGGCCCGGTGGCGATATGAGGGCTCTCGCGTGAGGGTCACCGGCGTCATCCAGGCCGGGGGCAAGAGCACGCGCATGGGCGGCCGGCCCAAGGCGCTGATGGAGCTGGGCGGCCGGCGTATCATCGACCGCGTCGCGGACGTGGTACGCGCCGTCACCGACGATCTCCTCCTCGTGACCAATACGCCCGAGCTGTACGCGTCCCTCGCGCTTCCCATGGTGCCGGACGTCTTCCCCGATCACGGGTCGCTCGGCGGCATCTACTCGGGGCTCCGGGCGGCGCCGGGCGACACCGCCTTCACGGTGGCCTGTGACATGCCCTTCCTGACGCCCGAGGTCGCGCGACTCGTCATCGACCGGGCCGCCCTCGCCGATGTCGTTCTCCCGACGCTGGGCGGCCGCCTCGAGACCCTCCACGCCTGCTACGCGAAGAGCTGCCTCGGACCCATGGAATCCAAGCTCCGCCAGGGCCAGCTCCGGATCGCCGGGTTCTTCGACGAGGTGCGCGTCCTCGCCATCCCCGAGGACGAGGTGGCCCGCTTCCGAGACCCCGAGCTCATCTTCATGAACGTCAACACCCCCGAGGAGCTGGCGCGCGCCCGGGAGCTGCTCGCGGCCCTCGAAGTGCGCTAGGAGCCAGACGGAGAAAGAGCTCATGCGAGGAAATCCACGTTCGAGCGCCGGCTTTGCCGGCGCAACGATTCCTGGGGGGAGGTTCGGAAGGGGGGCGGAGCCCCCCTCCGAGGCGACGCCCGAGGAGCTGGCGCGCGCCCGGGAGTTGCTCGCCGCCCTCGAAGTGCGCTAGAACGAGGTGAGCGAGTTGGACGCGCGGGTCGAAGGGATCGGCCTCAGCTCCATCCAGGAGATCAACGCGCTGCCGCGCGAGGTGGCCGAGGCCCTCTATGCCCGGCTGATCCCGGAGGAGGTCTTCGAGCGCTTCCAGATCGACCCCGGGACGCTGCGCGGCGCCGCCGGCGCCCCGCTCGTGCGGATCACGGCGCCTGCGGACAAGATGTGGGCGCGGGTGGAGGTGCGCGAGTCGACGGAGGATCGGGATCCGGCTCTCCTGGTGGACGTCGAGATGTCGCCGCTCTCGGTTCCCGAGCTGGCCTTCGTCCAGATCACCGACCCGCGGCGGCCCCGCTACGCCATCGATCGCGATCCCGACGGGCGCGACACCCTCTTCGGCACGACATCGCGCAATCTCCAGGAGGAGCTGCGCGCCATGCAGGACGGCCTGGCGCCGGGGCAGGTCCGGCCGGGACTGCGACTCCTCGCCCGCGTGCTCGAGACCATGGAAGGCTTCTGCCGGCTCATCGGGCAGGAGCTCTTCCTGATCGAGCCGCTCTTCTATCACTCGGCCATCCTCTACGAGCGGCGCGGCTGCGGCTATCTCCTCGGCCGCGACGTCATGGAAGAGATCCACGCGTCCTTCGGCGAGGGTGGGGCGCTTCGCGCGGCGCTCGACGGCTCGTCGCCGTTCCGCCGGCGGGGGGCGGCGTGGAGCATCCGGGGACGGAGCTGGGCGCTCCACGACGGCGTGGCCGGCGCCGCCTGGGGCGGCGTGAAGATGTACAAGGCCGCCGGCCGCCATGCCGGGATGGACACCTTCCCCGGCGGGCGCTACTGAGTAGACTGAGCGCGGTGAGGCGCAAGAAGCCCGTTCACGCCCGGGTCCGCAAGCCCATGCCGCGCAAGCCGCCCAAGGTCGAGATCCCGAGGACCGTCTACCGGCGGCGCCCCAAGCATGTCGGCCCGCCCGAGAGCGAGTCATGACCGGCGCCGCGCCTGGCCTCTGCGCCATCGTCCACTACCACGAGATCAGCCTGAAGCGCGGCAACCGCCCGGTCTTCCTCCGTCACCTCCAGCAGAACCTGCTGCGCGCCACGAGCGACCTGGGCCCGGTGCGCGTCGTCCAGCTTCCGGGCCGCATCATGCTCGACCTGGCCGGCCATCCCGATCCGGACAAGGTGCGCGAGCGCCTCGATCGCGTCTCGGGCATCGCCAACCTGGCGCTGGCCGAGCGCACGCCGTCCTCGCTCGAGGCGATGAAGCGAGCGGTCGAGCGCGTGATCGGCGGGCGGACCTTCGGCTCGTTCCGCATCAGCGCGCGCCGCGCCTTCAAGACCTTCCCGCTCTCCTCCGTCGAGCTCAACCGCGCGCTCGGCGCCCATGTGCTCGCGGTCCATGGCGGCGCGCGCGTGGACCTCGAGCGCCCCGAGCTGAACGTCCACGTGGAGGTGCTGCCCGGCGAGACCTTCGTCTACTGGGACCGGCGCTCCGGGCCCGGCGGGCTCCCGGTGGGCTCGAGCGGGACGGCGGCGGCGCTCCTCTCCGGCGGGATCGATTCGCCCGTGGCCGCGTGGCGCATGATGAAGCGCGGCTGCCGCGTGGTCTTCATCCACTTCCACAGCGTGCCCTATCTGCCCGACCTGTCCCGACCGAAGGCGCGCGACCTCGTCGGGCGGCTGACCCAGTGGCAGTACTTCTCCCGCCTCTTCCTCGTTCCCTTCGGGGAGATCCAGCGCGAGGTGGTGCTGTCGGCGCCGCCTCACGCGCGCGTGATCGTCTACCGCCGGCTCATGGTGCGCATCGCCGAGCGCCTGGCTCGCTCGGTGGGCGCCGCCGCGCTCGTGACCGGCGACAGCCTCGGCCAGGTCGCCTCGCAGACGCTTCACAACCTGGCGCGCATCGACGAGGCGGTGGGGCTGCCCATCCTGCGCCCGCTGATCGGCATGGACAAGCTCGAGATCACCGGGCAGGCCCGCGCCCTCGGGACCTTCGAGACCTCCATCGAGCCCGACGCCGACTGCTGCGCGCTCTTCGTTCCGCGGCACCCCGGCACGCGGATGGGCCGCGAGGAAGCGGCGTTCGCCGAGGCCAAGCTGGACATCCCCGCCCTCGTGAGCGCGGGAGTCGAGGGCGCGGCCGAGGAGATCTTCGAGTTTCCCGCCGGCGCGGGGAGCTTCCCGCCTCGCCCCCCGCGCACGGCCCCGATCGAGGCGTCGGAGTCCGAGTGAGCGCCACCTTGACCTTCCTGGGCGCCGCCGGCACCGTCACCGGCTCCCAGCACCTTCTCGACGACGGCGAGCGGCGGCTGCTCATGGACTGTGGTCTCTTCCAGGGGCTGAAGGAGCTGCGCGAGAGGAACTGGGCGCCGCCCCGGGTGGATCCGACCACGCTCCAGGCCGTGCTCCTGAGCCATGCGCACATCGATCACTCGGGCTATCTGCCGCGACTGGTACGCGGCGGGTACCGGGGCCCGGTGTTCTGTACCCGCGGCACCGCCGATCTCCTGCGGGTGATGCTGCCCGACGCGGCCCACCTGCAGGAGGAGGAGGCGGAGTTCAACAACCGCCACCACACCTCGAAGCACGACCCCGCGCTGCCGCTGTTCACGACCGACGACGCCGATCGCGCGCTGGCCCAGGTCGAGGCGGTGAGGTTCGACGAGACCTTCACGCCGGCGCCGGGCGTCGAGGCGCGCTTCATCAACTCCGGCCACATCCTGGGCGCCGGCTTCGTCCAGTGCCGGATCGGCGGGCGCCTCGTGGTCTTCTCGGGCGACCTCGGCCGTTACGGCGTGCCCATCATGCGCGATCCGGATCCGGTGCCGGCGGCCGACGTGCTGCTCGGCGTGGTCGTCGACCGGTTGCACCCGCCCGACGACCACGCCGACAAGCTGGCCGAGGCGGCGACGCGCGCGGCCGACACCAGCGGCTGGCTCCTGATCCCCGCCTTCGCGGTGGGGCGCTCGCAGGAGATCCTCTACGACCTGCGCGAGCTGGAGCAAGCGCGGCGCATCCCGTCACTGCCCGTCTACCTCGACAGCCCCATGGCCATCCAGGCGACGGCCATCTATGCCGCGCATCCCGAGGAGCACGACCGCGACCTCAAGCAGGTGGAGACCGACGGGAAACGTCCCTTCGCCCCGCGCCGGCTCTCCCTCTGCAAGAGCGTCGAGGACTCCAAGCGGCTCAACGACACGGCCGGGCCGGGGATCATCATCGCGGGCAGCGGCATGGCCACGGGCGGCCGCATCCTGCACCACCTTCGCCGGCTCCTCCCCGCCGAGGCCACCACCGTGCTCTTCGTCGGCTACCAGGCGGCGGGCACGCGCGGGCGGCTCCTGCGCGAGGGGGCCCGGACGGTCAAGATGTTCGGAGAGGTCGTGTCCGTGCGCGCGCGGATCATGGTGAGCGACGCGTACTCCGCCCACGCGGATCGGGGCGAGATCCTGCGCTGGCTCCGCGGCTTCACCCGCCCGCCCGCGATGACCTACATCGTGCACGGCGAGCCCGGGGCTGCGGCCGCCTTGCGGGAGGCCATCACGGGCGAGCTCCACTGGCGGGCGGCGGTGGCCGAGGACGGCCAGCGCGTGACGCTCTGAGACAGCTCTACTGGAGCGGCGAGAACGAGGTGGGGCGCCAGATCTTGTTGACGACCCGTTCGACGAGCGGGCCGTTGACCTCGCTCGCCTTCCTCGCCGCCTGCCAGTCGGGGTCGGCCATGAACGTCTTCCAGGCGCGCTCGCGATGGGCGAGGTCGTCGAAGGCGCAGATGTAGACCAGCTCGTTCGACTCGCCGATCACCGGTTCCCAGAAGCCGACGACCTCGATGCCGTGCTTCTTGAACAGGCGCATCGTGACGTCGGCGAAGCGGCGCTGAATGTCGGGCATGCGCCCGGGCATGATGTAGTACGCGCGGTATTCGTAGATCATCCGGTCCTCCTCGCGTGGGTCCGCCGAGGCCCGCCGGGCAGGGCGGGCGCGGTCGGAGATCGCACGCAGGATACGCGAAGCGCGCGCGCCCGGCAAGGCGAGCGCGCCCGGGACGAAGACCGGCGGTCGGGGCGGCCCGACCCTGACCCGCTTCCCCGATCCCTCACCTGCGTCCACCCGTCGCCGGGCTCGCGGACCCCACATGTAGGGGTGCCTTGACAGAGAGACCCGATAGAGCTTAACGTGGCCGGGTGGTCTCCACCATCGCCCTCGGAGCCGATCACGCCGGGTTCCAGGTAAAGGAAGCCCTCAAGGCCTGGCTCATCGAGCAGGGCTACGAGGTCGTGGACTACGGAACCCACTCGCCCGAGTCCGTGGACTATCCCGACTACGCGGCCCAGGTGGCCGAGGCCGTGGCGGATCAGAAGGTCGAGCGGGGGGTGCTCGTCTGCGGCACCGGGATCGGCATGGCGATCACGGCCAACAAGGTGGCCGGGGTGCGCGCCGCGCTGTGCTCGGATCTCTACACCGCGCGCGCGAGCCGCGAGCACAACGACGCCAACGTCCTTGCGCTGGGCGGTCGGCTCATGGGGCCCGAGATGGCGCTGGACATCCTCAGGATGTGGCTCGCGACGGACTTCGCGGGTGGCCGCCACCGCCGCCGGGTCGACAAGATCGCCGACCTCGAGCGCCGCCACGCGGCTCACTGGCAGGGCAAGGAATCACATGGGCAAGCTTGAGCGGGTCGATCCCGAGATCGCCGACGTGGTCCGGGCCGAGACCGAGCGGCAGGCTCGCAACCTGGAGCTGATCGCGTCCGAGAACTTCGTGTCCGAGGCCGTGCTGGAGACGGTCGGTTCCGTCCTCACCAACAAGTACGCCGAGGGTTACCCGGGCCGGCGCTACTACGGCGGGTGCGAGGTGGTGGACATCGCCGAGGAGCTGGCCATCGCGCGGGCCAAGGAGCTGTTCGCCGCCGAGCACGTGAATGTCCAGCCGCATTCCGGCTCCCAGGCCAACATGGCGGTGTACTTCGCCCTGCTGAAGCCGGGCGACACCGTGCTCGCGCCGAGCCTGGCCCACGGCGGACACCTGACCGCGGGCAGCCCCATGAACTTCTCGGGCCGGCTCTACACCATCGTGCCCTATGGTGTTCGCCGCGACACCGAGCTGATCGACCTGGACCAGACGCGCGATCTGGCGCGCCAGCATCGGCCCCGGCTGATCATCACCGGCGGCTCGGCGTTTCCGCGGGCCATCGACTTCAAACCGTTCCGCGAGATCGCCGACGAGGTCGGGGCCACCCTCATGGCCGACATCGCCCATCCGGCGGGCCTCGTCGCGGCGGGGCTGCATCCGACGCCGGTCCCGTACGCCGACTTCGTCACCACCACGACCCACAAGACGCTGCGCGGGCCGCGGGGCGGCATGGTGATGTGCAAGACCGCCTACGCGAAGGACCTGGACCGGACCGTCCTGCCCGGCGTCCAGGGCGGCCCGCTCATGCACGTGATCGCGGCCAAGGCGGTGGCCTTCCGCGAGGCGCAGACCCCCGAGTGGCGCGCCTACCAGGGCCAGATCGTGCGCAATGCCCGCGCGCTCGCCGACGCGCTGATGGGCAAGGGCCACCGGCTCGTCTCCGGCGGCACCGACACCCACCTGATGCTGGTGGATCTCACGGCGAAGGACGTCACCGGCAAGGACGCGCAGGAGGCGCTCGACCGGGCGTGGATCACGGTGAACAAGAACGGCATCCCCTTCGACACGAAGGGCCCGACGGTGACGAGCGGCATCCGTCTCGGCACTCCCGCCGTCACGACGCGCGGGATGAAGGAGCCGGAGATGGCGCGCATCGCGACGCTGATCGATCGGGTGCTGACCAATCTCGGGAACACCTCGGTGGAGGCGGCCGTGCGCGCGGACGTGCAGGAGCTGACGGCGGGCTTCCCCCTCTACCCGGAGCGCCTCCGGTGAAGTGCCCCTACTGCGGCCACAGCGAGGACCGGGTGGTGGACTCCCGCGTCGGCCGCGACGGGGAGTTCATCCGGCGCCGGCGGGCCTGTCTGCGCTGCAACCGGCGCTACACGACCTACGAGTACATCGAGGACGTGCTGCCGCGCGTGGTGAAGCGGGACGGGCGCCGGGAGCCGTTCGACCGCCAGAAGCTCCGCGGCTCCATCTTGAAGGCCTGCGAGAAGCGCTCCGTCGGGGTCCAGGCGGTCGATGACGTGGTCGCCGACATCGAGGCCAAGCTCCACGATCGCGCCGAGAAGGAGATCAGCAGCCTGGAGCTGGGCGACCTCGTGATGGAGCACCTGCAGAAGCTCGACCAGGTCGCCTATGTCCGGTTCGCCTCGGTGTACCGCCAGTTCAAGGACATCTCGCAGTTCATGGACGAGGTGAAGGGGCTCATCAAGGAAGGCGACAAGGCCAAGGGCGCCAAGACCGCCAAGCCCGTCGCCAGGCGCTGACAACACAGAACTTAGATCAGGAGTCCGGAGATGGTTCGGCCCTGCCGGAATGGGGCCGACAGGGCCGAGCGCCACGGACGGCGCCTTACTTCTTCTTTTTCTTCTTCGTCGCCTTCTTCTTCATCGTGTCACCTCCCTCCCGGTCCCCGCGCGTCCCGCGGTGGTTGGTTATTTTCGGACTCTAGGCGAGGGCCACGACGGTGTCAAGGAGAAAATACAGGATGGAGGGGCCAGGAGCTCCCCTCCCCCCCACATCTGGGGTCGCCTACGCTCTCTCTTGAGCCGAGGACGGCTTGCGATGCTCCCGCCGCTTCACGAATTCCTGATTGAGAGGGACGCCCTTCTTGCAGAGCGGGCAGCTGTCCGGGGGATAGGTCGGGAAATCCCGGCTGACCAGGCTGAAGATCTCCTTGCCGCCGATCTGGGCCTTCTTCGTCCGGCGCCACAGCGCGCCGATCCCCACAACCTGGCCTCCGAGGTCCTCCACGAGTTGGGTGAGGAGTCTGACGGTGGTGCCGGAGCTGACCAGGTCCTCGATGATGAGCACCTTGGCGCCCTGGCGGATCAGCCGGTGGAACTCGGCGGGCAGGGTGACCCGGCGCTTGCCGCCCATCACGCCCTTGGTGCCGTAGATGAGGATCGGGCGGGAGGGATGGGCCCGGGCCACGCAGTGGGAAAGGATGAGAGCGCCGGGGCCGGTGGACAAGATCACGTCGATGGGCCACGGGGCGAAGTGCTTGGCGATCACGGCGCCGAGCCCCTCCGTGAAGGAGGCCTCGGTGGTGACCAGGGTCTTCTCGATGTACTCGCTCGTGTGCTGGCCCGAGGGGAGCAGGATGTGGTCATTGGCGTGGTAGGCGCCCGTGCGCTTGAGAATCTCCAGGTGGATCTTTTCGCGCACCTCGGCATCCATCATCGCGTCTTCTTTGCCCGAAGGCGGGGTCATCGCGCCCTCCTGGTCATCGATGTGCTCGGCCGCTCGACCGGCGGCGTCGAATCAGGATGACGGGCACGCAAGGCCTTGTCAACCCGAAAGATTCCTCGGCACTGCTCCCTCTCCCCGAGTGGGGGAGAGGACAATGGATCGGGACCTGCGTCGCGTTTTCCTCGGATCAGGGTTAGACTGCCTGCGATGCGGATCCTGGCGCTCGAGACGGCCACGCTGGCCGGCAGCGCCGCCCTGCTCGAGGGCGGCCGGGTGATCGGCCAGAGCCTGCTCGATGTGGCGCTGACCCATTCCGAGCGGCTCCTGGCCATGGTAGACCGGCTGCTCCAGGACTCCGGGTGGGATGTCGCGGTCCTGGACGCGCTGGCGGTGTCCGTCGGCCCGGGCTCGTTCACCGGTCTCCGCGTGGGCATCGCGACGGTGAAAGGGCTAGCCATGTCCCTGGGGCTGCCCGTGGCGCCGGTGCCTACGCTCGATGCGCTCGCCTCCAATCTGCCCTTTGCCGACGCGCCGGTCTGTCCGCTCCTGGACGCGCGCAAGGGCGAGGTCTATCTCTCGCTCTATCGATGGAACGAGGACCGGATGGAGCGCCAGTGGGAGTACCTGGCGCTGCCGCCGTCCGCGGCGGCCGAGCGGTTGGAGCCCCCGGTGATCGTGCTCGGTGACGGGGTCGCGGCGTGTCTGCCGTTTCTCTCCCACCTGGGCGCGAGGCTTCGCGTGGCGCCCGCCTCTCACTCGGCGCCCTCGGCGGCGGTGGTGGGGCGGCTCGGGCAGCGCGTGCTCGAGTCCGGGCAGGCCGTCGCGGCCGACGCCCTCGAGCCCCTCTACCTCCGGCCCTCGGAGGCCGAGCTCAAGGCCCGCCGCGGATGAGCCACGGCATGCGGGAGGCGCCCACCCTGGCGCCGATGACCCTCGACGACCTCGACGAGGTCATGGCCATCGAGCGCGCCTCGTTCCAGACGCCGTGGTCGAGAGGCGCGTTCCGCTACGAGCTGACCCAGAACCGCGTGGCCCGCTCGATGGTCGTTCGGGTGGAGAGGCAGCTCGCGGGCTATCTCTGCCTCTGGGAGATCGGCCACGAGATCCACATCACCAACCTGGCCGTGCACCCGAGCTTCAGGCGCCGCGGCATCGCGCGGGCCCTGCTCGGGAGCATCATGCTGGGCGCGCGGCGGGACGGCGTGGAGCTGGTCTTCCTCGAGGTGCGGCCGACCAATGTCGAGGCGCTGGCCCTCTACGAGAGCTTCGGCTTCCGCGTGATCGGCCGGCGCAAGGGCTACTACTTCGACACCGGCGAGGACGCTCTGGTCATGGAGGCCAGGCTCGGCGCCGAGACCGCGGGCCCGACCGGCGGGAACCAGAGGCCGGGCTCGGCGGTTGCAAGTGACGCCCCGCCTGATCGCGGCGGGCGGCAGTGACTCCTAACCCTTGCATCTCGTCACCATGCTGACGAACCCCGCCGACTGCTGACGCCATGGACCTTGTCACCCGGATGCTGGACGGCGATCGGCTCGCCCTCGCCCGTCTCATCACGCGCGTGGAGAACCGGACACCCGAGATCCCCGAGATCATGCGGGCGGTGTTTGCGCGGACCGGGCGGGCGCATGTGCTCGGGATGACGGGTCCACCGGGCGCCGGCAAGTCGACACTCGTCGACCGGCTGACGACCTTGCTGCGCAGGGAGGGGCTGTCCGTCGGGATCATCGCCGTGGACCCGTCGAGCCCGTTCACCGGCGGCGCCGTCCTCGGCGACCGCATCCGGATGCAGACCCATACGCTCGACCCCGAGGTCTTCATTCGCAGCATGGCGACACGCGGCAGCCTCGGCGGCCTCGCCCGCGCGACGGGCGACGTGATCAAGCTGCTCGACGCCTTCGGGTTCGGGTGGATCATCATCGAGACGGTGGGCGTCGGGCAGACCGAGCTCGACATCATCAAGCAGGCCGACACCACCGTGGTGGCCCTCGTCCCGGAGTCGGGCGACTCGATCCAGGCCATGAAGGCGGGGCTCATGGAGGTCGCCGACGTCTTCGTCGTCAACAAGGCGGATCGCGACGGCGCCGACGCCCTCATGGCCGAGCTCCGGTTCAGCGTCCATCTGCACGCGACGGGCGGCGCGTCGAGCAAGGACGTGGACTGGGAGGCGCCGGTGCTGGCCACCCAGGGCGCCAACGACGTCGGCGTCGGCGAGTTGCTGGAGGCGATCAAGCGTCACCGGGCGGCGCTGGAGCAGGGGACCGCGCTCGAGACGCGCCGCCGGGCCCGGCGGCGCGCCGGGCTCGAGGCCGTGCTCGTGGA
>Ga0137375_10004422_pt1 | contig 16759 bp, 11 predicted proteins | sample SagtaG_24_FD_104936 | JGI IMG/M metagenome (GOLD analysis project Ga0137375, IMG submission 104936) | Vadose zone soil microbial communities from Sagehorn Ranch, Mendocino, California, USA - Sage1_R_113_16 metaG | ecosystem: Environmental > Terrestrial > Soil > Vadose zone | place: USA...
GAACGTCCTGCGCCTCGCAGAGATCGACCTGGAGAAGTACGAGGAGGGTGATTATGTGCAAGCCCTCAAAGACGTCGAGGGCCGCATCGAGATTGCCCGGTCGGACCTCGATAGCTGGAAGGACCGAGCCGCCTGGTCGGCCCGCATGGTCAAGAAGGGCCTGATGAGCAAGGTCCAGGCCGATGCCGACAAGGATCGCATGGAAGGCTCGCGCATTGCTCTCCAGAAGGTGCTCGAAGAGAAGCGGGTGCTGTCCGACTTCACGCGCAAGCGCACCGTGCGCGACCTGATTGCCAAGGTCGTCGAGGCCGAGCGCGCCCTGGATCGGATCAATATCCAGACCAAGGCCAAGTTGGCGCAGGCCGAGGCCGACCTCGACTCCAAGACCTCGATCTACAAGCAGGAATTCGCCCGCCAAAAGGAGATCGAGGCCGAGATCGTCAAGTGTACCGTGCTGGCGCCGCAGGATGGCCTGGTCGTCTATTTCGTCCCCGAGCAGGCGCGTAGCGGCGGCGGTTCTCAGCAGTCGATTGTGGCCCAGGGCGAGCCGGTCCGCGAAGGCCAGAAGATGCTGCAGATTCCCGACCTTTCCAGGATGCAGGTCAGCGTCCGCGTCCACGAAGCGATGGTGTCCCACCTCCACAATGAAGACCCAAGGGATACGAGCACCTGGCAATATGCCCAGATCCGGGTTGAGGCCTTTCCCACGACCGTCCTGACCGGCCACGTCAAGATGGTGGACAACATGGCCTCGCAACAGGACTGGTTCTCCACCGACGTGAAGCTCTACAAGACCCTGGTGACGATCGATCGGCCGATCGAGGGCCTCAAGCCCGGCATGAGCGCCGAGGTGACCATCTTCGCCAAGGAGAGCGAGACCGAGGTGGTGGTTGTGCCGGTTCAGGCGGTCGTTGGCACCATCACGAGTGGGGAAAAGCGCAAGGTCTTCGTCGTTGGGACGGATGGTCAGCCCGTGTTGCGCGACATCGTGGTCGGCATGAGCAATCAGCGCGAAGTGGAGGTCAAATCCGGCCTGTCCGAGAACGAGAAAGTGGTCCTCAATCCGCGGCCGCTCCTCGGCGAAGGCAGCGAGATGCGGCCCGCCAAGGTTGGCGGCAAGAACAACGAGGACTTCGATGCTCCGGGCGGCGAGGGTGGCAAGAAAAGCAAGAAGGGCGGCGGCAAGAAAGGCCCCGACGGTCCCGGCTGGAAGGGTGGTCCGCCGATGCCCAACGGCAAGGGCCCGGCGGCAGGCGGCAAAGGCCCCGGCGGGGTGGGACAGGGTCAGACGCGGTTAGAACCGGCCCTTACGGGGAAATCCGAAATCCGAATCTCGAAACCCGAAACAAATCCGAAATTCAAACAAGAAAACGCAGACAGTTGAGTTTCGGATTTTCTTCTTCGGTGTTCGGATTTGTTTCGGATTTCGGATTTTGAGTTTTCGGATTTTCCTTATGGCTGCCATTGTTCGCGTGATTGACCTGGTCAAGAATTATCAGATGGAAGAGGTCATCGTCCCCGCCCTGCGAGGCGTGACCCTCGACTTTGACGCGGGCGATTTCGTTGCCCTGATGGGGCCTTCCGGTTCGGGCAAATCCACCCTGCTCAACCTCCTCGGCTGCCTCGATCGCCCGACCCACGGCCGCTACTTCCTTGGCGAGGAAGACGTCTCCGAGATGGACGACGATCAGCTCTCGGAGATTCGTAGTCGCTATATCGGCTTTATCTTTCAGTCGTACAACCTCCTGCCGCAGTACACGGTGGTGGAGAACATCGAGATTCCGTTGCTGTATCAGGGCTGTCGCCTCAACGACGAAACACGTCAGCGCTGCATCTCGCTGGCGGGGCTGGTCGGCCTGGGCGACCGCCTCGACCATCGGCCGACACAGCTCTCCGGCGGCCAGCAGCAGCGCGTCGCCATCGCCCGCAGTCTGGTGAACGATCCGCACATCATCCTGGCGGACGAGCCGACGGGCAACCTCGACTCGCAAACCAGCGACGAGATCATGCGGCTCTTGCGACGGCTCAACGACGCCGGCAAGACGATCATCATGGTCACCCACGAGACCGACATCGCCGCCTGGGCTCGCCGCGCGGTGCGGATGCGCGACGGCCACATCGAGTCCGACGTTCGCCACGACACGGCCCCGAACGTGAGCCCGGTCCAGCCCGTGGTCGCTCGCGCGGACGCGGTAATGGTTCGCGGGTAACGAACTGTACTGTTTTGGCGAGCGGGGGGCGTAAGCCCCCTGATGCTTCGCGTCGTCTCAGAATCAGGGGGCTTACGCCCCCCGCTCGCCAACCTGGTAATGCACGCCATGCTGAATTCGCTGACCGCAACCGTTTCCGTGTTCTGGATGAAGTGGCGCAGCAGCCTCATCCTGGCCCTGCGCAGTCTCTGGTTGCACAAACTCCGCGCCGGCCTGTCCATGCTCGGCATCATCATCGGCACGTCGGCGGTCATCATCCTGATGGCGTTCGGCAAGGGCAGCATGGAGGACGCCCTGGAGGACATCCGCCGTCAGGGGACCACCAACGTCATCGTGCGCAGTGTCAAGCCAGTGGACGAGACGAGCAGCTCGCAGCGCCGGGCGTGGGTCGCGAATTACGGTCTGACCTGGGATGACTATGACCGCTGCAGTCCCCAGATGGTCGGTACGGTCGTGCGGCAGGTGCCGATGCGCATCTTCCCCCAGGAGGTGCGCCGCTTCGAGCGTGTCCTCAACGCCCGCGTCGTGGCCACCACCGAGTCGTACGCGCAGATCAATCGTTTCGAACTGGCCGCGGGCCGCTTCCTTGTCGATGGCGAGGACCAGACCGATGAGGGCGACGCCCAGCGGCTGCGAAACGTGGTGGTGCTCGGTTCCGCCGTCGCCGAGGTGCTTTTCCCCTTCGAGGAAGTCGTCGGTCAGACCGTCGTGATCAACAAGCATCAGTATCTCGTAGTGGGAGTCCTCAAGGAACGTGGCTCGCGGGGGACGACCGCGGGCCAGACTGCGGAGGACTTCAACAAGGATGTCTACATGCCGATCCGCACCTGTCAGGTGCGTTTCGGCGAGCGCGTCATGTTCCGCCAGGGCGGCAGCCGCATGGCGGAACAGGTGCAACTCCATCAGATTACCTTGACGATCTCCGATATCGACAAAGTCCGCAGTACCGGCGACGTGGTGCGCAACATGCTGGAGAGCACCCACGTCAAGAAGGACTGGGAGGTGGCGGTGCCGCTGGACCGGCTGGAGGAAGCCGAGCGGGCGCGCAGCCGCATGATGTGGCTGCTATTCTGGATTGCGTTGATTTCACTGCTGGTCGGCGGCATCGGCATCATGAACATCATGCTGGCGACGGTGACCGAGCGCACGCGCGAAATCGGCATCCGGCGGGCGCTCGGGGCGAAGCGCCGCGACATCACCATGCAGTTCATCATCGAGGCGATGGTGCAGACCACGATTGGCGGCCTGGTCGGCATGGCGTTCGGGTTGACGGTCGTCTTCGGCGTTCCTCTCGTCGCGCGCATCTTCACGAACTCGCCGCCGCCGGTGACGCTCGACATGCTGTCGATCTACCTGTCGCTATCGGTCGCCGTAGGTGTTGGCGTGCTGTTCGGCTGGTATCCGGCCTACCGCGCCTCGCGCCTCGATCCGATCGAGGCGTTGCGCCACAATTGATGCTTGCCGCTTCGCGCGAGCGGACACAACGCGCACGTCGGAGGGCGAGCGGCGCGGCGTGAGCCCGCCGGTGGTAGCGCGTTACCGGCGGGCTCACGCCGCGCCGCTCGCCTTCTCATTCGGGCGCAATGGCGCGGCCGTAGTAGGTGGTCGGATCGGCGTAGGGGGCGGTCGGCATCGGCGGCAGCGTACGGCACCGCTCGCGGCTAAACTGAAACGTCGGCGGGACCGGCGGACAAGGCCCCGGAGGATATTGGTCCAGGTTCGACGGGTGAAGGAAGGCACGCGCCCGATAGATTTGCGGCGCCCAGTAGTGCAACGGCGAGTAGTTGCCGCGTGGGCAGCCCGGCGCCTGATGCCAGAACCATCCCCAATCACCCAGGTACGGGCCAGCACTGGCCGGTTCCTGCGCCAAGAAACCAAGCACTACCACCAACACCCCCCAACATCCGCGCTTGCCGGCCATCGCGAATCCCTCCGCGCTCCAGACGGTCGAAGTCTCACCATCCTCATCGGTTGCCGTGGAACGCCAGCATTCGCGCCGCTACGGGTATCCCCATCTCTCAAAGCCGGGGTGGTCGATACAGACCATCTCGTCGGCAAAACCCACAGGAACCTGGTCTACGGAGTTGTGGGGCTGAAGATCACGAAGGAGGGTGAGCGGCCCTTCATGACCCGGCGCACGATCTCCGGCCCGATCTCTTCGAGCGGCAACACCTGGTCGGCCAGACCGGCTCGCGCGACGAAACCGGGCATGCCCCAAACCACACTCGTCGGCTCATCCTGGGCCAGAACTTGCCCACCGGCGGCGCGGATCGCCTCGCAGCCGCGCAGGCCATCCTGACCCATGCCGGTAAGGATAACGGCCAGCGCTGCCGGCCCGTAGGCCGCGGCGACCGACCGGAACAGCTGGTCCACCGAGGGCCGGCAGGAGTGCTCCGGCGGCCCCTGGTGAACATGCAGGCGGACCGACGCTTCATCGCGCGCCACCTGCAGATGGTAATCGCCAGGCGCCACCCAGCCCTCCCCCGGTGCGAGGCAAGCGCCCGCCGTTGCCTCGCGGAACGGGATGTGTGACTTGACCGACAACCGCTCGGCGAGTTGGCGTGTGAACACGGGAGGCATGTGTTGCACGATGAGAGTCGGCACCGGCCAGCCGGACGGGAAGCCCGGCACCACGGTTCCGAGGGCGTTGGGCCCGCCAGTAGACGCGCCGATCGCCACCACTTCAATCCGCGGACGCGCGCTGAGCCCGTTGTCGGAGAGCGGCCGACTGCGCGCTGGAGCCGGCCGGGGCTTATCGCCAACGTGTCGAGCGGCCTGCTGCTTGATCTTGGGGATCAACTGCTCCCGGATCGCCTGCACGGTTGCGGCCGAGCCTTCGCTGGCCTCCGGCAAGGTGACGTAGTCGCAGGCGCCACCAGCCAGGGCATCGAGGGTCGCCACCGCGGCACGCCGGGTGTAGCGGCTCAGCATGACCACCGGGAGATGAGGGTGTGCTTTCCGCAAAGCCGCCAGCGTTTCCAGACCGTCCATATCCGGCATTTCGAGATCGAGCGTGACCAGGTCCGGGTCAAGCTGCGCCACCTTGGCGAGCGCGATGCGGCCGTTCGCGGCCATCCCGGCGACCTCCAACTCGGGGTCGGCGGACAGCAATTCCGCGACGATCCGCCGCGCCACGACGGCGTCATCGACGATCAGAACACGGATCTTCCTCATGGTTCAGTTCGGGGCCACGCCCATTTTGTGGAGTTTCGCGCAGATAATTTCCCGACTGAACGGCTTGACCACGCAATCATTGGCCCCCGCCGCCAGGGCGCGCTCGGTCAGGGCTGCATCCTCCTCGCCCGTCACCATCAACACCGGCAGGCTGCGATAGCGGCTATCGGCTCGGAGGGCCAGGAGCAGTTCCAGGCCATTCATGCCCGGCATGTTACAGTCGATCAGGGCGACATCCACCTTGCTCGTGAGCTGCAGTTGTTCGAGTCCTTCGTGGCCGTTCGCGGCTTCGATCACGGTAAAGCCGCTTTTCTGCAAGATCTGCCTGAGCAGCAGACGCATGACCCTGGCGTCGTCGATCACCAATGCGTGCATATGTCCTCCCTTCAGTGTTGCCATCGCAACTTAGAGCTCGCGGACAAAACTCGCAACGGGCGCTGGAATACTAACCCGAAGCGTAAGCGAGGAAACGACTGCCCTCGCTTACGCTTCGGGTTGGTGTCAGTTGTGTCCGCCGGCTCTTAGAGCATTCTCGAGTTTAGGGTAGCGGAAGTCGCCAGACTTCCGGCAGCAGGCTCCTGCGGAAGTCGCCAGACTTCCGCTACAACCTAACGCAACCCGCTCAGCGGGTGCGTGCGGCGTGCCCGTTTGTGGTTATCCGGTCGTGGTGGCGGAGGGAATCGTGACCGTTCCGGTCAACGACCGGAGTGCGGCATGGGAATCCTTCGTCACACGGCGCCCGCGGCGCTCACCAGCGCCCTGATGTCGAGCAGGTCCGTGACCCGTTGCTGAATCACCGCCGAACCAAGTATCCCTGGACAGCCCACCCCCGGCTGCACATCGATCTCCGCCTCGACAATGTCGAGGATGCGTTCGACGACCAACCCCACGGGGTTTCCTTGCCCGGAACAGACGACGACCCGCATGGGATCGCTGACCTCGGTCTGTCCACCGGCGCCGGGCAGCAAATGGGCCAGGCGCACCAGGGGCAGGATCCGGCCGTGGTACTGAATCGCCTGGTAGTTGGTGGTCCACTCCAGGGCCGAACGCGGGATCTCTTCGAGCCGTGCGACCTGCGCGAGCGGGATGGCGGTGCGCCGCGCCCCACTGGACTCCAGCAACACCAGCGCTTGCCGTGCCGCCGTCCGAGGGTCGCCCGCCTGAGCCGCCGTGTCGAGCGAACGCCGGTCGCGTGCCCCTGCGACCACCCCCGCGGCCTGGGCCAGTCCCATCACGTCGAGAATGAGCGAGACCTTGCCGTCGCCAAGGATGGTCGCACCGGCGAACACCGGAATCCCCTTGAGCACCTTGGCCAACGGTTTGACGACGATCTCCTCCGTGTCGTGGACGCGGTCAACCACCAGGCCGAACTGCCGGTCGCCCGCCTGGAGGACGACAATACTCAGGGGAGCGTCCCTGTTCGGCGCGGGACACTCCAGACCCAACTCCCGGCTGAGGTAGACCAGCGGGAGCAGGTGACCGCGGAGCCGGTAGACTTCTGTGGTGCCGATCCGCTCGATACTCTGGCGACGCTGTTCGCCGTCCAGGCGGACTAGTTCAACCAGGCCCACCTGCGGGATGGCATAACAGCATTGCGGACCAGGTGGGTCAGGGGATCCTTGATCGCCTCCAGGATGGACCGATCCAGTTCGGTGTCCTGGCCATCCAGTTCGATCCGCACGCGCTTGCCACAGGCGATGCCCAGATCGCGGACCACGCGGGGGAGCTTTCCCCAAAGGTTGCCGATCGGCTGCATCCGCGTCTTCATCACGCCTTCCTGCAGTTCGGTGGTGATGAGGTTGAGCCGCTGGGAGGTGCTCAGGAACGCTGAGTCGCGGTGGGTGGCCGTGAACTGCAGCATCTGATTGCGGGCCAGCACCAACTCGCCGACGAGGTTCATGAGTCGATCCAGCAAGCCAACGTCAACGCGGATGGCGCTTTCGGCCACCGTCGGCGTCAACGCATCGGACGCCTCGGTAATGGTGGGGCCAGCCAGGGGAGGGCTTGGTTGGTCACCACAGGCTTGCAGTCGAGTCAAGCGGGCGGTTAACTCCGTATAGTCGCCATCGCCTTCCTGGCCGGTGGTCTCAAGATTGCGCAGTATGGTGCGGACCACGTCCACCAGGGCGAGCAGGGCGCTGGCGATGTCTGGAGTCAGGACCAGCTGGCCGTCGCGCAGGCGGCAGAGCAGGTTTTCACCGGCGTGGGTCAACTTACCCAACCGGGTGAGATCAAAGAAGCCGCACGTCCCCTTGATCGTGTGGATGGTGCGAAAGATGCTTGCCAATCGTTCCCGGTCGCGCGGGGCCTTCTCCAGGGCCACCAGGTCGCGATCGAGCTGGTCGAGATTCTCATGGCTCTCGATGAGGAACTCTTTGAGGACTTCGTCGAGTTCATTCATGCCTTGTCCTCACTGGGGCCGCACTTGCCGGAGAACCTCGGCGGTTGCGACCCCAAACGAGTCTAACTCGCGATTCGGCTGTGGGTGGGGGTATTCAGCTGTTTCGATGATTCAGGTCCGGCTTGAAAACTGTGCGCGGGCCGGATGGACCGGCAGGTGCGGCGTGTGCCGCGCCCCCTCAACCGAGGAAAAGACGCTGCACCGGGTCGCACGGGCGGGGGTTATTCTGCGCCGGGAATTGTGGCCCAAGTCGAAAGACGGCTCTCTGCGGTCCTGTGCCGAGGTCGCCTGACTTTTTTCGCCAGGACCACAATCAGGACGGGAACAGTGTGTGAACGCCTTGAGGCCGAAAGGCAGTGTGCGAACAGCTGAGTAGCATTCTTACCTGCGCCTGGATGACCTGGCCGTTGTGTCTGCCTGATCGGTTGGTAGAACCAGAGCGGGGCCGTCCTGGGATGAACATGGGGATCGCTTCAACCCCCCTGTTAGCACCGAGGCGGACCCTCAAAGGGGCATCAGTCGAACTAACTCCAAGGAGGCAGGCTTTCACAAGCCTGCAAAGAAAGGAGGGAGCGATGATACGCACGGGCGACGGCATAGGCCGTGACAACTCGTTCCCTCCCGTAGCTCAGCGGTGAGAGCGCCCGCCTTATCAGCGGGTGGTCGTGGGTTCGAGTCCCGCCGGGAGGATTGTGCGGGGCCGGCTTTCGCGGCCTCGGGCAGATCGTGCAAGCCCACGGGTCGCGACCCGTGGGCTTTCTCGTCTCCTCTCTTCCGATCGTCTGGCTCACGGCTGGCTGATAACGTGTGTGCATCAGCCGCCAACGCTCGCCGTTCACATCGTTCGATCCCATCCCGAGCGCAACAGACCAAAAAGCGTACTATAGTTGATCGGAAGGCTCATGACAGGGCCGTCGGGAAGATTCGCAACGGGGCAACTTCTCCAGGGACATCACGCTCACAGTTGTCTCAGCTCCCGATTCCTCGAGAGAGCGAAAGGGCGCATTTGTCGATGTTCGCAGCCCCCACTGTGGAGAGTTCGCGCATGAAAGCTCTGAGCAAGGCAATCATCGTCGGGTGTACCGCGGGTGAATGCTCAGGGGTGCGGGACATGCTGAGCGACTGCGCGGTCGAAGTCGATGTCGAGTTCGCCGACCTGCGCAGCGCCATCGATGGGATCCGCCTCTCGCAGAACGAAAAGCGCACCTGTATTGTCCACGTTCAGTCGGCGGAAGAGGTCCAGCAACTCAAGTGGCTGAGCGAAAACTTCGTCGGCCGTCCGATCCTGGCGATCGTGTCGGGCCAGTGCCCTTCGGAGATGATCTTCGCGGTCAGCAAGGCCGGTGCCAGCCAGATCTTGCCGCGACCGTTCGGTCTGGAGGATCTCCGCGAGAGCCTGGAGAACCTCAAGAAACGCCACGCCATTCCCGAGGCCGTCTGTGCCCGGCGCGTGATCGCCATCTCCGGAGTTGCCGGCGGTTGCGGCGCCACCACGCTGGCCATCAACCTCGCCTACGAGATCGGCCACCTGCTCAACCTGTCGTGCATTCTCATGGAATTGGCGACGAACATGGGCATGGCGACGACCTTCCTGGACGTTACCCCGCGGCAGACGATCAATGACTTGTTGTGCGACATGCGGTCCGTGGATGTGGAACTGGTGGCGCGGCGGCTGACGAAAATTACCGACAACCTGCGACTGCTGCCGGCGGCCTACCAGGACCATGACCGCCTTTCGTTTTCCGCGCACGATCTGATCACCCTGATCCACTACACCAAGCAGCTCGCCGACGTGGTGGTCCTCGATGCCCCCGGAAGCAACTACAGCGCCAACGTCGAAACCTACGCCTTCGCCGATCAGCTCGTCCTCGTGGCGGAGCAATCCGTGCCTTCGCTCCGCGCGCTCAGTTTCATGCGTGAGAAACTGGAGAAGGACGGCATCGCCAAGCCGCAGTTGCTCGTGATCAATCGTTACAATCCCAGTCGCAAGGAATTCCTGGTCACCCATCTGCAACGACTGCTGCAAACGCCGCAGCTGGCGACCGTCGCCAATGATTACGTCGCCGTCAGCGGCGCCCTGAACGAGGGACGCCCGCTGCGAGTTCACGCCCCGCACTCCAACGTCCTGGCCGACATCGACCAATTGGTGCGTCTCCTGCTCGCCCCGAGCGAGCCCGAAGAACCGCCCAAGCCAAAGCGGCCCTCGCTCCTGGGCCGGATGGTTCGCGCTCTCGTTGGCCTCTGACTTGAACCACAGAGACACAGAGAAGACAAGACAGAGAGAAGAAAAGACTGTTGTGGCACGGTCTCCTGACCGTGCCACTCTTGCTGACCGCAGGTCTCCCTGAATACCAGGAGCCCGGAGGAGACCTTCGGTCAGAAGCAGTGGCACGGTCAGGAGACCGTGCCACAACGGGGTCTCTGTGGTTCAGGTTCTCTACCGGGCGGTCAGCGATTCGCCCCAATGGATGATGTCGATGCGCGTGTGGGCCGCGTGGTTCTCGCGCGCACAGACGCGGAGGTAGGCATCGCGATCCACCAGTCCGAGTCGCTCCAGATCCCAGAGCTTCAGCCCGAGCGCTTCACGGTAGAACACGATCTCCTCGCAATGACCCGCCGGCACAGCGGTCGTCCCGGATAGGGTCTGGCGAGCGACTCCCAGCACGCGCGCGCCCACCGCCGAGTCGGGGGCCAGCATCACGGAGATTTCCGGCGGGGCCTCCGGCGATGCTTCCGAGGGGGTCGGCGCGGCGGCGGCAAACCCCTGGCGCAACTTCTCGACCAGGGCCGCCTCGTCGGGGGCCTGACCCAAAAACAACTCGGCGACGTCCTGCGCCGGCAGCCGCTCGCGCAGGAACTTTTCCGCCTGCTGCAACAGCAGTTCGCCCAGCACCTTCACGCCGCGGTCGCTCCCCGCGAGGTTCCAGACGGCGGCCTGGCCCTCGGAGTATTCCCGCACGGCCGCCTGGACGGCTTCGTCCAGGACAAGCAGACCCTTCGGCGCCAGTGAGCGGAGAATTTGAGCGGCCGCTTCCTCAGGCGTGGCGCAGACAGCGGGATGGGTCGGTGTCGAGGTGCGGGCCTGCGCCGGAGCGCCGGTCGCGTCCCTGGCTTCATCCGCAAGGGACTGGTGCAGCACCTCGAGGGGATGCCGGTAGAAGGCCAGTTCGCGCACCTGGTCGGAGAGAAAGCCGCGCAGGCCGAGGTAAACGCCGCGCACGCCGGCGGCGAGTTGCTGCTGATAGCGGGCGCGGGGATACTCGCGGATCTGCTGCGAAAGCTCCTCCTTGAGACGGCGGGCCTCCGCGTTGGAGATGGCGGCCTGGGCGAGACGCTCCGCGGTGTCCGTTCCCACCTCCAGCCGCTCGCGGAGTTGCTTCACCTTCGCAACCCCCTGAGCAAGGACGTCATCTTGTAGTTGCAGCCAGCGGTCCACCTGGGCGGCCGCTTGCTTGAGGGCCTCGACCGCCAGGCCCAGACGCGGCCCTGACCGCTCCAGGTAACGCACCGCCAGGGCGCCGAGCGCCTGCCGTACGTACTCGTCAGCCTCCGCCGCGGCTTGGCGGATGGCCGCAGTCGCGGGCGGCTGCTGCAGCCCGTCCTCCCCTTCTGGATGGCCGAAGAACTCATCCGCCTGCTTGAGGATCCGCGGGACGTGGCGATGGTCGAAGCGGCTCGCCGGGCCGCTAATCGGGTCGAACCAGCGGCCGATGATCTGCTCCGGGCGAGTGCCGAGCGTGCGTGTACAACTTTTCTGCATCAGCTCAATCAGGTTGGCGGCGTCCAGGTTCTGGTCGTGTAACTGAGCCGTGATGTCCTGGCGAATCTGGGCCGCGGCCTGCGGCGGGCAACCCTGCGTCCATTGTTCCAGGAGAGTCTGGCCGAGCCGCCGCGCTGCTTGTTGCACCAAGGGGCGCGAGGGAGAAAGCAGGAGATTCAGCCCGAACGTCTGGAACGGGGTCGGGACGTTGCCGTGGAGGCACCCCTGGGCCGTCTTGCGGTTCGCGTCTGCTTCGCGGCCCAGTGGAGTAAAAAGATCGAGATAGAGGCAATCGGCAGCGATGGCGGCTGGATTGACGCCCGCGGGCTCCTTCGGGCAGGTCAACAGCAGACTGCGAGTGAACGGCGCGCCGCCGTCGGTGAGCGGGGCGGAGCGCGAGTCGTACTGCGCCCGGAAAGTCACACCGGGATCCGCGAAATGGCTCAACTCCGTCAGGGCGCCATAGCTGTTGGCACGCGCCAGCGTCAGTTCCGACTGCTCGCCGCGGGGGGGAAGAAGGAACAGGCCAACGATTTCGGCGGTGCCGTGGCCGAACTCGCGCAGCAGGCCGCGGACCACGTACGCCAGATCGACGACCATGCCGCTGCCTGTTCCGCCTGCCAGACTCGCGAACACGTAAACGCGCGGCTTGTTGGAGCGGAGCGCGAGCCCGGAGCGCCGCGCGGCCGTGGCGAGGGCGTCCTGCGCGGTGATCTGCTCCAGACGCCGTCGCAGGACGGAGACAATGGCGCCATAGTTATCGATGAACGCGAGTCGCCCCAGCGCGCGAAAACCACTCGTGCCCTGGCTCCGCGAGATGCGATGCACCATCCGCGCCGGCAGCCAGTCGTCCAGGGAGGGAAGGGGGTCGCGCGGGCGAAGGTAGTGCGCGGCACGGGCGAGGCGAGCCGGCATGCTCTCTTCGCGCTCCAGCGCCAGGGCGGCGCTACCCTGCTGGGCCAGTTCGACGGCTTTCGGGTCGGTGTCGATCCCGAGCAAGCGCAGGTGCGGCAACTGTCCCGGGTCGGTGAGGCGGGTGCGCAGCGCCCGGCGGAACTGGCGCAGAGCGTCGAGGCCGAATCCGCCGAGCCCGACCACCAGCGCCGGAACCAGGACGCCGTCGCCAGATTCCTCCTTCCGTTCGGTCAGCGCCGTGTTCGCGGCGCGGGGGGTTGGCGGGGGGAGAGCGCCCGGTCGGGGGCGGGTGATCTGCTGACTGTCCGCCGGAGAGGGAGTCACGGCTTCACGGGTCGGCGGTTCCGGGGGCAGCGGGGTTTCCGCGGACGGCGGCAGCGGCCCGGTCGGAGGCGCTTCGACCCGGCGCAGGGCCTCGACGAAGGCCCGGCAACAGGGGTAGCGTTTCTCCGGATCTTTCGCCAGCGCCCGCGCGACCACCGCCCGCTCTCGCTCCGGCAGGCTCGTCAGGTCGGGCACTCCCTCCATGTGCTGCTGCATGATCTCGTGCAGGTTGGCGCCGCTGAAGGGACTGGAGCCGGTGAGCAATTCCTGATAGACGATGGCCAGGCTGTACTGGTCCGAGAAGCGGCTGACGACCCCGCGGAAGGTCTCCGGCGGCGCGTACTTGGGGGTGAGGCCCCCCGTGACCGAGCCCACCAGGCCCGTGAGGTCTTTCACCAGGCCGAAGTCCGCAACCTTGATGTGATTATGCACCAGACAGAGGTTCTGCGGCTTGACATCGAGGTGTTGCAGATCGTAGTCGAGGTTCATCAGGTCGAGGACTTCGGCGGTCTCATCCATGTAGCGGAGTAGCTCCACCGCAGGGATGCCGGGGAGCCCGCGTTGCCGGCATTCGCGGAAGCGATCCATCAGATCGCGATCCGCCAATTCCATGACGATGACGAGTTGCCCTTCCAGGATGTCGTACCGTTCGAGGGAGAGCAGGAAGGGGTGGCGAAGGCTGCGGACGCGCGCGAGCGAGCGTAACTCCTGATCGGCACGGCGACTGTCCCCTTCATCCTCCAGATCGCCGAAGACGAATTTGATGGCCTTGTGCAGACCGCCGGGAGCCTCACACTTCCACACTTCCCCGAACCCCCCGCGGCCGAGCGGCTCGACCAGCCGGTAGCCGGGGATGGGTTCGGCGTTTTTCTGGATATTGAAGACCATGGGCGCTCCCCCTGTTCGTCCCTGTCAGGTGTGCGGTTGTCCGAGCATTGAGAGTTGGTCCGGGAAAGTGTGCGGTCCTGGCGTCACAAACACGGACTGACGCTTTGTTGTCATCATACTTCATTTCGCGGGGTTTTGGAGAGGAAGTCTGGAGCAGCGGCGTGTGGCGAGTGCAAGTTCAAGGGCCCGTGGTTCGTAGTTCCGCCTTTAGGCGGCGAAACGGTGAGCCGCCTAAAGGCGGAACTACGAACCGCTCGCCACTAACCACGCGCGCAGCGGTGGCGTATCATGCGCAGGTAGCTTTCGCCGTGGTGCTGGTTCTCAGAGAATGCGACAACCGGGCGAGACGCTGACGCCCCCCCGCTCACCCTGCCTGCAAGCCGCCGCGAGCACCGCCGATGGATCCCCTGGCCATAACTGTCCTGACCGTGCTGGGCGCCTACCTGATCGGCGCCATCCCGTTCGGCTACCTGGTGGCGCGCTGGCGCGGCGTTGACATTTTCCACGCCGGCAGCGGCAACATTGGCGCCACCAACGTCGGCCGCGTCCTGGGCCGTCGCTACGGGATCCTGGTGTTCGTGCTCGACTTTGCCAAGGGGGCGCTCCCCGTGGCGGCGGCGTTGTGGCTGCGGCGACAAGCCGACACGGGTGCCGGCGCTGGGCTCCCCCTGGCGGTGTTGCCGGTGAGCGCCGGGCTGGCCGCGTTCCTCGGCCATCTCGGGTCGGTGTACCTGCGCTTCCGCGGCGGTAAAGGCATCGCCACCGGCGCCGGCGTCGTCCTGGTGCTGTTGCCGCTGGCGGCGCTGGGGGCGATCGGCACCTGGCTCGTTGTGGTCGCCGCCTCGCGCTACGTGTCGCTGGCCTCACTGACGGCAGCGCTGGCGCTGTGCGGCCTGCACCTGGTCTTGACGCCGGCGCCTTTCTCGGACGCGAACGCTATACTGACTCTGTTTTGCTTCCTCGCCGCGGCCTTGATTTTCCTGCGCCACCGCAGCAACATCACCCGCCTGTGCCGCGGCACCGAGAACCGCCTTCAGGACACCCACGCCATGCAACTCCTCAGCAAGACCATCCACGTGCTGGCGGTCGGCCTGTGGTTCGGCACCGCCATTTTCTTTACCTTCGTGGTGACCCTGTCGCTGTTCCGCTCGTTCGAGAGCGAGGCACAGAAGCCGTCAACGGAGCGGGCCGCCTGGTTGCACGTCCCCGCGGATCTGGACAAGGACGCGGACAAGCGCAAGGAATGGGGCGGTCGAGTGGCGGGCTTCGCGGTCGGGCCGATGTTCGACTACTATTTCCTGTTGCAAGGGATCTGTGGTTTCGCGGCGGCGGTGACGGCGCTCGGGTGGTCGCGGGGGACGACTGCTAGGGTTCACAAGGTGCGGGCCGTCCTGGTGCTGCTGGCCCTCGGCACCGTCGTTGCCGGCTGGCCGATCGAGCGGAAGGTGGGCGAACTGCGCGACGTGCGCAACAAGGCTGCGGACACCGCCCGTGAGACCGACGAGAAGAGGGCGGGGAGCAATTACGGGCCGCCTACTCAGGCCCAAGCCGTGGAGGTCGCGCAAATGGCCCGCGACGATTTCGCGCGCTGGCATCTCTACAGTCTGTTCCTCAACTTCGTCACGTTGGCTCTGGTGACAGGAGTGATGGCCCTGGCAGCGCGACTCCCCGAGGGAAGGCCGCCGCAGACGTTCCCGGTGTGAATCTCTGCGCCGTGGTAGGTCCGCCGAGCCGAGGCGGACCGCAGAGTGCCGCTCGGCTCGCGGCACCTACTCCGCCCCGCACCTGGAGCGGACCGCTACGGTGCTTTCCCGCCTGCGAGCCAGTCGAGCGTGAAGCGTGCCAGGGTGATGGTCTCGTAGGGGCTCTTGCCGCCGCGCTCGTACAGGCAGGCGAGGGTGCCATCCGCCAGGACAGCGAGGCACGAATACGCGGCCGGCCCTTCGTGGAGCAGCCGGGCGACCGGCCAGGTCTTGCCCTCGTCGCGGCTGAGGCGGACCATCATCTTCTCGCGTTTCGTGCTGGCGGGGTTCGAGAACAGCAGGCCGCCGCCTGGCCCGCGCACACGCAGAATGCTCGCCTGACAGACCGGCTCGATGAGGGCCTTATCAGCGACGGGCTTCGACCAGGTGAGCCCGCTGTCCTTGCTGAGAGCGACGAGGCGGCGATTGTCCGCCTGGTAACTGCGGATGTTGAGCAGCAAGGCGCCGTCGGCCAGTTCCACCACCTGCGACTCGTTGCAGTCCGGGCCGACCACGCCGCCCAGCTTCCAGGTCGCGCCGCTGTCATCGCTGTAGATGACGTGCGCCTGTCGGGCCTTGGTGCCGGCGACCTTGTTGTCGCACGGGATCACGAGCCGGCCGCTCTTGAGCTGAATGCCGACGCCCGGCCCGGTCGCGTACCAGGTCCAGTCGGCGCGCTTGACATCCCGCGTGATCTCGACCGGCTTTGACCAGGAGGCGCCGTCATCGACGCTCTTCGTCACCCAGACGGTGCGCGCGCCCTTGCTCGTGCCGGCCACAATCTGGGCCTCGGTGTCCTGCCCGAGGTTGTGGGTCATCAGCAGCCAGATGGTGCCCGTGGCGCGATCGACGACGGGGCAGGGGTTGCCGCAGGTATTGCCGCCATCGTCCCAGACAACCTGGATCGGGCCCCACGTCTTGCCGCCGTCGAGGCTGCGGCGCAAGAGCAGATCGATGTCGCCGGTATCGCTGCGGCTCTTTTTGCGCCCCTCGCAGAAGGCCAGCAGGGTCCCCTTTTTCGAGACGAGGAGGGAAGGGATACGATACGTATGGTATCCCTTTTCACCGGAGACGAAGAGGGGCGCCTGGATCGGGTCGCCGGCCGCGGCTGAGGTTGGCCCCCACAACAGTCCTGGGGTCGCCAGCAAGCAAACGAGGATGTTTCGGCACATGGTGGACTCCAGTGGTTGAAGATGTCCGGCGGAACCCCTCCCCCCAACCCCCTCCCCGAAGCGGAGAGGGGGAGCAAGGCAAACAGCATCTTTTCTTCTCCCCCTCTCCGTTGCGGGGAGGGGGTTGGGGGGAGGGGTTTCCTCAGTGACGCACGAACAGCGTCTGGCCGCTA
>Ga0137375_10004425_pt1 | contig 16754 bp, 18 predicted proteins | sample SagtaG_24_FD_104936 | JGI IMG/M metagenome (GOLD analysis project Ga0137375, IMG submission 104936) | Vadose zone soil microbial communities from Sagehorn Ranch, Mendocino, California, USA - Sage1_R_113_16 metaG | ecosystem: Environmental > Terrestrial > Soil > Vadose zone | place: USA...
ACCCAGCGCCCCTCGGCTCCGCTGTCGGCGGGCGCGCCGAGCGCCGGCATGCCCGAAATCGCACTGCAGGGCGCACCGAGTGTTCCGGCCCAGGCTCGGGAGATCGGGCGTCTGCGCCTGGCCCGGCCGGAAACGACGCTACGGCGTGCGCTTCGGCTTTTTCCTCAACGCGTTCCGCCCATCGCGCGCGATCTACCGCACCTTGCGGAGATGGCGGTCGGCCGGAAGGTCGCGAGCTTGCTCTCACTCGACCGGCCGGTCGAGATCAGGGCCTTTCAGCACGACCCGCCTGCGATGGTCTTCACCGGCGAGCTCAGGAAGGGGGTCGATGTTCGAGCGGAGCTGGGTCGGGGCCTCCGATTGGACGAGACGCGCGGCTGGCTCGAGATCCGATCCCCGAATCCTTTCGTCTCCGGACTCGGTCTGGCCAAGGAATGTGCGGTGTGGCCTTCGGGCAGCGCCGAGGTGATGAGCTGCAGCACCGTGGAGGGTTTTGCTGCACGCGCACGTACCCCGCGTACCGGGCAGCAGGATGCGAACCGCGAAATTGCGCTCGATCTCGACCTGGAAGCGATGAGGCCGCAGATCATGAAAAACCTTCCGTCGGCCGAAGCCGGAGGGAAAGCGCCAGACGAGGATCCGAGCGACGCTGCCGGCCGGGCGCTCGGCGAGCAGAGCGTCCGAGAGCTATTTCAGGACATCCGCTCGCTCGAGCTCGGCGGAAATTTGTCCGACGACACGGTCTTCGCCGGACTCACGATGCACTTCATCGAAGGTCGCTCATTGTTCGGGCGGGTCCTCGGTTCGACACAACCAGCGGCGCCGCCCCCGGCTCGATTTTTCCGTTTGCCCGTGGACGCTGATGCTGCCTTCTTCTCGCGAGGCGTCGACGCAAAGGCATGGGAGCCCGTGAAAAAAGAGCTCCTGGATTCCTTCGTGTCCCGACTCACGCGCGACGCTGAATACCCGCCGGCCATCTTGAGCGAAGGGCGCGAACGGGTCGGTGAATTCTTTCTCACCGGTGGACCCTGGATGGTGGCGGTCGGTCGCCAAGCGGACGCGGTTCGCGATGTCGTCACACGAGGTGTTTCCGATCGGACGCCGCGCGACGAGCGCAAGGTCGCCGTCGCGCGAGCCATGAAGCAGTGGACCATCTACGAGTTGGAAGAGCCCGGCGACGCACTGGTTTCGAAGGTGAAGGGGTTCTTGGATTTCAGTCGGCGCGCGGACCGCATGGCCAAGCGCCGGCCGGCATCGGCTCCCTCCGGTGGATCCGACAAGAACCGCCGCAAATCGTCGATGCGAGTCGCCCCGGTGCCCCCCGACCTTCCCGGCGGAACGCTGCACATCGCCAGTCGATCGACGAGGGTCGATCAACCGAAAAACGACAAGTTGGCTTACACGACGCACTTTTTCGTCGCACCAGAGGGAGACCATGCGTGGGTCGCATTCGGCGAAGACCAAAAAACGGTGCTCGATCACCTGAAAAGCGTGCTCGAAGGGCAACCGAGCAGCGGCACCTTGGCTGCGCGAGCGGGCCTCGACCCGCTCAGCAAGGGGCCTCCGCTCACCAGCGGCGGCTTTTTCTCGTTGAACGCCCTCTTCGGTCTCGGCGACAGCGTCTCCGAAGGACCGGTCGCCAGTCTCCTCGGCAGGCTCAAATACCTCGGTTCGACGCGATTCAAAGGAAACGCGCCGTTCGTCGTCTCGATTCGTCCCGGCAGCGACGCTTCGCCCGTCCTCACCATCGACGCGACGGCGTCCACCCGATCCGTCGACGAACTGATGGGCTACATCGAGCTTTTCTCATCCGACTAGCTCGAGGAGCTCGGGTGTTAAGCGAATGGCTTTGATCGGAGCGAACGAACCGACTACCTAGAAGTAGTGACGACGAACAGTCGCAACGGGCGAAACGGACGCATGCTGGTCGGCTGCGTCTTGCTGGGAGCGGTGTCGCTGCTCGCGGGCTGCCTCTATGACTCGAGGTGGGGGCAGGCCAAACAGTCCCAGCGCTCGGTCGCGCAGCACATGACGCCGCAGGGGCTGCGGCCCACGGCCGCGAAACAGGGCGAGTCCGACGGTGGGCGGCCGAACGCGCGACCGAGCGATCAGCGGGTGCTCAGGTTGCGCGCGCATGCGACGACGAAGTACATGGCGACCACCGTCGAGTGGCAGCGGCGCCTGGCTCAGACGATCGACGTCGCCAACCGAGTCCTCGGACCCACGCTCGGTGCGCGGCTCGAGGTCGCAGAGGTCGTGTCATGGGCGCCCGCTGCCTCGGAGGACGATCTCGGAGCGTTGCTGAAAGAGCTGCACGGCGTCGACCCGGGCGGCGACGTCGAGTGGGTGGTCGGGTTCGCTGCGGCCGTACCCCGTTTCGAGCTGTCCTTTCACCAGCTCGGCATGGGAGACGTGATCGGCAAGTACTTCGTGGTGCGCGCCATGAGCAACGCCGCCGAATACCAGGCTATCCGGTCGGAGTTCTCGGAGCTCGGCGACGACGAGCGCACCAAGCTTTACGAGAGCCGCCTCCAACACAAGGCTGCCACCGTTCTGCTGCACGAGTTGGGTCATACGCTTGCGGCCCTTCACGAAAGTGAACCTTCGAGCGTCATGCATCGGCGCTACAGCCCGAAGGCAACCATGTTCAGCGAAGAGACGGCAGAGGTGATGCGAATCGCGCTCGAGCACCGCGGCGGGGTGGACGGCATGCCCCCGAGCGAAGCTTTCGCTCGCGCGCTCCTCGAGCGTCTTCAGCGACAACAGGGGACCTGGCTTGCCGGCGAGCGCGACGAGCTGGTGGCGCGTCTACAACGTCAGCTCGAAGCCCGCAGTGACCCGGCGGACGCCGGCGCCCCCCCGACGGCTGCCCGCACCCTCGGCCGGACCGACATCTCGGCAGCGCCGGTGAAGAATGGCGGGCTCGAAGCACTCACCGATGCCGATCGTGGGCAGTTCGAACAAGCCGTTCAAGAGCAAAAAGCCGGGCGCCCGCGCGAGGCGTGGACCAAGGCAGAACCACTCTTCGGCCGATATCCAAAAATCGAAGCCGTGCAGGACCTCCGATGTCAGCTCGCCTTGCAGCAGGGCCTGCTCTGGCAAGAGGTTCGGGCCCAATGCGACGCGCTGATGCAGCTCACACCTGGTCTCGACAAAAAGCGCACGAAATGACGCCCCCGCCTCACGTTATCCTGTCGAGGTGTTCTCTCCCTCGAAGCTTCTGAATTGGCGCTCGGTGCGACGGCGGCCGGCGGTCATCGTGGCCGGAGCGCTTCTGGCTGTGATCCTCTTCGGCGCCGCCGCCATGGCGCTGCTCATACAAGCGGCGGGCGTCGAGACGTACGTCCGCCGTCACGTGCTTCCGGCATGGTCGCAGAACGTGGGGCGCACCATCACGATTCGCGCTCTCCAGCCCCGACTTTTTCCTCGTCCTCGTGTTCAGATGACCGAGCTCGTCGTCGCGGGATTGCCCGGTGAGCCACCGCTCGTCGTCGTCGAGAGTGGAACCGCGAATCTTGGGCTATGGTCGCTGGTCTGGAGCTTGGGTCGCCACGTACGGATCACCCGGCTCACACTGGAGCAGCCGATACTCAACCTCGTTTATGCCGAAGGTGAGGGGTGGACCGCGCGTGACGTGGCTCATTCGCTGCGGACTGTGCCCATCGACGTCGCGGTCAGCCTCGTCACGGTGAACGGCGGCAAGGTCGCGCTTTACGATCGAGCCCGCGACGGAACGTTCACTCCTCCGGTGACGGCTCTCGACGGCATCGATGCCACCGTCACTCACGACAACGATACGAGCTCGGTGGCGGTGAAAGCTACGCTGGCGTCGGCCGTCCCCAATGTGGACCTTCGGATGACGCTGACGGCGCAGGCCCCGGTCCAAGGGCACGTCGTGGCGAAGGGGATGGAGCTCCGGCGACTTCGCGGGGCACTTCCCGGACGGCTGGGCGATGTGCTCGCCTCGGGCTTGGTTTCGTTCGACGGCGATATCTCCGAAGACGACAACGGGCGCTACGCTGTCCATGGCACGTCGAGCATCGACCAGCTGTGGTTGGGCCGCCAGCCAGCCAGCGTACGCATGTCGGTGCTGGCGACGATCGACCGAGGAAATCTCGAGGACTTCGTGGTGACGGCGAACCAAATCGCCATTGACGGGCCAGCGGTTCGACTCCTCGGCGACGCTCGGATCGAGGCCAATCCGCTGAAGGCACGCCTCGATCTCGCCGGCCCGGTGCTCGATCTCGACTCGCTGTTGTCGGCCGAGCCGATTGGGCAAGGCGGCGCACCCGAGATTTTGCCGGCGCACGCCCGCGACGCTCTCGCGGCCGCATCCGTTACGACGACTCTGCATATCGACAAGATCGTGGCCGGCGAGGTCACCCTCACCGACTTTCGCGCAACGGGCAACCTCGTACGCGGAGTTCTCACCTGGAGCGAGTGCGTGGCTCGTGCCTATGGCGGTGAAGTCGTGTTTTCCGAAACGACCATCGGCCTGACCGCGGACAACCGCGATTGGAAGCTCCGCGCTCTCGTCAAAGGAGTCGACGTCGGAGCCGCGATGACCGAGGTCGCGCACGCCCGTCCCATCGATGCGCAACTTTCGGCCAAGGTGACGCTCGATGGTCGGGGCCCTGACTGGGCGGAGCTCCAAAAGACGATGGACGGACGCATCGAGGCGACGCTCAGCCAGGCGGTCTTGAACCTCGACGTGGGTGGCCTCGTGGCGCAGGCCCTCCGATCCGCGCTTGCCGACACGGGCTTGGGCGGTCTCGTTCCGGAGCTCGGCCTCGGCCGGCGCACCCGCGTCGGGCAGGTGAACTTGACGCTCGCGGTGACGCACGGATGGATGCAATTGGAGCATCCCGTTCGAATCCAGGCGGCGTTTGGATCGGTGCTACTGAATGGGCGCATCGCGCTCGATGGTCGGCTGAACCTGAAAGGAACGCTGAAACTCGCGCCCGAGATCGTGCCGCGGGTGGGGGCTCGTCCTCCGGCGCGCGGCCCCGAGATACCCTTCGAAGTCGCGGGTACGCTCGCCGATCCCGAGGTCAGGCTCGCCATTACCCCCGCCGAGCTTCTGCGTCCCTGGCTCGGCGGAACGTCGCCACGAGCGCGCGGGCGTTAACGGAATCCTATCCCGCAGATGACACGAGCGTATCTCCGAACCTGCCGACTCCGTCAAGCTTCAATAGTTCCAGAGGTCCAGTCGCGTCGCCCTTTCACGCAATCCTGAAGTGGTCGAAAACCCCCCGGTACCGAGTAGCTATCGTAATAAACCAGCCACGTGCTTCAGCCATCCCTGTGATCAGGCCGGTAGTTGTGCCGGGAACCATAAGGGTTCATCCGAGTCTCGAACCGAGTCCGCACTCGGTCAAGAGCCGCGCGATCCATTTTGGAGGGCTTCGCGCTGTATTCGAACACCTTCACTCTGTACGGCAACGACAGCACCGGCCACATGCTCGCCATCCAGAACTTCTCGACCACCACGCTCGCCTTCGTGAGGCCCGGGCATTCGACCTCCGAGTGTGGCGTCGCCTCGGCCGTGATGCTCGTGGCCCCCGGCGACTACGTCGACATGAAAGCGCTCTACGGCGTACCGAAAACCGGCCTCCCGCTCGGCATCCTCGCCTGCCGCCAGTACGACGGCACGATCCCGGCGTCCGTATTCTCTCGGTGACGTACGACTACCTCGACTAACGCGCCGGAGCTGCCGTTGAGTGCAGCCTGTCGATTCAGTCCATGAAACGAAAGGAGAGAGAACATGATGCACGACAGCCGAACCGCGGCACCCGACAGCACGGCGGGGCGGGTCAGCTTTGTGGCGGGCCATGCACGTCCAGGTCGATCCGCCGCCGCATGTGCTCGAAGACGAGATCGGCCTGCGGCTGGCGGCACCCGAGGACGGCTGGCGAAATCGCGAGAGCGGCTTGGCCGGACCACGTGTGCGGCTCGACTTTCGATACGTGAAGAGTTCGCCTAACTGTGCGAGGTGATTCACGGCGCGCGCTGCGCGCGCGAGAGACCTCTCGTTTGGCGCTGACGGTCTCTCGACAATTGCGCCGTTCGCAAACGGTTCCACACCAAGCTATCGTCGGCGCTCGCCGACTGCGGGGCATTGTACGAAAGCGGTTCGGTTGACGTCCCCGGTGACTGAAAGTCGATGAAGGCGCGCATTCGATGTGCATTTCCTTCATAAAAGGAAGGGAATTGGGTGGACGCCGATCCGCTATCCCCCGGCTGCAGGAGGCCAACCGGGCGGATGTGATCCGTCAAGAATTCCCACTCGAGGGGGGCGCCGGTATCGTCGAGTGCGACGAACTTGCTGAAGGTTTGAGCGGTCATCGCGGCCTGACCCTGCCCGACATTGGTGAAGCAGACCGTCTCGAAACCATCATCGGATACCGTGTAGCCATCCGGAACGACGCGTGGCCCCGGTAGATCGTTGAGAAAGTCGGGGATGTCGTACTGGAATTCGATGGCGGCGAGCGGCGCATAGAGTGCGAGACCACCCGGAGAACCCTCGATGTCCAAGACCCAACCGGTCTCGCCCGGTTGCAGACACGTGTCGGTCCAGAGCGATGAATCCAGCATTGCCACGGATCCTTGCACGAATGGCGGATACATCGGCGGCTCGATGAGGTCGGCCCCCATCGCGTCCTTCAGACGGAAACCTTCTAGCATCGCAAAGCAGAGGCTAGTCGGCCCGACGTTGGTGACCACGAAGCCGATCTCTATGTAAGTTTCATCTGTGGTATCGCGCATGGCATATGCGGAGCCCATGGTGAGGCGTGGTTCTGGTTGCAAGAGATCAATCCGAATGGACTTCCGAAGATCGTCAACCGACGTGGTGCCCAGTCCGAAGCTAACGCCATCGAGCGCCGCCGAGTTGTTGGAAAGGGACGCGATGGCGCCACTGTCAACCGCACACATGCGGTTTCCTGCGTCGACGGTTGGCTGGGTCGACGCCCCTGCTCCGGCGTCGCCGCAAGCCGCCAGCGCCCCGAGACAAACAACGGCCAACGAGCCAACCAAGTACGCCGACACGTTCATGGGTTCCAGCTAAGCATCAACGCAACGTGTCGACAAGCGCCGCTGCCCCCGCGCTCACATTCGCAAATCCCACGGCTGCTGCTTGCGGAGCTCGCGGACGCCGGCGAGTCCGTCTTCGAGCAGTCCCGTTTTCGCGTCGAGGATGCGGTAGTGCAGCGTGGGGCGGCCGAGCTGCTTTGGCGCGGGCGGTCTGCATTGCACGTGTCTCGATGTGTCCCCAGGTGTTTGCAGTGGCAACTCGGGCGGTTACTGCTTGGGAGACGACGCTCCCCAGGCGTGTTGGCACTGCCACCTCCCTCCAGTGAAAACCCTCCGGGCGCCGGGATCAGCGGTCAGCGCCCATTGCAGCAGTCGCTCGAAGGATTAGCGCCTGCGGTGGTGGCAGAGTTGGCAAAGCGAAGTGTTTCTTCTACCGTTCGGAGCCGCGTGCTTTTGCCTCGGTAGATGCCCCATTTGGGCCTGATGTATTGGCCGTGTCTCGAAAGATCGGGCCCCGCCCCGTGGCCGGCGCCACCGCGGCAACTAGCGCAGCTCGTTGCTGATAGCCAAACGCTCACGGGAACTGCGTTCGACCCGGCGCTGCTCGTCAGTGAGGGCAAGTACCAGGATCCGACCTTGGCCATCACCACCGTCGCGCGCTTGCGTACCGCGAGCGGCATTACCTCGAAGAGCCGCTGTCGGCCGTGGAGCTCCGCGAGCTCGCCAAGCGGCTCGGACGACCTGCGCGCGAGTGGGTGCGCGCGGGAGAATCCGCCTACCGCGACGCCCAGCTTGGAGACGATGCCACGGACGAGGCCGTGCTCGCCGCCATGGTGCGCAGCCCCATTCTCATCGAGCGACCGATCCTCATCGTGTCCGATCGAGCCATCGTCGGGCGCCCTCCGGAACGCGTGCTCGAGCTTTTGCGCTGATCGGCGGCGTTCAACGCACGATGAGCGCCGGGAACCGCGAGGGCAAGCGTCGTGAGCCGATTTGCAGCGTCGATTCCTTTCTATACCGTGAGGCAGGTCGCGCTCCTCTCGATCGTTTCTACGCTGGCTGCGCGTGTGGCGGAAAGGCGTTGCAGCAATGCTGCAGCGGCGGCGCGACTGCATGAGCGCACGCATCGTGGCCAAAAGCCGCTTCGGCGTTTCGGGCAGCGGATCGTTCATCGCCGGAATCAGGGCCACCCGATCCACGCGAGCCTCGTCCATCTTTGCGATGAAGCGATCCAGCTCCAGCATCCGGGGTTCAAAGTGGGCGTGGCAGTCGATGATCATTGCGCTTCCGAGCGGAGGCAGCTACCGAGCAACAACATGTCGAGCTTATCCATCCGCGCTTTTTTCGTCTTCCGGTGTTTGGTCCCGCTGACGATCTGCGCAATCTTGCTGGCAAGTCGCAACGCGGCGGCTCAGGAAACTGCGTTGCCCAAAGAGGGGCTGTTCTCTTGGGGTATCGGCGTGATTCCCCTCGGGCTCGGTCCGATCCAAGTGTTCTCCGCGGGCGGCCACGCGTTCGGACTGCGGCTTTCCGCGGGGGCACAGATCGACTTGGGGCCGCGCTGGGCGCTGCGCTTGCCGCTCGTCATCGCCGGGGCGAGCGGCGGATCTCTGGACGGATACGCCGAAATCGATGTAGTTCCCGGGGTCATCTATCGTTTTCGCGACCGGGTGGACGAGCCGTTCACCCCATATCTAATACTAGGCGGAGGCATCAAGCTCGGTGGATTCGGGGCGGGTCGCCCACTGCTCGCCAAACCGGTCGTCGTCGCCACCCTGCGACCTCTGGTGAGCCGCCACGATCTTTTCGAGGGTCACCATCATTCCGATGACCCGAACTTCGACTCCAATGCAGCCATCGGCGCGGAGGTCTGGGTCGGCCTGTCTTGGCACGCGACACGGCTATTGTCGCTCGACTTCGAACTCGCCGGCTCGATCGTGCCCGTCGACGGTGTTCCCGTCGAGGTCCTCGCCGAGACAGCCGCCCTGCGGTTCATGTTTTGATGCTCTCCTTCGTCGATCGAGGATTGGGCCCGCCGCTCTTGTTGATTCACGGCTTGATGGTCACCGGCGAGATGTTCGAGCCGGTGATCGACAGGTTCGCGGCGCCGTGTCATGGTTCCCGACCTCCGTGGTCACGGCAGAAGTCGCAGGCTTCCGCCGCCGTACACGGTAGCGCAGCTGGCAGCCGATCTATCCTCGCTGGTCGATCACCTGGGCGTCGCATTGAGGACGGCGCGGGACGGGCGCGAGGTCCGCGGCAAGGAAGCCATTCGAAGTAAATGCCGTTCGCAGTGCGGCGGGAGTCGAATGAGCGGGCGCGCTGACTTCCGCGAGGCGCGAAACGCACCGATCGGTGCAAAACCGTATTTGAGACCGTATTTGTGTGCAGCGTCGACGCCTCAGCGTTGAGTCTCGGCGCCGCAGAACTCCGACCAGTTACGTCTACTTCCTTCTGGTCGGGGCGAGTGGATTCGAACCACCGACCCCTAGACCCCAGGGCAGAATGCAACGAATATCATTAAGCAATCTGTCGCGTCCCAAGCGCCGCATGCGACGGATAACTACGGAACAGTCGGGCGGGGCCAACCTGGGCCAACGTCGATCCCTATTCTGATCGCCGAGCTCGCCTCACTGGCGGTGACGTTGCCGGCAGAGGCGTGGGACGCGTCCGCCAAGCTCTCGAGAGAATGCGCACCGACGTTCGGTCAGCTCTGTCCGACGTCGCAGTCGCGGCGCGCGTTCTCGGCGACCTGCGACGGCGCATGTTGGGGGGTGCACCGTGAAGCGCGCAAACCCAAGGGACCCAGCTACGCGACTCGTGTGCTAGACCGGATGATCCTGGTGGCCGCGAAGCAGACTGCCAACGTCAAAGAGAACCCCGACGACGAGGATTACGTCGCGAAGCGCGTAACCGTCTTCGAAGCGGTCGCGTGGGCGTTCTGGGAGGCGCGCAACCGCCTGCAAGCGCGGAGGCGAACATCGTGAGCGAGCAGCGGCACAGCGAGGAGGCGCCTGCGGGCGCCTTCTCGTGCGAGAGGTTTCAGGCCAAGGCGTGGGAGTGGTTCAACGCTCATCGAACTCAGCTAGCGAAGCTCTTTCCGCCAGACAATCCGCTCTCGCCATGGATGTACCGCCTAGCGATCATACGAGATGATGTCTCATTCGAGGTTGCGGGACTCGGCGTGCAAGAGAACGATGGCCTTGAGGAGGTCTGGCGATGCACCTACTTCATCCGGAAGCTCTGCATCACCATTTTCGAGGCCGCAGGACTGTTCGAGCAGGAAGTGCAAACGCACGGCAACCGCCAGCGCGCCGAGTCCCCAAAGCTGCACAGTCTCATTTCGCGAGCGAGAGAGGCTGTCGTCGCGGTGCGCGAGGTTATCGAGCCGGTTCGAAATGGCCTGGGCGCCCATATTCGCCCAGCGTACGTCGCCCCCGATCGAGATAAGAGCCTGCCGTCCGTCGAAGAGACCCTGTTTCGCAACCATGGGAATCATCCGGCTTCGGTCACGCTTGACTTCCGAAACTCACAAAGGACGAGCTTTCGCGGCGCGACGTTCCTCGCGCCGCTCATGGCGTGGCCCGACATCGAAGATTGGAATGCGACGCTCGAAAAGCACCTCGAGCTGCGTCACGCCATCATGGCCGGAGCGCGCAGCATGGTCGGTTCGATTGAGATCATCCTTGCCGAATGGCGGAACGAGCTCGGCATTATCAAGATACCGGACGGCCACGCGTTGACTATTCCGAAGCGTTGGCCGTTCAACGTTGAAGACCTTGAGAGCCCTCCAGCCATGCGGAAAGGACGGAAATGATAGGCCCGCCAACGAACCGGCTTCCTCATCTACTGCTCGAAGGAGATGCGTGATGCTTGAGGCCCTCGTTTCCGTGAAAAAGGCGCTCGCTACTGCGACCAAGCTGCTCGGAATCATCGATCGGTACGCCAAGAGGAACACGGTGGAGTTTCTCGCGGCTCGCGACGAGCTTTTTCGCGATTGGGTGGTCGAACTCGCGAATGCCCTTCGCGCGGTGACCGAGCACCTGCAGGCGGTGGGGTACCGGCTCGATGATATCGAAGCGCGGAGCGAACTGCCCGATCTGCTGCGCATCATAGACAACTATGCAGAGGCGGCGTGGCGCGAGCCGCTGAGCGAACGTCGAAGGATGTTTGCATACGCGGCAGCGGGCTCGGTGCTGCCGACGATGACTCTCCCTCGAATCGCGCGCGTCGAGCGTACGATTCAAGAGCTTGATCCCGAGGACTTGGACCTGCTTGCAGCTCTGGTCGATGTTGGCGCCGTGACGTCCGTCCAGATGCCTACCGGCGCCGTCTATCAAGCCAGCCAGAACGCATATCACGTTTGGCAACAACAGAAGGCGGCCGGGGAGATCCTGGAGGCTGCCGGCTGCGTACGGTCTCGGGTGCCAGCTATCACGGGACCAACGCCGGAGATCGCGGTGACCTTCCTGGGGCTCGAAGTCAACCAAGTCATGGCGACCTACATCGCCGTTCGAAGGGCAGGAAAGTGATGGCACGCAAAGCAGAAAGAACGCCGCCGTCCGAAAGCAAGTTCAATTTCGACGAGTGGCACAACGAGTTTTCTGACTTCGTTGGAGATGCGATCGAAAGGTGTCGCCCGGAAGACTTGATCTACATCGTCCGGGCACTCGAAAGGTGGCTAGAGCTTGCGCGTTTCAATGCTGCAGCCGCGCGCGAAGGGGGTGCGTGATGGCGGACGCCGAAGTGAATGCCGGAACGGTGTACATCGTGCTGAGTTTCCCGCACTGGCCTCCCCCCCAGACCGCGGTGACCCAAGGAGCTGGCAACGGCCAGACGTTTCGTTTCGAGGTCAGTCCCGACGGCTACGCGGGCGCTCACGTTCTCGACTCGGCACGTGGAGAGGTCGCACGGACACCTCGCTTTCCAATCCTCGTGAAAGGGAAAGGCGCCATCTTGGTCGTGGTCACATGGAGACCCGGAGAGTGTCAGCTCGAAATCAACGGACGAAAAATGGTGGACTCTGACGCAACCTCTCGCGTAACGATTGTGTCAGGGAGTGTGGCATCTCCTGGGTCCCTTTCCTTCAACGACCCGGACGTGCGGAACGCCTGCGCCTCGGCGATCGAAAGGCGTAATGCGCGCTATCGAGTCCGACCGGTGGCGCCTGGTTTGCGCCCGGTCACTCTTCATGAAGACCTACGTCAACTAGAAGATGCGCTCCGGGCCCTCCGAGAGTACACCGCAGCAGTCCGGGAAGGAGCTGCCCATCACTTGCCAGCAATGCGCGGCAAGCTTAGGGAGTTGCTTGTCGAAAAGGGTGGGGTTCGCCCTTACGATCCCCTTTTAATGCGGGTGGCAGCAAGACTCCGCCTAGCTCTGCCGATCTATGCCATCCCGGATGGAGATCTGCCGGACCTCGGCGTGACACCGACCTCTCACTTCAGCTTTGGAGTATTTGGCCTCATCAGGGAGCTACCCTCTCAGGTACTCATCGATTTCCAGGATTGGCTCGACCAGCTGGTCTTCGAGTCGCGTAACGAGATACCGTATACAAAGAAGTATTCTCGAGGTGAGCTAATAGCCGAAGCAGCAGAGTCGCTAGGTGGCGCTCACTACGGCAGCCACGTGCACTCCGCGCTTACACAACTCCAAAGCGATACCTTGGGTAGAGCGGCGACTCTGACGCGCTTTCTCGTTGGCATCGCCGAAGTCACTATAGCTCTCGGTACATACCTCTTGGCTTATCGCGACCAGGAGGGCAACGGAGAATAGCGATGGCACGCAAGCGAACAGGATCCCCTGAAGAATTCCAGTGTTCCAGTCTATGTCAAAGGCAAGCAAACCCATGCCGCGAACGGCGCCGGCTCGATCGGCTGGCGGATGCGCAGCGGAAAACGCTGCCCGTTTGCCCGCGTGACTCTGCCCGACGGCAAGACACGCAAGCGGATCTGGATCCCTGAAAATTACACAACCCCTGAGCGCAAACGTGAGTTCGCCGCTGCATGCGCTGAAAAGGTCCGGACCGGTAAGATCGTTTTTGATGCGCTGGGGCCGCGAGGAAAGATCGCGACGGGTCCTATTACAACCGTCCGCGAACTCGCGAAGGCATGGACAAGGGGCGAGCTCTTCAGGAAGCACGGACGCGTGAACAAGCTCGATCGCTGGCGCGTACATCAATCGGGTGACGCTTCGAAAGCACGCACTCGACGTGCGGACTCGAGGCCCGAACGGTCCCATGTCGGTGAGGTTCGCGTTGTTGATGTGACGGAGGACGATTGCGCGGCTGTGATGGCGAACCATTCGTCCACGCTGCGCGCCGAAACCGTTCGCAAGAGCTACCGGCGACTTCATCGTCTGTTCGATCTCGCGATCTTCCCGTGCAGGCTGCGAAGGGAAGGGGACAACCCAGTCACACGACGCCTGAACCCGGCCAAGGATGCGGACAAGGTCTTCTGCTTCCTCTACCCGGTCGAGGTGCTTGCGCTCCTCACGTGCGCCGCATCCCGGAGGCCGCCGCGTGTTCTATGCATTGGCGGTCTACATCGCCTGCCGGAAGGGAAGCCTCTACGAGATCCGCTGGCGGGATGTCGACTTCGTCAACGGCACGTTGACCGTCCGTAAGACGAAGACCGGCCGCCCGCGGTTCTTCGTCGCCGATGAGTCGCTGATGTTCCTGCTTCGCCTGTGGCACGAACGGAGCGGCCGGCCCGACGGCCATCAGCCGGTCGTAAGCAACGTCTGCGAGGCTTGCCGCGAAGCCAAAACGCTGCGCGCGGATCTGCAACTGGCAGGGATCACGAGAGGCGTGCTTTTTGCGGAGGACCCAACGATCGAACCGCTGCGCTTTCACGACAAACGTGCGACGTTCACGACGTGGGCGCGGCGCGCGGAATGCTCGGACGCATGGATCGAAGAGCGCACGGGCCACCAATCGAAGGAGATGATGGACCGATACACACGCGCGGCCCAGACGTTTGCGGATCTTCGCTACGAACCATTCCCCGAGATCAGCGGAGCGGTGCCGGAGCTCGTTCCGTTGGCCCAACGGTTGGCCCAATGCCTCCTTTGGCTGCTGCCGATCCGTCCGAATCCCCAACAACTTCAATGGTCGGGGCGAGTGGATTCGAACCACCGACCCCTAGACCCCCAGTCTAGTGCGCTAACCAGGCTGCGCTACGCCCCGAACCGCCATCCGTGAGAATCTCGCGGGCAGCGGGCGCAACGTAGTCGACTGGCTGGGTTTTGCAAGGGCCGGCCATCGTTCGGCCAACTCGACCCGTTGCGGGAGGGCGGGTACCTTTGAAGGGATGGCGGACACAGCGTCTCGCTGGGCTCTGCTCGCCTCGCTGACGCTCCACGCAGCGCTGATCGGGCTGGGATTGCGGCGCCCGCACTGGGCGCGGGCGACGTTCACCGATTTTTGGGCGGGAACGACGTTCGAGGTTCCCGACCTGCCAGGCAATGGTGAAGACGAGGGCGATCCGGGCTCGACAGCGGCGACCAGCGAAATCGAGGTGGATGGTCTGGATACGTCACCGGCGGCGCCGGCCACCCCGGCGCCCCCTGCCAAGCATGAGCTCGCGCAAACGACGGCGGCTCGCCGGCGCTCGGCAGCTGCATCGTCGCCATCGCCCAGCTCGGGAGAAGCAACGGGGGGATCGCGCGGGGGAGCGACGGGCACGTTCGGTGGGGAGGGGAGTACACCCGGCGTTCGCGATCTGGTGCGGTCTTTCGTCCGTGCCCTGCCGATCATTGCGAGCAGCGACCCTACGTGGTCGAGCCTGCCTCTCGGTTCGGCCGGGTCCACGGAGTTTACGATTGCGCTCGACGAGCAGGGAAAGCCGCACACAGCCAGGTCCCTCGACCCGGGCGTTCCGGCCCATCTGCGCAGACTCATCACCAAGACGCTGAGCGTCATGTCGGGGGGTCGCTTCGCGGTGGAAGGTGAGCCGGCTGGCGCGGAGCAGCGGCTGCGCATCGTCATTTCGCTCACCCAGCAGGCGCCCCCGACGGACGATCAGGCGGTCTTCGGCGGTGCCTTCGGGCTGCGCTTCGAGCCTCCCGACGAGCACCACGTGAGCCACGCGTTCTTCACGCTGGCTTCGGGGCGGCGCGTCGAGCTCGCCGTGCGCCCGCTGCCGTCGCGCTAACGCATGCGGGCCAGGTGACGGGCGATGCGGATGTGGAGCGCGTTGGAAAGCTCGACGTCTTGCGAGCAGACTTCGGCAAAATCGTCGGCGCGAAGGCGCATCAGTCGCGCGTTTTCGAGCACCAGCGGCAACTCGCCTTCGCGTGCCACGCCCATCAGCGACTCCACGAACAAGATCCCCGAAGGCCCGAGGACCCGGCCGTCCGGCAACGACACCTGGCCGCTCACGATGATGTAACAGACCCAATCGTTGGCCACGAGGCGCGGCACGCGCTCGTTCTTGCCGATCTCGACTTCGACCGCCGCCGCGAGCGCCGCCAAAACGGAAGAAATGGGCAGGTCTTCCAGCAACGCCGAGTGGCGCGCCACCAGAATATCGCTCGATACCGGTCCCGAGGTCGGCTCACCATCGGGCGAGCTCCGCGCCACGAATCTCTCGCAAACGTCGATCACCAGAGCCGTCGCATTGTCTTGGCCACCGCGCCGCAATGCGTAGCCGAGGAGCGCGCGCGTCGCGTCGTCGACCGAGCCGGTGCGCAGCAGCTGCGCGAGCTGGGTTTCCGTCTCGATTTCGCCGTGCACCCCGTCGGTGCAAAGAAGGAGCCGATCGCCCCGCGCGAGCTCCACGAAGCAGGTGTCGGCGGCCACCGTGGGGGCGATGCCGATCGCATTGACAAGCGGATTGCGACGTCGTCGCTCGGTTGCGGTGAGCGGGGCCGGGCGATGCATGCTGCCGGAGGCAAGCAGCGATTCGAGAAGCGCGTGATCGTGCGTCAATTGGATGACCGCCGACGAACGCGCGAGGTACACGCGCCCGTCGCCGGTATGGGCCACGAAAGCGCGGTCCCGAACGAGAACCGCGACATCGAGCGTGGTACCCATGCCGGTTTCGACCTGCGTCGCTTCGGCTTCTGCGCGAACCGCGTCGTTGGCCCGCTGGAACGCGGCGCGCAACAAATTGAACATCGCATGGCGGGCTTCGAGACTAGGGTCTTTCGGAAAACGATCGAGAATGCGGCGGGCGGGCTTCTCGCGCAAGGCGTCGATCACCGCTTCGATGGCAAGCCGAGCTGCCACTTCCCCCGCCGCGTGCCCGCCCATCCCGTCGGCCACGGCGAAGAGGGCGAGCTCGGGGATGATCGCCAGCGCGTCCTCGTTGTTCTTGCGGACCTTGCCGATTTCGGACCCCCCTGCGAAGTCGACGCGGAAGTCGAAGCGAGGGATCGCGCTCGGCACAGCTCATCATAAACTGGCACCCTTTGTTTTCATAGGAACTGCCGGAGGGGGTACGCAAACCAGGCGAGGAACCGATGGCCGAGCGAACGCTCCTTCCAACTGGAAAGCGAGCACTCGACCGCGTCGTCGAGGTCGCGCTCGAAGGATCCGCGTGATTCGCGCGCGAAGTGGCGATCGTAGACGGCGATGTTGCACTCGCGGTTGTAGCGCCTCGAGCGCGGGTCGAGGTTGTACGTGCCGGTGGTGGTCAGAGTCTCGTCGAAGATCGCCGTCTTGGCATGCAAGACGCGCCGCTGGTAAGCGAAGACGCGCGCCTTCGCTTCGAGCAGGCGGC
>Ga0137375_10004430_pt1 | contig 16738 bp, 4 predicted proteins | sample SagtaG_24_FD_104936 | JGI IMG/M metagenome (GOLD analysis project Ga0137375, IMG submission 104936) | Vadose zone soil microbial communities from Sagehorn Ranch, Mendocino, California, USA - Sage1_R_113_16 metaG | ecosystem: Environmental > Terrestrial > Soil > Vadose zone | place: USA...
CAGTCTTAGTGACGTTTGCTGGGCTTTCTGACCAACCTCAATTTGAGGCATTCCCAAACCTCTTTAAAACGAATGATTTGGAATTGTGGGACAGAATTGATTAGGGAAGACGAAATCAAAACTGTCATGCCATTTCCGAGAGCCAAAACCCGGAATTTGAGCGATGCCTGTACAAGAAAGATGTTGAGAAGGCTTTTCGAACTCTGCTGCGCACCTACATTATCTACTTTCGAATTGCTTCATTCATCGTGCTGCGCATCCCATTGCTTCCGAGCTCTTGGATCTCGAGTGTCGATATAGGAGATAAATATGGATATTGAATCCGCCGCCGAACACCCAAGCGGTTCGGAAATCGCAGTGATCGGGATGAGTTGTCGGTTTCCGGGGGCGGCTAATCTTGATCGATTCTGGAAGAATCTGCGGGATGGGGTCGAATCCGTTTCCTTTCTGCCGGATGAAGAATTGGCGCCGTCGATCGTCGATCCTGCCGATACGCGTGCGCCCGGTTACGTTAAAGCGGCTTCAATTTTGGACGGGGTTGATTTATTTGATGCGGCATTCTTCGGGTATAGTCCGAAAGAGGCGGAGGTAATGGATCCTCAACATCGCGTCTTCCTGGAATGTGCATGGGAAGCCCTCGAGGATGCAGGATATGATCCCACCTCGTACGGGGGATCCATCGGTGTCTTCGGCGGGTCCCGGTCGAATACATATCTTTTCAATATCTTTACCAATCGGGAGAAGGTGGGGGTACTAGGCGCGATTGATGTTGGGCTAGGAAATGACCCCGGGTTTCTGACCAGTCGAGTATCTTATAAGTTGGATCTCAAGGGGCCCAGCTATACAGTCCACACGGCATGCTCTACCTCACTAGTTGCCGTACATTTGGCCTGCCAAAGTTTGTTGATCGACGAGTGCCAAATCGCTCTTGCAGGAGGGGTCGCTATAAACATCCCACAGAAGACGGGATATCTCTATCAACCGGGAGGCATTCTCTCTCCGGACGGCCACTGTAGGGCTTTCGATGAGAAGGCGCAAGGAACCGTCTTCGGCAGCGGCGTCGGTATTGCTGTACTAAAACGGCTCACAGACGCGCTCGCCGATCGGGATACGATTTATGCCGTGATCAAGGGATCGGCAATAAATAATGACGGAGCCTATAAAGCGAGCTTTACCGCCCCTAGCGTTTTATGGCAAGCGGAGGTAATCGCTGAAGCCTTGGCTTGTGCGGATGTCGCGCCGGAAACAATCAGTTATGTTGAAGCTCACGGAACCGGTACGCTATTAGGAGATCCGATTGAAATTCGCGCCCTGACAAAAGCTTTCCGAATCGACAATCATAAAAAGTCATGTGCCCTCGGTTCGGTTAAAACCAACATCGGCCATTTGGACGCAGCAGCAGGCATTGCCGGTTTGATCAAAACGGTATTGGCCCTGGAACATAAACAATTACCTCCCAGTCTTCACTACGAGACGCCTAATCCGCACATCAAATTCAATGAAACCCCTTTTTATGTAAACACTGAGCTGACGGAATGGCATTCCGAATCATCGCCGCGAAGAGCAGGCGTCAGCTCATTCGGAGTCGGAGGTACGAATGCGCATGTAATTATTGAAGAACCGCCTGCGATAAAATTCGCCTCCGCTTCACGCCCGTATCAACTATTGGTACTGTCCGCCAGGACGAGCCAGGCTTTGGAGGCTGCAACCGACAAGCTGAGTTCATTTTTGGGTCAAAAGCCCTCATCCGACTTGGCCGATATCGCCTATACCTTGTCGATCGGAAGGAAGGTCTTCAACTATCGGCGGACATGTATCGTTCGAGATGCTGAAAGCGCCGCAAAAGCCCTGGCGCTCGATGAGCGGCAGTCATTGCAGACGGCTTATCAGGAAACCTGTGATCGATCGGTAGTATTTATGTTTCCGGGGCAAGGCAGTCAGTATATTAATATGGGGAAGGACCTCTATGCGACTGAAGACGTATTTCGCAAGGAAGTCGATGACTGTTCATCTCAGCTGATTTCCTTGATGGGGAGGGATCTCCGCATGCTTTTGTACCAGGCGCCGGGGACAGAAGGACAAGCGGATAAAGAGCTTATCAGTACTGCCATTGCTCAGCCGGCTTTATTCGCCATCGAATATGCGCTCGGCAAACTCTGGATGTCATGGGGTGTAAAACCGAAAGCCATGATCGGTCATAGCGTCGGCGAGTACACGGCCGCTTGCCTGGCAGGTGTCATGTCCTTAGAGGATGCGCTGAAATTGGTATGTTTGCGCGGAAGAATGATGCAGGCGCTGCCTCGGGGAGTCATGCTTGCTTTGGAGTTGGAGGAAAAAGAAACGGCAAGCCTCATCAAAGGACTCCCGGTCGATATCGCCGCCGTTAACGGGCCGCGAGCGTGTGTTGTGTCGGGTGAAAAATCGGTAATCGAAGATTTCAGAAAAATCCTGAAGGATCAAGGGATTGTCAATCGCCTCTTGCGGACGTCGCATGCTTTCCATTCTCGAACAATGAATGAGATCGTAGAAACGTTCGCCGAGGAAGTAAAAAGGGTGAATTTAAGCCGCCCTGAAATTCCATTCGTGTCCAATGTCTCCGGGAAAATTATTGAAGATACCGAGGCCGTAGATCCCTTCTATTGGGGAAGGCATCTTCGCGAAACCGTCAAATTCTGGGATGGCGTCAAGGAGTTGAATCGAGCCTATCTGCCTGTTTTTCTGGAAGTCGGACCTGGGAGAACCCTTACCACTCTCGCTCAAGAGAGATCGTCGGATGAAATGAAGCGAACGACGGTCGGCTCGATGAAGCACCCCTTGGATGCTCGTAATGATAATGAATGTCTCCTGGAAGCTCTCGGCAATTTATGGCTCGAAGGGGCCCGGATAAATTGGATGAATTTCTATGACGGTCAAAATAGGCGAAGGGTCAGAGTGCCGACATACCCGTTCGAGCGACAACGATTTTGGATAGACCCGGGATCACCTGCAGGAGAATCTCAAAAACGGCAAATCGTCGGTAAGAAGGCAGACTTATCCGAATGGTTCTATTTACCGTCATGGAAACGGACGTTGTCTTTGAGTCCAGCGGACCCGAGTGTTCAAAAGTTGAATCAATTGCTCTATCTGGTCTTTGATGATGGAGGTAATCTTGCCGACTCCATTGCGCAATCATTGGAATGTGGAGGCTCTAGAGTTATCAGAGTACGGAAAGGAGACTTATACCGACAGGTAGGCAATGATGTTTATCTGATCGAACCGCAGAGAAAAGAAGACTATGAGGAGTTGATCAGGCAGGTGAGCGAGTCAGGAAGAGGGCGGAGCGATCGAATTGTGGTTTTGCATTTTTGGAGTATTACCGCTCGCGAAGAGCAGACCGCCGGAGTGGATTATTTTAGAAAGATACAAAATTTGGGGTTTTACAGCCTGTTGTTTTTAGCCCAGACACTAGTAGAAAAAGATATTGCCGAAAGAATTGAGTTGAACATATGTTCGGATCGGATCTTCAGTGTCGAGGGGGCAGAAACCTGCATACCTGAGAAGGCCCCGATCACAGCCGTCTGTAAAGTTCTGCCCCAGGAGAATCCGAAGATCTTTTGTCGCTGTATAGATCTCGTTATTCCACTTCCGAGTAGCCCGGAAGAAGTCTGGATCAAAGCTCAAATACTCAGTGAAATATTTTCAGCAGGGAGCGACATGATGATCGCTTATCGCGGCGATCGACGCCTCCTGCAGAGTTATGAACCGGTATGCCTGGATCAGGCGATAAGACCGAGAAGGTTGTTACGTGAGAACGGTGTATATCTGATTACCGGCGGATTGGGTGGGGTCGGTCTGATTCTGGCAGAATATCTGGCCCTGACCGTGAAGGCTAAGGTTGTGCTGGTGGGGCGTTCTCCATTTCCTGAAAAATGCGATTGGGCAGAATGGCTGACTGCACATGATGAGTCTGATCCAACCAGTAAAAAGATCTTAAAATTACAGAATCTGGAACGCCAAGACGCGGAAGTCATGGTTGTTTCGGCAGATGTGGCCGATAAGGAGCGGATGAAGCTGGTAATCTCCGAGATCTATGAGCGGTTCAACTGCCTGAATGGAGTGCTTCATGCTGCAGGGACGACCAGCGGCCCTTCGGTTTTCACTTCCTTTACTGAGATCGGCATATTTGAATCCGAGTTGCAATTTCGCCCAAAGGTCTACGGAACCTACGTATTGAAAGAAATTTTGCGTGATAGAGATCTCGATTTCTGCATGCTGTTTTCCTCAAATGCTTCTGTTTTGGGCGGGTTGGGGTTGTCGGCTTATTCGGCGGCAAACAGTTTTATGGATGCATTTACCGACAGTCGAGCGAAAAGGTCGGGGATGACATGGATCAGCGCGAGTTGGGATGAATGGCCGGAAGAGACCAAGAGATATGTTGGATTCCGAACGAGCATCGATCAATATTCCATGGCGATCGAAGAAAGTTGTGAGGCATTCCGTCGGGTAGCGACCATGATGTCAGGCGGGCATATTATCGTCTCTACCGGCGACTTACATACGCGCATGAAATTATGGGTCGGTCGGGATTCGATGCAAGCAACATCATCGCTTACCGGTGATGATTCTGCTGTTGCTCATTCCCGGCCTGCTCTTAAGAGTGAATATCTTGCGCCGAGAAATGAACCCGAACAAATTATCGCTGAGATCTGCGGACGGCTGCTTGGTATCGAGTCGATCGGCGTGGATGATAACTTCTTCAGCTTGGGCGGGCATTCATTACTCGCCGTCAAAGTAGTCAGTCGTATAAATGACAGATTCTGTGTAGACCTGCCGTTGGCAAAGTTCTTTGCCTCACCGACAGTTGCGGAGCTCGCGCAGGTCGTGGCTGAGATACAAGGGCAACAGAATATTGACGAAGCTATCGACCTGCTTCATGAGGTAGCGCAGATGACCGATGATGAGGTCAATGTCAATCTGAGCAGAAGGAGCCAACTCGGATAGCGCAAAACAGGTCGGAATCCTCGGTACTGACATGGAAAATGGTTGGGGGACATGCAATGGGAGAAATAATTACCACAGAAGCTTGGGTCATTTATCGGGGAAGTAAAGATTCCCACAAAAGAAAAAACGAACCTGCCGAACTTAAGCTCGAGTCCTACTCTTTCCCTGGAATCGATGAAAACGAGGTCTTGGCGGAACCTCTTTACGGATGCTGGGAAGCGAATATGACCCACGCTCTGGAGAGAGTTCCCATCGATATCTGCACCGACAGAGGAGAGGAGAAGGTCGTCATCGGGAATGCAGGGGTCGTGCGAGTAATTCAAGCAGGGAAAGCGGTCAATACTATCGCTGAAGGAGATCTTTGTCTGGTATTTTGTAACGGTATTTGGGATCAATTCGGTTATCCGAAAAAAATATTTGCTTATGATGCCCCGAATACTATCGGAGTTTTATCGAAGAAGACCAAACTGCATGAAAAGCAACTCATCTTGATTCCAAAGAAAACCCCTTATTCGCTTCAACAATGGGCGGCATTTTCTCTACGCTACATAACGGCCTGGGCAAACTGGCAACAAGCCTATGGTTGTTGGAGCGTTCAATGGGACGGAGAGTGCTCGGCGACCCCGATTATTTGGGGATGGGGAGGAGGGGTTTCTTTAGCCGAATTGGCGCTCGCCAAGTTATCCGGTTATCCCGCCGCTATGATCTCATCCAATGAGGAACGACTCAACATTGTTAAAAAATTGGATATTCAACCGATCGATCGGCGACCGTTTATCAACCTCAATTATGATGAGGAGCGATATCGGAATGACCCCGGGTATAAGAAAGCTTATTTGGAGGCCGAAGAGGTTTTCATGCAGATCGTTAGAGAATATACCCGGGGGATTGGGGTGTCGATATTTATCGATTATATCGGCACTCCGGTTTTACGGGCGACTATCAAAGCCCTCGCTCAAGGTGGAGTCATAACGACCGCCGGTTGGAAGAAGGGAATGAAAACTTCTCTTCTCAGAGCGCTGGAATGCATGAACTGGCATACGCACGTCCACACGCACTATGCGAAATATTCTCAGGGGGTAGCTGCGGTCGATTTTGCCGAGAAGACCGGTTGGATGCCTCTACTCGATGGGAAGTTTTATGATTGGAGTGATATCCCGCAACTGGCCCATGATTACTCCGCTCAAAAAATTGATACCTACTTTCCTATATTTCAAGTTAACCCATCGTGATTGTTATCCCAAAGCCATAATAAAAATTGATTGAAACCCGAGGGATTGTTCGATCCCGAGAACGTAGGCTGCCGGTATGCCGAGGTTTAAGCCGACGTTTCCGATTACCCACTTACCAAAAGGCAGAGACATTTCATGCCGGAGGAGGCTGGTTTGAGAAAAAAAGTTTTGATTATCGGATGCTTGATTGGCGGCTCGATTGGCCCTTTGATCGGAGAGAAAATGCAGATGATTTCTCGGGTTCACTCGACGGAAGCATTTGCGGTAGGAACTTTTCCCGGGCTCCGGAAAGAGGCACTGATCATCAGAGATAAATACGGGGTCCCGCATATCAAAGCGAAGAGTGATGCTGATGCATATTTTGCGATGGGGTATATGCATGCTAAAGACCGGTTTTTTCAGATGGACTATAGCCGCCGAAGGGGAAGCGGTACTCTTGCCGAACTGATCGGCGCAGGTCCGGGGGATACGATACTGAGTGGCGATATCAACCAACGAAATCTGGGAATCAGACGGGCGGCGGAACGCTCGCGTGAAATTTGTCCTCCTGAATATCTCGGATTGCTGGAGGCCTATTCCGCCGGGGTAAACGAGTGGCTGAATAATAATGATCTGCCTCCGGAGTACAACTTATTGGAGTTGACGAAAGCGCAAGTGCCTCGATGGGAGGTTCTCGACAGTCTCGCTATCGCCAAAGCCGTCGTCTTCAATTTTGCCTACGAGACGTCCGATATGCTCAACACCGCGCTCCTGACCGTGTATGAAAAGGCGGGTAAGACGAATGGTTTTGACGGCGCCAAGCTTTTTTCCGAAGACTTGTTCGGATACAAGCCTTTTTGGCCGGCCTCTTCGATATCGCCTCCGCACGTCAAATCGGCAGATAACAATAGGGGAGCTGCCTCCAAGTTCGTTGAACAATCAGGGAGATCCACTGGGTTCATTAAGCCCGAAACCATCTCTGCGATAACCGCCTGGTTCCATGATTCAACCAGGCACTCGCCGATGGAAGGGGCAGAGAAAATAACCGGCAGTAATTGTTGGGTAATCGGCGGGTCGAAGACGATTAATAAAGCATCGTTAATCGCTAATGATCCGCATCTACCGCTGGCGGCCCCGGCGGTATTCTATGAGATCCACCTGATGGTCGAAAAGGCTTTACATCAACCCCCGATGAACGTTTACGGCGTAAGTTTTGCCGGTGTGCCGGGAGTAGTTCTGGGTTTCAACGAGAATATTGCCTGGGGAGCTACAACGGGGCGTTTCGACGTTACTGATATCTATCAGGAACAGGTTCGGATAGACCCGAACACACAGCTACCCACGGCAACCATCTACCGAAATGTTCCTGAGCCGGTCGTCGTTATCCCTGAAAAGTTTAGACTAAACCAGGTCGGAAATCGCACCGACGACGATATTATTGAAGTACCGGTGGGAAAGAGGTCGAGCGGTGTCGTAGTTCCACAGGCGACCATCATCGTCCCCAGAAGGAATAACGGACCGCTGATTACCATGCCGTCGGGTCCGGACGCCGAGTCTCTGACTGCTTTGAGTGTCCAGTTTACCGGGTTCAGCCCCACGTTCGAATTAGCTTCTTCTTTCATTTGGGCCAGAGCGACGAATGTGAATGAGTTCAAAGAGGGTGTGCAACGATTCAAGGTCGGGTCTTTAAATTGGTGTTATGCCGACGTTAAAGGCAATATAGCATACTTTACAAGTGGAGTAATTCCGCTTCGGGAAGATCTGCAATCCGGTAAAGTTGTTGGAGCCGCCCCTTACTTCGTCAGGGATGGGTCAGGAGTTCACCGGCATGAGTGGGTCAAATCAAACCCATCCTCCACAATCGGATCGCTGCCTTTCAAGATATTACCATTTGCGGAAATGCCTCAAATCGTCAATCCGCCGGAGGGGTTTATCGTTACGGCAAATAACGATCCGATGGGGGTAACATTCGACGGTGATCCGGTAAATCAGAATCGTGCTCATGGAACAGGTATTTATTATCTTGGCGCGAGATTTGATGCGGGGTTTCGCGCCGTCAGAATAACCAATTTACTCAGTCAGCGATTGGAACCCGCCAAAGGAGATCGAAAACTTGGGCTCCGTGATATGGCGGAAATTCAGAGTGATGTCGTGATGCTTGACGCTCAAGTTTTCACTCCCTACATTCTCCGGGCGTGGGAAGCCGCTCGGGCTTCTAACGCGCCGGCGGAATTGTCCGATTTCACCCAAGACCGGGAGATGACCGAAGCCGTGGAGCGTCTCTCGAAATGGGACTTTTCCGCGCCCACCGGAATCACCGAGGGATATGATGCGGCGGACAAAGATGGAAATCGGCTGCCGCCGATGGCCGAGGAGGTCGCCCATAGTATCGCCGCAACTCTCTATAGCGTATGGCGTGGGCAGATTATCAGAAATACTATCGACTCTGCACTCCAGCGCGTAGGGTTGAACAATGTTATGTTGGACTCGCGGGACTTACAGGTAGCTCGCGCTGCATTGAGTGCCGAAACGTCTCTCGTGGCTTTGCGAACATTACTGGATGATTTCGCGGCGCGTAAAGGATGTGGGATCTCGGGGATAGACTTCTTTGTCGTGCCCGGTTTAAATCGGCCTGCAGAGATCAGGCGCGATTTCCTCATCTTAAAAAGTCTGAAAGACGCGTTGAGTCTGCTCAGCAGTGACGCTTTTGCTCCGGCATTCAATCGCTCGACAAATCAATCCGATTATCAATTCGGAAAGCTTCATCGTGCAACGATCAGCCATTCTCTTACCGCTCTGGTACCGCAACTCAGAATTCAGGCCGGCGGTTCGGCGGGGTTACCCTCAATCTTATCCAATGTCAGTGTTGACGGTGGGTTCGAAGTGGTGGACTGGTCGAGTCACGGCCCGCGAGCATCGACTGCCCGGAGTTTCACCTTCATGGCTGGAGCGGCTCGGAGATTTCTTGCTGAATTGTTGCCGGGAAGAGTTAGAGCTATGGAAGTGATCCCGGGGGGCGAGAGTGGAGTGCCCGGTAACGAATTTTTCGGTAATATGATGGGACTCTGGCTGACCAACGATTTCCATGAAGCATACCTAGTCGAGAAAGACATATATCAAAATAAATCCTCAATAGAGATATTAAGACCCGCCAAATAGTTCGTCGGACGGTCGTTTCCGATCGATTCATCACAATTGCCTGGCGGTACCCAGGGAGTCGGTGTTGTCCGTGAGTGCCCGGTCGCCGCTAATCAACTACGATTGGTAGAATCTCGTCAAGCCGGGTGTACTGGAAATGGATAAGCCATCAATGGATTCGGAGAATCTTTCACCCAAGAGACGTGCTCTCTATGATCTGCTTCTTGCCGAGAGGCGAAAGACGGCGGCAGCAACTGGGGCAGGGACAAGCGGCGGGGATATAGGCCTGGCTGCGAAAGTCGGGCAACCTGTCCTTCGTCATCAAGATCCCGAGTATCATCCGCTGTCATTGGAGCAACGACGGCTCTGGATTATCGATCAAGTGGAGCCCGGCAATTCTTCGTATAATTTGCCTTTTGCTTCTCGCATCAAGGGCCCACTAAACATCAAAGCATTGCGGGAAGCCCTTAATGAAATCGTGCAACGTCACCATACTTTGAGGACTGTCTTTAAAGTCGTGGACGGGGAACCTGTACAAATCGTCACCCCCGATTTGAAATTTCCGTTCACGGTTGTAGACCTGAGAGATTTTCCTCCACTCGAACAAACCGCCTGCGCTGAGAGACTGGTGGAAGCCGCAGCCTTCCGTCCGTTTAACCTTGAGGAGTGTCCGGCCGCGCGCGCGCAGCTCGTCTGCTTAGAGGCAGACGAATACGTGCTCATGTTTACAATGCATCACATTATTTCCGATGGTTGGTCAATGGGGATTCTGGCGAATGAATTGAAGACGCTCTATCAGGCATTCTCTCAAGGAGAACGCTCGCCGCTTCCGCCGCTTCCGTTGCAGTATAAGGATTACGCATTTCAGCAGCGAGAATGGTTACAGGGCGAAGAACCGAAATTGCAACTGGCTTATTGGAAAGAGCAACTCAAAGATGCGCCTGCGGCTTTAAATTTACCCTTCGATTATCCGCGACCTGCCGTCCGCAGTTCCCGAGGGGCGAAACAATGGTTGAAATTCACTCCCAAACTGACCAAGGCGATTGAAGAATTGACCAGGAGTAGCGGTGCGACAACTTTCATCACATTGTCAACGGCATTTGTTTCTTTCCTCTATCGTTATACGGGGCAGGACGACATTCTGGTAGGCGTGCCGGTAGCTAATCGCAACCGGGTTGAGCTTGAAAGGCTGATCGGGTTTTTCACCAATACGCTGGTTTTGCGAACACGCCTCTCGGAGAGGATGAACTTTGCTGAGCTAATGGAACAAGTCCGAACCGTCTCAGTCCAAGCGCAAGCCCACCGAGATGTGCCGTTTGATGCGATTGTGCAGGCTTTACAGATCGAGAGTCGGCTCACGCACAATCCTTTATATCAGGTCATGATAAATTACCAAGATCGGACAACCCCGTCTTTTCAATTGCATGGATTACAACTTGAGACAATTAAATCCATCAGCGCGACGGCTCAAGTCGATTTAAACTTACATATTTGGCCGGTGCAAAATCAATTGGTCGGCTGTTTGGAATACAGTCCCGAGCTATGCGAAGAGACGACCGTCGAGAGAATGCTCGTCCACTTCCAAACACTCCTGGAAGGGGCAGTCTCAAAACCCGAGGCCGTCATTATGGAGTTGCCGTTAATGACGGAAGCAGAATGCCGGGAGATCGTTGCCGGCTGGAATAATTCTCGATCGGATTATGAGATCTATCCTACCTTGCATGGGTTAATAGAGAAACAGGTCCTACTTACTCCCGAGGCGATTGCCGTAGTGCATGAAGGTGAACTTCTTACCTATCGAGAATTGGGGCGCCGTGCCGACCAAATAGCGCATTATCTGGCGGCGCTCGGGATCAGATCAGAATCTCGAGTCGGTATCTGCATGGATCGTTCGTTGGAGATGGTGACGGCTCTGTTCGGTACGCTGAAGTCAGGGGGAGTATACGTGCCGTTGGATCCGTCTTCTCCTAAAGATCGTTTGGGAATGATACTGAGCGACGCCGACGTATCCGTCATTTTGACTCAAGATCATTTGTTGAAGCATCTTCCTCAAAATGCGGCTGAAACGGTTTGTCCGGATTCCAGTTGGGAATCGATTGTTCTGGAGAGCTGTGAGGGTCCTGTCAACGAATCAACGGGCGATAATTCGGCATATCTTATCTATACTTCCGGATCTACCGGCAAGCCGAAAGGAGTTCTCAATGCACACCGTGGTATTTGTAATCGTTTGCAATGGATGCAGCATACCTACGGATTAACGGCAGATGACGCGGTTCTGCAGAAGACCTCACTCTGTTTCGATGTTTCGGTGTGGGAGCTGTTTTGGCCCTTGACGGCCGGGGCGCGCTTGGTTATGGCTCCGCCGGAGGCACAACGTGACGCGGCCTGGCTCGTGAGGCTTATTGCCGACCACAACATCACCACGGTTCATTTTGTTCCTGCGATGCTACGCCCTTTCTTGGGTGAGGAAGGGCTCGAAAAATGCGTCGGGCTTAAACGGGTCATCTGTAGTGGTGAAGCGCTGCCGACAGACCTTCAGGATAAATACTTCTCGACCCTATCCGCCGAACTGCACAACCTTTATGGGCCGACCGAAGCCGCCGTCGATGTAACCGCGTGGGCATGCCAAAGAACGAATTCGCGGCGCAGTGTCCCGATAGGAAGACCAATTTCCAAAACACAAATTTATCTCCTGGATCAGAACTACCAGGCAGTTCCTATCGGGGTCACCGGAGAATTATTCATCGGTGGCGTTGGTTTAGCGCGCGGATATGTTAATCGCGCTGATCTGACCGCAGCATCTTTCGTCCCCAACCCGTACGGCCCGATACCGGGTACACGTCTTTATCGGACGGGTGATTCGGCGCGATACTTAAAGGACGGCGTAATTGATTTTCTCGGTCGGATAGATTACCAGGCGAAGATCAGAGGGTTTCGTATCGAATTGGGCGAGATCGAAGAGATCTTACGGTCACATTCCGACGTGCGTGAAGCTGTAGTTATGGCAAACGAACGACGTCATGGCGACAAATATCTGGTCGCCTATTTTGTTGCCGCCGATCCGACTGTTTCCGTTGCCGAATTGCGAGATTATTTAATCGACAAATTGCCTGAATATATGGTTCCGTCAGCCTTCATCCGGTTGGACAGGTTGCCGCAGACAGTCAGCGGGAAAATTGATCGAAAAAGATTGCCGCCGGTTGACCGCATCGATCTCGAGGTGGAATCGGACGAAGCCCCGCCAAATACGCCTACGGAGAAAGCGTTGGTAAAGATCTGGAGAGAGGTGCTGGGGGGCGACCGGGTCGGAGTTCACGAAAAATTCTTTGAACTGGGTGGGGATTCAATCCTCGGTATTCAAGCGGTAGCCAAGGCCAAACAGGTTGGATTGCATTTCACCCCTCAACAACTGTTCCGGAATCAAACAATTGCCAAGTTGGCTGAAATAGTCGAGACCGCGAATCCGAGGCGGATTGAGCAAGGGATTATTTCGGGCCCTGTTGGCTTAACGCCGATACAACGCTGGTACTTCGAGACCGAGCTCATTGATCCTCACCATTTTAACCAATCGTTAATGCTCGAAGCGACGCAAAAAATCGATCCGGCTCTCCTTGATTCGTCAATCCGGCGATTGATTATCCATCATGACTCAATCAGACTGCGATTTGTTCGCGAATCGTCAGGATGGCGACAGTTTTATCGAGAGACGGATGATAACGTGATCTTTTCATGGATCGACCTGGCCGAGACATTTCATGACGATAGATCTGCCGTTGTGGAAAAAGCGGCGGCTGAATTACAGGCGAGCCTTAATCTTGAGACGGGGCCGCTGATGCGAGTCGCTTTATTTACCGGCGATGAAGATGAGCCGGACTGGATACTAATCATCATCCATCATCTTGTCATAGATACTTTCTCATGGAGGGTCTTACTGGAGGATTGGCAGGAACTTTACCGGCAACTAAGTCGTGGCGATACAGTCAGGCTCCCGCCGAAAACTTCATCATACAAAGATTGGGCGGTGTATCTTCGGGAATACTCAGAGTCATCCGCCGTCAAAGATGAGCTTACTTATTGGATCGATCTGCTCGGAGTTCAAAGCGGCGCTCTCCCACGCGATTTTCCGGAAGGAATAAATAACGAAGCGTCGATAGGAATTTCAACTGTTATTCTGGACCGGGAGCGAACTCAGGCGTTGCTGTCGACGATCCCCGGGATTTCGCGTGCGACGATTACTGACTTCTTGTTGACGGCTCTGATGCAAGCCCTTGTGCCTTGGATCGGAACAAATTCGATTGTTATCGATCTTGAAAGTCATGGCCGAAAAGAAGTGGATGAAAATAATATCGATATCTCACGTACCGTAGGGTGGTTTACGTCGCTTTTCCCGGTGCTACTCAGCTTGAATGACGGACATTCTCTCACCGGCATTTTGAGTAATATCAGAGAGCAGTTACATCGTATTCCCGGTTTGGGGATCAGTTACGGATTAGTGCGCTACCCGCCCGAGCGTGCGGAAATCGCAGATAAACTTAAGCATTTACCTCGATCCGAAGTATTGTTTAACTATGTGGGACAAATTGATCAAGCCTTACCCGAATCCGGTATGTTCAGGTTGAGTATGCAACGAGTCGGACCGACCCGCAGCCCCCGAAGAATTCGCAGTCATCTCGTGGAAATCAATGCCGTTATCACCGGGGTGCGGCTTCGCATAGATTGGGCCTTTAATCGAAACCTTTTTCGTGACGCCACTATCCAACAGCTGGCCGAGAGCCTTTTGAACGCCCTGAAGCGATTAATAGATCACTGCCGAGTATTAGGCGGCGCCGGATACATGCCCTCGGATTTTCCGGAAGCCGGATTAAGCCGGGGTGAGCTGGACGACATCATCGCGGAATTTGGAGGCGATACGTGAAAAAGCGGAATAATATCGAGGATATCTATCCTTTATCGCCGGTACAAAGAGGAATACTGTTCCACACTCTCTATGCTTCACGGTCCAGTGTTTATCTTGTACAACTCAGCTCGGTACTCTCGCAGGATCTCGACATTTCAGCCCTCAAGCAAGCATGGCAACAAGTGATGGCGCGTCATCCGGTGTTGCGCACGGCCTTTAAGTGGGAACATCGTGACGATCCTTTACAGATCGCGCTCAGGCAGGTTGATCTGCCTTGGCTAGAGGTCGATTTGTGCCATCTATCGCCTTCCGAACAGGAACGACGGACAGCCGACTTGCTTGCCGAGGATAGAAAACTCGGATTCAACCTGTCTCAAGCCCCATTGTTTCGTGTAACGATTATTCATCTGACTGATCGGCTCCGACGGTTGGTGTGGACCTACCATCACATAATCCTGGACGGATGGTCACGGCAATTGATCCTTAAAGAGCTATATGCATTCTATGAGGCGTACAGCCGTGGGAGCGAGGTAATATCGGATCGCCCGCGCCCATATAAGGATTACGTTGTTTGGTTGAGACGACAAGGCGGACCTGATGCCGAAGCTTTTTGGCGCCGACAACTCAAAGGGTTTACCACCCCAACAAATATCGATTCTAATCGACCGAGACCCGACAGCAACGCTAAAGACGAAAGTCATCAGATGCTGGAGGTGAGGTTGTCGCCACGGACGACAGCTGAATTGGAATCGTTTGCGCAGCGGAACCTGCTTACCATGAACACGGTAGTGCTGGGGGCTTGGATATTGTTACTAAGTCACTACAGCGGCCAGCGCGATGTGGTGTGCGGGATCAATACTTCGGGTCGTCCCGTGGACCTGACCGGCATCGAGTCGATGGTAGGTGTATGCGTCAATACCTTACCTCTACGGGTACGCATCAGTCCTAATTCCTCGCTGCTCACTTGGCTGAAAGCTCTTCAAGAGCACCAGTTGGAGATCGGCCAATATGAATATGCTGCATTGGCTGACGTGCAGGCATGGGGCGAAGTATTGGGAGGCCGGCCGCTGTTTGAAACCATTTTTGTTTTCGAAAACTACCCGATGCAACAGCAGAGCCGCAACAGGAGTGATGGGGAAACCTATATCAGGGAACATTCAAGCTACCCGCTGACGATAGTAGCTGTCCCCGGCCGAGAGCTGTTGCTGGGAATGGAATATGAAGAACGGCTTTATGATGCTGAGGTTATTTCAACGCTCTTGCATCAATGGAAGGAATTGCTTGGTAACATTCCATCTGCTCCGGATCAAATCCTCGCGAATCTCTCGTTGATGAATGAAAAAGACCGGAATCGGTTGTTGCTCGATTGGAACGACACGAAAACCGACTATCGAGCCGATGCTTGCATTCACAAACAAATAGAGGAGCAGGTAGAGATCAGACCGCATACCGTGGCCATGGTCATGGCTAGGGGACAAGCAAATGACGATGAGCAGTTGACCTACCAAGAGCTCAATCGCCGCGCCAATCAATTGGCCCACTACCTGCGACGCCACGGGGTGGGTCCGGAGACCCGCGTCGGGATCTATCTCGAGCGGTCGCTCGAGATGGCCGTCGGGTTGCTGGCCGTGCTCAAGGCGGGCGGGGCCTATCTCCCCTTGGATGCCCGCTACCCTCTGGAGCGATTGGAATATATGGTCGGAGACGCGGCGGCGGCGATCATCCTGACGCAGGAGCAACTGCTCGAGCGATTGCCGGCCGGAGCGGCACAGTTGATCTGTCTGGATGTGGATTGGCCGTTGATCGAGCGCGAGAGTCAGTGCAATCCGGAAAGTGGAGTGGGGCCGACCAACGCGGCCTACCTCATCTATACTTCGGGCTCGACCGGCAGGCCGAAAGGAGTCGAGATCGAGCATCGGGGCTTGCCCAATATGGCGGCGGCCCAGATCAGGAGATTGGGGGCGGAGGCAGATGATCGGGTGCTGCAATTCGCCTCGTTGAGTTTCGATGCCTCGATCTTCGAGATCGTCATGGCGTTGGGAAGCGGAGCCAAGCTGTGTCTGGGCGAGGCGGAGCAGTTGATGGCTGGAGAGGGGATGATCGAGTTGCTGCGGCGACAAGGAGTGACGAAGGCAACCTTGCCGCCGTCGGTCTGGGCAGCCTTGCCGGCGGGAGAATTGCCCCAACTAAAGACGGTGATCGCAGCCGGAGAGGCTTGTCCGGCGGGAGTGGTCGAGGAGTGGGGGCAGGGGCGACGGATGTTCAATGCCTATGGGCCGACGGAAGCCACGGTCTGGGCGAGTGTCAAGGAATGCCGCGCCGGGAGCGAGGAGGCGCCGTCTCTGGGGCGCCCGATAGACAATACGCAGATCTACCTTCTGGACGGGCGGGGAGAGCCGGTACCGGTGGGAGTGGCTGGGGAAATCCATCTCGGGGGTGTGGGATTGGCGCGCGGGTATGTGAACCGAGGGGATCTGACGGCGGGGAGTTTTCTGCCGCATCCCTTCAGTCA
>Ga0137375_10004435_pt1 | contig 16733 bp, 13 predicted proteins | sample SagtaG_24_FD_104936 | JGI IMG/M metagenome (GOLD analysis project Ga0137375, IMG submission 104936) | Vadose zone soil microbial communities from Sagehorn Ranch, Mendocino, California, USA - Sage1_R_113_16 metaG | ecosystem: Environmental > Terrestrial > Soil > Vadose zone | place: USA...
AGGTTGACGATCACCGGGACCGACTCCTTGAACTTGTCCGCGATCGACTGGGCGTCGTTGAAGCTCCGCGGGACGACCAGGTGGACTCGCACCGACGCGGACGCGACGGCCTCGAGCGGACGCTTTCCGGAGCCCGGTCGCAGGACGGCGGTTCTCGCAGGCGCGGAGTCGGGATCCGACCAGTCCTCGAACTCCGGACCCCCGCGCCGCGGGGCGAGTCGCCGAACGTTTGCGCTGTCGCGGTCAGCGTACGTGCGCTCGAGATCCTCCTCGGCGGCGTAGGCTTCCTCGTCCCAGTACTCGTCCTCCTCGACGATGCCGAAGTAAACGAGCGCTCGGCTCCAGACGGTTCCGACTCCCATTGCGACCGCTGAATCTTAGCGACCGAACAGTACGGAACCCACCCGGACAAGCGTCGCTCCCTCCTCCGCCGCGACACCGTAGTCCTGCGACGTTCCCATGGAAAGCTCCGCCAGGCCGAGCTCCCAGGCAAGCTCCCGCAGGCGTCGGAAATAAGGACGCGAGCGCTCTGGATCGTCGGCGAGGGGAGGCATCGTCATCAGCCCTCGGACGTCGACGCCCAGCTCACGCGCTTCGGCGAGGAACTGGGGCAACTGTTCGGGCGAGACTCCCGACTTCGTCTCTTCGCCGGCGAGGTTGACCTCGACGAGCGCCGGCACGCTCAGCCGCTTCGCCGCAGAGACGGAGCTCAGCGAATGGACGAGCTCGCAGAGGTCGGACACCTCCTTGGCCTTGCGGGACTGGAGGTGGCCGATGAAGTGCCAATGGAAGCGTTCCCCGAGACGGTCGTGCTTGACGGCCAGGTCCTGAGCGCGGTTCTCGCCCACGACTTCGACGCCGGCCTCGGCAAGGAGCTCCATCGTCTCCAGGTCCGCGTACTTCGTCGCCGCGACGACGGTCACCCCGAGACCCACCTCGGCGCGGATCCGCTCGTAGTTCCGCCGGATCTGCTCAGCGGATAGCGGCAATGACGCCCTGCCTGCCGGTGCGGCCGCGATCGCGGCGGTGCGAGAAAAAGAGCTCAGGCTCGCAAGCTGTGCAATGGCTCGAGCGCCCGACGGAGGAGACTCCGGCCTCCCGCAGCGCTCGCTCGGTGGCTCCGCCCAGGTCGAGGCGGCCGTCGACGACGACGTCGTCTCCGAATCGCTCGCGGAAAGGACCGGCAACCTCTTCGCCAACCTCGTAGCAGCAGACTCCGATCCCCGGCCCGATCGCTGCCGTGAGCGGCCCATCGCCAAGAGCCCCGGTTCCCGAGGCCACGATGCCCTCGAGCAACCCACGCCACCCGACATGGAGGACGCAAAGCCCCGGCTTCCCGCCGTCAGCTCGCGCGATCGCGACGGGGAAGCAGTCCGCGGTGACGAGCGCCATCGCCTGCCCTGGACGGTCGCTCCACAGGCCGTCGCACTGGTCGAACACGGTGCGCTCGAGGATCCCCTTCGGTTTGGCTTCCGTCACGGCGCTGCCGTGCACCTGCCAGGCCATCGTCGCGGTGTCGGCGTCCGCGCCGACGGCTTCGCAGAGCCGACGCCGGTTCTCGACGACCCGGTCCGGATCGTCTTCGGTGAGGATCCCGAGGTTGAGCGACTCGAAGGCGCCTTCGCTCACACCCCCGAGCCGCGTCGTGAACACGACCCGGTAGGCCTCGGGAACCCCTTCCCACTCGAGCAGCCTCACGTGGCGAGCACGAGCACGTCCATCACGCGGGTCACGTGGATGATCAGGTCGGTGAGCACGCGCGTGAACTGTTCCTGGAAGAGGAAGAAGGCTCCGAACACGACGAGCATCCCGTACTGGTCCAGCCGGATCCAACGAACGTAGGTGGCGTCATCCATCACAGCGCCGAGGATCCGGGAGCCGTCCAGAGGCGGGACCGGGATGAGGTTGAAGATGCCGAGGACCAGGTTGACGATGTAGGCCTTCTCTAAGACCTCCGTCCACTGCCCGCTCAGCTCGACATGGCGGACGAGCCCCCAGCACACGAGAGCGAGGAGAAAGTTCATCAGCGGGCCCGCGGCGGCCACGATCGCCATCCCCTCCTTCGCGCGCCGGAAGTAGCGCGGGTCGACGGGTACCGGCCGTGCCCAGCCGAACGGGAGGTTGGCGATCAGCGCCGTGAGGACGAACATCAGCGTCCCCAGCGGGTCGAGGTGGACGATCGGGTTCAGCGTCAAGCGGCCCTGTGACTTCGCCGTCGGATCGCCGAGCCTCCAAGCGACCCAGGCGTGGGCCAGCTCGTGCAGCGTCAGGCTGACCAGGACGATCGGGAGCAGGAGGGCGAAGGTGCCGAGATCCATCAGGCGCTGAGCAGCTCCTTCGCAGCCTCGATCTCGGCCGCGCGACCGTCGAGCTCGCCGTTCAGCTTGCGCCTGCGCAGCTCCTCGAGGACGGCCCCGACCTGCGGAGATTCGCCGAGCCCGAGCTCGGCCAGGTCGCCGCCGGAGATCTCGAGTGTCACGTCGCGGAGCTCCTCGAAGTAGCGCTCGAGCCGCTTGCGAGCGCGCCCCCGTGAGGTGGCAAGCGCGAGCAGCGCTCCGTCCGGATCGTGCGGGGCGACGCGCTGCCAGAGCGCTGCGGGCTCCTTGGTCGCTCCGACGAGGTCTCGTAGCCGGGGTGCGACGGCGACGGCGTCGGCGATCCGCTCGGCGTCGCGGCGGCGCAGCTTGAGACGCTCGGCCCAGTCGAGGACCTCCGTCGAGCCGAGCCGGCGTGCGAGCACGGCCAGCCTTAGACGCCAAGCGGGCGCCTCGGGCGCGTACGCCTCGCGCAGAGAATCGACCGCCTCGATTAGGCGCACAGTCTCTTCATCGGCAGCCAGATGTGGATGGATAGCGCGGTCGATGCCGAGCTCGGCCATGCGGCGGACGGAGTCCCCGACGCGTTCCTCGGAGAGCAAGGCCTGGAGCTCGTCCCGCACCCGTGACGAGGAGAGCTCGCCGACGAGATCCATTTCGACACACGCCTTGGCCAGGCCGAAGGTGTGGGCGTCCATGCGAAAGCCGTACCGAGTCTCGTAGCGGACAGCGCGAAAGATCCGCGTCGGATCGTCGATGAACGAAAGATTGTGCAGGACCCGGAGGACCCCGCCCGCGAGGTCGCGGTGGCCCCCGAAGTAGTCCACGAGCCGGCCGAAGTCGGCCCCTTTCAGCGACACGGCCATGGCATTGATCGTGAAGTCGCGCCGGTAGAGGTCCTGACGGATCGAGGCCTGCTCGACCGTCGGCAGAGCACCCGGGTGGTCATAGAACTCCGTGCGAGCGGTGGCCACGTCGACGCGACCCCCGTTTCCGTAGAGCACGATCGCGGTCCCGAACTTCTCGTGGGGGACGACCCGGCCGCCGAGCTCGCGGGCAAGGGCCTGCCCGAGCGCGATGCCGTCGCCCTCGACGGCGATATCGACGTCGAAGTTCGGCTCGCCCGTGAGCACGTCGCGCACGGCGCCGCCTACCAGGTAGACACCCTCGAACGGTTCGCTGACCGCCTGCACCGCCTCGAAGACCTCCTGGAGGCTCTCGATGGCGAGCAGCCGCTCGCCCAGGTCGGGCCCGCCAGGCTCCTCCTCGGCGACCAGAGGCTCCTCGAGCGCGCGCAGGAGGTCGCTGCGCGTCACGACGCCGACGACCTCCTCTCCGCGTACGACTGGCACCCGGCCCCCTTCCGATCCGGCGACCAGGCGCATGACCTCCGGGAGCGGCGTCTCTTCCGAACACGTGACGACGTCCGAGCTCATCACGCTCTTGACCGGAGCGTGCGAGAGGCCGTGCCCGATGGCCTTGTCGAGGTCTTCCCGGGTGACCATGCCGACGAGGCGCCTCGGCTCCCCCACCTGCATGCCGCTCTGACGATGACGCTGACAGAGGACCATCGCGTGAGAGACCGTGTCGTCGGGAGAGACGAAGCGCGGTGGACGCGACATCATCTCTCCGGCCGTCAGGCGGCGGCGCACCGCGCCGGGTAGGGCTTCCAGCACTCGGCGACGCGCGTCGTCGAGCGAGCCGCGGTGGATGGCCGAGGCCGCCTGCGCATGGCCCCCGCCTCCCAACGCTGCCGCGACAGCGGCCGCATCGAGCTCCGCCACTCTCGTGCGAACGACGCAGAAAACCCGGTCCTCCATCTCCACGAGGCAGACGAGCGCACGGCAGTCCGTCAGGTCGACGATCTTGTGGGCGAGATTCGAGACGCCGTCGACGTATTCCGGCGAGCGGATGGCGGTCACGAGAATTTCGAAGCCCGCCACCTTGTGCGTCTCCGCCGCGGCCAGCAGCGCGTCCAGAAGTCCGCGCTCGGCCTCGCTCAGAGGAGCGTGAAGGTATTGCGCCACCATGTCCTGGCTCGCCCCGTGTCGCAGGCACCACGCCAGCGCTTCCGCGTCGCGAAGCGAGACTCCCGCGTAGCTCAGCGACCCGGTGTCCTCGTGGATGCCGAGCGCGAACACGGTCGCCTCGAGCGGTGTGACGTCGAGCTCCCGCTCGGCGAGGATCGAAACCATCGTCGTCGTCAGGGCGCCGTCGTCCGAGCGAACGACGTTCTCCGGCCGGACCCAGTCGAGCTTCGCGTCACCGTGGTGGTCGAAGAGGACGACCTCGACTTTCGGATCCCGCGCGACACGCTCGAAGTCGCCCAGGCGGGCGGGGTGCGAGGTCTCGACGACGATGAGGCGCTCGATCGCGTCGAGGTCGACCCGTGCCTGCTCGGCGACGTCGAGCTCCTCCGCGTGCAGGCGATAGAAGTCCCGAACGTTGCGGTTCAGGGAGCCTGAAAGCGCGACGACGGCCCCCGGGTAGAGACGGCGGGCCGCGACCATCGCCGCGAAGGCGTCGAAGTCCGTGTTCGCGTGGGTGACGATCACATCCACGCCTCAAAGGTTAGAGCCAGCCGGAAAATGCCTTCTAACCCAGGGCGGCCTCCCGGCCGATGTTCGGTGAGTATGGAGTCTCGGGTCTCAGCCGCGACGGCCGATGCTTCCGTCGTTCCCGTCGAATCCGACCGCCACACTGTCGAAGCAAGGGTCCTGGCGGTGCCCGTCGGCGTCTGGCTGGCTGCACTCGTCTTCGCCTCGGCCCTCGCGAGGTTCGTCGTCGCGCTGCGTTCTCCGGCGCCTTGGATCTTCCCTGACGAATGGATCTACGCCGAACTGGCGCGAAGCTTCGGCGATTCCGGCCAATTCCTCGTCTGGGGGGCGCACTGGCCGGTGCGGACGTTCGGGCCTCTATATCCCGCGTTGATCTCGCCCGCCTACCGGCTGACAGGCTCCGTCGAGCAGGCCTACATGGTCGTTAGGGCGATCAACTGCGTGCTCATGTCGCTCGCCGCCATTCCCGCCTATCTCCTGGCGCGGAGGCTTCTCGACCGGCGGCTGGCGTTCCTCGCAGCGGTCCTGGTCCTCCTCGTCCCCTCCATGGTCTACACGACGAAGGTCATGACCGAGAACCTCGCCTACCCGGCCTTCTTGGCCACGGCCCTCGCCTTCGTGCGGGCGCTGGAGCGACCCTCCATCGGCCGCCAGGCGTCCTCGCTCGGGCTGATCGCCGTGAGCTTCCTCGCGCGTGGCGAGATGCTCGTACTCTTGCCCGCCTATCTGTGCGCGATCATCCTGCTCGCCATCCTCGACCGCCGCTCGGAGCAGCGTCGGCCCTCTCCGGGGGCGGTTTTGCGAACACTCCGAAACTATCGTTTCACCTGGCTCGCCGTCCTCGGCGGAGCGATCCTCGTCGCGGTTGCGCTCCTGGCCGGTGGACGGTCCCCGGCCGTCTTGCTGGGCGGGCACGAGCAGCTGTTGGGCAACGTACGCCTGCTGGAGACTCCGCGCTGGCTCCTCTACCAGCTCGCCGAGCTCGACCTCGCCGTCGGCATCGTTCCGTTTGCCGCCTTCGTGCTCGTCGTCGCATTGGTCCTGGGCCAGCCGGGCTCCTCCAGGGCGAGCCGCATCTTCGTTGCCGTCTCCCTGCCCCTATTCGCGTGCCTCATGTTGCTAGGAGCGGTGTACGCGACGCAGCCGCGACCGCTCCCGCACGTCTTCGAACGGTACGTCTTCTACGTCATGCCGCTTTTGCTCATCGCCGTGCTGTTCTGGCTTCAGCAGGGGCGCCCTCGTCCGCGGAGGTGGACGGCCGCAGCCGCGGGCCTCGCCTTCCTCTTGCCGGCTGCGCTTCCGTACGCGACACTCCTCAACGGCCGAGAATGGGGCGTCTCGTCGAGCACGCCGGGACTCGTGCCTTGGGTCATCCTGCGGCCAATCTTCGGGGTCGACGCGCTCCTGGTCGTCGTGATCCTCGCCCTGGCCGGGTCTCTCGTCCTCCTCTTTCTCCGAACCGCTCCGCAAAGGAGCGGCTTCGTCGGGATGGCCGTTCTCTGCAACCTCTGGATCGTCACGTTGTTCGTTGCGACCGCAGACGCGTCGGTCTCACGGCGCGCCGGCGCCTATCAGGGGTCCCCCCGAGCGTGGGTGGACGTGGCCGTGGGCCCGGGCGCGGACGTCGGCGCGCTCTGGACCGGCACGGGCGAGCGCGAGGCCTTCGCCGTCCTCGAGACCCAGTTCTTCAACAAGAGCGTTCGAGCCATCTACCACGTCGAAGAGCCCATCAAGGAAGGAATTCCCTCCCGACTCCTCACCCTCCGAGGCAACGTTCTCTTTCTCGGACGGGGCGCGGAGGCGGGGCGCCCGCTTTCCCTCGACTACGTTCTCACCAACGAGGCGTACCCGCTCGTGGGTCGGCCCGTCGCCCGAAGCGCCGAGGGCCACCTGGTCCTCTACCGCGTGGGCGGCCCGGTCCGCCTCCGTCCCTGATCTTTACGTGTGGGCGACGACTTCGATCTCGACGAGTGCTCCCACTGGGAGGCCCGCGATCTGCACCGTCGCCCGCGCAGGGAAGTCCGGGCCCACGAAACGCGCGTAGACCTCGTTCATAGCGGGGAAGTCGCCGAAGTCGACGAGGAAGATGGACGCCTTGAGAACGTTTGCCAGGCTCGACCCGGCTGCTTCCAGGACGGCGGAGATGTTCTTCATCGCCTGCTCGGTCTGCGCCTCGATACCGCCCGCGACGACCTGATTCGTCTCGGGGTCGACCCCGACCTGACCCGCGACGAACACAAGGTCGCCGTGCACGATGCCCTGGGAGTACGGCGCCCCCTGAAAAGGAGCCGGCGCTCCTTCGGTGTGAACGACCCGCTTGCTCACGCGGAGTCCACGCGCTCGATGCTCGCCCCGAGCGCCCGCAGCCGCTCGTCGATCCGCTCGTAGCCCCGGTCGATCTGGCCGGCGTTCCCGATCATCGACGTCCCTTCCGCGCAGAGGCTCGCGATCAGCATCGCCATGCCTGCGCGGATGTCCGGGCTCTCGAGCCGTTCCCCGTACAACCGGCTCGGACCGCTTACGACGGCCCGATGCGGGTCGCAGAGAATGATGCGAGCCCCCATTCCGACCAGCTTGTCCACGAAGAAGAGACGGTTCTCGAACATCTTCTCGAAGATCAGGACCGTCCCCTGAGCCTGGGTCGCGACGGCGAGCGCAATCGACGTGAGATCCGCCGGGAACGCTGGCCAGGGGCCGTCTTCGATCTTGGGAATCTGGGAGCCGATGTCGTCCTTGACCACTAGCTCCTGTCCTCCCGGCACGCGAACGGAATGCTCGCTCAGGTCCCAGGTGACGCCGAGCCGGTCGAAGCCGGGCCAGATCGCCGACATGTGCTCGGGCACGACGTCCTCGATCAGGATGTCGCCGTCCGTCACGGCCGCGAGGCCGATGAAACTCGCGACCTCGATGTGATCCGGGCAGATCCGCCACTCCCCTCCGCGCAGCCGGTCGACGCCGCTGACGCGGAGGACGTTCGAGCCGATCCCCTCGATCTCGGCGCCGAGCGAGACGAGGAAGCGACACAGATCCTGCACGTGCGGCTCGCTCGCAGCGTTGGCGATCACGGTCTCCCCCTCCGCCAGCACGGCCGCCATGAGGGCGTTTTCCGTTCCGGTCACGGAGGCTTCGTCGAGGAAGATGAACGCGCCGCGCAGGCGCTCCGCGCGCATGGTGTAACGACGATTCACGTGGATGTCCGCGCCTAGCTGGGAGAGCGCATGAATGTGGGTGTCGAGTCGCCGGCGCCCGATGACATCCCCTCCCGGAGGAGGCACGATCGCTTCGCCTTCGCGGGCGAGCAGCGGCCCGGCGAGAAGGATGGACGCGCGGATCCGGCTACAGAGCTCCTCGTCCAGCTCACGCTTCGACAGTCCGCCCGCGTGGAGGCGAACCTCCCCCGCCCCGACGTGCTCGACGTCCACGCCGAGGTCGGCAACGAGCGCGAGCATCGACTCCACGTCCCTGATCGTCGGCACGTTCGTGAGCAGCACGGGCTCTTCTGTGAGCAGGCACGCCGCCACGATCGGCAAGGCCGCGTTCTTGTTGCCGGCGGCGCGGATCGTGCCGTTCAGAGGCCGGCCGCCTTCGATGACGAAGGCTTGCACCAGAGCGTCGGTGACGAGAGTTTCAGGCATCAAGATAGACCCGGCCTCGGACAGTAGTACGAAAAGCGGAGGGTATGCTAGTCGGCCCGATGGATGTGACTCGCGAGCAGGCGTGGCAGACGCTCACGCGCTACACGCAGAGCGAGGCGCTCCGACGTCACGCGCTCGCGGTGGAGGCGGCGGTCGGCTGGTATGCGCAGGTGTTCGGCGGGAACGAGGAGCTCTGGCGAGCTACCGCCCTCCTCCACGACTTCGACTACGAGATCCATCCCACGCTCGACAAGCACCCCCAGGACGGCGCTCCGATCCTGCGCCAGGAGGGGTATCCGGAGGAGCTGATCGAGTCCGTCCTCTCCCACGCCGAGCACCTTGAGCTGCCCCGTGACACGGAGCTCAAGAAGACGCTCTTCGCCTGCGACGAGCTCGCGGGGTTCATTCACGCGTGCGGCCTCGTCCGGCCGGACGGGATCGAGACGCTGGAGCCGAAGTCGGTCCGGAAGAAGCTCAAGCAGCCCTCGTTCGCCGCCGGCGTGCACCGGGACGAGGTCTACCGCGGCGCGGAGGAGCTCGGGGTCGCACTCGAAGACCACATCCGGAACGTCGTCGCCGCGATGCGGCCGATCGCCGGCGAGCTCGGCCTGCGGACCGCCGCCTAGTTGAGCGCCGCGACGAGCCTGTCGAGGTCCTCGTCGCTCGTCCAGAAGCCGCACGAGGCGCGCAGCCAGCCGAGCCCCGGAAGGTCGCGGACGAGCACGCCCGCCTCCGCGAGCCGCGCGACGGCCTCGGCCGAGTCACCTTCCGTCTTCCAGGTGACGATCGTGGCCTGGCCGGGCTCCGTAATCACTTCGTACCGCTCTGCGAGGAGGTCTCCGAGACGCGCCGCTTGTTCACGAGCGTGCGCGAACCGGTCCTCCCCCGCCTCCTCGGCGAACGCAAGCGACTGGAGGAGTCCGGCAACGGAACCGAGCGGGACCCAGCCGGGATCGAAGCGCGCAGCGCCCGCCTTGGGCGTGTACCGCACCTCGGCCTCCCGGTCCCAGGAGCCGTAAGAGGGAAACGTCATGCGCAGCTCCTCGACCCGCTCCGGCCGCACATAGAGGGCACCGGTCACGTCCGGGCCGAGGAGCCACTTCTGCGCCGAGACGGTGTAGAAGTCGCAGCCGAGCTCCTCAACGTCGACCGGGATTGCGCCCGCCGCCTGAGCCCCGTCGAGGAGGAGCGGCGTGCCTCGCCCGGCGAGCTCCGCCACGGGTAGCACGGCTCCCGTCAACCAGGAGACATGGGAGAGGGCGATCAGACGCGTGCTGTTCGAGATCGCGGCGTCCAGCGCGTCCAGGATCTCTGCGGTCGGCAGGTCGCGGACCTCGACGACCCGGAGCGCGGCGCCCGAGGCGACCAGCCCGCCGAAGAGGCCCGGGTGCTCGGAGTCGGTCGTCACCACCTCGTCGCCGGGGCCGATTCCGAGGCCTGTGAGCACGACGTTGCAGCCCTGCGTCGTCGAGCTTGCGAGCGCGATGTTCTCCGGCGCGGTGTGCAAGAAGCGGGCGAGCTCCCTCCGGAGCTCCACACGCCACTCGAGCAGGGTCTCGAAGTACTCCTTGCTCGACCGCCCCTCGAGGAGATCGCGTTCGAGGACGCGGGCCATCGCCTCCGCTGTCCGCCGTGGCAGCGGACCATTGGTTCCCGCGTTCAGATAGGCGAACCGCTCGAGAACGGGGAGCTCGGCCCGAATCGCGCTCAGCTCCATGCGATCACCGCTTCGACCGGCGCATGGTCGGAAAGAAGGTGGCTGTTCACCCGCCGACGTTCCTTGGGCCATCGGTCCGGGCCGCGCTCGAGCTCGAGACCCCGAACGAGGATCTGGTCGATTCCGTCGATCGGAGGGGAGAAGTCCGGGACCGTGAAACGGGGCACGTTGAAGTCCCCGCAGAGCACCACGCCCGACGCCGGGCGCAAGAACTCCGCCGCGAGCCCCACCTCGACCTTCGCGCGGTCGGGGTTGTTCGTGGCGTGCAGGTTGCCGACGACGAGACTCCGGTCGTCGATCCCGACCTCGACGACCTGGCAGACGCGTCGCTGACGACGGCCCGTCATCGCTTCCCAGCGCGACACCTCGGGGTTCATCATGTAGGCGTCATGCTTCCCGACCCCGAAGTGCGGGTTGAGGAGGACGGCGTTGGCCTGTCCCGCGACGGTGAACCGCATGCGTACGGGATCGAGGTCGGTGACGAACCGGGCGACGGGGCCGAGGAAATTGGGAACCGTCACCGCCCAGACCGGCTGCATCCCGCTCCAGCGCTCGAGCCGCCCGAGCGCCCAGAGCGGCACCTCCTGCAGGGCGACGATGTCGGGCGCGTCCAGGCTGACGAGGCGCACCATCCGCTCCAGGTACGTCCGTCCAGTCTTCGGATACGTGCGTCCGTGATAGAGGTTCCACGTGCGGACGAGCAGGCTCACGGCGCGGGCAGCATAGGAACGTGGCCAGGCGCTTCGTCGATCTCGTCGAGCGGCAGCTCGATCTCTTCGCAGCCGAGCAGGCGGGGCTGATCGCAGACGTCGAGGCGGCGCTGGGGGCTTACGACCATGCACCACGCGGCGAGGCTGAAGAGCGCTATGGCGATTTCCTAGACCTCGTCGAGACGGGCACCGACGAGCTGATCGACCTGCGCGAGAACTACGCAGTGTCGCTGGACGGCGACGCGGCCGAGGAGTACCGCGGTGTCTTCAACGACGTCGTTCGCCGTCGCCTGCCCCGCTTCGGCCTCGAGCTCGACTAAGACGGATTTCCGTGCCACGATAAGGCTGTCGCGTCGTTCTGCTTGGGAGGGGTCTGATGCACCGTCGTTTCTTGTTCGTCCTCGCTGCGCTCGTAGCCGTCTTCGCCTTCGCCGGCACGGCCGCGGGCGCGAGGATTCCGGGTCAGTACATTGTCGTCGTCAAGAGCGGCTATGACGGACGCGCCGTCGCCAGGGATCATGCGCGTTACGCCGGGGCAGACGTCCTCTACACCTACGGACGCGCGCTCAACGGCTACGCCGCCCGCCTGACGCCGACCGGACTCGCGGCCGTGCGCTCCGACAGCCGTGTCGCCTATGTCTCGGCCGACCGTACGGTCCACGCCGTCGCTCAGACTCTGCCGACGGGGATCAATCGCATTCAGGGCGACATCTCGAGCACCGCCTCGGGCAACGGGAGCGGGTCGGTCGGCACCGCCGTGGCGGTCATCGACACCGGCATCGATCCCTCCCATCCCGACCTCAACGTCGCCGGCGGCTACAACTGCTCGACCGGCCGGACCTTCAAAGACGGCAACGGGCACGGCACCCACGTAGCGGGAACGATCGCGGCCAAGGACGACGCGAACGGCGTCGTCGGCATGGCGCCCGGAGCGCCGCTCTATGCCGTACGTGTCCTGAACAACGCGGGCTCGGGCTCATGGTCAAGCGTCATCTGTGGGATCAACTGGGTGACCGCCAACGCCGCGTCGAAGGGCATCAAAGTCGCGAACATGAGCCTCAGCGGCTCGGGGTCCGACGGCACGTGCGGCTCGGCCGCGCTGCACCAGGCGATCTGCAACTCGGTCGGCGCGGGGGTCACCTACGTCGTTGCCGCCGGAAACAGCGGCACCGACTTCAAGGGCTCCGTGCCGGCCGCATACGATCAGGTTCTGACCGTGACCGCCGTGGCCGACTTCAACGGTCGGCCCGGCGGCGGTGCGGCGGCCACTTGCCGCGCGGACGTCGACGACACCGCCGCGGACTTCTCGAACTACGCGACACTCGCGAGCGACCAGAGCCACACGATCGCCGCGCCGGGCGTCTGCATCCTCTCGACATGGAAGGGTGGCGGCTACAACACGATCTCCGGTACGAGCATGGCCTCGCCCCACGTCGCCGGGACGGCCGCGCTCTGCATCAGCAGCGGGGCTTGCTCGGGCACCCCCGCTCAGATCATGCAGAAGCTGCGCAGCGACGCCGCGGCGCAGCCGTCGAGCTACGGCTTCACCGGCGTCTCCGGTCGCTACTACGGCTATCTGGCGTACGCCGGCGGCTACTAACGAGACACCCTGAAGAAACCTGGTGGCGCGAGCCCGGCGAGGGCTCGCGTCACCGGGTCGACGCCCAGGCCCCGGTCTTCGCGGCCCTCCTTCCGACGGACCGCCGCGCGAACGACCACGCCGCCAAGGAAGCGGGCCGGCTCGGGAGGGAAGCGGGCCGGGACCCCGCGGTTCAGGCCCGCTCCCGACCATTCGTCGCCGAGCCCGAGCGCGCTCGAGGCCAGGATCTTGGCGAAGGTGAGCGACGGCGCCACACCGTTTCCGGAATAGCCCGTCCCGTAGACGATCGGGACCCGGCCCGACAAGCGCCCGGCGAAGGGAAGCCCGTCCGTCGTCCGGTCGATCGGCCCTCCCCAGGCGTTGGTGACCGGTACGCTCTCCGCCGCCGGCACCAGGCGGACGAGCTCCGCCTTCAGCTCCTCCGTCTGGCCGCCGCTGTAGTCGAAGTTCGAGTTCACGCGGCTTCCGAAGGCAAGCCTGCCGCCGCCGCGGCCGAACGCGACGCGACCGTCTTTGGTCGTCCGGTAGTAGTGCACCATCAGGCGGCTGTTCGAGATCGCCTCGGCCCCGGTCCAACCGCTCTCGGCGAGCCCCTCCGGCATCGGCGCCGTTGCCACCATGTCGCTCGCGACCGCGACGACGGCTCGCGACAGCTCGGGGATCTTGATTGCCCACGCGTTCAGCGCGAGGACGATGGCGTCCGCGCGGACCGCCCCGGAAGGCGTGCGCACCACCCCCGCCTCTCGATCGAGGTCGATCATCGCGGTACGCTCGTGAATCCGCACTCCCCGTTCGAGGGCGACGCGCCGGAGACCGCGCGCGAGTAGTGCCGGCTGCACGGTGGCCGCGGTCTTCTCGTAGGCAGCGCCCAGGTGCATCGGCGAACCGGTGCGCGCTTGCACCTGCTCCGCGCTCAGGAGCTCGAACGGATGCTCCCCGTACGCCTCCGCAGCGGCAATTGCTCCTTCCCAGGACCCGACCTGTGCGGGAGAGGTCGCCGTCCAGAGCCAACCGCCCTGGTGAAAGTGCGCGTCCACCCCCTCGCGATCGCAGAACTCTCCGATCTCCGCGATCGCCTCCTCGGAGGCCTTCACGAGCCGGAGTGCCTCTTCCTTCCCCAGCCGCTTCTGGAGGGTCTCGATCTTCGGCCACCAGGAGAGGGCAAAGCCGCCGTTCCGCCCGGAAGGCCCGCCGCCGCAGATATCGGCTTCGAGCAAGACGACGGTGGCGTCAGGCTGGAGCTCCTTGATGCGAAGGGCCGTCCAGAGCCCCGTATAGCCGCCGCCGACGATGCACACATCGGCCTCGACGGTCTCGAGGAGCTCGTGAGTCTCGGCCGCCTCCTCGCCGAAAAGCGCCTCCTGGAGCCAGAGGGAGCGGGCCGCCGCCATGCGCTCAACCCTACCGAGCGCTCAGCGGATGCCGCTGTCGAAGGCCAGTTCGACGTCCGCAAACTCGTGCGCGCGCACGCTGACGTCGACCGGCTTCAGGAGCGGCAGCCCGCCGGATTCAAACTCCAGAACGTACTGGCGCCGCTCGAGGCGGTGAGACTGGACGCGGCGCCCGATGGTTCCTTAGAGCTCGTTCCAAAATGAGAGCTGTGCCGCCGGAGCGCGCTGCGCGGCGCGAGGCGGCGTCCTCGGTCGCACGCTAACGCGTCGATCAATGACGTTGCGAGCGTTCCCTGCGTCCTAGCCTCGCATCCACCCACCGCACCCCGGCAACGAGCCCCATTCTGAAACGAACTCTTAGCGGCCTCCGAAGTGGTGCGCTCCCGGCATCGCCGCGACGACCTCGGCCTCGTTGGCCGCTTGCCGAGCGAGCGGCCCGAGGGTCGTGAACTCCTCCACGACGACGTTTGTCACTCTTGACGCGGATGCGTGTTCGAAGCGGCCGCGAGCGAGCAGGAGCGGCTCCCCCCGGACGAGCGCCCGATGGCGCTCGTACACGGCCGGCGGCACGACGAGGTTCACCTGGGCGTGCTCGTCCTCGAGAAGCATGAAGACGACACCGTTCGCAGTCGCGGGGCGCTGGCGCGCGACGACGAGGCCGGCAATGGTGACCGGGCTCCTGTTCTCCAGGTGCTCGAGGTCGAGGCTCGTCAGGACCTCGACGGGGAGGTGCGGCCGTAGAAGCTCGAGCGGGTGCACACCTACGGAGAGGCTCGTCGTACGGTAGTCGGCCAGCATCCGCTCCCACGGGGTCTGCTCGGGGAGGTCGGGGATCTCCGAGGTGGGCTCGAGCGGGAGGGCCAGCTGCCTCTCCGCGCCGCCGGCTCCCGCGCTCGCCGAACGTGGAGCCAGACCGAGCCGCCAGAGGAGCTGTCGCCGCGGCCATCCGAACGAATCGCATGCTCCGGACACGACCAGAGCTTCTAGCGCCGGGCGGTCGATCGGTGCACGCTGCGCCAGCTCGATCACGCTGCGGAAGGAGCCGCCTCGCTCGCGCTCCTCCACGAAGGCCTTTGCGGGGCTCTCCCCGAGGCCCTTGACGTATCCGATCCCAACCCGGACGCCGTCCCGCTCGATGCGGCACCTGTCGAAGCTCAGGTTCACGTCCGGAGGCAGGACCTCGACCCCTCGGCGCTGCGAGTCCCGGACGAGGCTGGCGGGCGGATAGAAGCCCATCGGCTGGGCGTTCAGGAGGGCGCAGAGAAACTCGGCCGGATAGTGGTGGCGCAGCCAGGCCGACTGGTAGGCGAGGAGCGCGAAAGCCGCCGCATGCGACTTGGGGAAGCCGAACGAGGCGAAGCCGTTGATCTTCGTGAAGACGAGCTCGGCGGTCACCCGGTCGACGCCGTTGCTCGCGGAGCCTTCGTAGAAGCGCTCGCGATAGGCCTCGATGGCGTCGTGGCTCCGCTTGCGGCTCATCGCCCGTCGCAGGCCCTCGGCCTCCCCCACGCTGAAGCCGGCGAGCGCCATGGCGACGTCGAGCACCTGCTCCTGGAAGATGATCGCGCCGAGGGTGTCCTCGAGGCACTCGGCGAGGAGCGGGTGGTCGTAAGGGACTACGTAGTCCGGATCCTCCCGCTTGCGCTGCCGGCGCTCCACATACGGATGCACCGCCTTCCCCTGGATCGGCCCCGGGCGCACGAGCGCGACCTGGACGGTGAGGTCGTCGAGGTTCTCCGGGCGGGTGCGGAGGAGGCTCTGCATCTGGGCGCGGCTCTCAATCTGGAAGAGACCGACGGTGTCCGCCTCCTGGATCTCCCTGTAGACCGCCTGGTCGCCCAGCGGGATGCGCGAGAGGTCGATCGTCTCGCCGCGCAGGCGGACGATCTGGTCGACGCACTCCTCGACCGCCGAGAGCATGCCCAGGCCAAGGAGGTCGATCTTGAGGAAGCCGGCATCGGCGCAGGAGTCCTTGTCCCACTGGCAGTTGCGTCGCCCTTCCATCGCCGCGGGCTCGACGGGGACGATCTCGACGAGCGGTCGGGTGGAGATGACCATGCCTCCCGGGTGCTGGGAGAGGTGCCGTGGGAGGCCGCCGATCTCCGCTGCAAGCTCGCCGAGCGCCCGCCAGCGCGGCGAGCGGAGCTTGGCTGCCGCCCCGGGTAGGTGCTCGATCTCTTCGGCGACGCGGCGAGGACTGCCCTCGGTGAGGCGCGCGAGCCGCTCCAGCTCGGCTGGCGGGAGTCCGAGCGCCTTCCCCACGTCACGGATGGCCCCGCGCGAGCGGTACGTGGAGAAGCTTGCCACGAGCGCCGTGTGCTCGGGGCCGTATTTCTCGATCACGGCGACGATCAGCTTCTCGCGGATGTCGCGAGGAAAATCGAGGTCAATGTCCGGCACCGCGACCAGCTCACGATTGAGGAAGCGCCCGAGGGTGAGGCCGGCCGAGACTGGATCGACGTGCGAGAGGCCGGTGAGGAAGCAGACGATCGAGCCGACCGAGCTTCCCCGGCCTCTCCCGGGGGGAAGCAGATGGCGAGGGGAGCCGGGCCCTCTCACCTCGAAGGAGACCTCGCGGGCGAGCTCGAGCACCTCCCATTGGAGGAGGAAGAAGCCCGAGAGGCCAAGCTCGGCGATCAATGCCAGCTCCTCCCGCAATCGGGCTTCCGCTCGGGTGCGCAGGGAAGCAGGCGCATTCCTGTACCGGTCCCGAAAAGCTCGGTCGCAGACTCGCGCGAGCTGGACGTCCGCGGGATCGAGGCCGTCGGAGAAGTCCGGATAGCGGTAGCCGAGCTCCTGGGTGAGAT
>Ga0137375_10004437_pt1 | contig 16732 bp, 14 predicted proteins | sample SagtaG_24_FD_104936 | JGI IMG/M metagenome (GOLD analysis project Ga0137375, IMG submission 104936) | Vadose zone soil microbial communities from Sagehorn Ranch, Mendocino, California, USA - Sage1_R_113_16 metaG | ecosystem: Environmental > Terrestrial > Soil > Vadose zone | place: USA...
CGGCGTCGAGGTGTTCGTCGAGCCGGTGCGCGAGCACCGTTTCGTCGTGGTCTTCCGTGGCGACGAGTTGGGCGACCGCGTCAACGACACCGATCCGCAGGCGACCGGACAGAAGCCGCTGGAAGCAAAAGGCGCCGACGCTGCCGCCACGAACACCGCCCGGGCGGTACAGCAGTTCGTGGCCGAGGCCGGTCGGCTCCTCAAGGACGATGCGCCGACGAACATGGTGACGTTACGCGGTTTTGCGCGTTATCCCAAGATCGACACGATGCAGGAAGTGTACGGCCTGAAGGCGGTGGCCATCGCGGTCTACCCGATGTACCGGGGACTGGCGCGGCTCGTCGGCATGGACGTTGCCGATGCCGGCGCGACGCTGGCGGACCAGGTCGATACGCTCAAAAAACTCTGGGGCCAGTACGATTTCTTCTTCCTGCACTACAAATATACCGACAGCACCGGCGAGGACGGCAATTTCCCGGCGAAGGTGGAGATGATCGAGCGTCTCGATGCCGAACTGCCGCGCATTCGCGCTCTGAATCCGGACGTCCTGATCGTGACAGGGGATCACAGCACGCCGAGCAGGCTGCGCAGCCACAGCTGGCACCCGGTGCCGACGCTGCTCTGGGCGCGGACGTGCCGCCCGGATGGCGTCGTGGAGTTTGGCGAGTCGTATTGTCTGCATGGCGGGCTCGGGCAATTCCAGGCGATGTACCTGATGCCGCTGGCGATGGCCCACGCGGGGCGGCTCGGCAAATATGGAGCCTGACAGAACCGTGGACGGTGGACCGTGCGGAGGGAAAGGCGCCAGGTTGTGGCACGGTCTCCTGACCGTGCCACGGGGTTTGACCGCAGGTCTCCTCGCTGCTCGCCAGCACCCCAGGGAGACCTGCGGTCAGCAGAGTGACACGGTCAGGAGACCGTGCCACAACCTGGGAGGGAATGGCGCCTCTTCACGGTCCACGCCCCACGGGTCACGGTTTAGATGTCGCGCTCCTTCCTCGGGGTGGCCTGCTTCGGCTCCGGCTCCGCCCCACCCTGGCCGCGGAACTGCTCGATGAGCTTCCGCAACTGCTCGGGATCGAGGCCGCCCTGACCGCCGAAGCCCTCGATCAACTTCTTGAGTTTCTCGGCGTCGAAACCGCCCTGGCCGCCGAACTTCTCCAGCAGTTTCTTGATCTGATCGGGGTCGAAGCCGCCCGCGCCGCCGAACTTCTCCAGCAACTTCTTGAGCTGCTCCGGATCGAAACCCTTGCCCTTACCGCCCTTGCCCTTGAACCGCTCCAGCATTTTCTTGAGCTGCTCGGGGTCAAAACCACCCTGACCGCCGAACTTCTCGATCAACTTCTTGATCTGGTCAGGGTCGAGGCCGCCGAGACCGCCCACGCCCTTGCCCTTCTTGCCCTTGGCCGCTGGTTTGTAAAACTCTTCCAGCCGCTTGAACTCTTCCAGCGACAGTTTGCCGTCGCCGTCCTTGTCGAGCTTCTTGAAAAGCTCTTCGAGATCGACCGCTGGCTTCTTCTCGCCCTGGGCCGGATCCTTCTTTTCGTCCTGCGTCGCGGCCACGGCATTCACGCCGAGAAGCAGGGCCACTGTCAATCCGACGATACCCAGCATTCGCGTCATACGTGTACTCCCTGTCTGGCTTCGCAAGCGAGGTCCGGGTGCCAGCAAGCCCGGCCTCGGAATCGTCTCCGGCACCGCCGCCGGATCAACCCATCTCTATCAACACCGTCAAGGGTGAAATCTTACCGGCGCGGGCACGAAATCTGCGATTAGCGGAAAGGGATTGACAGTCGCCAGAGCCGGACAAACAATTCTCTCTGGCGCCGGCCCAACGGCCTCGCCCGATCCCAGCGAAGGAAACTCTCCATGTCCGCCGACGCTGCCCCTACGAATGCGCTCGAGCCGCCCTTGCCCGATGGTCCGCATCAGTCCCATCCCCACCATCAGAGCTTTTGGTTGTGGGTCATGTGCCTGACGGGCGTTGACTACTTTAGCACTCTCGGCTATCAACCGTCCATCGCCTTCGAGGCGACCGGCCTGCTCACGCCCTTCGCGACGCTCATCCTGGTGTTCGTCACCCTCTTCGGCGCCCTGCCGGTCTATCGCTACGTGGCCGGCAAGTCGTCGCACGGTCAGGGTTCGATCGGCATGCTGGAGCGCCTGGTCCACGGCTGGACCGGCAAGCTGCTGGTGCTGGTACTCCTCGGCTTCGCGGCCACCGACTTCGTCATCACCAAGACCCTGTCCGCCGCCGACGCCGCCGCCCACCTCCTGGAAAACCCCCTGCTGCGCGAGCACCTCGGCTTTTCCCACGCGCAGCTCCTCGTCACGATGGGGTTGCTGGTCGCCCTTGGCGCCATGTTCCTGCGCGGCTTTAGCGAGGTGATCGGCCTGGCGGTCATCATCGTCGGTGTGTACCTGGTGCTCAACCTGATCGTCCTTGGCAGCGGGCTGTTCTACCTGGGGAGCCACCCTGGCGAACTGTTTACGCCGTGGGTCAACACGATCACCAACCCCAACACGAACCTGCACATTGAGGCCCCCTTCGCGACCGGAGGCACCTGGCTGGGCATCCTGGGCGTCTGTCTGATCCTGTTCCCGAAGCTAGCCCTGGGATTGAGCGGTTTCGAGACGGGCGTGGCCGTCATGCCGCTGATCAAGGGTAAGCCCGACGACCGCCCCGACCGGCCGGAAGGCCGCATTCGCAACACGCGCAAGCTCCTGCTGACCGCGGCGCTCATCATGTCGGTCTTCCTGCTCGCCTCATCGCTGGTGACGGTCACCCTCGTCCCGCCGCGCGAGCTGCGCAAGGAGCGCGTCCTCGACCCGAAGACGAACACCGAGAAGGTCATCAAGGGCAAGGCGGTCGATCGCGCCCTCGCCTACCTGGCTCACGGCGAGCCGCTGGCTAATGGCCGGCCTGGCCGCGACATCAACCCGATGCTCGGCGAGGCGTTCGGCACCATTTACGATCTGAGTACCGTAATCATCCTCTGGTTCGCCGGTGCCAGCGCCATGGCGGGCCTGCTCAACCTGGTGCCGCAATACCTGCCGCGCTACGGCATGGCGCCGGAGTGGGCACGAGCAATACGGCCCCTGGTGATACTCTTTACCGTCATCAACCTGTTCGTCACCTGGCGCTTCGACGCCGACGTCGAGGCGCAGGGCGGCGCCTATGCCACCGGCGTGCTGGTGCTCATGTCGAGCGCCTGCGTCGCGGCCGTCATCGATACCTGGCGGCATCGCACCGGACCGTGGACGCGCCGCCTGCCGTGGGGCTACGCCCTGGTGACGCTGGTGTTCTTCTACACGACCGCGGCGAACATCATCGAGAAGCCGGAAGGGCTGAAAATTGCCACCTGGTTCATCGTGGCGATCATTGCGGCGTCGGTGGTGTCGCGCTTGCGGCGCAGCAAGGAGCTGCGCTTCACCGGCTGGCGCTTCGCCGACGAGCAGTCGCACTTTCTGTGGGACAGTTTGAAGCATCTAGAGTTCCCGGTGCTGGTGCCGCACCGCCCCGGCCACCGCGACCTGGCCAGCAAGGAAGAGAGCATCCGCGCCGAACACCGCCTTGGGCCGGAGGTGCCCATTGTCTTCGTCGAGGCACAACTGGGCGACACGAGCGACTTCTACCAGGCGCCGCTGCTGGCGATCCGGCACGAGCAGGAGCGTTTCATCCTGCGCATCACGCACTGCGCCTCGATCGCGCACGCCATTGCGGCGGCGGCGTTGGAACTGTCACGGACAGGCCAGCCGCCGGAAATTCATTTTGGCTGGTCCAACGAAAGCCCAATGGCCGCGAACGTGAGTTTCGTGCTGTTTGGCGAGGGCAACGTGCCGTGGATCGTGCGCGAGCTGATCCGCGCCGCCGAACCCGACCCGGCGCGCCAGCCGCGTGTCGTGATTGGCTGATGATCTGAACCACAGAGACACAGAGAAGCCCAGAAGAGAAAAGACCAATGAAGAACGGAGAACGGAGAACAGGGAACGGAGAATGAGCCGAAGCAGACCTCTCTTCTCATTCTTCATTCTCCGTTCCCTGTTCTCCGTTCTTCATTCTCTCCTCTTCTCTGTGGCTCTGTGTCTGTGGTTCAAATCATCACAAGTGCCTCGGATTAGTGCCTGCATCCCTGCGGGCGCTTTGTTACAATAACCCCCTCGCGGGCCGTCGCCGAACAAACCGTTGCGGGCCGACGTCTCTAGCAACGAACGCTTTTGTGAAATCGTTTTTCGACACGAGGAGACAGCGATGACAGTGCGGCAGTGGTCGATCGGGCTGCGGCTGGGCGCCTTGCTCGGCCTGGTGGTCCACCTCGGTGCGCTGGCGAGCGCAGCGGCCAACGACGAGGCGAGCGAAGCGCGGCTCAAACGCGACATCACCTTCCTGGCCTCCGACGAGTGTGAGGGGCGCGGCCCCGGCACGAAGGGCATCGACAAGGCCGCGGACTACATCGCGGCCGAGTTCAAGAAAGCCGGCCTCAAGCCGGGCGGCGTCGCTGGCGGTTATTTCCAGCCCTTCCCCCACTTCGGCGCTGGCAAACTGCGCAGCCGTGGGAGTCTGACCCTCCATGGACCGCAGGGACAGGTCATTCCACTTGAAGCCGGAGTGGACTTCGAGGTGACCGGTGGGTCCGGCCCCGGGAAACTTGAGGCGCCCCTGGTGTTCGCTGGCTTCGGGGCCATCGCGCCGGAGGAGAAGTATGACGACTACAAGGATCTCGATGTGGCCGGTAAGGTCGTGGTGGTGATCCGCCGCGTGCCGCGCTGGGACAATAAGCATGTTCCTCTTGGCGGCACCGAGGAGGCCAAGACGGCCCTGGCAGAGCTGCTACGGAAGTTCGCCAACGCCGAGGCGCATCGTGCGGCCGCTGTGTTGCTGGTCAACGACGCCTCCGAACTGGCGGGCGGCGACAAGCTCAAGAAGTTCGAGACGCTGAAGGAGACTGGGGTCTCCATCCCCGTCTTGCATGTGCGACGGTCGCTGCTTGACCCGATACTCCGCTCGAGCCTGGGCGAGGGGTTGAAGGACCTGGAGCACGCAATCAGCGGCGACCTCCGGCCGCGCGGCGCCCCGCTCCGGGGTTGGACTGCCCGGTTGGAGGCTCCCGTGGACCGGACCACCTTCAGCCTCAAGAACGTCATTGGCGTGCTGGAAGGCTCCGGGCCGCTCGCGAACGAGACGGTCGTCGTCGGTGCCCACTACGACCACCTCGGCTACGGCGGCACCAGGAGCAGCCTGGCCAAGGATCGTACCAAGAAACAGATTCACCCCGGCGCGGACGACAACGGCTCGGGAACGACCGCAGTTCTGGAGCTAGCCCGTCGCTTCGCCGAGATCCCCAACCGCAAGGGCCGCCGTCTGGTGTTCATGACCTTCAGCGGGGAGGAGCTCGGCTTGCTCGGCTCCGCGCACTACTGCAACAAGGAACCGCTGTTTCCGCTGAAGGATACGGTCGCCATGGTCAACCTTGATATGGTTGGGCGGCTCTCGGACAAGGCCAAGAAGTTGCTCGTCGAGGGCGTGCAGGCCGGCAAGGGTTTCGACGAACTGATTGAGCGGTTCAACAAAAAGCATGGGTTCCAGCTGACCAAGCACCCCGGGAGTTCCCCCTACAGCGACCACGCCTCGTTTTATCGCAAGCGGATCCCTGTGCTGTTTCTGTGGACGGGGACGCACTCAGACTATCACCGTCCCGGCGACACGGCCGACAAGATCAACGTGCCGGGGATGCGCCGCATCACCGATCTTGCCGAGGATCTGGTGGCGTACTTCGCCACGGTGGCCGAGCGGCCGCAGTACACGGCGATCAAGGGCGGCGGGACGACCGGGCCGCCCCGGGGCAAGGGGCCGACGCTCGGCATCGCGCCGGGGGACTACGACGCGGGACCGGATGCCCCGAAGGGGTTGCTGGTCGGTCAGGTCATTGAGGGTCGTCCGGCGGACAAGGCGGGCATGAAGGCCGGTGACCTGATCGTGGAAATCGCCGGCAAGCAGATCACGAACATTGCGACCTACATGGCTGTGATGGGAGCACAGAACGCCGGCAGCGAGATCGAGGTCGGTGTCTTGCGCAACGGCAAGAAGTTGACGCTCAAGGTCACACCACAGTAAAGAAAAATCCGAAACTCGAACCAGAAAAGCCCGCGTTGTGGCACGGTCTCCTGACCGTGCCACGGGGCCTGACCGCAGGTCTCCTCGATGCTCCACAGCACCTCAGGGAGACCTCCGGTCAGGCCAGGTGGCACGGTCAGGAGACCGTGCCACAACGCCTCGCCACAACACCGGGGCCGATTACGCCAGTCGTTCCAGCAGCACCACCGACGTATCGTCGTGCCGCCCGGCGCCGCCGGTAAACTGGTTCGACGCGACGAACAGATGATTCAGCGCCGCATCCACATCGGCGTCGCGGCTGGCGAGGAGCGCCTCCCGCAACCCCTGCACGCCAAATGCCCGATGCCCGGGCAACTCCTGCGAAAAAGCGTCCGTCAGTCCGTCCGAGTAGAGCAACACGCGACAACCCCGCGGCAGTTGCGCTTTGCCCGCCGGATAGTCCACCCCCGGCGCCACCGCCAACGGTAGGCCGCCATCGGCGTCATTGCCGATCTGCACTACCTCGTTACTCGTCAATAATTGCATGTGCGCCAGCGGGTGGCCGGCGGAGGTCCAGGTCATCGTGTGCTCGATCGTGTCGATGGCGGCGTAGAACAGCGTGATGAAGCCGCCGTCGCTCTGCACGATCGAGTTTTCGCACAGCCGTTGATTGATCTCCGCCACGAACCTCGACGTGTCGCGATAACGCTCGCCGGGAATCATACGGACGAGCGTGTGCATCGCCATGATCGACATGCACGCTTTCAGGCCGTGGCCGGAGGCGTCGCCGATCAGCACGACGAGGGTGCGGTCATCGGGGCGGAAGATGTCGTAATAGTCGCCGCCCGCGAGCACCACTGGGCGGTCGCCGACGACGCTGACCTGCGACGGCTCGTAGCGGGCGGCGATGCGATAACCCGGCGGCGGATTGAGTCCCTGCGGGATGATCGACTCCTGCAGCCGGCGGACGCCCTCCATTTCCTCGCGCAGCCGCTCGGCCAGTTTGCGGGCTTCCGCGGCGCGCTTGGCCGCCACCGCCGATTCCAGGCAGGACAGCACCAGGAAGACAAAGTCGCCGCCGGTGTCGCGCACGAGATAGAAACGCAGGCCGTGCATCAGAAAACGCGGCAGGTTGAGCATTTCCGTGGTGCGGCAGGCCATCACCACCGGCATCTCGGGCGCGAGTTCTTGCGTCTGTTGAAAGAGCGGGAACGACTCGTCCGCCGACGCCGGGAATGACAGCGCCATCAGGACAACGCCCCAGCCTCCCTGCTGCAGGTGCGCGAGGTACTCGGTTTTCGAGCGGGTGACGGTAGCTTCGTGTTCGCCGACACTGAGGTAGAGTTTGAGCAGTTCGGCCTCGTCGGGGGCGTCCCAGGCAACCAGAATCTTCATGACAGCCTCATCTTCGTTGCGGCAATGTGAGCACGGCCCCACCGGCCGCGGTGCGAGCCGCGGTCAGTTCACTTTCGGGGTCATCATGGTCCGGGAGGGGAGCGCGAGCGATTTCGCCTTGGTGAAGATGTTAAGGCAGCGCGCGGCAAAAGCGAAAGGGAAAATGGCAAGAATAAGTGGTTAGTGGTTAGTGGATACGGAAGAAAAGACAAGACCCCTCTTCACTATCCACTATCCACTAACCACTTATTCTTCTTTGGTGCCAAAGAAGCGGCGGAAGATGCCGCTGGTATTTTTTCGGGGCGGTTCGGAGCCGGCGGATTCGGAGGCATTCCCCTTGCGACCACTGACTTCTTGCTGGCGGCGCTGCAACGGCTGCAACCGCTCGCGCAGGGCGGCGTCGCGGGCAGCCAGTTCCATCTCGTGGCGCAGGTCGTTGTGCAGGCGCTGCAGTTCGGCCCGTTGCCGGGCCATCTCGGCGCGCTCCTTCGACATGACCATCTCCATCTGCCGCATCTGCTGCTCCAGGGCTTCCTCGTCCTCCTCCAGCTGAGCGCGATCCTCCTCCAGCCGACGTTTCATCATCAGCAAATCTTCGTGGGCCGCGGGATCCATGGGACTGCTGCTGCGTTCCTCGGGCTGGGCCGGTGCCGGCACCGCGCTCTCGCGCAGCTCCTGGATCTTCTGGTGCAGGCTGCGGATCACCTCGGACTTTTCCTCCAACAGGGCCTCGTATTCTTTCTGACGCTCCGTCCAGTCCTCCTCCCCCTCGGACCGTTCCAGCAGCGCGTTGTCCAGTTCGTCAACGCGGCGGCGCAGTTCGGCGTTCTCGCCACGGAGTTGTTCGACCTCGGCCGCGTCGCCCTCGGCGTGCTCGGGATGCGTCTGGGCGAGGAGTTGTTTGTTCTCCGCGCTGAGGCGTTGCATCTCCCGATGCAGGGCGTCGTCATCCTGCCACGGGTCCAGTTGGTTGGCTGCTGGCGCCCGGCCGTTGCTGTTGCGTTGTGGCTCTCGCTGCGAGCTGCGTTGCGACATGCGTTCGATCTCCGCGGGTTCGGGGCGGCTACGCTCCCTCGGCGGCGTGGATGGCGCGCTTCCGGTGCGCCGGTTGGGTTGGTCTCTCAATGGGAGTATAGCTCGGGAAATGAGGTGTGCGACGAAGCAAGGGGTAGAATTTCGCGTGCTTTCGTCGCAGGCAGAATCTTGTTGCCGAGAGCCGAACCTTCCTCCCCTCTCCCCTTGCGGGAGAGGGGAGAAAGAGGCCCGTTCCCCAACGGCGCTTTCTCGGGTACGATAAGGTCTCGCCCCGACATTGCGAGGAGACCGTTCATGGAACTGCAAGAGGTCGAGGTGTTCATTGACAAGGATGGACAGGTGCGGGTCGAGGTGCGCGGTGTCAAAGGTATGTCCTGCCTGGACGTCACGAAAGCCCTGGAGGCGGCCCTGGGCGGTCAGGTGCAGGACCGCCAGATGACCGCCGAAGCGCACGAGGCAACCCAGCAACAGGCGCAGCAGCAACATCAGTGGAGTTAAGCGATCGTGAATGGCCAATCGCTGCGCATCCACAGTTTTCTGCCGCACAGTCGGGCCAACGGTCCCGGGGTGCGAGCGGTCGTCTGGACGCAGGGCTGTTCGCTTGGCTGTCCGGGCTGCTATAACCCGGGGACGCATCCGCAAACGGATGGCGTGGCGATCGTGGTCGATGACCTGTGCGGCCGGCTCACGGCCCTGGCAGACACGCTTGAGGGGCTGACGATCAGCGGCGGCGAGCCGTTGCAGCAGCGGCCCGCGCTGCTCGCCCTGCTGCGGCGCGTGCGTGCCGAGACAGCGCTGTCGGTGCTGCTTTTCACCGGCTACAGCTGGGACGAAGTGCAGCGCTTTCCGGAGACCGCGGCGCTGCTGGCCAACATCGACGTGCTGCTCGCCGGCCGCTACGATGCGGCCCAACATCTCGGCCGCGACCTGCGCGGCTCGGCCAACAAGACGATGCATTTCCTGACGACGCGTTACACCCTGGCCGACCTTGCGGCGGTCCCCGCCGCCGAGGTCGTCATCGCGGCGGACGGCCAGATTGTGGTGAGCGGGATCGACCCTGTGCGCTGGTAGGGCCTGGCAAAGCCCACGGGTTGCAACCCGTGGGCTTTTGGGAGCGGACGACCATGACCTTCGAGCAAGAACTGGACGTGTACCTGCGGGCGCGGTTCACCTTGATGGTGCTGATCACGGCGGAGGAGGAGCGGGCGCTGCACGCCGTCAAGGCCGTTTGCGAGCGAATGAAGCGGCCCTGCCTGACCTGGGACGTGGCTGACGGGTTTCAGACGCTGACAAGCGGCGGAGCCCCGCCGGCGGCCCGCGACCCCATCGCCGCCCTGGAGCAGATCGACAAAACCGAGGGCGATGGCCTGTTCGTGCTGAAGGACTTCCACGAGTGCTGGAACAACGCCCAGATCAAGCGCAAGTTGCGCGGCGTGGCCCAGCGGCTCAAGTTCACGAAGAAGTCGATCCTGATCACGACCACCTCGGCGAAGTTGCCCGACGAGTTGCGCGACGAGGCTGTGGTGATCGAGTTTCCGCCGCCGACGACGGTCGAGTTGGAAGCCGTGCTGACGCGGTTGACCAAGGTGCCGGGCGTGAAGGTGAATCTGACGAAACTGGGCCGCGAGAAGCTGGTGCAGGCAGCCCTGGGCCTGACCGCCGCCCAGGCCCAGCGCGTCTTTGCGAAGGCCATCGTCGCCGACGGCGTCCTCGACGACCGCGACATCCGCCTGGTGACCGACGAGAAGAAGCAGATTATCCGCGAGAGCCAGGCGCTAGAGTTCCACGCCGTGACCGAGACGCTGGCCGACGTGGGCGGTCTGGACGTGCTCAAGGAATGGCTGCGGCTGCGCGAGCGCGCCTTCACGCAAGAGGCTCGCGACTACGGGCTACCATCCCCGAAAGGGATCGCTTTAATCGGCATTCCTGGGACCGGCAAGAGTTTGACGGCGAAGATGATCGGCGGGCTGTGGCGGCTGCCGCTGTTGCGCCTGGACGTGGGGGCGCTGTTCGGCAGTCTGGTGGGCGAGTCGGAGGAGCGCGCACGGCGAGCGCTGCGGCTGGCGGAGACATGCAGTCCGGCGATTTTATGGATCGATGAAGTGGAAAAGGCGCTGGCTTCCGGCGGGCTGGACGGCGGCACCAGTACGCGCGTGTTCGGAACGATCCTCACCTGGATGCAGGAGAAAAGCGCCCCGGTATTTGTGGTTGCTACCGCGAACGACATCAGCAAGTTGCCGCCGGAATTGCTCCGGAAGGGCCGGTTCGACGAGATCTTTTTCCTCGACCTGCCGACGCTGGCGGAGCGCCGCGAGATCTTCACCGTCCACCTGGCGAAGCGCAAGCGCCTGCCTGGCGACTTCGACCTGGAGCGACTGGCGCGGGCGTCGGAGGGGTACGTCGGCGCCGAGATCGAGCAAGCCATCGTGGACGCGATGTATGTCGGGTTTAACGCGGGCCGCGAGTTCACCACCGACGACATCGCCGCGGCGCTGAAGAAGCAGGTGCCGCTGTCGGTCTCGTCGCGCGAGACGGTCGGCATGCTGCGCAACTGGCTGCGCGAGGGGCGAGCGCAGTCGGCGTCGTTCCAGGAGATCAAGGAGGCCGAGCAGCAATTCGTCCCACTGCAGCTCGATGTGAGCAAATAGTGAGCAGGCCAGCCGGAATTGCGAAAACACTGTTGTCGCAATTCCGCAATCACTGATTGCGGAATTCACTGCTGCGGCGGAAGGACGTCCCCTGGCCAATGATGGTCTCTAAATTGTGCAATCAGTGATTGCACAATTCAACCGCAGGCGGATCGTGTAATGCCTCAGTCGGAACTACGGTACTCAGGAGAGTAAACCTCTGGCGCGAGAAACCCATGTCGCACTTCACCACTCTGAAAACGCAGATTACGGACATCAATGCTTTGCAGGCAGCACTGGCCGACCTGGGATTCAAGGAGGTCGAGGTGTACGCCGTCGCCGAGCATCTCTACGGCTACCGCGGCGACGCGCGGCCGCAAACCGCCGAGGTCATCGTTCGCCGCCAGCACATCGGCTGGCTGAGCAACGATCTCGGCTTCAAGCGCAACGCCGCCGGCACCTTCGACGCCATTATCTCCGAATATGACCGCTCCCAATACTCGCAGGAATGGCTCCAGCAGCTCACCCAGCGCTACGCCTATCACGTGGCGCGGGCGAAACTGCAAGAGCAGGGCTTCACGCTGGTCGCCGAGGAAAAGACGAAGGACGGCCGTATCCATTTGACCCTGCGGCGCATGGCGTGAGGATGGGCGAGGCGATGGAAGGCAACGGGCTGGCGAAATGGCGCGAGCGGCTTTACAGCCGGGTGCCGCTGCTGGGAGGCTGGTTGCGCCGGGGTGCGGTGCGCCGCCTGGTCGAAGCCGATTCGCCCGAGGCGGTGCGTCTGCTCGCCGAGGCTGTCGCGCGCACCGACGATCTCGAGGTGCGCATCCTCGCCCTGGAGGCGCTGCAGGAGGTCGAGCGGCCGCGTTGCGTCGAGGCCGTGTGCGCGGCGTGGGCGGCGACGCGCGACGTCTACCTGGAGGGACTGCTAACGATCCGCGGCTGGGGCGAGAAGGCGCTGCCTGCCGTGCGCGTCCTCTATCTGCTCGTCAAGGGCCGCGCGGAAGCGCTGACGAACGACGGCGCGGACATCGTCGAGCCGCTGCTGCGAGCGTGTCAGGATGCCGACGCAAACGTCGCCGCGCGGGCGCGGCAAGTGCTCGGGCGGTTGCAGAATCCCGCAGCGAAAGATGCACTGTGCGCGGTCGTGATCGACCTCGACGATGCGCTGGCGCGTGCGGTGGCCTTGGCGGCCGGTTACGCTCCGCGCGACGCCGGCCGGCGTGCGCTGTTCTACTTCCTGACGGAACAGTGGGCGGCGTACGACGAGTTGGATTTCGACCACGGCCTGTTGCGAGCGGCGTATCAGGCGGCTGATGCCGCGCTGCGGCAGCGCATAGCCGCGAAGGCACGGCAGGCCGGGCGCGTCGAATGGGTCGAGGTCGTGACAGGGGGGCGTCAATCGCTGCGGCTCGGCGAGATGACCGAGGCGGAATGGCAGACGACGCTGGACGTGCTAGTCGAGCGGCGGCAGTGGTCAGAGTTATGGCGGTTGGCCCAGGAAGCGCCGCCGTGCTGGAGCGTTCGATTGCTCCAAACGTTGCCGGTCAACGCACTGCCAGCGGACCGGGACGGTCTGAATGAGTTGCTGCACCTCGCGGGGGCGTGGATGGAGCCCAACCTGTCCTCGCTGATTCGCCCAAGTTCCCTTGGCTGTGCGGAGGACCGTTATCACGTTTGCCTTGCGATTAGCCCGGAGAGCCAACTCCTCGCCACGGGAGACAAACAGGGGTCCATTTCGCTCTGGTCACTCCCGGAAGGCCGTTTCCTTCGCACTCTTGAAGGACACCAGGGCGTAATTCACCATCTGGCCATCAGCCCTCGTGGGAAGGTCTTGATCAGCGGCGACGATCGCGGAGTTGTGCGCTTCTGGGGATTGCCGGGGGGAGAACCGTTTCAGACGCTCGTGCGGCCAGCCCATGCCGGCCGTGTCAGCTGTTTGGAGGTTAGCCCAAAGGGGAAAATCGTCGCCAGCGGCGGTGTGGATGGGACGATCAGGCTGTGGAACCTTGCCGACGGGCATCTTTTCCGAACCTTGAAAGAAGGTGGCGAGGCCATTCGGTGTCTCACCGTAAGCCCCGATGGGCACCTGCTGGCCAGCGGGGATGCAGGCGGCACCCTGACGCTCTGGAACTTGACAGAAGGCAGCCTGTTGCAGCGGCGGACAGATGATAGTCAGATGATCTGCCTGGCTCTCACCCCGGACGGCTGCTTGTTGGCAAGTGGTGGCTACTCCGGCTGCGTGCGCTTGTGGAGCCTGCCGGAGGGGGCCTTGCTGCAAACTCTGAAAGGTCATGTCTGGTCAGTGGATTGTCTGGCGGTCGATCCTTCCGGGCAATTTCTCGCCAGTGGTGGCCGCGACACCACCGTGCGTCTGTGGGGCCTTCCCGAAGGCCGCCCCCTGCACACCCTCGCTGGCCACACCGAACTGATCTGGGGCCTCGCCTTCAGTTCGGATGGACGTGTTCTCGCCAGCAGCAGTTACTCCGACCAAATCGTGGAGTTGTGGAGCGTGCCGGACGGGCATTCCTTGCGAACCTTGCAGGGCGCCGTCGGCCCCCTGGCAACCAGTGCAGATGGTCAATTGCTGGCCGGTGTAGGAAAAGGCAGGCTGCAAATGTGGATAGCGGAACTCGTTCGCCTCGGCCGCATCCCATCTGGCAAGATGAGCCCGCAAGACCTCGCCTGGGCGCAGCAAACCCTCCGCGAAAGTACCCTGACGCCGGCCGAACGGGCTTCGCTGGAGTTCATCGTCGCCCTCGTTCGCCATCGGCGGCGCTTCGACATCCACCTCGACGAGCGACCGCAGCGCATCGCCGTCGGCGCCTTCGACATCGAGATCGCGGGCTGACAGCGGCTCCTTTTCTGTTGGAACTGCGAAAAAACTTCCCCCAGCGAAAAAAATTCCCGCGCCGGTTGCCGTATTCCCTGGCCGACGCGGGAGGAGCCAGGGAGACGGAACTTTTGTCTATCTCCGTGGCTTCTCAGTGTCAAAAGTCAGGCACGCTTCGGCCTCGGACGGGAGACTGGGACAAAAAATGTGTGAAAAAATGGGTTCCCGGTGAGCGTATGTAGGTGGATCTGGACGGACGGCTGCGGTCGCCCTCAGAGCGGAGATCATCGTGGGTAGGGACAGGGACTGGAAACACCTGGACAATGATACCCTGATGAGCATTCTCGCCGGCGACAACGCCTCTGCCGACGAGAAGCAGCGAGCTTGCGCGGAGATCTGGCGCCGCTTTTTCCCCATCATGCTGCAGTGCGCCATTGGGGAAGTTCAGGGCGAGGACGGCAAGAAAGTCGAGGCTCTCGACGCCGTGCAGGAAGCCTTCGCCCACCTGTTACGGAGTGGCATCGCCGCCCAGTTCGCGACAGGCCGGCCGCTGCAACCCTGGTTTCTCCGCATGGTGCGCAAGAACGCCCTTGATCTCCTCCGGCGCCGACGCCGGCAGCGGCTGCGCAACGAACCTCTCACCGTCTCCCCCGAAACTCCCTCGCTCCTCGACGAACTCGCGGGAGACGAGGAGTTCACGGCGGTCATGGCCCAGCTGACCCCGGACGAACAACTCCTGTGCCGCTCCGTGTACATCGACGGGCAATCGGCCAAGACCGTCGCCGCCGACCTCGGCCGCGACCCCCAGGCGGTGTACCGCGAGCTGCATCGAATCAGGACAAAAATTAGGTCATTCCTGTACAATCAGCCGCCGGCCGCGGGGCGTCAGCGGTAAGTACGCTGACGTTCCTGCGGCCAGGGCCACGGCAGCGCTGCCGGGAGGGTAGATCGATGAAACAGCGTCAGGTCGGTGTCTCTGCAGCCTTTGAGGACGCACAGCCCATGTCGTTCACCGAGCAGTTCGTCGCCCCGGAGAAAGGAGGAGAGCCCCCCGCTCGCGACGTGCAGCCGGAGCACCTGTCGCCTGGAGTCGCCGGGGTTGTTCCGGCGTGTCCGGCTGGTACAACGGACCTCATCGTCGGAGGGTCCACTGATGCCCTGGGAGCCTGCCATGCAATACGAATTGTCCCTTCGGGGCGTTCGGCCGGGAGCCCAACGCCAACGATGCAGAAAGGAAGGAACCCAATGACTGCCACCGACGACTACAAGGGCCCGGTGCGGCCCCTGGAGACGGCGAAAATCCCCAGCGCCGGTAACGCCGCCCACACCCCGCCCCGGCATGAACCGGAAGCGGGCCTGGTGCTCGAACTCGCCCAGCCTTGCGGCACCTTCACCGTCCTGGACCTGTGCGAACTGGCCCACCGCGATGTCACGCAGCAGCCTCTTTGCCTGGGCGATCAGGACGTGCGCCCCCGCGAGGCTGACATGCGCCGCCACCTGGAAGGGTGCGGCCCCTGTTCACGATGGTATCGGAACGCCCGCCGCGCTTATGAACGGCTCGCCGGCGACGTGCCTGCGGCCGCGACTCCACCCGCAGCGCAAGCCGAGTCTCAGCGCCGCAAGCCGCGCACCATTCGAGCCGCCGCTGGCGCGCCGGGCTGTGTCCTGCAGAAATTGCCGCCTCTCAACGGCGCCGCCTTGCTCGATGGACTGGCGGTCCAACTCGTGTGGAATCGCGAGCCGCGCAAGGCAGGGGCTCCGGGGAAGGGCCGCTGGTGGGTCACGGTGAAACTGCTGTCGCGGCAGAACGATGCCGCCGAGGGCAACGCCGAGGCCACCCTGGAACAGCTGGACGGCTTCGGCGTGCGAATCGCGTTTCACCTCCGCGGCCGCCAGGAGGTCGAAGAGGTGGTGACGCGCCTGGGCTTTGACGCTCAGCAGAACCTGGCGTCGATCCCGCGCAGCCTGACCTTCGCCCAGCCCCGGGAGACGGAAACCGTCACCCTGGCACTTCTGGACCGCGCCGAAACCATCGCCGACGACTGAGCCGGCACCGCTGGCCGGTTCCCCCCACCGGATCGCACGGAACAGACACGAGACACCATCGACTCTCTGGCGCGAGCCGTTCCGGGCCGCGGGCGTGGGAGCTTTGCCCACACGTCCGCGGCCTGGGAGCGTTTCCGCATGTCACCGAGGGCTTTCCGTAGCCTCCAGCCAGTGGTAGAGTGAGGAAGGTTCAGCGGATCGACAAATGAGTGGGTTTCCGAACAACCCGCCTCGCCTCCCGAGGCTGCAATCCATGACAATGCCGCTCGATTTAGTGTTCGTCCGCCACGGCGAATCGGAGGGCAACTACGCCTACAGCATGTCGTATCGGGGTGACGATCGCTACTTTCAGCCGGGGACGTCGTTCCTGCAGCGGCACGGCTCGAAGTGGTTGACACTAACAACAAACTCTGGTACAGTCTGGGAGGGCGGAAAACATGGACGCGACGAGGGGGATTCTAGCGATGCCACGCAGGGCGTACAGCTATGCTCATATTTCGGATCGTAAACAGGGAAAAGGCGATGGCCTGCGCCGGCAGGGGGCTGCCCAGGACGAGAGCGGCCCCGAAGGAGCCTTGCCGCGTGAGACCTACCCGGACCGCATTTGCCGGGAGCAGGGTTGGTGCCTCGACGACTCGCTCCGCTTCGTAGACAAGGGAAGGTCGGCCTACCACGGCGACAACCTCCGGATCGGCGACC
>Ga0137375_10004442_pt1 | contig 16725 bp, 15 predicted proteins | sample SagtaG_24_FD_104936 | JGI IMG/M metagenome (GOLD analysis project Ga0137375, IMG submission 104936) | Vadose zone soil microbial communities from Sagehorn Ranch, Mendocino, California, USA - Sage1_R_113_16 metaG | ecosystem: Environmental > Terrestrial > Soil > Vadose zone | place: USA...
GAAGATCGCATAGGCCGGGTCAGCCAACGCCGCGTCGAGGTCCGTGGTCCAGTGCTCGACGCCATGGGTCTTGGCGACGGCCGCGAGCCGCTCGGCATTGCGGCCGGCGAGCAGCAGTCGCGGCACCAGCGCGTCGTCGCCGACCGGGAAGCCGCCGTCGTCGCGGATCGGGATCAAGACATTGGCCAGATGCTGCGTCGAACAGATGCGGCCGGTGGCGCCGTTGAGGATGATGCCGATCGTCTTGGTCGCCATGGCTTGATCTGGGGCACGCCTGCGGCGGAAGGGAAGGCGGATCGTGGGGCGGGCGCCGCCCGCGCGGGAGCGTCACCGCAGACTATGCTATGCCGGTCGCGCCCGTGTCCACGTCCCGGAGGCGACCGTGCCCCGCCACATCGTCTGTCTGACCTTCGACTTCGACACCCAGTCCGCCTTCATCGCCCGCGGCATGACCACCCCGACGCTGCTGTCGCGCGGCGAGTTCGGCTTGGTGGCGGCGCCGCGCATTCTCGCGCTGCTGAAGTCGCGCGCCATCCGCGCCACCTGGTTCGTTCCGGGCTTCACCATCGAGAGCCATCCGCGCGCCTGCGAGGCGGTGGTGGCGGACGGGCACGAAGTGGCGCATCACAGCTGGGCGCATGTGCCGCCGGCGCAGCAGAGCCGCGCGGAGGAGGAAGCCGACCTGGTGCGCGCCAACGAGGCGATCGCCCGGTTGACCGGCCGCAAGCCGCGCGGCTACCGCTCGCCGTCCTGGGATCTGAGCGAGAACACCATCGATCTTCTCCTTACGCACGGCTTTCTCTATGACTCGAGCCTGATGGGCGGCGATTACTGGCCCTACCGCGCGCGGCGCGGCGACCGCGTCGAGCTCGGCAGACCTTTTGGATTCGGCGAGGAGACCGCGCTCATCGAGATGCCGATCAGCTGGTCGCTCGACGACTACCCGCATTTCGAGTTCGTGCGCACGGCGACCACCGTGCTGCCGGGGCTGCAGTCGGCGCGCACCGTGATGGAGAGCTGGCTCGACGAGTTCCGCTACATGCAGCAGACCGTCGACTGGGGCGTGCTGACCTACACCATGCACCCGTTCGTGATCGGGCGCGGCTATCGGATGCTGGTGTTCGAGGACCTCGTGACCAAGCTCACGGCAGCCGGCGCCGTGTTCATGACCATGGAGGACGCGGCGGCCGAAGCGCAAACGCGGATGTTCTCGGGTTGACGCACCGAGTCCGCGGCGCGCACTTGGCCCTATACGTTGAACGCCACGTATTCATTCGCGCACGGCGGCCCGTTGGCCACGTGCATCGTGCGGGCATCGAGGTCGATGAGCACGGCGCCCACCGTCATGGTGCGCTTGGCGTCGGGCTGGCCCACGTCCGGATGCCGGCAGATCGCGTAGGGCGCGCCGACGTGATCGGCGGCGGCGGCGCGCATGTGGTCGAATGAAATCGGGCCGCTACTTTCCTGCAACAGGCGCCGCATCCGATCGACGCGGTAGAGCGTGTTGGGCGCGATCTTCTCCAACAGCGACTCGCCGTGGCCCGCGGCGAGGAAATGATTCGAGTGGGTGATGATGCCGTCCTCGGGATAGAGACGGCTCACATGATCGGGGCTGGCTTCGAGGTCGACGATCTCGCCGTCTGCCGCACCGATCACGAAATTGGCCGAGCAGGTGCGCGGCGTATCGGTCACCGGCTGCAGCGCCTCCTCGAATCGCTCGGCGTCGAGGACTTCCCGGCAGCGCATATGGAACGGCTTGAGATACGGATGGCGGCCGTCGTGGCTGGAGGCGAGGCCGTTTTCGACCAGCCCGATCCCGCATTCGTTCACGCCCATCTTGCCGCCGGCGATCCCGGCCTCGGTGAGGCAGACGAAGCTCGGCCTGTCCTGCCGCCGGGCGCGCAGCACGAAGGTGCGCCCGTGCACGCCCTCGAGCCAATCCCAGTTCTGGCCAAGCCAGCTGTGGCGATCGGCGGTTGCTTGCGGGAGGAGGCCGAACGTGGTGCAACCGTCGGGGCCGACCTCGAGCAGCTCGCCTTTGGTCGCCTCCTTGCCGAACAGCGTGAAGGCGAGCTCGTAGCGCGCATTGAGCAGCGCGATCGTCTCCCCGCTCTGGCCGGAGCCCTCGGCGATCCCGCGCATTTCCTCGGCATAGGCGGGGTTCTGTCCGGAGATCGCCGCCAGCCACCGCTCGGCCTCGGCGAACGCCTCGTCCCGCCCGAGGCCCGAGGCTGCGAAGCGGCGGAGGTAGGTTTCGACATTATCGGCGACCTCTTTCGCAAACCGCCGGCCATGCGCGAGGCCGCAAGCATGGGCATCGCCGTCGGTCGTCAGGAGCGGAATGCTGCTCATGGGTCACCAGGACATGGAGCGCGGCCGGCGGAGCAATTTACATCGGACAGGCATGATCGGACAATGAAGGCGGCATGAACGATCTGGCCGATCCATGACGTCCATCTATCGCTTTGTCCGATCGGGTTTGCTGGTCGCCGCCTGCTTGTCGGTGGACGCGGCCGCAGCCGCGCCGGCTCCGGTCGCGGGGCCTCCTTCATGCCGCGAGCTCGAGCAGCGGTTCGATCCGATCAAGGCCGAGGCCACCGCGGCGCAACTGAATTTGGCGTTGTTCGCGGCTGCCGATTCGGGCTGCGTGCCGCTCGCCCGTCGCCTGCTTGCAGCCGGCGCCTCGCTCGAAGCGCGCGATCGGCTCGGCGCCATGGCGCTGGCGCGGGCGGCGCGCGCCGGGCACGTGGCCCTGGTCGAGCTTTTCCTCGCCCAGGGCGCGGCGATCGACGCGCGCAATCTGACGGGCGCGACTGCGCTCTACGGCGCGGCCGAGAACGAGCGGCAGGCAACCGTCGCGCTGCTCTTGGCGAAAGGCGCCGATCCGAACCTGCCGGGCCGATCGGGCGTCACCCCGCTGGCGGCGGCGGCGTTCAAGGGCAACGGCCGCATCGTCGACCAGCTCATCGCCCGCGGCGCCGATCCCAATGTCGTCGATGCGACCGGCAAGGCGGCGATCACCTATGCGGCCGCGCGCGGCTTCGCGCTCGTCGTGCGCCGGCTGCTCGACGCCGGCGTCGACGCCAGGCGCGCCTACGGCAACGACCTCACGGCGCTGATGTGGGCCGCCGGCCACGAGGACGGCGTCGGCGCGCGCGCCGCGCTCGACGTCATCGAGCTCCTGCTCGACGCCGGCGCGCCGATCGACGCCGCCGACAACCGCGGCCGCACCGCGCTGATGATGGCGGCCGAAATCGGCGACGCGGCGGTGGTCGAAGGCCTGCTCGGCCGCGGTGCCGATCCGATGATCGCGGACAAGAGCGGCAAGCGCGCGCTCGACCTGGCGGCGAACGACGGCGTGCGCGCCAAGCTCGCGGCACGGTGAGCCGTCATCCTAGCGCAACCCCGCCAGGTAGTCGGCGCAGGCCGCGATATCGTCCGGCGAGATCGCCAGCATCAGGTCGGACATCCCGGGATTGTTGCCGCGGCTGCGAGTGCGGAACTCCATCATCGACTGGTAGAGGTATTCGCGGGTCTGACCGGCGACCCGGGGCTGGGTTCCTTCGCCCTGGTAGCCGGCTTGATGGCAGCCGGTGCATCCGATTGCGACGTTTGCCCGCATCGCCCGCGCCGCGACATCCGCCGGCGCCGGCGGCTGCTGCAGATCGGGCCAGCGCTGCTCCGAGAAATAGCGCGCCAGCGCCATGATGTCGTCGCGCTCCATGGTCTGGGCGAGCGGCGACATGATGTCGTTCTTGCGCGCCCCGCTCTTGTAGTCGCGCAGCTGCAGATAGGTGTAGCCCAGGTGCTGGCCCCAGATCACCGGTGTGCTCTTCTGCTGCGGGATGCCGTTCTCGCCGTGGCAGGCGGCGCAGAGCTGCGCCTTCTCTGCGATGGTCTGCGCCCGCGCAGCTGCCGGCAGCATCATCGTCGCAAGGACGGCGATGAGCAGCCACCGTGTTGCCTTAGCGCTCTCGATCATGATTGGCCGTTACGCGACGGTGGTTTCCGATGTTCCGACAGCGGTCAAAAAAGACGGGACCGCGAGGTCCCGTCTCCACAACGCTCGAAGCCGGTCCAGGATCGTTTCGCGTCATCAATCCAACGTGAAAGCGATGATGGCGTTGCCGCGCTTGTAGTCGAGCTGGACGTTGCCGCCGGCGGCGACCACGATGTACTGCTTGCCGGCGACCATGTAGGACGAAGGCGGGGCATTGACGCCGGCGCCGGCGTAGAACGTCCACAGCACGTTGCCGTTGCGGGCGTCATAGGCGCGGAACCGGCCATTGCCTTCCCCGGTGAACACCAGCCCGCCGGCGGTGGCGAGGATGCCGCCGATCATCGGCTGCGGCGTCTTCACCTGCCAGCGGATCTTGCCGGTGTTGTAGTCGACGGCAGTGATGTTGCCCCACTGCTCCTCGGTCGGGATCACCTTGAAGGCGCCGCCGAGCCAGAGCTTGCTGCCGCCCGGATAGGGCGTGCTCTGCACGTGATAGGTCATGGGCTGGTGCAGGTTGATGGCGTAGGTCAGCCCGAGTTGTGGATTGACCGTCATCGGCGACCACTCCACTCCGCCGTTGGCGCCGGGCAGCATGCGGGCGCCTTGCTCGGTCGGCAGCGTCCACATGTTTTCCTGCGGGACCATGGCATCGGAGAAGCGGATCAGGCTGCAGTCCTTGCGGTCGTGCACATAGACGTGCCCGGTCTTGCCGGCATGGATGACGCCGGGAATGACCTTGCCGCCCTTGTCGCGTACGTCGAGCAGAATCGGCGGGCTGACCGCATCGAGATCCCACACGTCATGGGCGATGTATTGGAAGTGGCAGACATATTTGCCGGTCTCCAGATCGAGCGAAACCAGCGAGTTGGTGTAGAGGTTGTCGCCGGGGCGCAGCGAGCCGTCGAGGTCGGGCGACGGATTGCCGACCACGAAATAGATGCGGTTGGTGGCGAGGTCGACCGCCGGGTTCTGCCACACGCCGCCGCCGAGCGTCTTGTAGGGATCGCCGGTCTTGGCGAGCTGCTCCTTCTCGGCCTGGATGTTGCGGTGCATGTGGCGGCCGGTGGCGTCCTTCTCCGCCCAGACGCCGACCGAATTCTCCGGGATGGTGTAGAAATTCCAAAGCTGCTTGCCGTCCTTGGCGTCGTAGGCCCGCACGAATCCACGGATGCCGTATTCGCCGCCGTTGGTGCCGATCAGCACTTTGCCCTTGACCACGGTCGGCGCCATGGTCTCGCTGTAGCCGAGCTCGGGGTCGGCGATGTCCGACTGCCAGACCTTGCTGCCGGTCTTGGCGTCGAGCGCCACCAGCTTGGAGTCGAGCGTCGCGAGATAGATCTTGTCCTCGTAGACCGCGACGCCGCGATTGTTCGGCCCGCAGCAATAGACCGTGATCGGCCCGAGCGGGTGCTTGTAGTACCACAGCTGCTCGCCGGTCTGGGCGTTGAGCGCATAGACCTGGCTGAACGACGTGGTGACATACATGACCCCGTTCACCACGATCGGCGAGGTCTCCATCGACTCCTTGACCTCGGTCTGGAAAATCCAGGCCGGTCGCAGGCGCCGCACGTTCGAGGCGTTGATTTGGGCGGCGGGGTGATAGCGCTTCTGCGTGTAGTCGCCGTTGGTATGCAGGAAGTTGTTGGCGTCGCCGGCGGCGCGGCTGAGCATGTCCTGCGTGACATTGCTGGGCGTGACGCTTGGTTTTGCAGGCGTGGCCTTTGCATCCTGCTTGACCTCCTGCGCCGCCGCGGCGTCCGTCAACGAGATCACGAGCGCCAACGCGCCCGCCATCACCAATGCCGTTCGGATTGGGGTCATCTGCTTCCTCCCGTTGAATGATTTGTTGGCAGTTTTTCCAACTGGAACGGGCAATATCTCCAGTTTCGTTGCCAAGCGTGGCAACCGCTCCGGTGGCTGTCAAGGCTCCGCGAGCCTCGGCCCACCTGTGCCGACCCGATGCCCGCTCGATGTTCATGGAAGAGCGATGCGCACTGCTACGTGATTGCCTCAGGGCGGCCCGGTGTCGATGCCGACACCGGCGCGGAACGATCGCGACATGCGCGTCACGATCGGATCGTAGAGGCGTTTGAGTCGGGCCGGAAAGAGGATCTCGAAATCGTTGATGATCCCGCCGCGGTGCGACAGCAGATGGCGCTCGTAGAAGATGGCGTCGCCGCGCGTTCCCGACACGACCAACCAGTTCGAGCCCTTGTCCCGGTAGCGGATCCGCTCGTCGAGCGCGCGACCCCTGAGCACCGACGTCTCGAGCCCCGCCAGGTTTTGATTGAACACGTTGTTGATGGCGGCGACGGTGAATTCGGCGCCGTCGGTGGCGATAAAACGCTGCCCGTCGCTGTTCTCGGGCACCGGCGTCGGGATGAAACGGTCGGCAGGATATTCGATGGTGGTGCCGAGGCGGGCGTTCCGGTAGGTCTTCCACACCGATTGCGCGGTCGCCGGGAACGACAGCGTGACCGAGCCAGCCAGCGCAACAAGGAGAGATCGCCGCGAGATCATGGGCAAGCCGCACCCTCAGGGCGCCGGCCGACCTCCGCGAGACCGGCCGGAATGAGGCTGAATGTGACTATTCCGGCTTTGCTCCGCAAGGGAGCGGTGCCGGCCCGCTCAACCGCTGGCCGTCATTTTCGCAAGCCGCGCGATGTCGGCACGATGGTTCTCGAAATAGTGCTTGAACCAGACGGTGAACGAGCCCGGCGCTCGCTTGATGCGGCGGCTGATCTCGTCGACCGAGAGAAGCTCGATGTCCGAAACCTCGGCCGGGTCGGGCCGCGGACGCGACCGCAGCGGCCCGAAATAGACGTAGACGAATTCGTTCTCGTGCATGCCGTTGTCGAGCTCGGTCTTGTAGCGCGAGAAAAAGCCGAACGACAAATCGCTGGTCACGCCGAGCTCCTCGTTGAGCCGCCGGCGCGCCGCCGCGACGGTTCGCTCGCCGGGACGCGGATGCCCGCAGCAGGAATTCGCCCACAGCCCGCCCGAGTGATACTTCTTCGGATTGCGCTGCTGCAGAAGGATGCGCCCGCGGTCGTCGACCACGAAGATCGAGAAGGCGCGATGCAGGAGGCCGGCGCGGTGGATGGCGGCCTTGCCGCCCGATCCGGTGGCGCGGTTGTTTTCGTCGACCAGGATCAGCTTTTCGTCGCTCATGGCTTCTCTGCCTGCCGCAGATCTTTCACCCGCACCGCCTTGCCCTGGGAGCGCGGCACCTCGCCCGGCGCTTTGAGCACGACCTCGCAGGTCACGCCCACCATCGCCTTGAGGTGGTCGCGCACCTCGTGCGCCATCTTCACCACGAACGGCTCGTCGCGCGGGGCAGGGGGCGCGAGCTCGACCTCGATCGTCATCGCATCCATCGGCCCGTCGCGGGTGAGCACGATCTGGTAATGCGGCGCCAGCCCCGGGAAGCCCACCAGGTGCGCCTCGACCTGCGAGGGATAGACATTGACGCCGCGGATGATCAGCATGTCGTCGCTGCGCCCGGTCACCCGCATCATGCGGCGATGGGTGCGCCCGCACGCGCACGGCTCGTCGGCGAGCCGCGTGATGTCGCGCGTGCGGTAGCGGATCATCGGCAGCGCCTCCTTGGTGAGCGTGGTGAGCACGAGCTCGCCGGCTTCGCCCGCCGGCAGAACCTGCGTGGTGTCGGGATCGATCACCTCGCAAAAGAAATGGTCTTCCCAGATGTGCAGCCCGCTTTGCGCCTGGTGGCATTCGCTGGCGACGCCCGGCCCGATGATCTCGGACAGGCCATAGGTGTCCATCGCCTTGATCCCGAACTTCGCCTCGATGTCGCGGCGCATGGCGTCGCTCCACGGCTCGGCGCCGAACGCGCCGTAGCGCAGCGAGAGCTTGCGCAAGTCGACGCCCATGCCCTCCGCCACCTCGGCGATGTTCAACGCATAGGACGGCGTGGCGCCGATGAAGCGGGCGCCGAAGTCCTTGAGCAGCAAAACCTGCCGCTCGGTGGCGCCGCCCGACACCGGCACGGTGGTGCAGCCGAGCCGCTCGGCGCCGTAGTGAAAGCCCAAGCCGCCGGTGAAAAGCCCGTATCCGAACGCGTTGTGGAAGACATCGCCGGGCTTGGCGCCCATGCAGGCGAGCGAGCGCGCTATCAAGTCCGACCACAGGTCGAGATCGCCTTTGGTATAGCCGACCACGGTCGGCCGGCCGGTGGTGCCCGAGGAGGCATGCAGCCGCAGCACTTGTTCGCGCGGCACCGCGAATAGCCCAAAGGGGAAATTGTCGCGCAGGTCCGCCTTGGTCGAGAACGGAAAGCGCGCGATGTCGGCCAGCGTCTTGAAGTGGCCGGGGTTGACGCCGGCGGCGTCGAACTTGGCGCGCACATGCGGGACCTTGGCGTAGGCGCGCTCGATGGTCCGCTTGAGCCGTTTGGCCTGCAGCGCCTCGAGCTCGGCCCGCGGCATGGTCTCGGCGACGCGATCGAACATGAAGGTGTCGGCGGGCGCGGCCATCAGGCGGCTCCCGGCCGCGCTGCCCAGCGCGCGGCCTTCGCCTTGAGGCGCTCGAAGGTCTTGGCCTTGTCGACCACGAAGCGGGTGTGGCTGCCGGCGCTGATCGCGTCGAGCTCGTCCTTGGCGGCGACCTCGAAGGTCACCTTGCGCCCCTCGACCGCCGCGACCCGCACCGTGATCTCGACTGTCATGCCCATCAAGGTCGGCGCCAGGTGCTTGACCGCGACCTCCATGCCGATCGAATCCTCGCCCGCGTCGGCATGCTCGAGGATGAGCTCGCGGCAGGTGTGCTCGATATCCAGGATCATCGACGGCGTCGCATAGGTACGCGCGTCCTCGCCCATGAAGCTGATGGTGCGCTCGCGGTTGACGACGAAGCGGTTGACCCGCGACGCCCCGGGGCGAAGGCTCGATTTCATGGTCGTTTCTCCCTGCCGCCCGTGATGCCGGAACGCTGCCCGCCCCATCGTTGCCCGGTCAGAGCGCTGGCGCAATTCAAGTCGCTTGCGCGCGATCGTGCAAGCCACGTCGATAAGTCGCCTCGATAAGCCTTCATCGCCAGCCAATGTCTCCTTATAAAGACCAGGGCCATAGGAACGCCAAGATGACCGCAGCCGAGACCGATGCAACCGCGTGCCTCACCGCGGCCGGCCTGGCCGGCGACGACGTGCGGGATTGGCTGCGGGCGGAGCCCGACCGGACCACCGATTTTTCCGCCGACCGCACCCGCTATTCCGGCTATTGGCTGATATCGGCGCGTCTCCTGGGGCAGCTGCCGCCGAAGGCGCGCCGCACGGAGCGGGAGCAGGCGGCCGCGAAGCTGATCCAGGACGCGGCGCGCGACGCTCGGGCGGGTTTCCTGCGCCGGCACGGCGACGCGGTCTACGATGCGCTCACGGTTGGGCGGTCGCGCTTCGTGCGGGTCGAGGACCTGGTGACCCGGGCCGCGAGCGTGGTGCCGGGCCTGGTGCCGACGGCGCAGGAGATCGCCGCCGAGGACGGATCTCTGCAACGCGACAAGAGCGGCCTCGAGATCGATCAGGGACTCTTCCTCTCCGCGGTGCTCGGCAGCGAGCGCTCCGGACGGCATCTCTGTCACGCCATGCTGCTGCCGCGGCCGGAGGCGGAGGCGCTGCTGCCGCAGTTCGAGCGCGACGGCCGGGTCGAGCTCAATGGGGCCTTGGTGCATCGGTTCGGCAAGGCCGCGGTGGTGACGCAGAACAATCCGCGCTTCCTCAACGCCGAGGACCAGAGCTCGCTCGACGGCGCGGAAATCTGCGTCGACCTCGCACTGCTCGATCGCGCCGCCGAAGTGGTGGTGATGCGCGGCGCGGTGGTCGAGCACCCGAAATACCAAGGCCGCCGCGTGTTCGGCGCCGGTATCAACCTCACGCATCTCTATCATGGCCGGATTCCGTTCGTGTGGTACCTGCAGCGCGACCTCGGCTATGTGAACAAGATCTATCGGGGGCTTGCAGTCGCGGACGACCCGCCGCCCGATGAATTCGGCGGCCGCAGCATTGAGAAGCCGTGGATCGCCGCGGTCGAGGCCTTCGCCATCGGCGGCCACTGCCAGGTCCTGCTGGTGATGGACTATGTGCTCGCCGAGCGCACCGCGTTCCTGACCTTGCCGGCCCGCAAGGAGGGCATCATTCCGGGCGCCGCCAATATGCGCCTGCCGCGCTTCACCGGCGATCGCATTGCGCGGCAGGCGATCCAGTACGAGCGCCGGCTCGAATGCGACAGCCCGGAAGGGCGCCTGATCTGCGACGAGATCGTCGAGCCCGGCGCCATGGACGCGGCGATCGAGCGGGTCGTGAACCGGCTCACCAGTTCGGGGGCGGTCAGCGCGGCCAGCAATCGGCGGGCGTTTCGCGTGACGCAGGAGCCGCTCGACACGTTCCGCGCCTATTTCGCCGTCTATGCGCGCGAGCAGGCGTTCTGCCATTTCAGCCCGGCATTGATCTCCAACCTCGAGCGCTACTGGAACGCGCAGAACCGCAAGCCGTGATGCCGCAGGCGGGCGGCGATGCTTGGCGGTGGGCGGAAAATGCGCTAGGAATACTTAGAAATCTAAGGCTTTCGTAAAAGCCGAGGGAGGATCACGCCATGACGAAAATCGCCGCACGGCTGGCTTTAGGTCTTATCGTGGCAGCCGCACTGACGAGTCCTGCGCTGGCCCAGAACACGTTGAAGCTCGCGGTCGGCCAGCGCGGACTGTGGGACACCTCGATATCCGACGTCGGCCAGCGCGCCGGCATCTTCAAGAAGCACGGCTTGACGCTCGAGTTGCTCTATACCCAGGGCGCCGGCGAGACCCAGCAGGCGGTGATTTCCGGCAGCGTCGAGATCGGGGTCGGGGTCGGCATCATGGGGGTGTTCAGCGCCTATTCGAAGGGCGCGCCGGTGCGCGTCATTGGCGCCGAGATCACCGGCGCCGGCGACTTGTTCTGGTACGTGAAGGCCGACTCGCCGATCAAGACGATCAAAGACTTCAACGGCAAGACCATCGCCTATTCGACCAACGGCTCCTCCACGCACGGGGTCGTCACCGCCTTCATCAAGCAATACGGGCTGACGGCGGCCAAGGCCACGCCGACCGGCGGGCCGCCCGCAACCCTGACGGCGGTGATGTCCGGGCAGGTCGATGTCGGCTGGTCGGCGCCGCCGATCGGCCTCGACCAGCTCGACAAGAGCGAGATCCGCCAGGTCGCCACCGGCAACGACACCTCGTTCAAGGGGCAGACCGTGCGGCTGCTCATCACCAACACCCAGACCCTGCAGAGCCGCAAGGACGCCATCGAGCGCTACGTGAAGGCCTACCGGGAGACGATCGACTGGATGTATTCGGATCCCGCCGCGCTGAAAACCTACGCCGACTTCGCCGGCATCACCGAGGCCAAGGCGAAACGGATTCGCGACGGGTTCTTTCCAAAATCGTCGCTGTCGCCCGATGAGATCACCGGCCTCGACCTCATCGTTCCCGACGCCGTCAGCCTGAAATTCACCGCCGCGCCGCTGAGCAAGGAGCGGCTCGCCGATCTGATCCGCATCCCGCCGCGGTAGTAGCGAACGGACCTCTCCATCGATAACCGATCACGTTCGTCGCTCGCGCCCGTGCCAGAGCCGGGTAATCATGACTGCATTACGGCGAGGATCGATGCGATATCGGATGATGTAGGCGCCGGCTCCGAATGGGACGACCAGCTCGCGATAGCCCGGCCGCGCCGCAGGACGACCGCGTTCGGGTTGATCGGCAAGCGAGCGCGCGGCCACAAACAAAGTATCGATTGCGCTTTCCGAGAGCGCGGCACCATGCGGCGCCAGGAATCGTCGGAGCCGTCCCATATCGACTCTTGCCCGTGCTAGGAAGAGGACTTGCACGGCGCGGGGGGCGGCAACTCGTGCGCCGTACCCCAGCTCCTGACCCAATCCTCCATCGCTGCCAGCGGAATGGCCTCACCGGTGCGCTCATACTCGGCGTAGGCGGCCTCATCCTCCGCCCACGCTTCCACGTCGGCGACCGCGCGGGCGACTGCCTTCGCTGCGAACGTCTCAATGGACGTTTGCGACCGCGCGGTCGCGGCTTCGAGCCGCGCAGCGAGTTCTTCGTCGAGCTCGATAATGAGTCGTGGCATGGCGGTACCATACCGCGGATTGTGTCCGGTGGAAATCCGGGAAGACGATGGCGGGTCAAGCCCTCCTTCCCGCCGCGAAAGCGCGGGTTCGGAGGGCAATAACCAGGCCGAAGGGACTCGCGAAGGCGGGTCGCGCGACGCCGCGACCACCCGCGCCGCACGTCAGGCGACTTGACCCGCCTTACTTGTTGATCCGGTCGAGGTTCTCCGTCATCCGCGCAATGACGTGGCGGAACCGCGCGAGGTCCGCGCGGCTGATCGTCACCTCCGCCTGATCAGTGATGCCGCGCGCGAGCTGCAAGAGCTCGTTGCGCAGGCGTTGCGCCTTCGGCGTCAGCCACACGTGGGATCGGCGCTTGTCGTCGGTGCTGCGCACCCGGCGGATCAGGCCGGACTTTTCCATGCTGCGCAGCGCGATCACCGTGGTCGGCTCCATCATGCCGACGCGGGCGGAGAGCTCGCGCTGCGAGAGGCCATCCTCGGTCCACAACACGCGCAGGAAATACCATTGCCCGCGCGAAACCCCGTAAGGAGCAATGCGCTTCTCCAACAACCGTTGAAACGCACGATGGGCGTCGCGCACGAGGTAGCCGGAGCTCTCGGCCGGCGGAAATTCGGCCCTGCCATCGGCAGTCTTGCGGGGCTTGCTTCGGCGCGATGCCACGCGGCACGTCTCCGTTGGAGCATTTTCCGGAAAAGTGGACACCGATCTCGGGTTTACCCGAGATCGGCACTAAATACTGCCCAAGTCGGCTACAGCCGACTTGGGTGGTTTTCCGTAGAAAATGCGACCACCTAAAGAAGCCTAAGCTGCAACGGCAGCCGGCGTTGACAAGATTTCGATTCCAAGGCACATAATACTTAGAAATCTATGCAATGGAACTCCGGCGTCCAGAAATAAAGCCGGACCGGATTTCAGGCTTTCTCGGGAAACGGCAGGCAGATTCTCGCCGCCCCCACACGATGGAGCTCACAACCATGCAAAAAGCCCTGCGCAAGGAGCGGCCGACCGCGGCCGGCAAGGAACATCATGCCCAGAATCTTCATGCTCAAGACCTTCGCAGCACGCTGGACTGGCTGCGCGAGCAGGGCGACCTGATCGAGACCGACAAGGAGGTCGACCCCGACCTGCAGGTCACCGGCCTGCAGAAGCACCTCGACGGCGGCTGCCCGGTCATCTTCAACAAGGTCAAGGGCAAGCCCAATCACCGCGTGCTCACCAACCTGTTCGGCGACATGAAGGTGATCAACAAGATGTTCGGCTGGAAGGATGACGCCGAGCGCGTCAGGAAGCTCGCCTATGCGCTCAGCCATCCGCTCAAGCCGGTGGAGATCCCGCAGAGCGAGGCGCCGTGCCAGGAGCACGTGATCGAGAAGCCCGACGACGTCAACAAATGGGTGGTGCCGATCCGGCACACCACCTACGAGCCCGAGCTCACCGTCGGCTCCGGCATCCGCTGCGTCACCGGCCCGGAATTCGATGGCGGCTCGGACCTCGGCTACAACCGCATGAACTTCCGCTGGGGCAATGTCGGCACGTTCCAGATCTCGCCCGGCTCCCACATGTGGCAAGTGGTGAACAAGTACTACGCCTCGAAGCAGCCGGTTCCGATCACGATGTGCTTCGGGGTGCCGCCGGCCTGCACGCTGCTCGCGGGTGCCGGCTTCGACTATGCGGTGCTGCCGATGGGCTGCGACGAGATCGGCATCGCCGGCGCCGTGCAAGGCACCCCGATCCGGCTGGTGAAGGCGCGCACCGTGAACGCCATGGCGATCGCCGATTCCGAGCTGGTGCTGGAAGGCTACGTCAATCCGCGCGACCGCCGCTTCGAGACCAAGGAGTCGGAGGACGCCGGCGTCCAGGGCCGCTTCCATTTCCACCCCGAATGGGCGGGCTACATGGGCAAGGCCTACAAGGCGCCCACCTTCCACGTCACCGGCATCACCATGCGCAAGCCGCAGTCGAAGCCGATCATCTTCGCGCTCGGCGTGCACACGCTCGACGACCACAACATCGACACCACGGTGCGCGAGGCCGCGATCTACGAGCTCTGCAACCGGCTGCAGCCGGGCATCGTGCAGAACGTCGTGATCCCGTACTGCATGACCGACTGGGGCGGCTGCATCATCCAGGTCAAGAAGCGCCACCAGCTCGACGAGGGCTGGCAGCGCAACTTCCTGGCCGCCGCGCTGTCCTGCTCGCAGGGCATGCGGATGGCGATCGCGGTGAGCGAGGACGTCGATCCGTATTCGATGGACGACGTCATGTGGTGCCTGACCACGCGGGTCAATCCGCGCACCGACATCCTCAACCCGATTCCGGGCGGCCGCGGCCAGACCTTCATGCCGGCCGAGCGCATGACCGCGGGCGAGAAGCAATGGACCGCGTCGAACACCCAGTTCGAGGGCGGCATGGGCATCGATGCGACGGTGCCGTTCGGCTACGAGAGCGACTTTTTGCGGCCGGTCTATCCGGTGGATAAGGTCAGGCCCGAGGACTTCTTCACCAAGAAAGATATCGAGAACGCGAAATCGCGCATGGTCGGCTGGGTCAACTCGCTCGCCCGCTCCGGGCGGTGATGTCCGATGTTGCTGACCCGTGTCCCGGATGCGGTGCAGCGTGAAGCGCTTTAGCGCGGAACGCTGCACCGCTGATCCGGGACCGCCACAGACCGGAACGGTCCCGGGTCTGCAGCGCACCACTCCGCTTCGCTACGTGCTGCGCTGCGCCCGGGACACGCGAGCGAGTTCGAGCGCGATGTTCGGTGTACCATGCTGCTGTCCGATATCCTGATCGTCGATGCGACGGACCGGCTCGGCTGGCTCGCCGGCCGCGTCCTCGCCGACCTCGGCGCCGACGTGGTCAAGCTCGAGCCGCCCGCCAGCGACCGCAGCCGGGCGGAATGGCGCGCCTTCAACGTCAACAAGCGCGTGCTCGAGCTCGATCCGGCAAAGCCCGCCGACCAGGCCACGCTCGAAGCTCTGCTCGCCCAGGCCGACATCTGCCTGCTCACGCCGGCATCGTCCGATTGCGCTCTCGATCCGGACGCGCTGCGCACAACTTATCCGCGCCTGGTGGTGGTCGCCATCCGGCCGTTCGGCGGCGTCGGTCCGCGCCGCCAGTGGAAGGCGAGCGACCTCGAACTGATGGCCGCGGGCGGCGCCATGGCGCTCGCCGGCGAGCCGAACGGCGTGCCGGTACGGGTGAGCGAGCCGCAGTCCTACGGCTGGGCCGGCGCGCAGGCCGCCGTCGGCGCGCTGGTTGCGCTGTTCAAGCGCGATGCGACCGGCCGCGGCGATCTGGTCGACGTCTCCGCGCAAGCCTCGGTGGTGACCGCGCTGTCGCATGCGCCGGCCTTCGTCGATCTCGACGGTGCCGAGCCAACGCGCGCCGGCGCCTTCATCACCGGCCGCTCGATCAAGGGCGCACGTTACCGCGTGTTCTGGCCATGCCGCGACGGCCATATCAATTTCATCTTCTATGGCGGCGTGGCGGGCCGGCGCACCAACGAGCAGCTGGTCGCCTGGATGCGTGACCGCGGCGCCGAGATCGGCGCGCTCGCGGCGATCGACTGGACGAGCTGGGATCCGACCAAGGCCGACCAGGCCGAGGTCGACGCCATCGAGGCGCCGGTGCTGAAATTCTTCGCAGGGCTGAGCAAGCGCGAATTTTTGATCGAAGGCCACCGCCGCGAAATGCTCGGCTATCCGGTCTCGACCGTCGCCGATATCGCCGGCGATCCGCAGCTCGACGCGCGCGGCTTCTTCCAGACCGTCGCCGGCTCCGACGAACGCTTTTGCGGCAGCTTCGCGGTGGTCGACGGCGAGCGGCCGGCGTTGCGCCATGCGCCGGGCGAGCCATTCGCCGCAGCCAAGGGTACGCAGGCTGCGCCCGCTACGGTCGCGCCGCCGCAGTGGCGGTGTGCAAGAGGCCAGCCGTGACCGCGGTCGCGCAGGCGCTCGCGGGCGTGAAGGTGCTCGAATTCGGCGGCTATGCCGCCGGCCCGCATATCGGCAAGCTGTTGGCCAATTTCGGCGCCAGCGTCGTGCACGTGGAGTCGCGAGACCGGCCCGACGGCTTCCGCATTCAATATCCGCCGTTCAAGGACAATCGGCCGGGTTGGAACCGCAGCGGATGCTTCGCCTTCTTCAACGATTCGAAATACAGCGTCACCGTCGACCTGAAGAAGCCCGAGGGCGTGGCGCTCGCGCGCCGCATGGCGCAATGGTGCGATCTCATCATCGAGAACATGCGGCCCGGCGTGATGGAGCGTCTCGGCCTCGGCTTCCCCGCGCTCGGCGCGCTCAATCCACGCCTGGTGATGCTGTCGACCTGCAACATGGGACAGACCGGGCCGCGCGCCGACCAGCCCGGCTTCGGCTCGCAGCTCTCGGCGCTCGCCGGCATGTGCGGGATGACCGGCTTTCCCGATGGTCCGCCGATGCTGCTCTACGGCCCCTATATCGACTACATCGCGTCGACGCTGGGCGCGTCTGCCGCGCTCGCCGCCATCATCCGCAGCCGGCGGAGCGGCAAGGGCGCGCTCGTCGACCTGTCGCAATATGAATGCGGCCTGACCTTCATGGGCGC
>Ga0137375_10004448_pt1 | contig 16721 bp, 12 predicted proteins | sample SagtaG_24_FD_104936 | JGI IMG/M metagenome (GOLD analysis project Ga0137375, IMG submission 104936) | Vadose zone soil microbial communities from Sagehorn Ranch, Mendocino, California, USA - Sage1_R_113_16 metaG | ecosystem: Environmental > Terrestrial > Soil > Vadose zone | place: USA...
GCCACGTCGAACTTGGAGTAGTACTTCTTCACGTCACCGGCGCCGTGCTTGGCCCGGAACATGCCGGCGACCCGGCGGACCCGGGCGCGGTCCTTGATGAGGGTGACCTTCCTGGCCGTCCATCTCGCCCGTTTGGCCGCAAGGGCAATCGTCCGATTCTGCAGCAAATTCTTGTACCACTCCGTGTCGGAGCCCTTCACTGGAAGGAGGTGCAGCGTCTTGCCGTCTTCGACAAACCACACGGGGAGCGCGATTTTCCGGCCGGACGATCTGCCGGTGACCGTGATCTTGATCTCGTCCGTGCTCTGGAGCGCCTTGGTGAGATCTCTGAGCGCCATGTCCGCTCTTCTTGAGCAAAGGATATGCCAGTCGTGAGGCGGGAAAGAACTACGGGCTCTTGAGCCGTATGTCCTCGTACGAGGGGAAAGGATACATCGGGACGACATTGATGGTGTGGTCGGCCACGCGCGGCCCCACGGCGATGAGCCCACGCAGGTCCATGAGGGGCGCGAACATCGCCCGGTCGATGGTGAGCTGCTGGATGCGATAGAGAATGGCTTCGCGCTTGGCCGGATCACGCTCGCGGGCCTGCTGCAGGAACATCTCGTCGAGATCGGGATAACCGCCGTACGCGTAGCTGCCCTTCGAGTAGATGAACGCCTCGACGCGGCTCGCGGCGTTGCCCGAATTCCCCACCGCGACGAGAAAGAGACCCCGAAGCTTCTTCTCCTGCCAGGCGGCGTAGAACGCGGCGCGCTCCATCGGCCGCATCCTCATCCGGATGCCCACGGCGTTCAGGCTGTTGAGCGCGGCATCACCCACCGTGGAAAAGCCGGGAATGGGCACGAACTCGCCGGCGTCGAGGCCGTTGGGATAGCCGGCCTCGGCGAGCAGCTGCTTGGCCTTCTGGGGGTCGTGGGCCAGCGGCGGCGCCTGCAGGGCGAAGTCCATCACGCGGGGGACGATGACGCCCGCGGGCGGGCAGAAGCCGAGGCAGGCCGCCTCGTTGGTGGCCTTCCGATCCAGCGCGTAGTTGACGGCCAGCCGCAGGCGCTTGTCGCTCCACGGCGACTTCGGATCCCACTGGTCGGCGAACTCTATCCAGAAGATCGAGGCGTGACGGGTGGCGACCAGCGTCATCCGAGGATCGCGCTTCACCGCCTCCCCCTCCGGTCCATCGAGGAAGAGCGCGTAATCCGTCTCCCCGCTCTTGAGCATGGCCAGGCGCGTGGTGCTGTCCGGCACGCCCTTCATCGTCACGCGCTTGATGTAGGGTGCGTGCCGCCAGTACGCCGGATTGGCCTCGAGGACCACGTCGACACCGGGCCGCTGGCTGACGAACTTGTAGGGGCCCGCGCCGACCGGCCGCTGCCGAAAGCCGTCGGCGCCCACCGACTCGAAGTACTTCCTGGGCAGGACGATGCCGGCGGCGGTGGCGGTGGTGCCATAGAAGGTCATGAAGTCCGGCCACGCTTCCTTCAGATGAACGCGCAATGTCAGGGGATCCACGGCCTCCACCAGCCGCACGCGCGCCTGCAACTGCTTCGCGCCGGCGCCCTGGTAGCGCTCGAAGCTCCACTTGGCGTCGTCGGCAGTGACGGGGTCGCCGTTGTGGAACTTGAGGCCGCGACGCAGCTTGAACTCGTACACGAGCCCGTCGGGACCCTCCGTCCACGACTCGGCCAGGCTCGGCCCCATCTTCTGCCCGGGCAGGGGACGCACCAGCGCGTCGTGTATGGCGTAGAGCACGCCGAAGGGCGTGATCTGGGGGGGCGCGGAAGAGGGATCGAACCAGCTGGGGGCGAGGGTGACGTGGAACGAGATGGTCACCTCGCCCGCCGGCGTCTGGGCAAATGTCGACCGGGCGGCGAGCACGAGCACGACCGCGAGGAGTGACGCGACAATGCGTGCGACCGCCCCACGGGCCACAGCGCCCTTTACCATGGCGGCGATCCTGCCAGATCAGCCGAAGCGCGTCAAACCGCTCCCCTCAGACCACGCGCGCGCTTCTCAACGCGGCCACCTCCGCCGGGGTCATGCCGAGGAGACCCGTGAGCACCTCATCGGTGTGCGTTCCGAGGGGCGGGCCCGCGTGGGTCACCCGGCCGGGCGTGGCGGACAGGCGCGGGATCACCGCGGGCTGGGACAGCGGGCCCACCTCGGACGGCACGTCGATGATGGTCTCCCGCTCGCGATAGTGCGGATCCTTGAAGATGTCGGCCATGCTCATGATGGGTGAGTGCGGGATGCCGTGGGACTTGAGCCCTTCGAGGGCCTCGTCGAACGTCCGGGCGTGGAACCAGGCCTCGGCCATGTCGATGAGCTCGACCATGTGGGCAGCCCGCCCCTCGTGGCTCGCGAACTTCGGATCCTTCGGCAGATCGGGCTGCCCGAGCATGGCGCAGAGCCGCGCGAAGAGATGCTGGGCCGGTGTGGTGAAGACGATGTAGTGGCCGTCGCCCGTTCGAAACGCTCCCCCCGGCCAACCCGAATGCTGTATGCCGCCACGCTCGCGCACCACGCCCTTGCGCCCGTAGAAGGTGGTCGAGTATTCGAGAATGCGGAAGGCGGACTCGTAGAGCGCGGCGTCGATCCACTGCCCTTCCCCGGTGGCGTCGCGGTGGCGGAGCGCGGCCATCACGCCGAAGGCCGTGAAGAGCCCGGTCATGTAGTCGGGGTAGACGGGCGTGGGCCGGGAGGGCGGCCGGTCGGCGGGGCCATTGAGATACCACGTGCCCCCGAAGGCCGAGGCGATGGCGGCGAAGCCCGGCCCCTGGCGCAGGGGCCCCGTCTGACCAAAGGCGGTGATGCGGGCCATGACCAGCGACGGCCTGAGCTTGTGGAGATCCTCCCAGCCCAGCCCCCATGACTCGAGGACGCCTGGGCGGAAGTTCTCGATGACCACATCGCAGAGTGGCACGAGGCGGCGGACGATCTCCTGCCCCTTGGCCGTGTGGAGATCCAGGGTGATGACCTTCTTGCCGCGATTGTCCACGGCGTACCAGTAGTTGGTGCCGTCTTCGGTCGGCCCGAGGCGGCGGAGGTCGTCGCCCTTTCCCGGCAGCTCGGTCTTGATCACCTCGGCGCCGAACTCCGCCATGAGGGTGCCGCAGAAGGGCCCGGCCACGATCTGCGCGAGCTCGAGAACGCGGATGCCGGTCAGGGGCAAAGGACGGTCGGTCATGGCAAGCGGAGGGATTCTAGCAGACAAGCCGATCTCCTCGTCTCCGGTGGAAGAGGCCAAGGCGAGGGTTCTTGGCGCTGACCAGGACCTCGACCATGACAGGGGATAGTGTCCCTATTCACAGGAGGCACCAACTGTCAAGGTTCCCGACGCACGCCGATCAGCGTACGCCAATATGCGTAATCGAGTTCCCTGTGCATGGCCGCTTCGGAGATCTTCCCCTCGAAAAATGCCGCAATAAGCACAGGTTTCGATTGACAGGGGCCTTTGCATGGCTTAGGTTCCGGGTGCCTTCCAATTTAAAAAAGTGCACAACGACATCGGGCGAGCAGGGAAGACATCAGCATGACAAAACTCCTCACGATGGAATCGCTCCCCACGAAGGACGGTCTCGCCCACGCGCGGCGCATTCCCATCGCACATCTGCCGCTCGCACAGTCTCGCGAAGCGGCCAATGAAATCTACAGGGAGTCGCTCGTCTATCAGAAGGTGGATGGCGCGCGCAAGCTCGTGGCCGCGAATTACGTCCTCAGGAGCAAGGACCGCGTCGGCAGCCAGAAACCGTTGACGGCAATTGAAATCTGACTGGAGGTAGGGGATGAGCGTGGGATCGAGAACATTCTTAGAACGCGTGACTATCGTGAGTGCCTTGCTGGCGTTGGTCGCCGTGGCTCGTCCGGAGCCGGCGGGGGCGACCCTGGGCGGAGACAAGGGATGAGCACCACCACACGCATTCCGGGCATTGGGGTGGCGCTTGGGTTCCTGTTGGCAATGATCTCGTGCGCCTTGCCCTCACCCTCGCGCGCGGCGTGGGTGAATTCCGCTGCCACCCAGTTTCAGGTCGGAGGCAAGCTGGCTGAGATCGTTCCCACGCTCGTCTCGACTGCCCCGGGCATCGCGAACTCACCGGCGCTTGTGGCCCCGACCTGCGGTTCGCAGGGCGGCACCTCGCTGGCCCTCGTACGGGGCTCGAAGCTGGCCGGAGTCGATCCTGTCCTGTACCCGGTCGTGCTGGTCGTGGGTTGCCTCGATAACGGCGGAAGCGCCACCATCCGCAGCCGGTTGAACTTCATCAACCCGAGTCCATTCAGCGCGAATAACGTCAACGTCGCCGCTGGCACGGTAGTCAAGCAGCTCTCTACCACGATCGGCGGGGTCACGGCCGCGCCAAGCAACGGCTGGGCCCATCTCGTGCATCGGCCAGACAAGGGCGACCTTCTGGGCTGTGGGGCAGACGGCAACCTCTACAGCATCGATTACAGCCAGACCAACAACGTGACCGACGGCACGGCGACGAAGCTCTCGACCCCAGTGCTCGGCAGCTGCGGAGGCCTCGCCTGGGACGCCGAACAGGACACGATCTACCAGGGTGTCAGGGGTGCCACCGGGAACCAGATCGGCAGTGTGGCGCGCTTCAAGGAAGGCGCCGTAAGTCCTGACGGAAGCTTCATCACCAGCCTTTCATGCCCCGCAAATGGCCTGGCGATCTCGGGTGGTGTCGTGCTCGTGTCGTGCTCTGGACTCGTAAGCAACACGCTCGCCATCCAGCGCCTCGACAAGAACACCGGAGCTAACCTGGGACTCTACTCCTCCATCTCTCTGCCTATCCCCGGGAGTATAGTTTCAGGACTCTTGGGATTGACCCCGCTCAATAACGACCCAGGGCTCGGCGATCTCGCATGCGACCCGGTCACGTTCCAGAGGGATCCGACCCAGACCAATACGATCAATCCGCTCGGGCGAGACCTCTACAGGGATGCGGTGTGGTCCAGGCGCGGAGCCAACGGCAACGGGGTAGCTGCCGTCGAGTTCCCGGCTTTCACCTGCGGGTTGCCTTCGAACTCCGTCGCGGGAGGCTTTTCACCGCTCGCTGCAGGGCTCTCAATGCCAGGCCCGAACGGACCGGGTCAGTTTCCTCTGGCTACGTGTTTCGACGGCAACGGTATCGTCAAAGACTTGGACGGTGACGGGCTCCCCGACTGCTGGGAGCAGAACGGAGGTGGCATTGACTTCGACGGCGACGGCGGCGCGAAGGACTTCACGCTGTGCGCGGAGGTCAACACGAATGGCGACGGCACGACGCTCACGCTCGAATGCGCTGATCCGAATCACAAGGACCTCTTCGTCCAGGTTGGCTGGATGGACAATCACCGGCCCGACCCTCGGGCCTTGAGCCAGGTGCAGCCCGTGGCAACCGTCGGGGTCCAGAGCGTCAGGGAGGCCTTCGGAGCGGCGCCGGTCAACAACCCTGACAACACGAATGGCATCAGGCTCCACGTCCAGGTCGACAAGCAGCCGGTGACGTTCCCCAACTCCACCGGGACCACCATGACCAGTCACGTCACAAACGTCGCCTTGACCCCCTGCACAGCTCCGGCCAGCCTGGCCCCGAGCCCAACCGACGCGGCGGATTACGACGTCATCAAGGCTATGAACTTCGGCAAGTTCGATGCCGCCAACCCTCCCAGTGCCAAAGCGGTGAACGCGATGCGGCTCGCGTTTCGCTATGTCCTCTTTGCCCATAACCTGGTCGGGAACCCCAGTGGCGGCTCCAACAGCTCGGGGTGTTCAGAAGTCGGAGGGGACGATGCGGTCGTCTCCCTTGGAAGCTTCACGTCGACAACCGTCAACGGGACAACCCATCCTCGTGGCACCACCGACGACCAGGCCGGCACGTTCATGCACGAATTCGGACATCTCCTCGGCTTCCAGCACGGCGGGGAAGATGCCGTCAACAACAAGCCCAACTACCGGAGCGTCATGAGCTACAACCGCCAGTTCACCGGCAGTCCCATCACGGGCCGCCGGCTGGACTACTCGCGCAGTGAGGTCGATCTGATCGAGGGAAGTCTGAACGAGTGCAGCGGGATCGGGTCGGACTCGAGCCTCGGACCCATACCAATACCCGGTTCAAATCCTCCAGCCTTCTACTTTGCCTCGGCGGATCAGATCGCCTTCGGCCCGGGCGCACAGTCGGTGGTGACCCCAGCGACTGCGACGGTGAGCTCTCCCTGCACGGCTGGCCAGTTGCCCATCAACTGGAATCGGCAAACCAGCCAGGGCAAGGTGTTCCAGACCGCTACGATCGCGGACATCAACGGTGACGGCTTCGCCACCACCCTGTTAGGATCCAATGACTGGGCCAACGTGCTGTACCGGTTCTCGGCGGCCATCGACTTCGCCGGCGGCCGTAGCGAAACTCCGTTCACGCCGGGCTCGACGTCCGAAATGACCAAGGGCGACCAGACCACCTTCTTCCTGCTGGGGGACAGCGACCTCAACCTCGTCGGTGATGGTCAGGATTGTGGGACTGCCGTGGTGGCGACCGGGACGACTACTCCTGTGGCGGTGGGTGCCTCTACAGTTACCGTCGGGGTCGATCCGAAGACGCTCGGGTTCGCATTCTCCTCGGGGACCGGGTTTCTGGGTCTGGGTCCGACTCTCGACGCCTTCACGTACACGGGTACCAATGGCACCGGCTTTACAGGCGTGAGCGGAGTCGACGGGCTGAACGGAGTCGAGGGGCAGGGTAATGGTATAACGTGGCCCGCCGGGACGAGAGTGCTGGCACCAAAACTCTGCCCTGCGCATCAGTCCGGCATCAATCCCGATGACGGGAGTCCCATCATTTCCTCCAGCACGCACCGCATCGACATCAAGCCGAGCGCCCCGTTCCCGAAGATGATCAACCTTGGCACCGAGTCCAACGTCACGATCGCGATCTTCAGCGAGCCGAACTGGGCCGCCTCCACGGAGATCAAGGTCGATGCGGCGTCGCTGGCGCAGCACCCTCTCACGTTCACGCTCGAATCAATCGAGGAGAAGGTGAAGACAAACAACAATGGTTCGGGGACGTGCTCGGTATCGGATGTCGCGGATCCCTTCACCGGAGTAAAAGACGGACTCAAGGACTTGAAGTGTCAGTTCCCGACGAGCGGCTTGCCGGCCGGAACACACATCGGTGTCGTGAAGGGATTCTTCCTCGATCCGTTAACGAATCAATTCACGGCGTTTATCGCGAGACAGGAGGTAACCATTCTGCCGTGAGCGCCGCCGCTGGAGAAGGCGCGGGAATGACGCGAACAACGTTCGACCTCGCCAAGCGGGGCGCGAGGCGAGCTGACAAGGAGGACCATCATGAATCGTAAGGTACTCTCGGGGGTGCTGGTGGGGATCGGGATGCTCGCGCTGTCCACGACGGCAGCGCAGGCGGGCAGTGGAGGGTTTCCGTCCCCCCTTACGTCGTTCTTCGTGTGCAGGACGATCAGCGGCGACGACCCTGCGCGGAGCGTCGATGTCGAGGCATTTAGTACCGATTCGAGCAACCAGGCTGGCTGGAACTTCACACTGCGAGGTATCCGGCTCGGCGGTGCGACCCTTGCGTGTTCATTCGCAAACTTGTTTCCGCCGGCTCCGCCGGATCAGGACGTCGGCAGCACCACCGCGATAGACCCCCAGATTTTTGACAATCAAGTTCCCCCCCAGCCCATTACCAAGTACAAAGACTTGAAGTGCTATAACGTCTCCGTCCCCCGTAGTCAAACGCTAGACCCATTAACTAAGACGCCCCTTACCGGGACACCCCCAAGTTATAAGGTGACCGATAATTTGTTTCCGAACGGTGGTGTGGATCCGAGCGTGACCGGTTCGTCGGTGACTTACATTTGCGCACCGGCCCTTTTTAGCCCCCAGTAACAGCACACAGCCGTGACGCCCGCCGGTTACGCCCGGAGGGTCAGGGCGTTCCTTGCCCACCCCGGGCGAAGCCGGCGGCGGCTCGCATAGCAACGGACTCCTGGCGGCGGCGGCCCGACGATCTGGACCCGAAGCAATCCGTTCCGCGTGAAGCCACAGGGTACCCAGATCGCGCGCGACAGGTCAGAGTGATCCCATAGGTTAGGGAGAACCACTGGAACAGTCGTCGAGCGGTTTGGCGTTGATTTCGGTCGGATAGGGCTGCGCCACTGGTAAGGGTGGCACGGCGACTGTGGGCAGCACGAGCAGATCCCTGGTCGTCATGAACGTCCGCACGCGGTGCCAGAGTGCCGATCGTAAGAGTTCACTGCGGGCGATATCGCGGGTGGTCAGTGCGAGACTGGCCCAGTTTATCTTTGTCCCTTGACGCCACCGCAAGGAACGGAGGAGGACACGGCGAGTTGAGGCAGCGGAGTTGATGTGACAGATGCTCCCAATCCTCACATCAACTAGGCCGCGGTGATGTGCTGCGGACCTGTCCCGCCCTCTGAGGTGCCAGACCCTTCCTCGCGAGTGCAGTGATCACCGGAGGAAGGTGATCGGCCCAAGGCGCGGCCGCCTCAACAGCCGCGGCGGCCCGGAGCACGGCGGCGTCCTGACGGCGGCGGCCGACGATCTGGAGGCCCACGGGCAACCCCTCCCGGGTGAAGCCGCAGGGCACCGAGATCGCAGGCAGCCCGGTGAGCGTGATCGCGTACGTCAGGGAGAACCACTCCGTGTAGCTGCTGAGGGGGCGGCCGTTGATCTGAGCCGGGTAGGGCTGCTCCACGGGAAATGGCGGCACCGCCACCGTCGGGAGGACCAGCAGATCGCGGGTCGCCATGAAGGCCCGCACCCGATGCCAGAGCACGGTGCGCAGCACCTCGCCGCGGGCGATTTCCTCCGCCGTCAGCGCCAGGCCTTTCTCGACGTCCCGGACCAGCTCCCCCTGCATGCGCTCCCGCCATTCGGGCAGCTTGTCGGCGTGGAGAGCGACCATCATCGGCCCGCGGGTGGCGCGTACGATGTCAGGTACCTCGGAGAAGTCGGGGCAGGCGGTCTCGATGCGGGCGCCCAGACTGCGAAAGATCCGGAGCGCATCGTGGGCCACGCGGGCCACCTCCTCGTTCACGGGGATGAGCCCGTGGAGATCTGGCGTCCAGGCCACACGCCAGCCCTTGATCGAGGGCGCCTTCACCGCTCGCGTGAACTCACTCACGTCGACCTCGTACGAGAGCGGAGCGCGGTCGTCGGGACCGGCCATTGCCGCGAGCATGAGGGCGACGTCGGCCACGGTGCGTGCGATCGGCCCGACGACCCCCAGAGAATCCCAGATCAGCGTCCGGGGATGGGACGGGAGGAGACCCGGCGTGGTGCGGAAACCTACGACGCCGCAGAAGGCGGCCGGCGTTCGAAGCGAGCCACCAAGATCCGAGCCCTGGGCGATAGGACCCATGCCGGTAGCCACGGCCACCGCAGCACCGCCGCTCGAGCCGCCACAACTGAGCGCCGTATTCCACGGGTTACGCGTCGCACCGAACACCGCGTTGACGGTGTTGCCGCCGGCACCGAACTCTGGCGTATTCGTCTTGCCTACCACGATGGCCCCCGCCGCTTTGAGACGCTGCACCACGAGGTCGTCGCCGTCGGGTACGTGATCCTTGTAGATGACCGAGCCCCACGTCGTGCGAATCCCCTTCGTGGCAAACAGATCCTTGATCGACACCGGCACGCCGTGGAGGAGCGGCAGCCTGGTGGCCTTTCGGCCCAGCATGCGAGTGGCTCGGCGGGCCGCCGCCAGCGCAGATTCGCGCGCCACGGTGACGTAAGCGTTTACCAAAGGGTTTACGGCGTCGATGCGCGCGAGCACCGCCTGCATCACCTCCAGCGGTGAAGTCTTCCGTGCACGGTAGAGCCGGACAAGCTCGGTGGCAGGGATGAAGCAGAGGTCGCGGCTATGGCTCATGGGCTGAATTGCTGCCGTGCGCGTGCTCGAGGGCTGGGATCGAGCACGTTCAGACGGCGGCGTCCACCACCGGAGAACGCAGGAAGGCCGGCCTTCCTCTGTACACGATCCAGCGCGTGACCCACTCCACTGGCCCCACGGCGAAGTAGCCGAGCCAGACGGAGGATGCGAGCAGCTGGAAGGTCCAGACTCCCACGACGATCGCGAACTGACCCGCCCGGTCCACGCGGCCGAAGAGACCAAGGCCATGGCCGTAGAAGATCGTCGTGCAGATCACCGATTGCAGCAGGTAGTTGGAGAGGGCCATGCGTCCTACGGCCGCTACTGGGCGAAGCCGCCAGCCGCGCTGGCAGAGCAGCATCACGAGGGCCGTCCAGCCCAGCGCAACGAAGAAATTACCCCAGTAGTGGAGCTGCTCGCTGATCAGGGTGAAATCCAGCAGGTCCCACTTCGTCGCGAAGCTCCGCCAGAGCCCGAGGGAAATCAACAGCGCGCCGAGACCGAACCCGAGGACCCCCATTCGAAGGTAAAAGACTCGGGAACGAGTGGCGCTGAGAACGCCGAGCTTGAACAGCGCCATGCCGATCAGCATGAGGCCTGTCATCTGCCAGAAAAGATGGATGACGAACATCACCGTCTCGGTCTCAAGCGCCCCCGGCACGCGATGAGCCATCTGCTCGGCCCATCCCCCTCGGTACTGGGCAATCTCGAGGGCAACAACCGCAGGCCGAGGCGTCCAGTGTTCTCTCCACGCCGCCAGGGCGACCGGGTCAGACTGTGCCGTCGACCATGTCAGCACAAAGGACAGTGCCGAGCCGGCGGTGAAGACCAGGCCGCCGAGGACGAGCAGCCACCGGGGCGAGAGCCGCCGGACAGGAAAGACGAGGGCGCCGGAGAGAGCCAGGGGGACGAGCATGTCTCCGTACCAGATGAAGTACGCGTGCAAGAGACCCAGGACCAGCAAGGCCGCCATCCGACTGACGTGGGCGCGCGCGGCCGACAGGGCTAGGTCGCCCTCGCGACCCGACTGCATGACGATGCTGACCCCGAGGAGCATGGCGAAGATCGAGATGAACTTTCCATCGGCGAGCTCGGACGTGGCGAGCCACACCCACCAGTTCAGGCCCCCGAGGTCACCGTACGCCGTAGGGTTCCAGCGGGCCAGGCTGGGGAACGCGAAGAGCTGGATGTGGACGGCGAGCATCCCGAGCACGCCAACTCCCCGGAGCACGTCGAGCGACCTGATCCGCGGCGAGGCACTCGTGGCAAGCGACACGTCGTCCACGCGGTGACTCACTCCCTGGTGACGCCCAGCTCGCTCAGGAAGGAGGCAACCTGGCCGAGCCAGAGCGGCATGTCCATCGCGCTGAACAAGCGCCTCGCCGCGAGCAGATGCTCCTCGGCGCGGTCGTGGTCGCCCGCGCAGAGGTACAGCCGGCCGATCCCCAGGTGGCCGCGTGCGAGCAGGGGCCTCATCTCGAGCTCTGCTGCCAGCGCGATCGCACCCAGATAGTGGTGCTCGGCCTTCTCGATGCTGAGGCTGTCGCGCGCGGCGGCCTCGCCCAGCACGTGCAGCAGCGCGGCCGCATCCCCGCGCTGACCTCGCTCATCGGCGAGGCTCAGCGCCCGCTGAGCCATCGCCGCTGCCTCGTCGACGCGATCGGCAAAGAGGCAGGCCTCGGCGAGCAATGCGAGGACGGATGCCTCCTGCATGAGTAGCCGCCTGGACTCGACCTCCTCCGCCGCCGCTCGCACGAGGGCCACGCCCTCCTCGATCCGCCCGGCCAGGAGATAGCAGCTGCCCAGCAAGCGGGTGGCCTGCGGACGCAGCAGCGTGAGGTTCGCCTCGCGTGCGACGCGGCAAGCCCGCTCGAGCACGGGACCTGCGGCCTCGAGGTCTCCCTTGACGAGGCAGACGTAGCCCAGCCCGAGGCACGCGGCCGTCAGGCTGTAGGGCATGTCGAGTCCTTCAGCCAGGGCTACGGCCCGCCGGCCGGCGTCGACACCCTCGTCGAAGTCCCCCAGTTCCGCGAGACAGCGCGCGAACCAGGCAAGGCTGATCGCCTGATGCGCGTCCCAGGAGGCCACCATGCCGAGGGCACCCGTCCATCCTTCGGGCTTGGGCGCTCGCGTGACCACCCGCAGCAGCTCCGACGCGCATCGGTAGTCGCCAAGGGCGTGGCAGGCTAGCCCGAAATACTGGCCCGCGTAGCTCTGGAGGGGGACGTCCTGCAGCTTGTCGCCCATGGTCAGCGCTTTCTCGGCGAGCGTCCGCGCCTCGGCGAACCGGCCCGTCTGGCGGAAGTATTCAGCGATGTGGATGGAGACCAGCCCGAGCCGACGCTCGTCGGAGATCGCCCCGGCGATGGTCTCGGCCTCCCGCAGGTAGGTCAGCATCCTCTCGAACTCGCCGAGCGGATAGAGCGCGCCCCGGAGCTCGAGCCGCACATCGATGCCTTGCTCCCGCGTCTCCGGCGTCTCGGGCAGGCGGCGCAGCGCCTCCAGCGCCTCCTCGAAGGTGGTCACGGCCTCCCGGTGCGCCGACCTCCGCTGAGCCTTGACCGCGGCCTGTCTCAGATACGTCGCGGCCTTGTCCCACATCTGCCCACGGGCGAAGTGGTAGCCGATCAGCTCGACCACGTCGTCGATACGTCCGGCGTACAGCTCTTCGAGACCGAGCCCGGCCGCCGCGTGGTACCTTCGCCGCCGGCGCTCCAGCACGCCAGCGTACACCACGTCCTGGGTGAGGGCGTGCTTGAAGCTGTACATCAGCTCGGGTTCGTGCGCGCTCGGGAAGACGAAGTCGAGGGCATGCAGCTCCCGGAGGTGCCCGGCCACGAGCTCCGGGTCGACCTCGAGGATGCGAGAGACCAGAGAAATCCCGAAGCGTCGCCCCACCACCGCCGCCCCCTGGAGCGTCTGCTTGAGTGGGTCCGAAAGGCGGTCGACGCGGGCCGCGATGATGTCGTGGATGGTCTCCGGGACCGTCACGTCGGGCCGGCTCAGCTGCGCTTCGCCCTTTTCGACCACGATCCCGCTCGTCTCCAGAAGCTGGCGGAGAATCTCCTCCACGTACAGAGGATTCCCCTCGCTCTTCTCCGCGAGGATCTTGAAGAGCTGCTCGGAGACGTCCTCGGCCACGAGCAGGGTCCGGACCATCCCGCGCACGTCGGCCGCCCCGAGTCCTTCGACGGTAATCGTCTCCGCCAGCGGGGAAGCGAGCCAGGGCGGTGCGTAGCCCGGCCGCGTGGTCAACACCAGCAGGATGGAATGGCCGGGCAGGCCACGGGCAAGATCCGCGAGGAACTCCTCCGAGGCCGTGTCGACCCAGTGCATGTTTTCGACGATGAGGATGACCGGCCCCGCCTCGCTCATGCGGAGGAAGACGTCACAAATGGCGCCGAGGGTCCGCTCCTTGAGCTGGGGACCGGACAGGCGACTGAGAAATTCCGGCGGGGCCGACACCCCGAGGAAGTGAGCAAGCAAAATGGCCGGTTCGTCGTCCTCGAAGCGGAGGAATCGGAGCTGTTCGGCGACCCGGCTCCGGACCTCTTCGCCGGGCACGCCATCGGGGAGGTCCAGGTAGCGCCGGAGCGCCTCCACGATCGGGCGGTACGCCATCGCCCGCCCATACGACGCGCACGTCGTTTCCAGCTCGACGGCCCCGGCCCCGTCGAGCCGCCGCAGGAATTCATAGAGCAGGCGGGACTTGCCGACGCCCGGGTCGCCGGCGAGCAGCACGATGGCGCCGTCACCCCCGGCCGCACGTTGATAGATCTGACGCAGACGCTGGATCTCAGCATCTCGCCCGACTAGCGCGGTCAGGCCGCGCTCCTTCGACACCTCCAGCCGAGTGCGGCCCTGGATCTCTCGCACCAGAGCATAGACGCGCACTGGATCGGTCTTCCCCTTCACCTGGAACTCGCCCAGGTCCTCGAAGACGAAGAACCCGTCCCTGAGGTGCTGGGTGCGCTGACTCACCACGATCTGGCCTGGCTTCGCGAGGCCGAGCAGTCGCGCTGCGAGGTTCGTCGTGTCCCCGACCGCCGTGTAGTCCATGCGGAGGTCCCGGCCGATGGCGCCCACGACGACCAGGCCCGTATTGATCCCCATCCGTATCTTGAACTCCACGCCGTGGGTACGCCGCACGTCCTCTTGCAAAGGCACGAGACCCTCCTGGATCGCCAGCGCCGCGCTCAGGGCGCCATGCACGTGGTCCTCGTGAGCGATCGGCGCTCCGAAGAGCGCCATCACGCCATCCCCCAGGAACTGGTTGATCGTGCCCTCGTAGCGGTGGACGGCGCCCAGGATGACCTCGAAGGCGCGGTCCATGATCGCGTGGACGTCCTCGGGGTCCAGGCGTTCGGACATCGCCGTGAACCCGGACACGTCGGCGAACATCACAGTCACGCTCTTGCGCTCCCCCTCCATGGCGCTTTTGGAGGTGAGGATCTTTTCGGCCAGGTGTTTCGGGGTGTACGTGACGGGAGCGGCGTCGCGGAAGGCGGCCGACGGACCCGACGTGGAGGAAGCGGCTGTCTCCTCCTCGGCGGCAGGGGGCAGCGCAGAGGAGGGCGCGGCCGCAACTGCCTCAGCGGGGGCGCCGAGTTTGGCGCCGCACTCGCCACAGAATTTCTGTGTAGGAGAATTCGGGTGGCCGCAGGCGGGGCAGGCAGCGGGCAGGCGGGCGCCACACTCCCCGCAGAACTTCTGCTTGGCGGCGTTTTCCGCCTGACAGGATGGACATCGCATCGTGGGCTCGCCAGGCGTCGCTGGGCTCACCTCCTCACAGCGTCTCTCGCCTTCTATCGCAGCATGAGGTTACCATTGATTGCGCGCACCGTGAGAGGCTTCAAACACGAAAGCGCCCGTGGCCCCGCCGGGCGCCCATTCCTCCTGGCTGGACCAGCTGCTACATACTTGCCGCTCCGACTACCTTCGATTCTCTCGTCGGTGGAGCCGAACAGGTAGCCCGGCACCGGGATCCGGTTGAGGAAGGGAATGCCTCTTTGGTGAAGGTCCGCGTGGTCTGGATGAGGCCGCCCGCGGATACCGGCACCTACTGCGAGGTCACGATGGGCACGGACTGCGAGACGCTGATCACAGCCATCTTGTTCTCGCTTGTCATGATGGACGGGCTCAGAGCACATTGACCCTGTTTTCGCTGGCGAGCGCCGTTAAGCGCGACGATGAACTCGCTGGCGGCGACGAACATGTTGCCGGAGCATGGGGTCCAGCGAGAGGGGCGGCGGCGGTTGCGGTGGTGTTGCGACCGGTGGCTCGGCGGGGTGGCGTCACAGGCTCGGTTTTCACCTCCCCGCGCGTCGGTGCCGGGGCCGCGGGTTTGGCCGCGCGGCCTGACGGTCCCGAGGTGCATGCCGAAAGCGACAGCACCGCGACGATGAGGCACGGTGCGGAGGACCGCGCTATTCATTGGCGGACGCGTCGTCCCAACGGTGGCACGGCGGAAGCCGGCTGATCGAGGGGGCGCGCGAATGGGTTGGCTACTGGCCCCGACGGAGGCGGCGAGACCTGCGCCGGTGCGGCTTGGCCCGGTGCGGGCTGGCCCGGCATAGGCTGGCCCTGCGTGGGCTGGCCTGGCGCAGGTTGGCCTGGCGCAAACTGGCCCGGCGCGGCGGCCACCGCCGGTACGGGTGCCGGCCGCGGCTTCGATGGATCCCGGAGCAGCACCTCCACCATGCCCTCGGGGCGCGCAATCACGACCCGGTCATCAGCGATCTTCTGTATCGTGCCGCCGCTGACCGAATTGCCGACCGAGTAGCCGCCCACTCGTTTGACCGTCGGATCCTCGAGGAACGCGCGGCTCTTTGGGCCGTCGATCACGATGCCGTGGAGTATGGGCTTGACGACGGCGACGGCAGCAGCGATTGCCGTCTCGCTCCGCGCTGGATCGAAGAGGTTCTGCGCCGCGATGACTCCGTATGCCTCGGGACCGGAGTCGGCCCCCGCGGCGGTCGCGACGGATTGGGGCGCAGGGGCCGGCCGCCCCGCCGCCGCGACCGGCATGGGATGCTTGGCCAGCAGCGTTCGCACGGTCCCGACAGCGAAGGCCAGGCTCACGATGCCGAGGACCGTATTGAGCACGAGGAGCCGACGAGGCATCTAGACTGAGTGCCCCAGCTTCAGGTGCCTTTCATTCAAGTAAAGACAACTGCGACATCAGGCGAGCAGGGGAGACATACGAGACGCCAGCATGACAAACCTCCTCAAGATGCAATGGCGCGAGCTCAATGCAGGGCGGACCGGTCCTGAAGGCAAGTTAGTGTCGCGTGGCCCGGGCTATGCCCTGTTCTTGACCCCGGCCGAGATGGTGTTCGGCTTCGTCATCTCACCACCCCGGAAAAAATCCCTCGTGCTGCGCATGACGCTCCCCGGCGTCAATCCCCAGCCCCGCGCAAGCAGGCGATGGCCACTCAGGGCCGGTAGAACGGCTTGTCGCCGCGCACCGTCACACGATGCCCGTGCCGCCGCTGGGGGAAGTAATCCCACATGGCGTGGTGCTGCACGCACCGGTTGTCCCAGAACGCGATGGAGCGCTCCTGCCAGCGGAAGCGGCAGTGGTACTCGGGCGTTTCGATGTGCCGGAAGAGAAGCTGCAGCACGGCATCACTCTCTGCCCGCTTCATCTGCACGATGCGCGTGGTGAATCCGCTGTTCACGAAGAGGGCCTTCCGGCCCGATATCGGATGCGTGCGGATGACCGGATGCTCCGCCTTGGGGAAGACCTTGTCCTCCTCCTTCACGCCGTAGCGGCCGCGGTACACGTGCTCGCTCTCGTGCAAGGCCGTGCAGTCCTCGAGGAGCCGCTGCATGGTA
>Ga0137375_10004449_pt1 | contig 16719 bp, 15 predicted proteins | sample SagtaG_24_FD_104936 | JGI IMG/M metagenome (GOLD analysis project Ga0137375, IMG submission 104936) | Vadose zone soil microbial communities from Sagehorn Ranch, Mendocino, California, USA - Sage1_R_113_16 metaG | ecosystem: Environmental > Terrestrial > Soil > Vadose zone | place: USA...
ATTTCAAACTGGTCCGCCACGAAGACCTTTCCCTTGATCCCGTGCGCGGCTATCGCGAGTTATACCAATCCCTTGGCCTTGACTTCACACCTAAGGTGGAGAAAATCATCCGTACTTCGAGCAGTTCTGAGAACCCAAGCGAGCTATCAAAGAAGAAAGTTCATTATGTGAACTTGGATAGCCTTGCCAACGTGGAAAATTGGAAAAAACGCCTAAGCGCTGATGAAATCACTCGCATCCGCAAAACAACCGAATCCGTTTCGCATCTCTATTACACCGATGCTGAATGGTGAACCTACCCATTGTCTTCCGCTTTCTACCTCCTAACTCACTGTTCACTGCTAACTGATTACTGCTAACTGATGACCGACCTCCCTCTCGTCTCCATCATTACACCCTCTTTCAACCAGGCGCACTATCTCGAAGCGACAATCCAATCTGTCCTTTCGCAGGATTACCCACGCATCGAATATATGGTTGTAGATGGTGGCTCGACCGATAACAGTGTGGAGATTATCAAAAAATACTCTGCTCAAGCCGCCGTCCTCGGCGGCGTCCCCGCCGCCGGGAGCGCAGTTAACTGGTGGATCAGCGAAAAGGACAAAGGCCAGACCGATGCCATCAACAAGGGCTTTGCACGTGCAAAGGGCGAAATCCTGGCTTGGATCAACTCGGACGATACCTACAACCCGGGCGCGGTCTCTTCGGCTGTGAAATATTTGCAGGAACATCCTGAAGTTGGCCTGGTTTACAGTGACTGTAATTACATCAATGAAAATGGACAGGTCATTGGCCGATTTCCCGCTGCACAAACAAATAATCGTCGTTTGCGTGAGGGTTATGTTCACATCCCGCAACAGACCACGTTCTTCCGAGCCAGCTTATGGCAGGAAGTAGCTCCCTTAGACCCATCTTTTTACTTTGCAATGGATTACGATTTGTGGACGCGTATTGCTTCCCGTACACAACTAAAATATCTGGCTGGTCAAACGTGGGCGAATTTCCGTCTTCATACCTCCGGCAAGACGATCACTGCTGATGACCGTTGTTGGCCTGAGATGGTTCGTGTCCATTATCGCGATGGTGGTAGTTTTTTCTCTGTTATCGTGGCAAAGTACTACATCCGCAAACTAATTGCCCCGCTGTGGAACTTACGACGACGGAGGATGCTTGGTGTGGGTAAGTAGACATGTACACAAGTAAACACGTAGACAGATCAATTGAAAATCATCCATCATAAATCCCGTGACTCTCTTTTCTCCTCCTTCCCTCGATGACTTTATCTATCTTCTCAAAGCATGGCGCTTTTGGCTGCTCGGTGCGTTGCTTGGCGTGTTGCTGGGCGCAGCAGTTTATACCATTATGCCGCCTCCATATCGCGCCCGTGCTACAGTTAATGTGGATTTCAACTTGGAGGAGGCTTGGCCTCAGGATACCGACCGCCAGCAGTTCTACTATCTCGAGCGTGAAGCGCGCAAACTAGAAGAGATTGCCTGGTCTGATATTGTCATTCTCACTGTGGTTGAGAGTGTTGAAGATAAAGATATTTCTATGTCTGTATTGCGCAACGAAAAATTATTACTGAGTCAGCCTGCTGAAGGAGGGTGGCACTTTTATGCTGATGATTCTGACCCGCGACGAGCTGCGCGCTTGGCTACGAACTGGGCTAATGCCTTTGTGTTATATACGCAGTTAGGTGTATCGAATGCAATTGAACTTGAAGCACAGAAAGACTTGTTGCAAAAAAACCCAAATGACGGTGCTGTGAAAAAACAAATAGCTCAATTAGAGGATTTAACTTTTGGCGTAAACCCTTATGTTCAAGTGAAATTAGTGCAAGAGGCGGAAATTCCACCAAGACGCAGTGTGCCACTTAGCGCGTATCTACTTACTGGCACGGTTGGTGTTTGGTTCGTGAGCGCGTTGGTTGTCTTGTTTTTTGGTTTTGGCAAAAAATGAAAAACATAGCTTTCTCCTCTATCACACTCGATAAGCTATCACGCATCTTCTGGGCTGCAGCGCTTGTCGCTTTGCCTGTTACCAGTTTCCGTTATTTCCCATTTCTCGGTGAAGATACCCTCGTCCGCCCGTTGGCGTTATATCCGCTGGCTTTTCTCTTACCTCTATTGTTCATTCAATGGATACGCTCCGCCGACGTCAGGCGGGGTTACCATAAACGTCCTTTTCCATGGGCAGGTAGTACACTTCTGCTTGGTTTGTTCGCCTTTGCCGTTTTAGCGATCACCGGCTTGGGCGCCCTGCTTGATCCGATTCCCTTGCGAAACCAAACCTTTCTTGGCCGCGCAATCCGTTCGTGGGCCACTCTCATCATCGGCTTAGTTTTTTTTATTTCCGCAGCATGGATGAATCGTGACGAAGAGGATATCAGGTTCACAGTCCGATGGATTTTGGTTGGCTTTGGCATTGACCTGGTGTGGATCGGCCTGCAAGGCGTAACATTTTATACAGGCCTGCTTGAGAAAGAAATGGTAACTCACTGGCAGCTCGCGTTTTCCATGCGGGAACTCGTGCGCACGAATCGAATTTCGGGGATGGCTTATGAACCTGCCTGGCTTGCAGGCCAAATCGCGACGATATACCTGCCGTGGCTGTTCGCTGCGCTGTTGACGAAAATCCGCATCTTCTCCCGGACGAAGTGGCTGGAACCCGCTCTATTTGCATTATCTTTCTTTGTGATTCTAGCCACCTATTCACGCGGCGGATTGTTGGTCGCCTTGGGCGCTACAGCCCTGACTTTCATCCTCGTAGGACACGAAACTTATCGTGGCATGTGGACATGGTTTATGTCCGGCTTTCGTACTCGTTCATTAGATTTGCTTATGCGTCTTGGCTTGATTGCCATGGTAATTGGTATTTTTTTTGGAGCATTTTTATTTCTCTCACAAAAGAATTTTTTCCGCCGCTTATGGGAAACCTCTGCCAGTAATCTAGCTGAGTATCTGGTAGATATTAATGCAGGTGGGCGAGGCGCGTACGCTACAGGCGCGCTGGCCGCATTCGAGAAATACCCTATTACCGGTGTTGGCTTAGGCGCGAGCGGTTTTTATATTTATGCCAACTTGCCTGATTGGACTCTTACTACTGTCCCCGAAATCGCCCGGCAATTAAATCCTCAAAACCGTTTGTACCCAAATCCCAAAAATATGTATGTGCGCTTGCTTGCAGAGACCGGATTGGTTGGTTTTGTATTATTTCTAGTTTTTCAATTTTCTGTGTTGGGGGATGCGCTAATAGCACTGCGTCATCGAGGATTACTCCGTTTTGTTGGGATAGCAGGACTTTTCGCCTGGGTGGCAATTGCTCTGTATAATGTGACGCAGGATTCACTCACCACACCAAACATATGGTTAATACCCGGAATATTGGCAGGAGTTTGGAGTGCAAAGTCTTCGCGAAGCACCCCTGTGGGGCCTGACTTTGCGGTGCAACGACTCCAGTCGTTGCACTCCGAAAATAATGAGGAGCGTTCGTGATCGTCCTTTCTGTTGGTATGCCGCGCGCAGGTTCAGCCTGGCACTACAACTTGATCCACGATCTAATGAAGACCGCCGGAGCTACCGATGCGCACGATATCCGCGAGAAATATCGCTTGCAAAATATACTGACTGAGATCAATTGCAATATCGGTGTGCTTTCCGCTCGCAGGCTTGCGATGGTGGGCCTGCCTGCGCTATTAGGGAAGACGTTTGTCATCAAAGCTCATTCCAGTCCAACAGTTGCCTCGCGTCTTCTCTCGACCCTCGGCCTGCTAAGGATTACATACATTTACCGCGACCCGCGCGATGCTATGCTCTCTGCGTTTGATTTCGGAAATCGTGCCCTCGCCAAAGGCCGGCCGAATGCCTTTTCTCATTTGGATGGTCTCCAAAAAAGCCTTGATTTTATGATGGAATACGTTTACATTTGGGAAAGGTGGATGAAGGAGAAAAGAGTGTTGATCGCACGTTATGAGGATTTGTTGACCAACTATGAGGGGGAGTCGAATAAATTGGTTGAATTCCTTAAATTAAGTGGGGATAGGCCCGAGGTCCGCGCGGTGATCGAACAATACCGTCCTGGCGTCGGAGATGCACAACAGGGCCTGCACTTCTACAAAGGCAGGATCGGCCGGTTTCGTGAGTCTTATAGTGCTGAACAGCAAGAAATTATGAATAATAAATTTGGTCTCTATTTAGCGCGTATGGGATACCAAATCTAAAGTATTAATAAGGTGTAGCTCACCTGTGACATCTGTAAGTTGCAACCAGTATATTTTTTCGTTATGATTACGGAGTGCCGCATAAATTACTAAACCGGAGATTTGATTTTTGCCCGTGCCGCAACCTCATGAAATTGAAAGATTGCTTCAAGTTTTGTTCATTGAAATATGGTAATTTATTCTACGGTTCAAGGAAGTTGCGGTACGAGTATTTTCTTCCTAAAAGTTTAGTAATTTGTGCAACAAGTGCCGCAGCTTGCACATAAACTGCATGGAGGCTGCGGTACAAGTACCGCAACTTCCACAAAACTTAATGGAGGTTGCGGCACAAGCGGTAGAAATTATGCGTAAATACGATAGTCCCTATATAGCAGACTGGTTTGCCATCTCATTGCGATGGGTTATGCTGGTTGGCCTGGTTGTATCGCTTGGATTGGGGCACAAACTCGAAATATCCAGATCATGGCCGCTCGGGCTGGTCATCTTTTGGAATTTGTTAATGACGGCATTGACGAGCCTGAATAGGCGTGTAAACAATCATCGTCGTATTAACCTGGCAGTAGATATCATTCTGGCAGGGCTGTTTTTCTGGTCGCAGGGTGGGTTGCGAGGACCCGCTTTTTGGGCAGGGCTTTTACCAATATTAACCGGTTCAATTTATTTTGAATTGTCGGGTGGACTGTTGGGCGCGGTTCTGTTCGCTGGCTTTGTGCTTTATTTGGGATTTCTTAATCCCGAGGACACGCCATTGGCCCTCACCATCACGTTGATTCTAGCCATACTAGGCGGACTCTTCGGTTTTATCGGGAGCCGTCTAATGTTCCAAATGCGCCGTAACCGCCAGTTCTGGCTGGATGCCGAGGAGAAAAAGCGCAATATTCAAACAGAACGCTTGCGTGCCATATATGAATTGACCTCCACCCTAGCAGCTACCCTGAGTTACAAGCGTGTACTGGATTCAGCTCTTGATATAGGAGCTACTGCGCTAAACCCGGACTCTGATCAGGCTGTGAGTGATCCGCTAGTGGGTGCGGTTCTGCTTTTCAAGGGTGGTAAATTGCGGATTGGTTCAGCACGACGATTTACCAATGCCGATATGCGCGTGACGCTTGAGGGCAGTGAAGGTGTTCTAAAAAAATTATTTGATGAGGGCGAGCCAATCATAACAAAGAATATTGGTCATGATCCTGAACTCGGAAGAGTGATTGCGCTAAGGAATTGCACCACTGCGTATTGTTTTCCTTTGCGGAGTGGCTTTAATGCATATGGAGCCTTACTGTTTGCGCATCCTGATCCCAATTACTTTACACACGACCGCCGCGACTTGCTTGATCTCATTGGCCGGCAGGCCGTGATTGCCATACAAAATGCACGCTTGTATCAGGATCTGGTGGAAGAAAAAGAGCGCATGGTGGAAGTACATGAGGAGGCACGCAAGAAACTGGCGCGTGACTTACATGATGGCCCAACCCAATCCGTCGCAGCGATCGCAATGCGGATCAATATTGCAAAGCGGATGCTCACCAGAGATACAAAGTTGGCAAGCGCAGAACTGGTCAAACTCGAAGATATGGCGCACCGGACGACCAAGGAAATTCGCCATATGCTGTTTACATTACGCCCGCTTATTCTTGAGTCGCAGGGATTGGCTGCGGCATTGCAATCTATGGCCGATAAGATGTTTGAAACATATAGCCAGAGAGTAATTGTAAGTGTAGACGAGGACGTGGTGAGCCAGCTTGAAATGGGCAAGCAAGGCGTGATCTTCTATATCATCGAGGAGGCAGTCAATAATGCACGCAAGCACGCCAATGCCGCTACAATTAACGTCCGCTTGAATCAAATGGACACAGATACAGGCGTTGCCCTGCTCGAGGTAGTGGACGATGGCATTGGCTTTAATGTGGAGTCTGTAATGGAAGGCTATGACAGGCGTTCCAGCAGCAGCCTCGGAATGGTCAATCTGCGTGATCGCACAGAGCTGGTGAATGGTTTATTGCAGGTTGATTCCACACCTGGCAAAGGCACGAAGGTAACTGTTTTCATTCCCTTAACTGAGGAAGCTTCCGATCACCTGCATCGTAGTCAGAGCCGGAAGAAATAACTCCATGCCAATCGCCGCGGGGCTATATTATTTTGTCCATGAGGCAGATGACACAACACGCCCGCCCCTGATTCTTATTCATGGAGCGGGCGGATTTCATTTATCATGGCCGCCGCAAGTCCGCCGGCTGGCTGGTGAGCGTATATACGCAGTTGATCTACCGGGACATGGGAAATCTGAAGGAATGGGTAGGCAATCCATCGAAGAATATGCGGGTGATATGGCTGCCTTCATGGATGCACTTGGGATTCACCGAGCGGTGTTTGCAGGTCATTCCATGGGGAGCGCGATTGCCATCACTCTTGCATTGAGATATCCAATGCAGGTACTTGGATTGATCTTAATTGGCAGCGGCGCAAAGATGCGCGTTTCACCTGCGTTCCTGGAAGGTGTGAGCAATGCCCATACCTTTGCATCCACCATACAAATGATTAATGATTGTTCCTTCGGGCCTAAGGCTTCTCCAAGACTTAAGGAATTGGCAACTCAGCGTATGGGTCAAAGTCACCCGTCAGTTTTATACAATGACTATTTGGCATGCAATGCTTTCAATGCCGTGGATCAAATTGAAAAAATAAAAGTCCCAACTTTGATTCTCTGCGGCATGGAAGACAAGATGATACCCCTCAAATATTCCAAATCCTTACGGGATAGTATAGGAAGCGCCCAACTTATAGTGGTCGAAGACGCGGGTCACATGTTGATGCTCGAACAACCGGATGTGACAGCCAATTTGATTTCCCGTTTTATGAAGGACTTAGCGCCTCACGCCGGACGATAGACTGGCTCTCATTTATGAAGGCTCAAGACGCCATCCTTCGCAGAGCATCCCTGTGGGACGGCGGCAATTTGCATGTAAATTCTGCGCCGAGGACGGCGCAGGGAGCAAACTGATAACCCATCAATTTATCCCAAAAATCTTCCTTAAAATCGGTTTTGCATTTTCTACTGCCCCGGCACGATGACTCAGGCGGTTTTTTTCTTCCATGGTTAATTCGGCCATAGTCTTGCCTAGTTCGGTCAGCAGAAAGATTGGGTCATAACCAAAGCCGCCCGTGCCGCGTTCTTCAGGAATGATCTCGCCGGGACATTGCCCTTCAGCAATTTTTACATTTCCATTGACAGTTGCTATCGCCACGGTCGCGTGGAAGTGTGCTGTCCATGGACGGGGCTTGCCTTTGAGGTTTTGGAGAAGGTAAGCGCGGCGGTCTGCATCTGATCCCTCTCCGGCTCCCCCCATTTTCAGAGAAAATGGGGGGAGAGTAAGAGAGGAGCCATACCGCGCAGAATATAGTCCAGGTGCGCCGTCGAGTGCGTCCACTTCGAGGCCGGAGTCATCGGCGAGGGAAATTAATCCGCTGGCTTTGGCAAATGCAACGGCTTTTTTTGAGGCGTTCTCTGCATAAGTATGTCCATCTTCACGCACATCAAGTTGCAAACCAATATGAGCGGGAGTAATAAGTTGGATGCCTAAATCTTCAAGCAGAGCCTGAATCTCAATAACTTTGCCTCTATTATTGGTTGCAATGAGAAGCTTGTTCATGCTGTACTTAAAAGGTGACAGTCACTTCGCTCTCCCCCGCTTTGCTGATTGTGTTTCATCAAAGTGACTGTCACATGCTATCTGTTCAATTGCCCATTTTGCATGCTCCCTGACCATTGGTTCTTTATCTTTTAATGCCTTTTGTAAAGCTGGCAGAGCTTCTTCATTTCCGGTGTTGCCTATCGCAACCGCGACGTTTCGCAGGTAACCGCGTCGCTTGGCGCGTTTGACGGCGCTTTTTTTGTAGCGTTTGTTAAATTCCTCGGGCGTGAGACCCAGTTCATCGGTCAAGGTGGGAAGCGGGATGAGGTTCGAAAAGGCGGGATCACCTTCCACGGCGAATCGATTCCAAGGGCAGACGGCCTGGCAGATATCACATCCAAAGATCCAATCTTGCATCAATGGACGCAGTTCAGGTGGAATATCCTCTTTGAGTTCAATGGTGAGATAGGAAATACAGCGACGAGCATCCAGCGTGCGATCTGGCAGAATGCAATCTGTGGGACAGGCATCAATACAACGCGTGCATGTGCCGCAATGATCTGTAACAAAAGGCGAATCAGGTTCGAGCTCGATGCCGAGCAAGATTTCGGCGAGTAGCAAATAGGAGCCAGCGCGCGGATTGATGAGACAGGTGTTTTTACCGATCCATCCCACACCCGCTCTTTGCGCCAGATCTCGTTCGAGGATAGGGCCAGTATCTGTGTAATATCGGTTGGGAATGGGATGACCAATTTGTTCCTCGATAAAAGCAACCAGTGCTTTTAATTTCTTTGGTAAAACATCATGATAATCATCGCCCAGCGCGTAAGATGCGATTTGGCCTCTCACCCCCGGCCCCTTCGCGAAGCCCCCCTGTGGGGCTCCCAGTGGGCGAGGGGGGCTATAAGGAATAGCCAAAACCAGTATGGATTTGCATTCGGGCAGGATCAGCTTTGGGTCGGCGCGGCGGAGGCGGGATCTTTCATCTGAAAGATAAGACATCGTGCCATGCTGCCCATGATTGATCCAGCTTTCAAATGTTTTGTAATGTGGGGGTGGCTCAGGAGTGGTAACGCCAGCCAGGATGAACCCCAGCTGGCCTGCTTTATCTTTGATGGACTGTTTAAGCAGCTCAGTCAACTTTATTTGACGACGATCTTGACGAAAACCGCCTTGCCGAAAGGAACGTTCAGAGCGTTTGCCATTTGCCAGGCGCTAGTATACTCACCGACTTTATCGGGTGCTTTGAAATTGATGGATACATTGAATTCCTGTCCGACTTCAACGACTGTCCCAAGCGGCACTGGCTGGCCAGACATTTTCTCCCCATATGAGTAAATAAGCCCATAGCCATCCCCCCAAGCACAAGTACCGTTATTCTTGATCTTCCATGTTTTGACGAACTCTTGGCCAGGCGTCATTTGACTACCATCTGGAATTGTTACGTCTACAGTCGCCGGATCAAAAGTCATACTGTCGCATAACGCGCCGGGAGTTCCCTGAGCAATCAAGGTTGGGTCAGTGACAATTGGTGTGGTTGTAATCGTTGCGGTAGGCGATTCAGGCGTCGATGTTTGTGTGGGAGGCGCAGGTGTAGGAGAAATGACTGCGGCGGTCATAGTGAATTCGGCTACCACGGTATGTGCGGCAGAAGTGCGGATACTGTTGATATCCACTGTGGGTGGGGGTACTGTGGCTGGCGCGCAGGCAGCTAATAAAAGCATGGCTATTAACGTAACACAGAGTAATCTGGCTTTCATTAGAACCTCTTGATCTTCAAGATTTCTTGATCCATTATCATTGGACAACAATATCAACGTAGACGCGGGCACCAAAGAAATTCCCGCTGGCGTCTTTCATCTTCCAGTAGCCAAAATATTCTCCGGCTGTATCAGGCGCTTTCAGCTTGAGAACAAAGGATTGGCTATGTTGCGGCAAAGTAGGCGTATCAGAGGCTTTATATGCAACATCATGTCCAATGAACCCAGCGGTGGAAACGTCTGGCAGGAAAGTGAAGACATAGCCCGTTTCCCATGAGCAGGTGCCCGTATTGAGCATTTCCCAGACTTTGGTGAATTCTTTACCAGGCGACATGGCGGTTTTGTCTGGGATGGTTTCAGAGACGAATTGGGAGTCATTACAGCCATTTGCCGTGGTTCCAGAGCCGCCAGCAGGCAAGGTAGGAATGATTGTTGCAAAAGGTGTGGTACTAAGAGGTGTAGTACTAAATGGAGTAAATGCGACAGTCCCAGGTGTTCCCGATACGATAAAGGTCGGACTGCTGATGATAGGCGGTATAGTGGCGGTCGGCTGGAAGGTGGGTGCATTCACTACTGCCGTTTGAGTCTGCTGCATGAAAAACTGAGTAGCTGCCACTTGCATTGCTTGGGTCTGAATAGCTCCTGCATCCTGAACAGGTGTAGCTGTTGCTTTCGTACCACATGCACCTGTCAGTATGGCTGCGAGAATGGCAAGGAGAGGGAATGTTAATTTCATTATGCTTCTCTGGTTTCTTGGCATGATAGTAAGGAAATCTGTTAATCCACCATTACCTTTACACAAAGGTAAGTGCCAAAATATTCACCATTATCGGCCTTCATTTTCCAGCAGTCTTGTGCTTCACCTTCTTTTAGCGGAGCAGTCAGGTTTAGTTCAAATTTATGAGTGTCTCCTGGTTTCACAAAATCGTGCGGGTCTTTGAGTGGAACATCATAGCCATCGAATACTCCACCTTGATAGACCAGCACATATCCTTCGTCCCACATACAGGTTCCAGTATTTTTGATCAACCAAGACTTTGTAAAATTAAAACCAGGATGTATCTCTGTACCATCTGGTATGGTCACATCTTCAACGAAGGCAGAATCGTTGCAAACCGGCCCAGACTGTGTTTGGACAGGTGAAGCGATAGGCGTGAATCCGCTCGCTGGTGTATTGAAGGCGAAAGGTGTGCCAACGCCAGGCGTGGTTGCTGTAGATGTGCTTCCTCCAACGGGTGCGAAAGTGGGTTGCGTACCTAGGGTGGCGGTGGCAAGAGGTGTTAAGCTGGCTGGAACTGTAGGTGAAACTGCCGCGGCTGTTTGAGTAAGTTGCTGGTTAAATTGTGCGACAACGGTTTGTATTGCCTGAGTCTGGATGGCTCCCAGGTCCTGTGTTGGTTCCGCAGTCGCACCGGCACCACAGGCACTGAGAACGATGGCTGATAGAAGGATCAGCCAAATTGTTTTTACAAACTTCATATGATCAACCTCCAAAGGATTGACATGATTATAACGCACCTATGTTGCAAGCTTGCCCGAAAACTCTGCACGTGAAATCGGCAAGCTTTCCCCGCTTTGATCCCCGCATTCTTTCTGCGGGGAATTCAGGCAGGGTTGTGGTTCTACGGTGTCCCGGTGATGGTGGGGGTTGATGTAGCAGTGGGCGTCAAAGTTGGTGTAAGAGTCGGAGTTAAGCTAGCCACGGTTGTTGAGGTAAAGGTCGAGGTGGGAGGAGGGGAGCCTTGTCGCAGAATATGCGGGTTGAGCCAGAGGGCCTCATCTTCTTTCTGTGCACCATTGGCATGCACAACCAAAATGAACTTAACTGTCTGTCCATCCAAACTACTTAGATCGAGATTTACGGGAAAATACTTGCCCTCATATGCTTCATACCAGCTTGCAAGCGTTCTAACCTGGCCGTTGTCGCGGTAATCGAGGCGGAAGATTACATTGCACTTTCTAGCGTTATATTGGCAGTTCACCAGCGTACGGAAATGGTCCCCGGCCTTTACAGTGAAGGCTGGATATTGTCCGATGATAATTCCGTCCGTTATATCCTTAGGAACAGTTAGCAGACCGGGTTCATTCTCGATAGCGCCGTTTTCTAGTTTGGGTGCATCGAGTTTAATTACAAAACCATTATCATCGCCTTCAGTGCCAGGGCAAGGGAGCGCAGTATTGTTATTTTCCCATTCGGCGTTGCAGTAATTCGCTACAAAATCATAAGCCACGAAAGTTGGTCCACTAACCTTGATATCCACCCAGAAGGCAGTATTCGCCTGGGCACCAATGCCAAACAAACCATTTGAGGCATTGCGCAGTTTCCAATAGCCGCGATACTGACCATCCTGATTGGGAGCAACCAGTGTCACAGAAAGATCCGCTGTTTGGCCGGGGGTGACGACACCGGTCAAGGCGACTGCCGTTGGTCCGCTCATTGCATCCCCACCGGTGAAAACAAGTGCATAGGAGCTAGTCCATGAGCATGTACCAACGTTTTTGATACGCCAGGTTTTGACAAATGATCCACCGCGCGCAACAGCAGTTCCATCCGGATAAGATACGTCTGCGACAAAAGATGCTGCATCACACCTGGACACAGGGCCTGGTTGCTGAACTATAGTCGTAATCGTCGGGACGGCTGTCGCGGGTAATCCACCAGTCGCAGTTGGCAGGGGAAGACCTGGAGTAACGGTGAAGCCTGTTTGGGTGCCGAGCGCTTCGACGGTCTGGGCGGAGGCGGTGTAGAGTCCGTTCAAGGTGGCAGCCGTGTCGGGAGTCGGCGCGCTGGATGGCAAACTGCATGCGAGTTGAACAGCCAGCAGGATCGTAAGTGAAAGAAGAAGAGAACGTTTGGCAGTCATCGTGCCCTCCAAATTTGATGGATTTGCATTGTTTTACCGCTGCATAGATTACTAAACTTTTTGGAACAAATTGAGAAAAAAGACCAGAATTATGGATTAGCTATTTATGCGGTACTCTGTAAGACGAACGGCGAGAATAAAAAGTTCCTAATAAAAAGAAGCCAACTATTAGCTGGCTTCTTTAGACCGGAATAATCTTATTTTTTAGGCTCTCTCGATTCTGGCAAGATCTATCCGCAGATTAAGCAGATTTCCCTTTTCTTTTTCTGCATAATTTGTGGAGTTTGGCCCTTTTCCAAAAAAAACAGTAGAACCATTTCTTATTTGCAGGTGTACGAAAATGTTGCCGGAGGGTCATATTCCCTGTAGAAGGGATCTATCACGATGATTTTCATCCAGCGATCGTGGGCTGTGCTACTCCCTAGGTGAAGTTTCCACTCACGCGAAATCGTTTGAGACCCCGCGGCACTGAAGGTCATGGTTTTAGAACCACCATTGTTTTCATCACTTTGTGCCCAGGAGTATTGGATTTCATAAGGTCCACTCGCCGTGATCGTGGCATAGACGGTATATATCACGTTAGCCGGGCATCCACTAGCCGGGTCGCGTACGATTTTATAATCCACTGAAAGGATGCCATAATCCGGTTTCTTGTCATCCGATACGACGATCTCAGCATAGAAAGGTTGGCTATATTCGCCGACGCCAAAGGTAGTGCCATCTGGTGCTTGAAACATCCATGAGCTTTTATAGGTGCCATTTGTCGCCGGAGCAGTGAAAACCAGAGGAAGATCTACGGTCTGACCGGGAATTGCTGCTTGGGGAAAGTTGTAAACATATGCACCGCCCAGAATATCACCATCCCAGAAGACGATTTTATAAGAGGTATCCCATGTGCAGGTGCTGTTGTTTTGAATGTGCCAAATCTTTGTAAATTGTTCACCAGGTGTCATAATCGTTCCATCGGGGATAGTTTCACCAGTCAAATTAGCCTTCAAACAAGCTATATATCCGCTGGATCCGGCGGGCAAGGTGGGTAGAACTTTTGTGGCTGCTGGCGTAATAAGAGCGGGTGAAAATGCAGGCGTGGTTGCAGAAGCAGGCAAGGGTGTTGCACTGGCAATTGTCTCTTGAGTAAGGTTTTGCGCCGCTACGGTTTGCGCGACTGAAGTTGCAATCGTTTTATTTTCTTTTGCATTTCCTCCGCAGGCTGATAGCAAGAGCGTTAGACTCAATATCAATGTCATCAAATTGTATTTTTTGGATCTAACCATTCTTATTCCTTTCATTAACAGAAAACATTATACTGTTAAAGATTAGCCGGGGATGAGCAAAAAATGAGCGCCCGGGGTCGCCGGGCGCTCGCTTGTGCAAAATACTTGGTTACGGACAGATAAAGGATTCAGGCATGAATTGTGGTAAACGTTACTCCATCATGGCGGAGTAACTGTGATAGTCGGTGTCGAGGTATTCGTAGCTGTAGCCGTGGGTGTGCTCTGGACTTTGATCAGTACGAAGAACTGACCAAACAACACTCCCGAGGCATCTCGAAGTTTCCAGTTACCTGTATAGTCGCCTGGAGAACTCGGTGCGGTGAGATTAACAGAGATATCTATTGTCTGGCCAGGATTGACATTCCCTGTTAAAGCCTGAGTGGCAGGGCCATTCATGGAATTGCCACTTGAGAACACAACGGCATACGATGTTGTCCAAGTGCAGGTGCCGATGTTCTTAAGCCTCCACGTCTTAGTGAAAGCTTGTCCCGGTGTCATAATAGTACCGTCGGGGATGGTTACGTCGGTAACAAAGTCCATTACGTTGCAATTTGATGTAGCGGATGGCAAAGGCACAGCGGAAGTAGGCGCAGTTGTTAGAGTAAATATGACGATTGGTGTGACCGTTGGTGTGGGGGTTACCAGTCCAAATGGTGTGTTGGTAGGTAGGAGCGCCTGAATGGTTTGTGCAGCGGCAGTGAGACTTGCATCCTCAGCAGCTTGCTTGGAAGGCAAGTTGCATGCACTTAGAAACATAATAAGGATAATTAGCAATGAAAAAAGGCGTGTAATTTTTCTCATGTCTCTTTCTTCTCCTTGGGTTGTAATTTCATCTTGAATCCTCGCATATCATCTGCAGGAGACGGGCATGGCAACCCTGCCTGAATGCCCCGTCAAAAGTAGGCGAGGATGTGGATGGGGAAAGCAAATGAAGTTGTGGATCTACTTTAATTCTTTCTTTTGAAAACCCTACAAATTAAGGAAGTTGCGGCGTAGTCGAAAATATTTTACCGCATGTCTGGTTTGTCTACAGAGTACCGCATAATTAAGTAATCCAGAATTCTGAGCATTGCCCGCAATATGCTCCCAAAGTTTAATAATATGTGTAACCGGCGGTATATCCCCCGCATTTCTTAGTGAAAGAATGAACAGGAGCCATTGAAGACTCCTGTTCATTCTTTCATGCTAAAGGCATGTATCGAGTGAAGCGTTTTATTTCCTAAAATACTCTTTCAACCTTCACTTCTTCTTTTTCTGGTTTGACTCTGCCTTTAGCCGCTTCTTCAGGTTTGATGCCAGCCATCAACAAACCCAAATATTCTTTGCTGGCATTGGCGGCAGGGACAATATCCACAATCTCGCCGCGATACATTACTGCAATTCTATCTGAGAGAGCCATGATTTCGTCCAATTCGGAGGATACCAGTACAACAGCCGCGTCTTCGTCACGCTTTTGAATGATGCGGCTGTGGATATATTCAATGGAACCAACGTCAAGGCCGCGGGTCGGTTGTGAGGCGACGAGCAGTTTGATCGGCCGCGAAAATTCACGCGCCACGATTACTTTCTGCTGGTTCCCTCCTGAAAGGTTTGAGACAGGGACAAAGACATTGGGGGTACGGACATCAAATTGTTTCACCAATCCTTTGGCTGAATCGACAATCACATTTTTCTGCATATTGAGGCCGTGTGCGTTGGGGTCAAGGTAATATGTGCATAAGACCAGATTATCGTAAATCGGGAACTGAAGCACAAGTCCGTGTTTTTGACGGTCTTCAGGAATGTGTGCAACTCCCATTTCGATAATCTGGCGCGGGGCGCTACGATGAATATCTTTATCCAATACGCGAATTGTGCCGCTTTGGGATGGGAGAAGTCCAGTCAATGCGTAGACCAATTCGGTCTGCCCATTCCCTTGTACACCTGCGATACCCAATACTTCGCCGGCCCGCACATCAAAAGATATGCCGTTGACCGTCGTGTTGCCGTGCTCATCGGAAACTTTCAAATCGCGAACTTCAAGGACAACTTCCTTAGGCACAGCAGCTTTTTTGAGAATAATCAAGTTGACTTCACGCCCAACCATCATTTCGGCCAGCTTTTTTTCATCCACCTTGCCGGGTGTCGCTGTACCTGTTACTCTCCCTGCACGCATGACCGTGATGCGGTTCGCTACTTCCAATACTTCCTTCAACTTGTGGGTAATGAAGATGATCGATTTGCCTTTTTCGACCAGCAGACGTAAGACTTTGAATAAGCCTTGCACTTCTTGTGGCGTGAGCACAGCGGTCGGTTCATCCAGGATCAGAATCTGGGCATCACGATAGAGCGTTTTCACAATCTCAACACGTTGTTGCACGCCTACTGGCAGTTCACCGACAATTGCAAGAGGGTCTACATCCAACCCATATTGCTTGGAAAGCTGGCGTACCTTATCCACAACGGCTTTGCGATCTAATAGGCCGTTGTGCACAATCTCATCGCCGAGCATGATATTCTCAGCTACAGTAAAGACAGGGATCAGCATGAAGTGCTGGTGTACCATACCAATGCCGAGAGCGATCGAGTCATTGGGAGAATGAATGGCAACAGGGTTTCCATTGATGAGGATCTCACCGTCATCTGGTCGGTAGAGACCGTAGAGCACACTCATCAATGTGCTTTTTCCTGCCCCATTCTCCCCAAGCAGGGCATGGATTTCACCCTTACGAAGGTTGAAGTTAACTTTGTCATTTGCCAACACGCCGGGGAATTGTTTTGTGATGCCTTTGGCTTCAAGGATGATATTATCTTCTGACATAGCAATTTCCTTTTTCTCGTAATGCCAGTGCGGAATAGCGTGGTAAGGATGTATGGAGCAAGGCCTGCGCCGTCCATAATCGAAACGGCATCCTATTGCCAAAGGTCATAGCCGCCAGTACGATGAAGTCCTTGCTCGCGGTGCGGTCATGCCCTCGTTGAACCTGCCCACTG